>Ga0334889_1000191_pt1 | contig 103089 bp, 78 predicted proteins | sample GraSluR1_MG_2_FD_207222 | JGI IMG/M metagenome (GOLD analysis project Ga0334889, IMG submission 207222) | Sludge microbial communities from methane-producing bioreactor in Wageningen University, Netherlands - Granular Sludge_8_08-R1 | ecosystem: Engineered > Bioreactor > Anaerobic >...
GCCAGGCTCCCACCGCCGAGTTGTGGAAGGCCGCCGCCCGCATCTTTCAGTGGCCCGGAGTGGGTCCTCGTGTGGAGCGGATCCCGGTCTTCGATGGTCTGGACTCGAGTCGCTTCAGCCTGGGCGATCTGCGGAGCCGCGAGGGGCCCTGCTACTCGGTGGAGGAGGACGAACTGGCCCGGGCCGCCGCCGCCGAAGGCGCCCAGGTCGTCCTCGTCCAGGGCGAGACGGATCCCCGATTCGAGGCCCTCCAGGCTGCCGGTCTGGTTCCGGTGCCCGTGGCACAGCGCTGGTTCCTCCCCAAAGAATCTGCCGTCCAGCCGGAAGACGAGCCCCTTCTGGAAGAGTTGTGCGCCCTTCTGGAGGGACAGGGTATCCGGGAGGTGCGCCTGGTCGAACCGGTGGCGGGGCTGCCGCGGGCCGTGCGGATCCGCGCCCTGGACCGGGCTCATCGCCGCGATTCATCCCAGGGGCCCATCCTGGCCCTGCAGGCCGGCCGCGGGTTGTCTGAGCCCTGTGCCTGCTTGGGGCGGAAGGAACCCAACCTGGCGGGATTCCTGCTGGCTCGCAGCGTGCTCCTGGATCTGGAGGCGGGAGCGCCTGCGGGTGCCGATCTCCTGGAACGGGCCGTCCGGCGTCGCCGGGAATTTCCGCCCGCCAGGCTTCCCGCTCCGACCCGGAGGAGACGGCGATGAGCCTGCTGGAAGAACTCCGCCAGGCCGGACGTCTGGATTCGCGTGGGCTCTTCACCCTGGATCGGGCCAAGGCGCGTCAGAAGATGGCCCGCTTCCAGTTGACCGACCCGCGTCGCTACGTACTGGAGCTGGTCGAAGCCGCCGTGGTCCTGGGGTCAGAGGCCCTGGACCTTGAACTTGGGGGGACCTTGGAGGTGCGATTCGGAGGGCAACCTCTTCCCGCCGAAGGCCTCGCCGCCCTGGATGACCACCTGTTGACGGTGCCCACCGGCCCCGTGGGGACGGCCCTTCGGGCCCTGGCCATGGCTTGCGCAGCCTTGGAAACCCTGTCGATCCAGCACCTGCGTCTGGAGTCCCCCTCCGGCTTCTGGCTGGAACGGGCCCGGGAGGGGGAGTCCTCGGGGCCAGGGGTGTTCTCCTGCCACCGCCTGCTGGTGGAGGGGGCGAGCCCAGGACGCTCCAGGAACTGGCCTGAGGAGGCGTTGCTGGCAGGGGAGGCCCGCTACGCGCCGATTCCCATCCGCATCGGAGGCAGGGATGTGCGCTTGCCGCCCGACCTGCGCGGGCTGGGACCGGTCCGTTCGCTCCCCCCTGAAGGGCCTCCGCGTTTCCGGGCGGTCGTGTCCCGGGAAGGAGAGGCCAGCGCGTTGACGCTGGTCTCCCGGGGGGTCGTGGTCGGCCGCCGGAGCCCATCCCTGGCCGTCCCCCTCCAGGCTGTGGCCTGGCACGAGGATCTGGGGCGGAACGCTTCGCATTCGGATGTCGTCGAGGACCATCGGTTGACGGCCCTGCTGGAGGACCTCTCCGCGTTCGGCGCCGCGTGCGCCGAGGCTCTGGCGGCATCCCTCGGGGAGGATGGCCTGGGTCAGGAAGCAGAAGAGTCCAAAAGAGTGCTGGTGCATCTTGCCTGCGGATGGAAGGGCGATCTGCCGGAGTCCTTCATGGCGGCTCCGTTGCTGCAGGACCATCTGGGAGGAGCTTTGAGTCTGGCCGAGTTGCAGGCGCAGCTTCAGGGCCTGGGGCAGGTTCCGGTGTGCTGGGAACCCCCCCATGCCGCCGATCTGGGGTTCCGGATCGCCCGCCTGCGTCATTCGGAGGAGTTGCACCTGCTGAGGTTCTGCTTCGGTGAGGCCGTGCAGGACGCCGGCGAGCGGGTGCTGCAGGTCCTGCGCCGGAGGAATCATCGTCAGCGCTGGGAACGCAGTCCTCGGCCCGCCACACTGCCGCCCGGCGAGTGGATTGTCCGACGCAGCCTGCAGGATCCCCCGGGGGAGGTCGGCCTTTCACCCCAGGACACCGATGTCGGTTCGTTGTTGCACGTCCTGTACCGCGGGCGCCTCCTGGAATCCCGCGAGCTGGCCACGCCTTTGTCCTACGTGGCGGTGCTGGACTTCCAGGACCTGGAGATCGAGGACGACTGGTCGGCTGCTTCGGACACGGCTTCCTTCCGGAAGGCCCTGGAACGCCTGGACCACCACGGAGAGGAGCTCTACGAGGAGCTGGCCGCTCGTGGGGGACCTTGGACTCCGGCAGAGTGCGACCACCTGGAACTGGCCTTCGAGATGTGGGGTGAACGGGGCCGGATGCCGCCCGAACCGCTACGGAGCCTTCCCTGGTTCGCCGAGATGCGGGAAGGCATGGTCAGCCTGGATCGCCTGGTCTCCAGACCGACGGTCTTCCTCGTCGAGCCTGAGGAGGTCGATCTTCCGCTCGACCTCCCCGAACCGGTCTGGCCGGACGCCGCCTTCGTCCGGACCGACTCGTTGGCCCGGCGGGTGCTGGAGGGGATCCTCCCCGGGCGGGTCTCCCCGGCGGCCCCCGAGCTGGCCCGCTTGAGCGAGCTGGCGCTCCGGTTCCGCACGCGCCGCCAGCCTGTCCTCCCGGAATCAGGCGACCTCCTGGTCCGGGTCGAGATTGAATCCGGCTCAGCTCGAGGTCAACTGGGAATCGTGACCGGGGGCGAGCGAGGGATTCTCCACCTGTTGCGCGAGGGGGTCTTCCTGCAAACCCGCACGTTGACTCCCACGGGCCCCCCGTTCGAGGCCGTCATGGAGTGCCCGCGGCTCCAACCTGCTGCGGACTGGAAGGCCATCCAGACCGACCAGGCCTGGTCGGAAGTCTTGGCCCTCGTGCGCGAGGCGGAGACCCGGGCCGGCGTCTTGCTGGCCTGGTCCTGGCATCAGGGGCGCCTCCCCGTGCAGGCTCGCACCTCGGTGCAGGTGGCCCTGCGGACCTGGCCCGACCTGGCGGAAAAGGCTGCTGCGGCCCCCCTCTTCCTCACCGCCGAGGGCCTGGTCTCCTTGGACCGGCTCCGAGGGGCCGTGGAACAGGGCGAGGAGCTTCTGACCGCTCGCGACCTGGACCTGGAGGCGGTCCCGGGGAAGCTGGTCCTGCCCGAAAGTGAATGCGCCTTGATCCGGCAACTTCTTCCCCGGGCGAGATTCGCCTCGGCTCGTCCCTGGTTGGACGCCCAGCGGGCCCGGGCCGAGTTCCTGCTGCGTCCGCCGCACCCGCTGCGCCTCTCCGAGCGCACCTTGGCGCGCCGCGCGCTGCGCCCTCCCCTGGAGGGCGAGGTGGCACTGGTCGAGGCGGGAGGAGGGGAGGTTCAGGTCCTGCTCGAGGGGCGTTTGCTCCAGCATCTTTCGCGCGTCCTGCCCCCGACGGTTCAGGTCGTGGTCCAGGCCCCTGGGGTCCAGCCCGACGCCCGCTACCGCCAGGTGCTGCAGGATGAGGCATGGGAGGAGCTTCTGCAGAGCCTTGCCGCAGAGGTGGGACTGTTGGCCAGGGAACTCCTGGACGGGCTTCCCAGGCCGGGCTCCGACGAGGCGCGGGCCCTGCTGTCGCTTCTGGCCTGGCCGGCTTTGCCGGAGTCGGTGCGCGCTGCCCTGGAGGAGGCCCCGCTCCTGCGGGTCTTGCCCGACCAGGCCCTGGGCCTGGCCGAGGTCCGCCGGCGGATGGGACGCAAGCCCTTTCTCCTGGTGTCGCCGCGTTTCGGAATCCCCCGGGACGGCCGTCTGGTGGTGCAGGCGGATGCCGATCTGCAACTGGTTCTCCGGGCGGTCCTGAAACGGAACTGCCGGGACGATTCCGAGAATCTGGCCCGAGACGCGCAGTATCTGACCCATCTCAAGAAGGCCGCGAGACTGCCCCGCAGACTGTCCGGATGCCTGTTGGTCCTCTCCGTGGAGGGGGCGTCCCTGACCGGAGAGATCGGCTTCCCCGCCCGTGCGCGTCGGGGAAGCCTGGTGGCCCTGCACCAGGGGCAGCCGCTGGGCCAGCTCGAGATGCCCCACCACCTGAGCCAGGCGATCGTGGAAGGCAGTTTTCGCCTGGACGCGGGGGGGGCACTGCTCCCCCTGACCCGCGACCAGCGGCGCGAACTTCGGGAACACCAGGTCCGACTGTATGGGCTTCTGGCTCAGCGCCATCCCGATCTGTCCGGGCGCGATCGGGAGCAGGCCAGGGAGGCCCTGTTGGCCTTCGCACTGGAGGAACGCTCGGCCCTGGGGGGGCGCTCGCCGGCCGGCGAGGTGCTGGAGCGAATCCTGGCCCTGCCCCTGGTCGAGGTCGTCGGAGGGCGCCAGGTCTCGCTGGCCGCCCTGTTGGCCGAGGACCAGGCTCGGGGTCGCCTGGTCTGCGTTTCGCGCAAGCCCTTGTGGAACTCGTCCAATCAAGAGGAGCTTCTTCCGATCCTCCCGGCGGGAAGCCCGGTCCGGGAGCTTTGCACCAGGCTCCTGGGTCAGGCTCATCTGGAAGAGGTCTCCTCGCCTGGGTTGGGACAGGTCCTGACAGGCGCCCTGCAGGCCGCCAACCGCTCGCGGACCGCTGCCTCCGCCTGGTGGGGGAACACCCTGGAACGTCTGGGAGAGAGGCTGAATACGCCGGTCTTTCCCGACGCCTCCGAGCGGAAGGCCAGCGCCGCTGCGACCGAAGTCGAATCGGGAAACCCCGAGGCCGAGCTGCTCAAGGCCCTTCGGCGCGAGTTCGCCCTGGTGGCTCGGGGACAGGTCCGCAAGCGCGGCTCTCGTCGTCTGGAATCCCTGGATTGGGGCCTGCGCCCCCTGGGGCCACCGGTCTGGGTCTCGCGGGAGCGGGTCTTCTTGAACCGGGCTCATGGGACGATCCGTTGGATTCGTGACCACTTCGTCGAGGATCCGGCCCTGGTGAGCCTGTTGCTGGCGCACCTGGTAGGCCTGCTCAATGAGGCGGATGACGCCGTGGACGACCCCGACGAGCGCGAGTTCCTGCAGGAGCTCATCCGGGATCTTCATGCCTCCTTCCCCGACTGAATGCCGCTCGAACCAGCCTTCAGAGCAGGCGATGACCCCAGACCTGCGAAGATCTTCTGACCAAGGGAGTGGAGGCAGAAATCATGGCGCAGAACCCGGACTCCAGCCTGGAATCCCGCGAAGATCGTTTCGGCCCGGAGGCGGAGGCCGGTGTGGTCTCCGAGGGCCTCGACTCCGGAACCCTGGGGCCCGCCGAGTTGAGATTGATGGGCCTGGTGGAGACGCTTCGGGGCGAGAACCGGCGTCTGGCGGCCGAGGTCGAGGGCCTGGGCACCAAGAACATCGAGCTGGTCTTCCAGGTCCAGGAATCCGAGCAGAGCCTGGGGCAGGCGCGGGAGCACCTGGAAGAGTCCGGCCGGGAGGGCGCTCGGGTCCGCGCCGAGATGCAGGAGGCCCTGACCCGAGCCGAGGACCTGGGCCGCGCCCTGGAGGCTTCGCGCCAGCAGGCGCTTCAGGACCAGGGCCGGGTGGCCGAGTTGGAGGGCTTGTTGGGTGAAGCCCGGGCCCGGTTGGACGACCTGGTCGCTCGTGAGGCCGATTTCGAAGGACAGATCCAGCGCCTGAGTGAGCGCCTGGAGGCCCTGGAGGAGGAGCTGCGCCGGAGCAGGTCCCGCCAGGAGGAGCTGGAGGCCGAGGCGCTGCGGCTGGCTCACGAGCTGGAGGGGGAGCAGACCCGTCGGGAACAGGCCGAAATCGAATCCCGGGGCCTGAAGACGGACCTGGCGGAGCATTCCCGCCGCCTGGAGGAGAGCCGGTCCGAACTGGCCGACGCCCGCTTGTCGGCCGGCAACCTGGAAGCCCAACTGGCCGAAATCCTCCAGGAGAGGGCAACGCTGGAGGCCGCCTGCCAGGCGGCGGCGACCCGCTCGGAGGCCCTGGAACAGACGCTGCGCCAGGTCCGTGAGCAGTTCTTGCAGAAGGTCGAGCCGCCGACCCGCCCCGAGAGTCGACCCGCAGATTCCCAGGCTTCACCCGACCGGGCCGTGGCTGATCTGATGGAGTCCTTGCTGGGCTCGACCGGGCCGGTCCTGGTCCGACGGGTCTATGCGCGCTGCGAGGTGGACCCGGCCAGCCGGGATCCCCAGGCCCACCTGCGGGTGCTGCTCTCGCTGGAGGAGACGGCGTCCCGCCTGGTCACCACTCCTGAGAAACGCGAGCGCCTGGCGCTGGAGCTGGAGAGGCTGCGGGCGACCCTCTCAGACCGGGCGGAGGCCTCCGAATCGCTGCCGGAGCCTTCTGTCGAAACACCACCGGTCGCTGCAGCCCCTCCGGAACAGGTCACGCCGGACCTGGTCGAACCCGTGGTTGAGGAGACCATCCCGAACGTCCCTGAAGGCTCCGGACATCCCGTCGAGGTGCCGCATGAGGAGGCCACCACCCTTGCGGCAGAGGGTTCCCGGGAACTCTGCGAAGAAGCTCCGCCGGAGGAGGCGGAGCCTGGATCGGACTCGGCCCCGACGCCCCGGAGAACGCTGGGCGCGGAAGACGATGAGCTCCCCTTCCGGCGCGCCAGCGACCCCGCGCTGCGTGCCCGGATCGAGGAGGGCATGAAGCTGGTGGCCCTGGAGAAGTTCGACAACGCCTGGGACATCTTCCAGGAGCTGTCCCAGGAGCATCCCGACGTGCTGGAGATCCAGGAAGGTCTCTTCTACAACTACTTCGGATCCTTCTGCTTCAACGAGGCTTTGGAGATCGGCCGACGGATTCTGGCTGAGGAGCTGGAGTCGCCCGGGGCCGCCCGCTTCGTGAAGGCCATGCATACGGTCCTGATCGAGCGCCTCAAGGCCGTCCGCGATGCGGCAGAGCGCAAGAGGCTCTTCCTGAACCTGGCCGAGATCCATCTCGACGACCCGCCCCAGGCCCTGGAGTTCCTGACCCGGGCCCGCCAGATTCCCGGACGCGGGCCCCTCGATGCCCGACTTCACCACTACAGGCTTCACCTTCAGGCCGGGGACGCGGCGGAACAGTTCCGGGATGTCCTGGGCGCCCTGGAAGGTCTGGCCGACCGTCCCGAACTCTTCGACCATCTGGACCGGGTCTCGGGTCAGGAACGGAACCGCGCCATCCGTCCCGCCGCTCGGGTGGTCCTGGCCCTGGTGCGGCAGGGGCGGGAGGCCGCCGTACAGGCCGAGAAGGAGGGCGGCGAGCGGGTGGCGGCCGTGGACCTGGACCCGAACCTGGTCGAGGAAGAGCACGATGATCAGGCGGACCAGATCGTCGAGTTCCTGCTCAACCGCCTGCTCCCTCGGGGCGAGGTGGCCGTGTCGTTTCCAGACCCCGAATTCAGTGCCCTGCTGGCCGACTCTCAACCCGCCCCCGCAGGATGGAAGCCGGCCGAGTTGCTGGACCGCCTGGCATGGCGTCTTTTCCGCCGGAAGAACGTGCAGGCACATCTTTATTCCGGGGGAGAACCCTTCTGGGTCCGGGCTGTGCCCGAACCGACCCCCCAGGTCCTGTTCCACCCGGAGGTCGCCACCCTGCCGGCGGCCGAACAGCAGGGGCTGGTCTTGAGGGCCTTGTTCCACCTCCATCATCGGCACATCCACCTGCAGAGGGCAGCCGAGCTCCTCGACAACCCGACGCGTTGCCGGTTGTTGGGCCTGACTCGAGACGTGGTCCAGGAGACAGGGACGGACGTTTCGGATTCGCTGGAACGGGAGATCGATTCCCTGGATCCCGAGCGTCCGGATCTGGACCTGTGGCTGGACCAGATGCTCGGGCGCCTGTACGACCACTGCCTGCGCGAGGAGTTCCTGATCCTCCGCGATTTCTTCAAACCGGGCCGACTGTTCCGGGCCCGGCTTGAAGGCTCGGCGGATCGCTTCGTGGCGCGCCTGGTCGGCCTGACCGCCGCCTCCTACGGGATCGCGCGCACGGAGCTGGGGCGCACGCCCGTCTTCGAAGAGGTCGAGCAGCAGGGCTTCCAGACCCTGTACCGCCCCCCGTTGCCGATCTGGCGCCCGCAACGCGCCCGCCTCCAGAGGCTTTGGGTCAGCGCCCTGCGCTGAGGCCCCGCCGCTGGCCCCTATCGACCCTCTGGCGGGTCGGGAAGACCTGGCAGGGGGCAGTGCCGTTCCTGCAATGGGCGGGTGATCAGGCGGACCCCCCACTTCCACGTGAAGTAGGCCCAGGTCCAGCGGATCAGGACCAGGACGCGCAACTGGAAGTCCACCAGGTACATCAGGTGCACGAAGAGCCAGGCCAGCCAGGCCAGAGGACCCGTCATCTGCACCGGTCCGACGAAGGCGACGGCGGCCGACCTGCCGATGGTGGCCATGCTGCCCTTGTCCTGGTAGTGGAAGGGGCGGGTGGATTCGCCCTTCAGAAGACGCAGGATGTCCCGGGCTGCGTGGCGGCCCTGCTGCACGGCCACCGGGGCTACCCCGGGCAGGGTCCGGCCGTCGAGGGTGTGGGGATGCTCGTAGTGGGCCATGTCACCCAGGCACCAGACCCGGTCCTGATCGGGCAGGCGCAGGTCTTCCTCCACCACCAGCCGGCCTGCCCGATCCCGATTCGGACCCAGGTCGGCGGCCAGTTCGTGGCCGCCCACGCCGGCAGCCCAGATGCATGTCTCGGTGGGGATGGGCCCTGTCGAGGTCTCGACCACGCCCGGGCGGATGCTGAGGACCTTTTCCTTCAGGCGGACGTCGACCCCCAGCTTCTGCAGGCGCCGGGCCGCGTCCTGGCGCAAGCGCTCGGGGAAGGGACCCAGCAGTGAATCGGCCGCCTCGATCAGGACGATTCGGGCGGAGGCCGGATCGATGCCCCGGAAGTCCCAGCGCAGGACGTGGCGGCGCAACTCGGCGAAGGCGCCGGCCAGCTCTACGCCGGTCGGCCCTCCCCCGACCACCACGAAGGTCATCAGGCGCTGGCGATCCTCGGGGTCCTGGACCTTCTCGGCTCGTTCGAAGGCTGCCAGCAGGCGTGTCCGGATCTCGATGGCGTCGTCCAGGCTCTTCAGACCCGGGGCGTGCTGCTGCCATTGGTCCTGCCCGAAGTAGGAGGTCCGGCCCCCCATGGCCAGGATCAGATAGTCGTAGCAGAGGCGGGTCTGGCCCCCGTCGAGGTCGACCGTGCGCTTTTCGTAATCGACGTGGGTGACCTCACCCATCAGCACCCGGGTGTTCTTCTGGCCGCGCAGGACGGCCCGAGTGGCCGCGGCGATTTCAGAAGGGTTCAGGGCTGCCGAGGCCACCTGATACAGCAGGGGTTGGAAGAGATGGTGGTTGGTGCGGTCGACCAGGGTGACCCGGACGTTTCGTGCCCTGCGCAGGGCTTTGACTGCCGCCAGGCCCGCGAAGCCGGCTCCAAGCACCACCACGTGGGCGGGGGTCTGCATGTTCAGTTCTCCTCGGTGGAAGTCTCACAGGCCGATCGGGCGGCCCTGGTTGCCGTCCAGGACCGACAGGGCCGCCTGGACGTCCCTGGTCCGGGCCAGGGTCAGCGCCCCGGAGACCGCCCTTCGGGCGGCGTCGCGCATCGCGTCGGCGCGTTCCTTTATACCCGCCTGCCGGGTCAAGCGATCCTGCCAGAGGGACCGCAGGGCTCCAGAGATCTCTTCGGCCGGCAGTCCCTGCAAGGGAAGGTGCATCCCGCCTGCCCGGGTGCAGAAGCGCTCGACCTTGGGATCATAGGAGAGCCCCAGGTGGGGCAGGCCCAGACCTGCGGCCAGGATCAAGGCGTGAAGCCGCATGGCCACGACCAGGTCTGCCCGGGCCAGAAGGCCGAGCGTCTCCCCCGGCGACCGGGGCATGGCGATCCGGGCCGGCGGCCCCAGACGTGCAGCCAGTTCCCGGGAGGGTTCGGTGTCGCGGTCGGGCTGGAAGGGGAGGAACAGAACCCGGGCGCCGGTCGCCTGGCAGAAGCTCCCCAGGGCCTGGGCCAGCGCCTCCAGAGGGGCCCCGGGCCAGGGCCGGATGGCCACGGCCACCAGTGGCCCGCCGTCCTCCGACGATCCGTTCAGGCCTTCCTCCTGCAAGACGGCGGTCATCCGGGCGGGCGGGGGAGGCGGGAGCAGCAGCGCCGGATCGGCGGTGAGCCGGACCGGGACGCGGGGCGCCAGCGCCTGGAAGTCGCGGCAGGACTGCTCGTCCCGGAAGGTCGCCAGACTGGCCAGGGGGGCCAGCAGGCGGGCGAGGCGTCTGCCTGTCGGGGTCCTCAACGGTCCCCAGCCCTGGCAGAAGAGCATGGTCTGGCGTCCCAGCCCGCGGGCCAGCGCGACCAGACCGAGGTAGTAGGCCACGCTTCCCGGACCGGTGGAGTCCTGGACCAGCCCTCCTCCGCCGGAGATCAGCAGGTCCGAATCCATCAGGGCCCGGAGGATGGGGAGGGGACTCTTGCGGGGGACGGGGTCCAGTCCCATCTCTCGGGCTCGATCGGGGTCGGCCGTCAGCACGCGGAGGCGGGCTGCGGGGCTCTGATGGAGGATTTCACCGGCCAGCGACTCCAGGATGGCCTCGTCTCCGAGGTTGCCGAAGCCGTAGTAGCCTGAGAGGAGGATTCGAGGAGGTGCAGACACCCCGCATTCTACGCCGGAAGCCGAGGGGTTCCTCTGCCTCGGGCGCGTGGGAGGGGGCAACTGTCGGCGGGACGGCTCTGCAGGAACGCCTTTCTGGTTCGCAGAACCCGGGACACCGTGGAACCCCCAAAGAACGAGCCGCTCAGGGTTCTCTTCGTCCTGGTGCTGCTGGCGGGGTTGGTTCGTCTGAGCGCCGCCCTTTCCGCCGGGGTCATGAACGATGAGGCCTTCAGCTTCTTTGCCGCTTCCCGCCCGCTGGAGGAGATGTCGCGGGCCCTCCGAGCAGACCTGAATCCGCCCACCTGGTACGTCCTCCTCAAGCCCCTGGTCCAGATCACGTCGGACCCCTTGATCCTGCGACTTCCCTCGGTCCTGCTGGGTCTCCTGGCGGTGGTCTGCGTGTTCCGGATCGGTCGACGGGTCCTGGGCAACGGCCTCCTTCCGGGATTGGTGGTGGCCGCCGCCTATCCGCTCTGGCTGGCTGAGGCGCAGATCCGTCAGTATGGCCTTCTGGATCTGGCGGCTGCCGTGGCCATGGTCCTGGCCTTGAAGGCAAGTCGGCGGCGTCTGTCGGGCGCGGAGTGGGCAGGGTATCTGGCGGCCACGTGCTGGATGCCCGTCGTGCATTACGGCGGCTTCTTGATCCTGGCGGCCCTGGGCCTGGGGCTGGCCCTGGCACCGGCTCTTCCCGACCGGCGCAGGATGCTTCTGGCCACGGCTCTGGGAGCATTGCCCGGTCTGGGGTGGTTTGCCTGGAGCTTGCTGGGTCCCATCCAGCCGGACGTCGTCGATGCGGGCAACGGGTCGCTCCGTCTGGCGAATTTCGCGGGTCTTCCGGCCTATCTCACGGGCCTCTCCCTGCCTGCGGCCTGGCCGGGTCTTCGGGACCTGGCTCCCGCCTGGACCGGCCGGGTCCTGGACCTGCTGGGTCTGGCGCTGTGGGCGCTGTGGGCACGAGGCTGCGTGAGCCTGGTGCGCCGTGGACAGAGGAGCGAGGCGCTTCTGCTGGGTCTGGGATTCCTGCTTTCCCTGGTCGGCTTCCTGGCGGGGGAAGCCCTGGGGGTGCAGCCCTTCCAGCCCCGCTACCTGGTTCCGGTCGCCGCGTTCTTCGTCACGGTGATGCTGGTGGGGGCTGGCCGGTACGCTCCGGCCCTGGTCGCGCTCATCGCGCTGGTCAACCTGACGACCGCGGCCTTCTTCCCCCGCGACCCCTTCCTGTGGAACCAGGACTGGCCGGGAGCCGTCGATTGGATCCGAGAGCGCCAGCGAGCCGGCGACGTCCTGGCTGTCAGCATGCCCTATGCGCTGATGGGTCTGAACTTCACCTATGCGCGTGAGCACGTCCGGGTGGACTTCTCGCGGCCAGGGCAGATGGGCTTCCGCTTCGACGAAGGTTATCGGGGGTTGCCTCAGGTCCCCCTGCCGGCCGCACCTCCTGCGGCTCGGCCGGGGCCGGGTCGGGTCTTCCTGGTGCTGTGTCCCTTCGGGGATCCGGATTTGATCGGGCTGGTCGACTGGTTCAACCGAAACTATCGGGTCCTGGATGCGCGGATCCAGCCCTGTGTCAATCAGTGGGGCGCGACGGCCGTGTTCCTGCTGGAACCCGTGGCGGCATCTGATTCGAGGCGCCAGACGCGCTCTTCAGTCCGCCAGCAGGCCCTTCTCGTGAAGGAATCGCGCGGTGCTGTGGCCTGCGCGTTGGTGCCCCAGGTCGTTCCAGTGGACGTCCGTCCGGTAGTAGACGCGTTGGGGACCCCTCAGATCGGTCAGCAGATCCAGCGCGGCCACTCCCCTGGAGCGCGCCCACTCCAACATGAACCGTCGGGGCCGGCTGCGGTCGAAAAGGGCCTCCGAGAAACCGGTGTGCTCCAGCCAGGCTCGCCATTCTTCGTCCTCCACCTCCAGCGAGGAAGGGACCACCACCAGGACCAGGGGGAGCCCCCTCCGGGTGGTCTCGGCCAGGACCCGGTCCAGGTGACGGGTCGTCACCTCCAGGGCCTGCCTCATCTCCCGGGGGTAGCTTCGCAGGAACCAGGCTTGGGGAAGGCTGGGGTGCAGGGGCTTCGCAGTCTGCCGGAGCACCGAGCGGAAGAGCTGCCAGGCCTGGCTGCGGGCCAGCATCCGCCGAAGCCAGGGACGCCGGGAGGCGGGCGGAGCCTTCGCGCTCGTCTCGGGTGGCCCGGTCAGGCCGTCATAATCCTCCCATCGGTCCGCGGCATGGGGTTTCAGGACCAGCAGGCCCGACTCCAGCGTGAAGGCGTCTGGACCCAGCAGGTTGTCGTAGAGGTCGTTGCCCGAGTAGACCTCCAGAAGGACCAGGTCCGCTGGTCTGGCGGCTCCCGGGCCGCAGAGCCAGTTGGCCGCGACTTCGGTGCCGGCGTTGGGTTGACCGGCAGACACCACCTTGGCGCCGGTCGCTCGAGCCAACCCGGCCAGCCAGGTCCGCTCTGCTGAGGACCAGCACCCGAAGGCGAACGAGTCGCCCAGGACCAGGATGGTCCTTCCGTTCCAGGAATTCGGCGTCGGCACCGCACGCAGGCCATCCGCCCCGATGGTCACCTGGACGTCGAACTCCGGACTGCGAATCCGTCCCTGCCATCCAGGGCGCAGGCGCAGACCATCCGAATCCTCGAGGTAGAGTCCCCGCACCTGCATGTTGGGGTTGGGAACAAACCAGCGGACCAGGAGCTCCAGGAGCAGCAGCGAGCACAGGACGCCGAAGGTCATCCACCCGAGCCGCTCCCAGCCTCGGGCGGGGCGTTTGGAGCGTGAGGTCACCTCCGGGCCGGCCTCGGGCCGGTCCTGCTGCGGGCTGGAAGACCCGGCCGGTTCCAGGCCCTTCATCAGGTCTTGTCGGGATTCAAGGTTCGTGGGCACCATCTTGGGGGGCGGGGGACGCAGGTGGAAGGTCGGGGAGCTCGGCGAGCAGACCTTCGGCCATCAGGCAGGTCAGTCCCGCGCGATGGCAGATTTCCAGAGCCTCCTCCGGGCGACAGGCCAGGGGTTCTCCGTGCCTCTGCAACGGCAGCAGCGCGGCGATGGGGCACCCGCGGTTCCTTCCCAGGCTTTCCAGGGTCTCGGCCAGGACCGGGCGGAGCCGTGGATTGATGGTCGTGACCGGCACTCGGGCCTGCCCGGCCAGCAGGGCGCGGCACCGATCGCGGGTCGGGCCTCGCGGGTTGGGCGACAGCATCCCGAACGGGGAGGGGCGGTCCAGCTCGAACCAGTCGCCGGGCCGGTCTTCCGGAAGAGCCAGTCCGGCCCCCGCGACGGGCCTGCAGGAACCCAAACGGCGCTGCACGCGGTCCAGGATTTCGGGGCGCGAGGGATCCACGAGGATGCCCCGGCTGCCCAGCGCCTGGGACGAGAATTCGACCCGACCTTCCAGCCAGCCGAGCGCGCCGTGCTCCTCGAGGAGTCGGGCGAGAGTGTCCGGCAGGCAGGCCGGCGCGGGCTCGCGGAAGGTCCGTCCCGCATTGGTCAGCACCCGGCGGACATGGGCAGCGGTCCAGGAGGGTCCCAGGAACGGGTCCTGGAGAGGAGCCGGGCGGGAGGCGCCGCGGGCGCATCCGACGGCCAGCGCGGCACCCAGGGCTGCCCCATCCGTTCCCGGGGCTGGTGGGATGAAGCAGTCGTCGAAGACCCCTTCCTCCAGGATTCTGGTGCCCAACGCGCTGTTTCGGGCCACGCCACCTGCCAGGCAGAGGTTCTTCGAGCCGGTCTGCCGCGCCACATGTCGCGCCATGACCAAGGTGACCTCTTCCAGCAGGGCCTGCAAGGAGGCTGCCATATCCAGGTGGCGGGGCTCGAAAACCTGATCCGTCGGGCGTGGCGGGCCGAAGGTCCGGACAAACGCGGAGGAGTAGAGGCGCCCTCCGGCTCGGAAGGGCAAGTGGGTCTGGTCGACCTGGAGGCTCCCGTCTTCCTGGACATTGACGAGGCGGCGCAGGCCTTCCAGGTGCGAGGGGGCTCCCGCTCGAGACAGGTCCACGAGGACCTCTTCACCGCCCCGGCGGGGCAGGCCCAGATAGCTCGCCACGGCCTGGACCAGGAACCCCAACGAGTTGGGGAAGCGCTGCTCCTGGCGGAGGTGGACCCGGTTGCCCTGACCGATCCCCCAACTGGCGCTGGCCTCTTCGCCCGCCCCATCCAGGCAGAGAATCGCAGCCTCTTCGAAGGGCGAGACCAGGAAGGCGCTGGCAGCGTGCGCGAGGTGTTGTTTGAGGAACACACAATGGGATGCGATCCCCGTCTCCCGTTCCAGGACCAGGTTGGGGACCAACCCGTCCTCCAGCCAGGCCGGGAGGGTGCCCAGCGTCGCCTGGCGGGAGGCCGGCCAGGTGGCCAGCGAGTCGCGGACCAGGCGGGCAAACTTCAGGAACGGCTTCTCGTGGAAGACCACCAGGTCGACGTCCGCCAAGGTCACCTCGGCCACCTGCAGGCAGGAATTGAGCGCGCGGAGTGGCCAGAGTGTGTCGTCGGTCGTGCGCGCCAGGCGGTCTTCGCGCACCGCGGCCCGGACCTGCCCCTCCTCGACCAGGGCTGCGGCAGCCGACCTCGAGAAGGCGGAGAGGCCGAGAATCCTCACCGGAGGGTCAGAAGCCCGCGTAGACGAAGGTCGTCAGGATCGCGGGACCGAAGTGGTAGACCAGGAACGACAGGAAGGCGAGCATCAAGAGGATCGGGGCCAGGAAGTACATCCGGTGCCGCCGGATCATCGCAAGCATCTCCTTGAAGATGTAGACCAGCCGTTTCACGTGCGCATCTCCTCTTGCCTGTTCCCTGGCAGACTCCTGGTTCAGGAGGGGTGGTTGCACTCGGGCTCTTCCGGGGTGGCTCCGGTCACCTCCGACCAGCCTGGCGGGTCTGGCAGCAGGGACCGTCGGTTGAAGACCTTCATGCTCAGCCAGAGGACCCCGAATCCGATCACGTACATCACGGCCAGAAGGGTCACCAGGACCATCTGCTGGAGGGCTCGGGCGCAGCGCCGGAACCTCGTGCGCCAAGTGCCGGACATGCTTTGTGCTCCTTTGGCGGGATGGGATGGCCCCTGGCAGGCTTCCCAGACCGTGAGGTCTCTTGTCGTCGGATTTGGACGCCTGCGGCCCGATTCCTGTGCCAGGCAGGCTCCATGCTCCGATCGGCAGGCCTTTTCGTGGCGTGAAGGTCGGGAAGCAGACGAGGCGAAGCGCCGTGCTCGTGTCCAGATTGAAGGTCGTTGTAGGGATTGTCGTGATGCTGGCCGTGGTGACGGGGTGTCGGGGAGGGGAGCCTGCGGAGCTCTTCTCGGGAGAGCGGGCGTTTCAGCATGTGCGGACCCAGGTGTCGATGGGACCCCGACCACCGGGAAGTGAGGCCTCTGGGCGCCTGCGCTCATGGCTGCGAGCCGAGCTCGAAACCCTGGGTTTTGCGGTTCAAGAGCAGCGCTTCACGCCTCGCACCCCCCTGGGGCAGGTCTGCATGGTGAACCTGGTGGCCACCCTTCCGGGGGCCTCGGACCGAAGACTGGTCCTGGGAGCCCACGCAGACACCAAGCGCTTCGAGGAATTCGAGTTCCTGGGGGCCAACGACGGAGCCTCCGGCGTGGCGGCCCTGTTGGAACTGGCCCGCGTCTTCCGTTCGCACCCGCTGCGCCACACCCTGACCCTGGCCTTCTTCGACGGCGAAGAGGCCCTGGTGGAATGGGGGCCGGACGACAGCCTGTATGGCAGCACCCACCTGGTCGACTCCTGGGTGGACACCGGCCTGGCCCGCAAGGTCTCCGCCGCCTTCATCCTGGACATGGTTGGTGACCGCAATCTGCGGGTGACCGACGAGATCAACTCCCACCCCCAATTGCGCACCCTGCTTCGAGAGGAGGCGGCCCGCCTGGGCCATTCTCGGGTCTTCTCGGGTCCGGAACAGGGGGTGGAGGACGATCATCTCCCCTTCCTCATGGCGGGAATTCCTGCACTCAATGTGATCGGTTTTGCCACCTCGCCGGAAGGGGTCGTGCCATCCTATTGGCATACATCCGAGGACACCTTGGACAAGGTCAGCGCCTCCAGCCTCCAGGCCGTGGGCCGGACCGTTCAGGCCTGCTTGCGGAGGTTGGACCTGGAACTGCTGCCGTGAGCCGTCCGACCCGTCGAGAGGAATTGCCGGGGACCCCCAGGGTTTCTGGGATGACACGGAACCTAGTCGGTACCATGATCTCCACGCAATTCCAGGATTGCGAGGAGATTCCGTAGAACGTCCGTCACGGCATCGGGGAGGGGCTCTGGAACGAATTCAAGAGGGAAGGTCGAAAGTGAGTCAAGAATCGGGTTCCCCGGCTTCGCCGGTGCGGGTCATGGTGGTCGAAGATTATGAGCTCCTGAGGGAAGGCCTGGTCCTGATGGTCGAGAGGGATGGGGACTTTCAGGTCGTGGCTCAGGCCGGCAGCGCAGAGGAGGCCTTGGAACTTCTGGAGCAAGCCCGTCCGGACATGATGCTCCTGGACCTGGTCTTGCCCCAGATGAGCGGGACGGAGGTCTGTCGGCAGGTCCTGCAGAGATTCCCGGAAACCCAGGTGGTCCTGTTGACCGGACAGGAGGATCTGCCTTCAATCCTGGAGGCCGTCCAGGCCGGGGCCTGCGCCTATCTCCCCAAAGAAATCGGGCCCAGGGAACTGGTGGAGAGCCTGCGCCGGGTCCGCCGGGAGGGAAGCCTCCTGGAAGCCTTCTTGGGCAAGCGGTTGCTGGAAGTCCTCACGCAGAACCAAGGCTCCTCGGCGGATGGCCTGTCGGCCCTCTCCGCCCCGACCGCCACCCAACCCGCCTCTTGTCTGCTCTCGGCGCGGGAGGTCCAGGTGCTGCGCGGGATCCAGGAGGGGGGGTCCAATCGCGAGGTGGCCGAGAGGCTGTCGATCAGCGAATTCACCGTCGCCAACCACTTGAAGAACATCTTCCGGAAGCTGGGTGTGCGCGACCGCACGCGGGCCGTCCTGGTCGCCATGGACCGCGGCCTGTTGACGAGCCTGGCCCTGCTGGCCTGGGTCGGGTCTTCCCTCTGAGTCGCCCTTTGGAGGAGCCCCGGGTTTCAGGCGGAAGCTACCTTTTCCGGCTTGCAGGCCGGAAACGCCCGGAATCGCGGGGAGCGGGCGGGTCCAGGAGAGGGGTCCAAGCAGGATGACAGCCAGGCTGGGAGTCGGACAGGTTCTCTCAGGCCGCTACAAGGTCGAGCGGATCCTGGGCGAGGGCGGGATGGGTGCCGTCTACCTGGTCAGCGATTCCCGGCTGCCCAAGCAGTCCTGGGCCATCAAGGAGATGACCGACACCTTCAGCGATCCGGGCGAGCGCGCTGAAGCCCAGGAGGCGTTCAGGTCCGAGGCCGAGCTTCTCTCCCAGCTCAAGCATGTGAACCTTCCCCGGATCACGGATTCGTTCGTCGAGGCCGGGCGGCAGTATCTGGTCATGGACTACGTCGAAGGAGAGACCCTCGAGCGGGTCCTGCAGAAGCGGGGGCGGCTTTCGGTGGGGGAAGCCCTGGATGTGGCCGTGCAGGTCGCCGAGGTTCTGGAATACCTGCACGGACGCCCTCGGCCGGTGATCTTCCGAGATCTCAAGCCCGCCAACGTGATCCTCTCGCCGGATGGAACAGCCCGCCTGATCGATTTCGGCATCGCCCGCTTCTTCCAGAGAGGCAAGACTGCGGATACCAGGGCCCTGGGCACACCGGGCTACGCGGCTCCCGAGCAGTACGGACGCGGGCAGTCGGACGCCCGGACGGATCTGTATGCCCTCGGCGCGACCCTCCACGAGGCCCTGAGCGGGGTCGATCCGGCCCAGGAACCCTTTCGCTTCGCCCCCTTGCGGACTTTGAATCCCGAAGTCCCCGAGGCCTTGGAGGCGATCGTGGCCCGGGCCGTGGCCCTGTCTCCCGAAGAACGCTTCCCCGACGCAGCAGCCTTCCGCCGCGCCCTGGAGGAGATGCGCCACCTCCCCGAGGCCTTCGCCAAGCTCCCCGAGCGTCTCCGGACGGGCCCGCTTCCGCCCCCTCCTTTCAACCGCTTCGAACCCGAGCGCCTGGAGTTGGGGCGGCATCGCTACGGCGAGACGATCCGCTCGCGGGTCCTGCTGCGCGGTGTGGTGGACGGCACCGTGAAGGGCAGCGACCCGTGGATCGTGGTCTCTCCAGGGAAGGTCCAGGGCCGGGACGTTCCCGTGGAGGTCACGGTCCAGACGGCGCGCCTGGGCATGGGGGGGCGTCACACCGGCTCAGTTCACTACCAGGGCAGCCTGGGCAGCGAGCGCCTGGGCCTGGAGGTCGAGGTCGAGCCGGCTCGGGTGGGCTGTTGGGCGATGCCGCTGGCCTTCCTGTTGACCCTGGGAGCCATCCTTCCCGGGGCGGGGTTGGTGACGGCCGGTCTGCTGTGGGTGATCCTGTTCTCCACCCCGCGCCACGAACGGGCTCCCCTCTGGATCTTCGTCATTTCGGCCAGCCTCTTGAGTCTGGTCTCCAGCACGGGGGGCTGGGCCTTGTGGCTGTGGTTGTCCCGGTCCGGGCTCACTTCCCGGTGATCCGCACATCTCGAGGAGGTTCCATGCTCTGTCCATCCTGTGCCTGTGAGAACCCGCCCGACGCCCGCTTCTGCGACGAGTGTGGAGCCTTCCTGCAGGTCGAGGGAGAGCCCGAGACGCCCGATTCCCAGTCCGGCTCTCCGCTGGACCCCGGTCAGAAGGTTGCGGACCGCTACATGATCGAGCGAGTGGTCGAGACCGGCGGGGGAGTCCTGCTCTACGAAGGACATCCCCTGGAATCCGGTGAGGATCGCGTCCTGATCGTAGAGTTTCCGGACACCGGTGCGACCTGGGCCCGGCAGTGGGACCTGCTGACCGGGGTTCAGCACGAGACGCTCTGGCGCCCCATTCAGCGGTTGGAGCACGAAGGTCGGGGCTACCTTGTCGGCCCCTGGCCGGGTCTGGAATCCCTTCAGCAGCACCTGGCCGGCGGGGCCCTGCCCGCTGAACAGGTCGCCCGGTTGGGCGAGTCCCTTCTGGGGGCGCTGGAAGCCCTGCACCAGGCGGGGTGGCTGCACGGGGGATTGAGTCCGGAGGCGATCTGGATCGGCTCGGACGGGACCCCCTTGCTGGTCCGCTGTGATCGGGCCCGCCGACAGGAGGAACCTTGCGAGGAGTATTCGGTGATCCAGGGGTATTCTTCGCCCGAAGCGTATGGCATGGAAGGCGGGGTTCCCGATCGGCGCTCGGACCTGTACAGCCTGGGTGCGGTCCTCTACTCGGCGCTGACGGCTGAACGGATGAACCTGGAAGCCCGCGAGAGCTTCTTCTTCTTCCCGCGGCCCCAGGTGCCTGGGGCCGGACCCGTCGTCGAGGTCATCCTGCAAGCCGTCGAGCGCAAGCCCGATCGCCGTTTCGAATCCGCCGACCAGATGCGTGAGGCTCTGGAGCGCGCCCGGGAGCAGCTTGGCGAACAGCCGCCAGGCGGTTCGGGGGCGCCGGGGGCTGCGCACGGTTCTTCCGGGGCCGACCTGGGCTTCGAGGTGGCCACGAAGTCCCACATCGGGCTGGTCCGCCGGATCAACCAGGACGCCTGGCTGGAGTGTCGACTGGGGGCCTGTGAGCGGGATGTCCCGTTGCAGGCCCACCTGGTGGTGGTCGCCGACGGCATGGGAGGGGAGGCCGAGGGCGACAAGGCGGCGTCTTTGGCCATCCGGGCCCTGGCCCACGAGATCGTCGAGCGCTTTCTGACCTGCCAGGTCGGCCTGGAGACCTCGCTCCTGTTGCCCGGGGATCCGGCCCAGCGCAACGCCCTGATCCTCAAGCGCGCCTTGGAGCGGGCCAATCGCACCATCTATCAGTACGCCAGTCTGGACCCTTCGCGCCAGGGGATGGGTTGCACCATGACGGCGGTGCTTCTGGAGGGGGACCTGGCCGTGTTCGCCCACGTCGGCGACACCAGGGCCTTCCGAATCGGCTCCGAGCTCGACCAGGTCACCACCGACCATTCGCTGGTAGGCAGCCTGGTGCAGATGGGGCATCTGACCCGCGAGGAGGCTCGTCGCTCTCCCCGTCGCAGCGTGATCTACCGCGCCCTGGGAACCAACCCCGAGGTCGAGGTGGATCTGTACGAGCGGCGCCTGGCGCCCGGAGAGTACCTGCTGGTCTGTTCAGATGGAATCTGGGAATACTACAGCGACGAGGAGCTCCTGGGGTTCTTCCAGGGGGCTCCCGAGCCAGCGGCCCTGTGCGAGCGCCTGGTGGCGACCTGCCTGGAGCGCGGGGCGGATGACAACGCGACGCTGGCGGTGGTGCGCCGGCCCGCTTCCTCCGAACTCACGAGGAGTCAGCCCGATTGAACGGGAAGAGGGGGGCTTCGGAACCAGCCCGAGGCGAGTCTCGTTCCCCATTTCGAGGGACGCAACCAGAGTGGAGGAATCGACGTGGCCGAAGTCAATCTCGTAACCTACCTGAGCTATCAGGCCGTGATGACCACCAGCGAGAGCAAGCTCGTGTACCTGCTGGCGGAAGTCCGACCCGGGCCCGAGATCGGCAGCGGTCCCGCGGCCCTGAACCTGGCCATCGTGCTGGACAAGAGCGGCTCCATGTACGCCGCGCAGAAGCTGGACTACGTGATCAACGCGGTCAGCCACGTCATCGATCAGTTGCGTCCCAACGACCTGTGCGCCTTGATCGCCTTCGCCGACAAGGCGCGGGTGCTGATCCCGTCCAGTCAGATCTACGACAAGAACTCGGCGCGCCAGATGGTCCGCAAGATCGATCAGATCGACGTGGGCTCCGGGACCGAGATGCTGCACGGGATCAACGCGGCGGTGGAGGAGGTTCGGCGGAACTTCTCGCGCGACCGGATGAACCACATCATCCTCCTGACCGACGGGCTGACCCTGCACGAGGCGCGCTGCAAGGAGAAGTGCATCCTGGCCACCGAGGAGGGCATCTCGGTTTCGACCATCGGAGTCGGTGACGACTTCAACGAGAAGCTTCTTCTGGATATTGCCAACTCGTGTCGAGGCACCTCCTACTACATCGACAGGCCGCGAGATATCCCGTCGATCTTCGAAGGCGAGCTGCGAGGGGTCCAGAATGTGGTGGTCCGGAACCCCGAGATCCGCCTCAAGCTGGCCAAGGACGTGACCGTCCGCCGGGCCTACAAGGTCAAGCCCTTGATCAACGATCTGGGGGCCGTGCCCGTGGTCGACCGCACCTGCAGCATCCGGCTGACCGACCTGCAGAAGGAGGAGACCCAGTCGCTGCTCTTCGAACTGGTCCTCCCTTCGCGCCAACCCGGCACCTACCGGATCGCTCAGGCCTCCCTGTCGTATGACATGCCGGGACAGCCCACTCCCAGTTCGACGCTCTCATCGGACATCACGATCGCCTACACCTCGGATCCCAACCAGGCTTCGAGGGTCACCCCGCGGGTGATGCAGGTCATCGATGCGGTCAGCGTCTTCCGCCAGCAGACGCGCGCGCTGGAGCTGGCCCAGGTCGGAGAGCGCTCCAAGGCGACCCAGTTGCTGCGCTCGGCGGCCACCCAGCTCCTCCAGCAGGGGCAGAAGGACCTGGCCGACCAGGCGCTGGCCGAGGCCACCCGGATCGAGCAGGGCGCCGCCGCAACCTCGGCCGGAACCAAGAAGCTGGAATACGGCACACGCAAGTTGACCCAGTTGCTGGACACGGTCCCGCCCCTGGAGGCGATGCGCGCCCCGGTTGTCGGACAGGAATGAATTCGGGCCGCCGGGATGCGGCCGCAACGCGATGTGAAAAGGAGAACGTCCATGAAGTGCAGTGTCTGCGGTTCGGAGAATCTCGAAGGTTCTGCCTACTGCGAGGATTGCGGAGCTCGGCTTCCCCAAGGCATGCCCGCGGTCACCCAGGAGGCGCCGGCGGTGCCGTTTGCCGCTCCCCAGCCTGCTCCGGCCTCTCTTCCGGCTCCCGTGCCCGAGTCGGTCCCCGCGCCCATGCCGCAGCCAGCCCCACCGGCCCCGGTTCCCGGCGTCGAGGCCGTCTCGGGGACCGTCCGCTGCGCCGCTTGCGGAGCCGAGAACCCCTCCTATGAGGCCTATTGCGAGGACTGTGGAGCCAGCCTGACGGCCGCTCGGGCCGAGGTCGAGACGTCGATCCCGGTGGCTGCGGTCCCCGTCGCAACCGAGGCGGTCGCACCAGCGCCCTCGCCTCGGCCCCGGCTCTCCCTGGTGGATGGGGGAGGCGAGTTCCCTTTGGACCGCGACGCCATGGCTTTGGGGCGCCGCTCTCCAGCCGACTCGATCTTCCCAGAAATCGACCTGACCGAGGCCGACACCGAATCCTACGTCTCGCGCCGGCACGGTCGCATCGTCCGCCAGGAGGGACGGCTCCTCTATGAGGATGTGGGTTCCTCCAACGGTTCCTTCCTGAACGGAAACCGTCTGACGGCCGGGGTCCAGGCCGAGATTCGCGAGGGCGATCGGCTGCGCCTGGGCAAGACCGAGATGATCTTCCTCGTCTGAGTTCTCGAGGGCACAGGCCCACCTGGAGGCACCAGATGGAACAGTCCGACATCCTGGGAAACTTGAAGGGTGGCCTCGGGCTGGCCGGCAAGCTGGCCGGCAAGGGAATCGGCGAGGTCTCGGGTCTGTTCAAGGGACGTGAGGACGGCGCCGCAGGGACCGACAGCGGTCTCTACTGGCGCCGTCCCTCCTCCCCGTCTGGGAAGGGGTTGTGCCCCGTGCTGGAGATCCTGGAGCCGCAGCACGGGGCCCGTTTCGGGGTGGGGATGGTCAAGAACCTCACCATGTCCCGGGCCGAGCGCGCCTTCGTGCAGGCCTGCTCGGAGCTGGTGCTGGGGAATCTGCCGGCTTCCCTGGAGCGCCTGCAGGACGCGGCGGCGCGGGACGCCCAGTTCACCGACGCCTACCTGCTGATGGGCTGTCTGGAGATCGAGTCCGGGAATCCGGTCCAGGCGGTGCGCACCTTCCAGAAGGCCCTCCTGTGCCAGCAGGGCCTGGGTCAGAGGATCCGCAGGTATCTTCCCTCCTTCCGGATGACCCTGCCCCTGACCGGGACCAGCTTCTTCAGCCTGGGGGCGGATCTTCTGGGGCTCAACCTCCTTCTGGCCCTGGCTCAGAGGCTCAGTGGCCGTCCGGACGATGGCCTGGCCACCCTGGCCCAGTTGCTGGGTGTCATGCCAGCCGAGCCCATGGCCCTCTTCTTCAAAGCCCTCTTCCACCTGGAGGCTGGGGAGTTTCGCCAGGCTGTGGATGATTTGAAGGACTTCCTGCCTGATTCGAACCTTCACGTGGCCGATCTGCTCCTGCTGGGGAAGGCCTGTGAAGGCCTGGGCGACACCCTGACGGCGACGGAACTGTACCGCAAGGCGCTGGGACGTCAGGGGCTGGACCCGCTTCTGCGTCTCGATCTGCGCTATTCGCTGGGCGAAGCCCTGGCCCAGGAGGGCTGGACTCGGGATGCCGAACAGGAGTTCCAGGCCGTCCGGCGTGAGTCGCCCGACTATCTGCCGCTGCTGGAGCGCCTGGGCGTCCAGAAGGGGACTTCTTTGCCCGTCGCTGCCGTCTCGCCGAAGACTCGCGAGGTCTCTGCCGGGGAGGCTCCACAACCTGGGGAACCCATTGTGCCGTCGGCCCTTGCGCCGCCGCCCGCCCTGCCACCGGCCACTCCCGGGCAGTGGCGGCTGTTCTCGGAGGAGGCGGGCATCGATCTGGTCCTGAGCGGGCAGCCTGTGCTCATCGGGCGGGAGGAGGGCGACCTCGTGCTGCCCGAGGATACTGCGGTCTCCTACTCCCACGCGCGTCTCTTCATGGAGGACGGGACCTATTGGGTGGAGGATCTGAATTCGACCAACGGGACCTGGGTGAACCGGCATCGCTTGAGCCGAAAGGTGGAGCTGCATCGAGGCGACGAGGTCCAGGCGGGCAATACCCGCCTGCGCTTCCTGTGAGTCGCTCCCCTGCGCCCGAGGCGGCCCCGGTCAGGGCGAGGTCTGTCCATGCGCGGGGAGGAACCCCTTCGTGAAGATCCGGTTCTGGGGCACTCGCGGCTCGATTCCCACGCCGGGGCCGGGTACCGTGCGCTACGGGGGCAACACCCTTTGCGTCGAGGTCCGCACTGCCGACGGGACCTTGCTGATCCTGGACGCCGGGTCCGGTCTGTTCCCGCTGGGACGCCACCTGCAGGCCACCGAACTCCGGCCCCTCCAGGCCCACATCCTGTTGACCCACACCCACTGGGATCACATCCAGGGCCTGCCTTTCTTCGCTCCGGCCCACGAAGCAGGGAATCGGGTCTGCGTCTGGGCGCCCAAGGAGCCCCGGCGCTCGATCCGGGATTTGTTGGAGAGCCAACTGGTCTTCAGCAATGCTCCCTTCCACCTCGAGTCGATGGCTGGCCAGCTCCAGTTCCGCGAATTGGTCGAGGAGGAGTTCCGGATCGGTGACGTCCGCATCACGACCCAGTTCCTGAACCACACGGTGCTGTGCCTGGGGTATCGGATCGAGGCCGACGGTCAGGTCCTGGTCCACTGCACCGACGTGGAACCCCACCTGGGCAGGCTCCTGCGCCGGGACCATCGGGATTCGGGTCGGCGGCTTCAGGACCGGGCCGCGATGCGGGCGTGTATCCTCCATCGGGAGGATGCACGCCTGGTCACTTTCGCCCGGGGGGCAGACCTCTATATCCAGGATTCGATGTACACCTCGGAGGAGTACGTCTCGCGCCGAGGCTGGGGTCACAGCCCGTGTGACTTCGCCACGGACGTGGCCCTGGCGGCCGAGGTCCGTCGCTTCGTCATGTTCCATCACGATCCCGACCATGAGGACGACTTCCTGGAGGGGATGCTCGAGTCGTGCCGGGAGCGGGTCTCGCAGTACGAGGCTCCACCCCAGATCCTGGGAGCCTGGGAGGGCCTGGAGCTGGAATTGTCGGCCTTCCCATGAAGGACGGCCGAGCGGCCCTGCGCAGGAAGTCTGTTCAGGAACGAGAACATCTGGCACGATCTCAAACCCGTCGAAGGGGGTCCTGTTCCATGAGGTTCCGACTTTCAGCCCTGGCTGGCTTCCTGGCTGCGGTCATGCTGCTGGCCCTGGCTGCGGACGCTCAGACCTTGTATGTCCGCAATCGGCCATTCCCGGACCGCGTCAATATCGGGGGCACTGTCTATGTTCCGGTCGAGAGGTTCCTTCAGGCACTCAAGGTCGACTGGTTGCCCCAGGAGGATGGGTCGCTGATCGTGACCCCAGGTCGCGGTCAGGGGACCCCGGTCACCGAGAAGACCTTCCTGATGCGCTCCGGCGAGCGTTCCCTCATCGTCGAGGGACTGGACCGCGGTCAAGAGATCTGGGTTCCCCTGCGCCCGGTGGCCGACTTGATGGGCTTCCAGGTGTTGTATACGCCAGAGACCGAGATCCTCGACGTCGTCGCCGGCCGTCCCATCACCGCCTCGGATCGTCAGGCCGCAGCCGAGATCGCGTCCGCCAACGCAGCTCGCGAGCAGGCCATCCAGGAAGCCTGGAACAAGCGACGCGAGGCCATCCAGGCCGAACGCAAGGCGCGTGAAGAGGCTGCGGCCGCCAAGGCGGCCGCAGAGGGTGAGGAGCCCGAGGCGGATTCCCAGGAGGGCGGCGAAGGCGCCTTCCCATCCGAGATGGATGCCCGGCCCGCCCCCCGCCCGTCTCCGGCTGCACCCGCACCCGCACCGGCTCCGGTCGCCTCGCCGGCTCCTCCCGCTGCTCCGGAGGCGCCTGCGAAGCCCGAGGCTCCCAAGCCGCCCCCAGAGGCCATGCTGATCGTGATCAGCCCCATGGCGGTGGCCGACTACTTCACCGGCACCGTGCGCTGCACGGCCCGCATCCAGAACAACGGGGAAGCCCCGGCCAGCGGAATCAGTGCCCAGGTCATCCTGCGCGGGCCAGATGGTTCCGTGTGGAATCGGCAGCGCGTCTACCGGGATGGGACCCTGGAGGTGGATGGGGTGTGGAATCTCGAGGCCTCCTATGTGCACCCGGACGGCAACGCGATGCCCCGAGGCATCCCCAGCGTGACGGTCGAGCTGGACTACCAGAAGAACTAGCCTCGGTCCGTTCCGGAGCGAAGAGGGTCCTGTTCGCGGGGCCCTCTTCTCGATCTCGTGGCCAGGGGATCCGCCAGACGGATCGCGGGTTCTTCCGGAATCTGCGGGAAACACTTCAAAGTTGCAGGGTTTGCGGGCATGTGCGCGAACCGGCCCGAATCGAATTCAACGCGCTTCCTGACCAGCGGTCGGGCAGCGGAACTCAGAGTGGAGGGTCTCATGATCTCGGTGAACGACTTCCGCACGGGGATGACCGTGGAGATTGATGGAGACCTGTTCCAGGTCGTCGAGTTCCTCCACGTCAAACCCGGCAAGGGCGCAGCCTTCGTTCGGACCAAGCTGCGGAACATCAAGACCGGCTACACCATCGAGAAGACGTTCCGGGGTGGGGAGAAGCTGCAGCGCGCCCATATCGAACGCCGCAAGATGCAGTTCACCTACGTCGAGGAAGACCACTACCACTTCATGGACCTGGAGTCCTACGAGGACATCCCCATCGAGAAGGCCCTCCTGGGGGACCAGGTTCAGTGGTTGAAGGACGGGACCGAGGTCGAAGTCTCCTTCCACGACGTCACCCCCATCGGGATCGACGTGCCCAACTTCGTCGAGCTGGTGGTCACCGACACCGAGCCCGGCTTCAAGGGAGACACGGCCACCGGTGCCACCAAGGCGGCCACCCTCGAGACCGGAGCGGTCGTCTACGTGCCGCTCTTCATCGAGGTCGGAACCAAGCTGCAGGTCGACACCCGGACCGGACAGTACCTGCGACGGGTCTAGACGTGTCCAGGGTCCTGGTCCTGGGAGCGGGGGCCATCGGGCAGTGGCTCGGTGGCCTTCTTGCGTGCTCCGGGGCCGAGACCCTCCTCCTGGCCCGACCTCCCCACCTTGAAGTCCTGAGCTCACGCGGTCTCCAGGTCGAGGGCAGCCCGGGAGGGTTTCCGGTCCGGGCCGTCGCCAGCCTGGAGGACCTCACTCCGGATGAGCGACGGTGCGACTGGCTGGTCCTGGCAGTCAAGACCTTCGCCGTCGAGGCCGCCCTGGCCGAGGCCCGCCAGGCCGGGTTGAACCCCACCCGCGTCCTGGCCATCCAGAATGGACTTGGCACCGACGACCAGGTGGCGGCCTGTTTCGGGAAGGCCAGGACCTTCGTGGGATCGGTGACCCGCGCGGTGGCCTGCCCGGCTCCGGGTGTCGTGCGCCCCGCGTCCCGGGGAGGACTGGCCCTGGCCCCCATGGCCCGCGGTGAGCATCCGGGAGACCTTCCGGCACGCCTGGCGGCCCACAGGGTTCCGGTCGCCCTGCTGGCCGACGCGGCAGCCATGAAGTGGTCCAAGCTGCTGTTGAACATGGTCGCCAACGCCTCCTGCGCCATCCTGGACCTGTCCTGCCGGCAGCTCCTGGTCGATCGGGACCTCTTCCGGGTCGAGTTGCAGGCCCTGCGCGAGGCCTTGCAGGTGATGGAAAGGAGGGGCCTGGTCGTGGTCGACCTCCCGGGCTATCCGGTGCGCCTGCTGGCCCGGGCCGTTCGCTGGTTGCCGGAGGCTCTGGCTTTCCACCTGCTGGGACCGAGCATGGCTTCGGGGCGGGGCGACAAGCCTCCCTCGCTGCTGCTGGACCTGCGGGCGGGCCGCGCCATGACCGAGGTGGCGTGGATGAACGGTGCCATCGCCCTGGAAGCCACCCGTCTGGATCTGGATGCTCCCGTGAACCGCTTCCTGGCCCAGACCTTGACGGCCCTGGCCCGGGGAGACCTGGCCCAGGGGACCTTTCGCCACGATCCTGGCTCCTTCCTGGAGCGACTGGCGACGGCGTCGTCGCCCGGCCAGGGGAAGGCGGGTGGGGGCCGTCGAAGCTCCGGGCCATGAGCCAGACCGATCCCCAGACCCGCCACCTTCAACCCGAAGGCGCCAGCCCCGTCCACACCCCGCGCCCCGAAGATGACCTGATCCCCCGCTGGTCCCCGCCCGGTCCCGACCCCCATCCGCGCACATTGGAGGACACCTCCGGCGCGGGCGAGCCGGTCCTGGAGGTCCGCGGCCTGACCAAGAGCTACGGTTCGACCCTGGCCGTCAACGAACTGTCCTTGAAGCTCTATCCCGGGGACATCTTCGGCTTTCTGGGCCCCAACGGTGCCGGCAAGACGACGACCCTGCGGATGCTGGCCACCGTCCTGGCACCCGACGCCGGCGAGGCCCGCATCGCCGGGTTCTCGCTGAAGCAGGTGGCCGAAGTGCGCGCCCGCGTCGGCTTCATGCCCGACTTCCTGGGCGTCTACGATGACCTGCTGGTTCGCGAATACCTCGAGTTCTTCGCCCGTGCCTACAAAGTCCCGGCCCATCATCGCGACTTCGTGATCGCCGAGGCCTTGGAAACCACCCGGTTGACCCGCCTGGCCGAGAATCCGGTGGAGGGCCTCTCGCGGGGCCAGAAGCAGCGCCTGGGGCTGGCCCGCCTGTTGATGCATGACCCCGCCCTGTTCCTTCTGGACGAACCCGCGGCGGGCCTGGATCCTCGCGCGCGGGTGGAGCTGGCCGACATCCTCAAGGGGTTGCAGAAGAGGGGCAAGACCCTGATCGTCTCCTCCCACATCCTTTCGGACCTGGCTGATTTCTGCAACAAGGTCGGGATTCTCGCCAAGGGGCAGCTCCTGCTCTTCGGCGAGACCCGTCAGGTGGTCTCGCGCTTGCGGGGAACCCGCAGGGTCCGGATCCGCCTGCTGGACAGGGGAGAGGAGTGTCGGCTCTTCCTGGAAGGCGTTCCCGGGGTCCGGTCGGCGGCCTGGCAGGAGGAAGAACTGGTCTTGGAGTTTGCGGGGGAGGACCGGGAACTGGCGGCCCTGAACCGCCTGCTCTTTGAAAAGGGCTTCCCGGTCGTCCGTCTCGCGGACGAGGCCTGGGACCTCCAGGAGGTCTACCTCCGCATGACCGAAGGGATCGACCTGGAGTAGGCGTGGAACCCGGCATCCTCCTGGCAGGGCGCTATCGGGTCGAACGCCTTCTGGGCGAGGGTGCTTCGAGCCGGGTCTGGCTGGCTCGGGACACCCGCGAGCGAGGGCACGTCTGGGCCATCAAGGAGCTCGACTTCCGAGCCATCTCTCCGACGGACCGATCCGAAGCCCTGGAGCTCTTTGAGCGGGAGGCCGGAATCCTGCTTCGCCTGCGCCACCCTTCGCTGCCTCGGGTCATCCATCGCTTCACCCAGGATGGTCGCGAGTTCCTGGTGATGGAGAGGGTCGAGGGACCGACCCTGGCGGATGTCCTGCGCCAACGGGGCGAACCCCTGGAGGAGTCCCTGGTGGCCACATGGGGGGTGCAGATCTGCGAGGTCCTGGGATATCTGCACGGCCTGAGACCGCCAGTGGTCTACCGCGATCTCAAGCCTGCCAACGTCATGGTCTCGGTCCGTGGTCCCCTCAAGCTGGTCGACTTCGGGATCGCGCGCCCGATGCGCCCTGGCCGGCCCGGAGACACCACGGCCTACGGGACGCCGGGTTACGCGCCGCCCGAGCAGTACCAGGGCCGTGCTGAGACGCGCTCGGACCTGTATGCACTCGGCGCCACCCTCTTCGAACTCCTCACGGCCCGGGACCCCCAGCCCTTCGGCTTCGCCTTTCCCCCTGCGCGGGAGTTCAACCCGGCGCTCTCCCTGGAGATGGAGGACCTTCTGAGCCGCTGTCTTCAGGTGGATCCCGCCCGGCGCCCCGAGTCGGCTGCCGTGATGAGGGAGGAACTGGAGGCGCGTACCCGACAGACGCGCCACTGGCTGGCACGCCTGCTGGTCCGCCGACCTCGTCGGAATCTGGGCCGCGACTCAAGAACCTGAGGCGACTCTTCTTGGGGATCCGACACCGGACCAACAGGCAGTCGCGGGAAGGACCGGGACGGGAAGCCCCGAACGCGCCCCGATGCGTTCAGCCACCTTCAGGAACATCATTGCGTTGCTGGCCGGGCTTGCCCTCTTCGGTGCCTCGGGATGCGCCGCCCCCCAGGCAACCCACCACAGCGGACAGATCGGCCGCTTCTATGGGGAAGGGATCTCCTTCAGCGTCCCCCTGGTCTCCCTGGCCGAGAAGCCGGGCGGCGAGGACCGCTACTGGGATCTGCGCCGGGGCATCGACCGGGCCGTGGTCGTGGCCTTCAAGCCATTGGCTCCAGAGAGCGGCGGCTTTCGCGAGAACATGGTGCTGACGGTCCAGGACCTCGAAGGGAACCTCAGCCCGTCCGAGTTCCGCCAGAGGCAACTGGCCGAGTTGCGCAGCACCGGCACCCTGGTCGGCACTCCCGAGGAGGGGGAGGATGCGGTGGGTCCGTGGCTTGGCTTCTCCCGCCAGCAGGAGGGGCGCAGCGTGGCTTGTCGTGCCTGGTTCTTCACCCGTCCCGCCACTCCGGAGGGGCCCGCCCGAGGCTACGTGATGCTGGGAACCGCACCCGAAGGCCCGAACCTGGCCGGCGAGATTGCGGAATTCTCCCGCATCGCCTCCACGGTGCGCTTTGGCCGCCCTCCCACCGGCTTCCAGTTGATGGGGCAGGCCGTGGATCGGGTCGTGGCCGGCTTGGCGACGCGCAGCGAGCCCGCGGCCGAAGCCGCTCCGCCGAATGCCCGGAACCCTGCGCCGCCCGGGGATTCGGTCGTCCCGGACGGGGCGGAGGCCTCAGGGGCGCCGACCGGCCAGAAGGTTTCGCCCGTCCCACCCACCCGCTGACCCGGGGAACTCCTGACGTGTCGGGATGTTAGCATCCTGGCATTGGACGCTCGGGACGCGGGAAGGCTATCTTGAGAAGGATCAAACAGGCCCCGCCATGCCGGTGCGACTTGGCATTTCCTGAACAGGGTGATGCGGTTCCCGGCAGGTTTTCCAGGGAGGACTCACATGGACAGCATCAAGGTTCAGCCCGGCCAGAGCACGCAGACGCCTCTTCCCGGCGCCCGCCGGGCAGCCTCGGAACCCGGAATGTCGGTTCCCCGCGCCCAGGACTCGGTCCAGTTGAACCCCGCTGCCGGTCACATCAGTCCTGCGGCAGCCGCCACGCCGGCGACGGCCCCGGCTGGTCCGCCTGCGGCACCGGCGGGTGTTCCCGCTCCCGCTGCGGCCCCGCCTGCCGCGCAGGGAGTCCCCGAGACCCTCTTCCAGGAAGAGCCTCCGGCCCAGCCGGTGGATGAGCCCAGCGTCCCCGTGGCTCCGGCCACCTCGGCCGCGGCCCAGGAGGCTCCATCCGCCCCCAAGACCCACTCCTGGGTCCCCGACGAGAGGTCCAGGCTGATCCACACCCCGACGACGGTCAAGAATCTCGAGAAGCTGGCGCGTTCCGTCAAGCTCAATGAGAACGTCCTCATGACCGGTCCCACCGGTGCAGGCAAGACCTCACTGGTCAAGTATCTGGCCCATCTGACCAACAACGAGCTGCGCCGGATCAACCTCAACGACATGACCGATGTGGTCGAGATCGTGGGGGGCTACAAGCCCGGGAAGGATGGCCGCCCGGAGTGGCACGACGGCGTGGTGGTCGAGGCCCTCAAGCAAGGCCAGTGGATCCTCTTCGACGAGATCAACCTGGCCGAACCGGCCATCCTCGAGCGGCTCAACTCGCTTCTGGACGACGACCGTTTCCTGGTGTTGACCGAGAAGGGTGCCGGCGAGAAAGGACCCGAAATCGTTCGGGCCGACGAGAACACCCGCATCTTTGCAACCATGAACCCGGCCTCCTACGCCGGACGCAAAGACCTCTCTGCGGCCATGATGAATCGCTTCCACAAGACCTGGGTCGAGGGCATGAAGCCTGAGGAGATGGTCGAGATCATCCAGGCCAAGTCCAAACTGCCCGAGAAGACCATCCTGCAGATGGTCATGTTCCACAAGCAGATGGCGGACATGTCTGAGCACCGCCAGATCGGCAAGAAGGGGGGACCGTACCCCTTCACGCTGCGGGATGTCCTGAAGTGGAACAAGCGCGTCGAGAAGTTCGCCACCTCCGGCTTGAGCACCGAACAGATCCTCTGGAAGGAGGCTCGAGAGGTCTATCAGGCTCGCTTCATCAACGACGACGACCGCAAGGTGGTGGACGACGTCCTGGCCTTGACGTTTGGCAAGGCCAACGAGCCCCCGACCCGCGATCTCGACATCACCGTCGAGGAACAGCCCCAACAGGTGCGCATCGGCGAGGCGGTCCTGGACAAGGGCGAGGGGGGAACGCTGGTCCCTGACGAGTCGGCTCGCCTGTTCAATACCCCCTCCACGGTCCAGAAGCTGACGCGCCTGGCCAAGTCGGCGGCCTTGGACGAGCCGGTGCTGCTGGTCGGCCCGACGGCCTCCGGCAAGACCTCGTACGTGCGCTATCTGGCCCACCTGGACAACCGGAACCTGCATCGCTTCAACCTCAGCCTTCAGACCGACACCTCCGAACTGATCGGTGGCTACGTCCCGGCCACGGATCCGGCCACTGGCAGGCCCAAACCGGGCGAATACGCCTGGCGGGATGGCACCCTGATCACCGCCATGAAGAACGGCGACTGGGTGGTCCTCGACGAGATCAACCTGGCCGAGCCTTCCATCCTCGAGCGTCTCAACTCGCTTCTGGACGACGATCGGGCCATCGTGCTGACCGAGCACGACGGCGAGAAGGTCGAGGCCCACCCGGATTTCCGGGTCTTCGCCACCATGAACCCGGCCACGTCCCAGTATGCGGGGCGGCGCGACCTCTCCCTGGCCATGCGCAACCGCTTCACCGAGCAGTGGTTCCCCGAACTGACCGATGTCGGCGAGACGACGACCATCGTGGCCGGCTGGATGAAGAAGGTCGAGGGCGGCGACAAGATCGCCGAGCAGATGGTCAAGTTCCATTACGACATCCGCTCGAAGGTCGAAAGTGGCGATCTGGCCTCTGCCCGCAAGGACGGCTTCGTCTACACCCTGCGCGACCTGAAGGCCTTCTCGAAGTTCATGAAGGTCTTTGGTCCCGAGGCCGCCGACAACAAGCAGACCTTCGTGGACGGGGCCATGCATGTCTACATGGACGCCATCAGCGACGAGGAGGAGCGCAAGAACGTCGAGGCGCTGGCCCGGTCGTTCGCCGAGCAGCTCTGAGCCCGTTGGTCGGGGCAGGGTCCCCGCGCCGGGTGGTGTTTTTTCGGATGGTCAAACAAGGAGCCTCCAACGATGACTGAGATCCGCCGAGTGGACCTGGCGCCCGTCGAGGTGCGCCGAGCGGCCTTGTCCAAGGCCCAGGGCCCAGATCAGGCCCCTCCCCAGGACCGCGTGGAGCTGGGGGGGGAAAGCCGGCTGGCCAGGACCGCCCCGCCTCCGGCGTCGGCGGGTGCGGCGGCCCAGGCGCCCCCGTCCTCAGACCCCACCCGCGACAAGGCTCTTGAGCGCGAACTGCGCCAGCGCCTGCATCGGATCGAGTCGATCGGCCGCTCGGTGGGCGGCGACTTCAAGATGCAGGTGAAGGAGGGGGCCGGCTGGGCCTACGACTTCACCAGCAACACGATCACCTACCGCTTGGAGGATCTTCAGGGCAAGCCGGCCGACTACGGGATCGGAGTCGTGCTCCACGAAGGTTCCCATCGCCTGTATTCTCGTTGGCTGGTGGAGAAGGAGATGATGGGCCACGAGCCCTTCCTCTTCCTGAACAACGCCGTCGAGGACCCCCGGGTCAACAACATCACGATCTCGCGCTATGCCGGGGCCAAGGACTACTTCAAGGTCATCTACGATGAGGACCTGTTCAAAGGCCGCTCGGAGATGCGCGAGCAGATGGCCCAGAGGCTGGTCGAGGCCTCCCAGGGCCGGATCACCCCGGACCAGGCCCGGCGCGTGATCGAGAAGTCGGGCATGCGGCAGCCCAAGCACATGCAGTTCGGCTTCGGGGTCATCTACGACTGGTACACCAATGGCCAGCGCGACCCCGACATCGTCGACCCCCAGGTCCATCAGGCCTTGGATCAGACCCAGGCTGACTATCGCGAGGCGATCCGCCTCAAGCGCGACGTCCTGAAGACCGATCTGGCCCCGTCGGAGGTGGATCAGCAGGCGCAGCAGTCCTACGACATCGTCAAGAACAAGATCTGGCCGGTCTACAAAGAGCTGATCCAGGACGACATCGACAACCTCTCGCAGGCCCTTCAGGGTCAGTCGGGGCAATCCGGTCAGTCGGGACAGTCCGGACAGACCGGACAGACCGGTCAGTCGGGTCAGTCGGGGCAATCGGGGCAATCGGGGCAATCCGGTCAGTCGGGGCAGTCCGGACAGACCGGTCAGTCGGGATCTGGCAGTCCGCAGGACATGCCCGACCTCACCCCGGAAGAGGCCCGCGAACTGGCCGAGAAGGTGCTCGGCGAGATGGACCGCGAGCTCAATGACAAGCTGGAGTCCCGGCAGGGGGACCTCAAGCGTGGAGGCGAGGCTCAGTCGGGCCAGAAGCCTGGCCAGGGTCAGCAGGGGCAACAGCCTTCCCAGCCCGGCCAGGGCGACCAGGCTCAGCCGGGCAATCAGGCCAACCAGGGCCAGTCCGGCAACCAGGCCCCGTCGGGCAACCAGGCCGGAGGTGATCCCAGCCAGCCTGGCGACCAGAGCGGGAACCCGGATGGAAGGGGGACCTCGGAGATCGACCTGCCGGATCTGGAAGACCTGATCCGCATGAAGCAGGAAATGGAGTCGATGTACGAGGGCTTGAAGTCCGACTACGATCGCTACCACGGTCCGGTGGCCCCCTACGCCGACGAGCTGGCGGGTGAGTTGAAGAACTTCCTGGCCGAGAACACCCGGCCCAAGTTCCAGCGGCAGACCTTCGCCTCGGGACGCAAGCTGGACATGCGCTCGGCGATGCAGGCGGAGGCCCGATACGAGCGGACGGGTGAGTTCGACCCCAACATCTGGTTGCGGCGGAACAACCCCACCGAGCGCGGCTATGAGTTCGTGTTCGTGCTGGACGAGTCGGGCTCCATGAAGGGCGACAACAAGTGGCGCAACGCCGTCCAGGCCCTGGTCCTGGCTGTCGAGGCGTTGGACCAGTTGGACATCGGCTTCGGTCTGCTCGGCTTCTCCGACACCCCCAAGGTTCACAAGGATCTCTCCGAGAAGTTCACCCTGGATTCCCGGAACTCCATGCTGGCCGATATCGAGAGTAGCCCTTCGGCCGGGACCAACGATTCGGACGCCGTCAAGTCGGCCATCGAGATGCTCCGGAAGGGCGACCCGGACAAGCGCAAGATCATGATCGTGATCACCGACGGCCAGGGCAAGGAAGACGAACTCAAGGCCGAACTGGCCCGAGCCAAGGAGTTGGGGATCAACGCCATCGGGGTCGGGATCGACTCGGGGATGGAGCACGTCGAGAACGTCTACCCGGAGGCCGTCCTGGTCGATCGGGTCTCCAAGCTCCCGTCGCGTCTGGCCGAGGTCCTGCGCGAGCAGATCGAGTCCTGAAGCCAACGCTCCTCCCGGGCCAGGCCCGCCGGGGAGCAGAGGCCCGCTTCATGTGAGAAGGTGCGCCCCCGGCGCACCTTCTCACATGGGGGCAGCCTGCGGACTACAGCGCGAGTCGCGAGCTCACCGCTTCATCCAAGGGAAAGCGCCCCGGCCGCGAGTGGATGACCAGGCGCCAGTGTTCAGGGGGGGACACCCGGGTCCACTCGTGCCCGACCTGGACTTCCAAGGTGCCTTCTACGAGGAGTTGCTCGAGGAAGCGGAACAGGTCTCGGCCGGCCCGGCGGGTCAGCGTCATCAGGAGGACCCGGCCGGGGGCAAACGAGTCCTGGATCGAGCGTCGGATCTTCTCGGGCTCCAACGGGAAGGAGGAGTCGAGATGGACCACCTGCCGACCCGGCCAGGTCTGGGCCACGCACTCGAAGACGGTGGTCTCGGGAAGACCGTCCCCACCCAGGATGGCCCCGGGTTCATCCAGGCGGTCGACGCGCTGGAGGAAATCCAGGATTCGCTTCCGGGCTTTCTCGTGGTTCGGGGTGGGGTCGGTCATCTCGGTCCTCTCAGAGCTTCTCGATGGGATCCTGGGAACCCAGGGCGGTTTCCCGGTTCAGGGCCTCCCGGGCATGGGCCGGGCAACCTCGGGTCAGGTAGGCGCGCACCAGGGCCCGATAGAGCAGGGGGTTCTCCGGGTCCTTCCGCGACATCTCCTGCAACTGGTGAAGGTTCTTGTCCACCAGGCCTTGGGTGTTGTACAGCAGGAACATGTCCGTGTCGTCGATGCTGGTCGACCTGTTGGCCTTCTTGAGGGCCTCGTACTTCTTTTCGCTGCGTTCGACGAGCAGGGCCAGCGGTTGGGTCAGGACGCGGAAGGGGTACTTGCGGACCACGATCGAGTCGTCGGGCCCCAGGACCTGCCAGTAGTACAGGCTGTTGCGGGTCAACTGGACCGGGCCCTGGTAGGGGAACTTGTATCTCGGCTCGGTGGAAGTGCCCTCGTACAGGAACTCGTCCCATTCGTTGAAGAACTGGAACCGGTATCTGGGCAACTGGAGGTCCTTGCAGTAGAAGACCGGGGGGGAGGTGGTGGCCTTGACCCAGGCCGAGAGGAAGACTTCCTCCTTGTCGTAGGCCCCGGGTTCATCCGCCTGCGTGAAGTCGGCCACGCGCAGTCGACGCAGCAGCATGTAGGGGATCTCGATCTGCCCCCGGCTGCGGCGGTTGGTCTCGGCCCGGCGCACCGAACCGTCGTCGGACTGAAGATTCTTGAAGGCGACCTTGGCCTGGCCGGTCGGGTCCAGGACCTCCAGGTGGTTGTCGAAGAAGAACAGGACGACGACCTTGCCGTCGTTTTCGGTCTGGATCCGGTCTTCCGGCCGGAGGAGCTCCAGCAGGTAAAGAGGGCGCCAGTCGCCGTTGACGTTCTTCACCTGGGCCTGGCCCAGGACCTGGGACACGATGGCCACCGGCATGTTCTGGGCCAGCTCTTCCTGCTCGCTGGCCCGGGTTCCCGCCGGTGCCACGGCCAGGAGCAGCCCCATCAGCATTCCAAGGATGAGGAGTCTTCTTCTGGACATGATGCCTCCCATCAACCGGGAGCAGGCCACCCCTGGGTGGTTGTCCCCCGGTGGTTCTTGCCTGTCATGCGCTTCGATGCGGGGAAAGGCGCCCCCTTCCCGGACTCAGTGCCCGCGAGGGCGGGGGCCCAGGGCGGTGAAGGCCAGTCCGACCAGGCCGCCGCCCAGGTGCCCCCAGTTGTCCAGGGGGATTCCAAGCACGTCGGACAAGGCGAAACCCAGCACCAGCAGGAGGCCCAGGACAATGCCAATCCGGCGTGCGCCGGCTTCCTCGACCAGACGCCAGCGCCAGGACAGCCCGACATAGGCGGCTCCGACTCCAAAGAGCGCCGTGGAGGCCCCCACCCCGGGAACCGGATTGAAGGCCCAGGACAGGATGTTGCCACCCAGGGCGGCCAGAATATAGAGCGCCAGGAAGCGCCGCGTGCCCAGGATGCCCTCCAGGGGCGGGCCCATGTTCACCAGGAAGTAAATATTGGCCAACAGGTGCCACCAACCGGCGTGCAGCAGGACCGGCGTCAGGAAGCGCCACAGCTCGAAGGTGTCCAGGACATTGGCATGGTTGCGCAAGGCCGACCAGATGAGGGTGGGCAGCGGTTGCGGGAGCAAGGACGAGAAATCCGGTGGGGCGAGCAGATAGACCGCGACGGTCAACGCGGTCAGTCCGGTCACCGCGTGGGCCAGGGGCGAGTAGTTGGAGAAGCTGACGGTGTACTTCTGCTGGATTTCCTTCTGGAAACTGGCGCTGATTCGCCCCGTGCCGTTGCAGGATGGGCATTGGACGGGGCAGGCAATCGTCTTGAGGCCGTTGCAGATCCGACAGGTGGACTCCATCCCGCGCGGTGAGGTCCGGCTGCCCTGGCCCTGACATCCCGGGCAGGTCGCCTGGCCGGTCCCCGAACAGTCGACGCAGCGACCGGAGCCTTCGCAGCGGGGGCACGGCCTCTCCATGCCATTGTGTTCTGCCAAGTTGCCTCCTGGGTCTTTGAGGTCTTGTCGGCCCCTGCCGGGAAGGAACGCGGTTCCTTGCAGCCAAGAAAGGATGTCGATCGATCTGGGACCCGCGCCGACGCCGGGTCCGGAGGGAGCCGAGGCGATGACTCTTCTTGCGCGGGCTGCCGCGCTCCTGGCTGTGGTGGGAATTCTTGCAACTGCGGGCCCTGCCCGCGCAGACTCCACCTGGGCTGAGACGCGATACGTGGACGGGAAGCCCCAGACTGTCTACACCAATAGTGGGGCTGCCACCTTCCGGCGTGAGATCCGCCAGGAAGGCAGCACGCTGCGAAATTCGCGGCCGGCCCTCCGACCTCGCACCTTCCAGGAGCTGCCTCCCGGGACGCCGGCAGCGACCGGAGCGGTGCCCCGCGAGTTTGCCTTCAGCACGTTTGATGCCGGGAAGAGACCGCCGCGTCCTGTCTCCTGCCTGGCCTGGGTTCGCGACGCCTCCGGCCAGATGGTTCGCCGCATCGCCCGGGTCGATCTCAACGAGATCATCATCCGGCACGCCCGGACGCACAACGTGGATCCCCTGCTGGTGGAGCTGGTGATTCGCCATGAATCGAACTTCAACCCGCAGGCCGTCTCGCCCGCCGGAGCCCAGGGCCTGATGCAGTTGATGCCGGGCACGGCCGTCGGACTGGGAGTCGGGGACCCCTTCGATCCCGACCAGAATGTGGGCGGTGGGGTGCGCTACATCGCCAACCAGTTGCGGCGCTTCAAGGACGTTCGCCTGGCCCTGGCAGCCTACAACGCCGGTCCGGGCGCTGTTCTGGAGTATGGGGGTGTGCCTCCGTATGCCGAGACGCGCTACTACGTGGACACCATCTACTCGGAGTATCGCACCTGCCTGGCAGCCCGAAGCCGGACGCGCTCCAAGTGAGGTCTTGCCGGGCCCGCCGCCTGGCCCGACGGGGCCATCGGGAACTGGAGGGAGGGTGCTGAACCTGGGTCGAGACCGAGCTCGTCTGCACAAGACCTGGTGGGCCGCTGCGATCGTTCGTGGCCTCCTGGCGGTTGCGCTCCTGGTCCTCCTGGCGGAGCCCTCAAAGGCCCAGCCGACCTGTTCTGCTTGCGGCAAGCCGTTGGTGGGAACTTATTACCGACTGGCCGATGGTCGACGACTCTGCCCCGCGGACTACGAACGGCTCGGCCCCCGTTGTGTCACGTGCGGGGCCCTGATCGTCGGGGCCTACGTGGTTCTGGATTCCCGGCATACCGTGTGTCGGGCCTGCCACGAGCGCTTTCCTGCCTGTTTCGTGTGCGGATTGCCCTCTGGTCGGTCCGGCCGGCGGCTGTCCGATGGACGGGCCTTGTGCGCGGAGCACGTTCGGCAGGCGGTGGTGACGACCAGTCCGGCCGAAGCGGTCCTGCATCAGGCCGAGAATGTCGTGCTGGCAGCCTTGGGGCCGCAGATGCGCCTGGAGCATCCCGTCGACGTGGTTCGGGTGGTGGATGGAGCCGCCCTGAAGCGCCTGCTGGGGCGCCGAGCCCAGGCGGACGGCCATGTCCTGGGTCTTTTCCATCTGCAGGTTCAAGGCTTCAGTCGTCGCTACACGGTCTATTTCATCAGCGGCCTGCCGCGAGAGAGGCTTCTGACCGTGGCTGCCCACGAGTTTGCCCACGCCTGGCACAGCGAGCAGAATGCCCGCTATCTGGAATGCAGCAGCCGGATGCGCGAAGGGTTCGCCGAGTGGGTGGCCTTCAAGGTCAATCAGCACCTCGGTCGCCAAGAGGAATGCGACCGGATGCTGGCGGAGAAGTCCGGCCCCTACGCCGAGGGGCTTCGCCATTTCCTTCAGGTCGATCGCCAGGCGGGGGCCGCCGCGGCCCTGGCCCTGGCCCGAACGAGGACCGATTTTTGAGGGCACTGGCCCTGGGGACGCTGGCCTGGTTCTCGCTGCTGGTCGGGCCGCTGGGGGCTTCCGGTCTGCCGGTCACGCCAAACTGCGACTGCGATGGCCGCAATCTCTCAGGCGAATGCAACTGCAACAAGCCCCTGGACGATGAGTCGGCGCGTCAGGTCCTGGACTATGTGGTCTTCCTCCTGGTCCGCAAAGCCGGTCCTGAGATGCGCCTGGACCCCCTGCCTTCGGTCCGGATGGCCGCGGCCGAGGAACTGCGCCTGGAAGGCGGAGACGTGGCCCTGGCCACCTGTCAGGGGACCGAGATCCGCCTGGGGCGCTGGCTTCGCCGTCCCGAGGCCCTGGTCGTGCTGGCCCACGAATACGGACATGCCTGGCAGGATTCCCGGAATCTCCGATGTCGACAACTGACCGAGCGGTTCAGCGAGGGGTTCGCCTCCTGGGTGGCCCACGTGGTGGCCCGCCAGACCGGGTACCTGCGAATCGCTGACCGCATTCGCCGGCAGTCGGGGCCGGTCTATCAGCAGGGGCTGCAGGCCTTCCTGGATTGGGAGGAGACCATCGGAGTGGTCCGGCTTCTGGAACTGGCCGCTTCATGGTCCGATTTCTCGGGAGAAGGACCGCCCCTCGAGGCACCTTGAACCGAGAGATCAACCGAAGCTGGGCGGGTTCGCTGTCGGGCCTGGCGGTCGGCGGGAAGGGGGAGTCCCCCCTCCTGAACGAATGAACCCGGAGCAACCCGACGAATTTGTAACACCACGATGACCGACGAACATCATCGCAGGGAGGCATGACGATGGAGCCCGAGCGCAAGCCGATTCTCCAAGGAGAATACAAGCTGGTGAAGATTCTGGAGTGCTATGACTACAGCAATCTGTATCTGGCGGTCTCCCTGCACAGCTCCGAGCGCAAGTATGCCATCAAGGAGGTTCGGGTGGAGGGCGGTCAGGGGTCCGATGCGCATCGGGAGATCATGGACTATTTCCGCACGGTTGCAGCTCCCTACGTCGAGGTCCAGCATCCCGGCTTGACGACCCTGAAGGATTATTTCTTCGAGAACGGGGCCGAGTACGTGGTCTTCGACTACGTCCCGGGACATCGGCTGGGCGAAGTCATGTCGATGCGGAACAGGCCCTTCCTGGAATCCCAGGCCATCGATGTGGCCGTCAAGACCGCCGTCATCCTGGATTGGATGCACAACCACAGGCCGCCGCTCTATTTCGCCGATCTCAACCCCAACAACGTCTTGTTGACCCAACGCGGCGATGTCATCTTGACGGATTTCGGTCTGGGTCGGCTCCTGGCGCCTCGCTCACCCGAGGAACCCCGTCTCGGGACCCGTGGTTATGCGCCACCCGAGCAGTGCGGCCCGGAGGCGGTCATCGGCAGGTCCAATGACGTGTATGCCCTGGGCGTCCTGATGCACCAGATGGTGACGGGTCATGACCCGATGGTCCAACCGGGCGTCCTGGCTCCGAGTGCGCAGGTCAACCCGGCGATCAGCGAGGATTTTGCGAACATCGTGCGGGTGGCGACCGATGTCGATCCGGCCCAACGCTATCTCGAGATGAAGGACATGCTGGCCCACCTCAAGGCGCTTTCGCCACGCCGACTGCGCCCCCTCAAGGAGGAGGGAGGCTTCCTGCAACGCCTCTGCCGGACCCTGGCGCGCCCCTTCACCGACCCCGACGACTTCAACTGAGCGGCTTTTTTTCAGGTCGGGAGCTCTTCCGGTGAAAGCTCCCACAGTGCTGCCCGGAATCGGCCGTCCACCAGACCGCTCTGGTCCACCTGGTGGCCTTGCCCGGCCAGGTCGGCCAGATAGCGGTGGGCAATCGCCTCGGGGGGAAGGTCCGTCTCACATCTCAGTTCGCTGCCTGGGACGGGGCTGTTCGCCTGGTCCAACAGGCACAGACCCCAAGCCTTCAGGTGCCCGCTCAGCATGAGAGCCTGTCGACGGCAGCGGACGGCCTCTTCGGTCCGGCCCCTGCCCAGGAGGTGCTGGGCCTTGTGACTCCAGGTGTCCGGGTCCCGAGGATCCAGCTCCAGCGAACGATCAAAGGCGTCCAGGGCCTCGTCGGGGCGCATCGCCTGCTCCAGAAGCAGACCGCGGATGGCCCAGAGCCTTGCTTCCTGGGGGGCCAACGCCAAAGCCCGGTCCAGGCAGGACAGGGCCGGCTCGGGTCGGGACAGGTGGCACAAGGCCAGGGCCCGGTTGCCCAGGAGGACGTAGTCGTCGGGCGTCAACGCCAGCGCCCGGTCGAAGCTGTCCAGGGCCTGTCGACAGCGGTGGAGGGCCAGGGCGGCTTCGCCCAGGTGGTTCCACAGGTGGGCTTCCTCGGGCGTTCGGGTCACCGCCGTCTCCAGGGCTCGGACAGCCTCTTCGGAACGGCCCGCCTTCAACAGGGCGATCCCCAGGTTGGCGGTCACCCTCGGGAAGTCGGGGTCGAGCTCCTGAACCCGGGCGAAACACTCCGCAGCCGTGGCCGGGTCTTCCTCCACGAGGGCCGCGCCCCGCTCGAACCAGCACCCCGGGTCCTGGGGCAGGGTGGAGGTTGCCTGCTCCAACGTCTGGAGGGCCTCCTGGGTCTGGTCCAGATCCAGGAGCAGGCTGGCCTTCAGCCTCCAAGCTTCTGCCAGCGTGGGATTCAGGCGCAGGGCTTCCTCGACCGCGCTCAGGGCAGCTTCCGTCCGGTCCTGCTCATCTTCTTCGCCGGCTCGTTTCAGCCACGCGTTGGCATCCATCGGTTCCTGGCTCATGAGGGGGGGCCTTTCCCGCCGTCCGTCACATCTCCTGGTCTTCGCCCCGCCTCTTCCGCCTTTCCCTCGATCGACGATCTGCCGCATTCAAGCCGGTGCTGCTAGAGGGCGTGCGGCATTCTGGATCCCTCACTTGAGCATGGGTCACTCAAGTCATTTTGAGGCGGGAGGTAGGGATGGATCGCATCCTGCTTGAAAGGCACGCCGTGAACACTCGGCCGGGGGGCACTGCTCGACTTGTGGACCTCGTCTCGGCCCTCGGCCGCCTCAGCCGGGGGACGGTTCTTGAGGGCGATCTTGCCGAGGCCCTGGGGCTGCTTCTCCAGGCCCTGCAGGCTCAAGCCGGCTGGTTCTTCACCCGTGCCAACGGTTCTTCGACCTTGGACTGTCGGGCCCAGGCCGGCGAGCCCGGAATGCTGCGCACCCTCCTTCCGGAAGTCCAGGCCCTGGCGAGTCGGGCCATGGATTCCAGGAAGGCTGAAGAGGCCGTCAGTTCACCCGGCATGGCCTGCAAGGTGGTGTGTTTCGACGGCAAGACCCGCTCTGGGGCCGTGATCCTGGCGCGAGAGTCGGGGCATGATCCGTTCTCGGAGCCTGAGCGCCTGGTCCTGGCCGGATTCTGCGAGACCCTGGCGCGCGTGGTGGGTTGGCCAGGCCTGGAGAACAGCCTGGCGGAGGCGAATCACGAACTGGCCCGGCGCGAATTCCGGCTGTACACCATCAACCACGTCGCCCGGGTCTTGGGGTCGGTCCTGGAGCTGGAGGACCTGCTCAAGCTGATCTGCGACATGGTCTGCGAGATCATGACGGCCGAGTCCGCGCTGATCTGCCTGCACCTGGAGGGCGACGGGGTTCTGCGGACTCGCATGGGCAAGTTCCTGGGCCAGAAGGGCTCACCGGAGTTTGAGGTCCTGCTGAGCGAGGCCTTCCTGGATTGGATCCGAGGTTTCGAGGGGCACACCGCCCCGCTGGTCTCCAGCCTGGCCCCCGATGTGCTCGGAGTCCTGCCGGCCCTGTCGGCTCAGTTGGACGCGCACGGGCTGCTCCACTTTGCGCCGCTGACCTACAAGGATCGCTTCATGGGGCTTCTGGCCGTGGGTCGCAAGTACACCGGCGAGGCCTACGCCGATCGGGACCGCGAATTCCTCTCCACCCTCGCGCCCCTGGCCTCCAACGCCATCTCCAATGCCCACCTGTATGACCTGGCCATCCACGACTCCACCACCGGCCTGTACATGAGCCACTACCTGCGCCAGCGGGCCATGGAGGAGACCAAGCGAGGGCGACGCTACGGCTTCCCCGTCTCGTTGATCATGTTCGATGCCGATTTCTTCAAGCAGGTCAACGACACGCATGGCCATCTGGTGGGTGACCAGGTCCTGCGTGAACTGGCCTCGGTGCTGCTGGCCGGGAGTCGTCGCGACATCGATGTGGTTTCCCGCTATGGGGGCGAAGAGTTCATGATCCTGCTGCCCGAGACCGACCTGCAGGGCGCACTGGTCGTGGCCGAGAGGGTCCGCGCCAGCGTCGCGGCGCATGAGTTCTGCGCCGGGCAACTGCAACTGACCGTCAGTGCCGGAGTGGCCAGCATGCCGGAGGATGGCAACACCCACGAGGAGCTGCTGGCCCAGGCCGACGAACAGTTGTATCGCGCCAAACGGGGCGGAAGGAACTGCGTCTTTCACCGGGGCAAGACCTCGGCGCCCGTCTGAGCCGTCCGGAGTCTGCGGGAGTGGCGAAACGGCAGACGCACGGGACTTAAAATCCTGCGCCGCAAGGCATGAGGGTTCGAATCCCTCCTCCCGCACCAACGAAGAAAGCCCCGCACGGTCGGGGCTTTCGACTTGGATGGGGGAGAGGAGGAGGGGAGACGTTTCCAGGGGTTTACAGGCCTGTCTTGGCGTTTGATTCGGAAAGCGATTCGGAAACCGGAAAGCCCCCCTCCCGGTCAGGGGAGAGGGGCTCAGAGGTCAGGTTGTGGTCGTGGGTCAGGCCCGAAGTCTCATGACCCCGGAGACGATGGCCCCTGCGATGGCCACGGCCTCCTGCAGGTCGATGCGCCCGTCGTCCTCGACCAGCTCTCTCAACAGGTCCTCGTCACTCGCCAGCGCGGCCTTGCGCAACGTCTCCAGAAATGGCACTCTCGGATCGGCCATCGGCAGGGTCCTCCTTGGTAGCTTGTATTGGTTTCAAACCACCAGAGGCCACGCCGATGGCCTTCTTGTCAAGTTCCGGAAGTTACACCACCTCCTGAGACATTACCGCCATCGCAGATAGCATGCGCGACATCGAGAGGTGCCTGACAGAGGAAGAGCACACCGAAGAAGCCGAGCATCTTGCCACGCCAGGGCCCTGAACCGAGGCGCATCAGGGGGTGGTTCGGGGACCGGATCCTTCTACGATGCCTTCCGAGGGCGGAATGACACGTCCAGATCGCAGCCGAAAGCCCTGGCGATTCGGTCGAGGGTCTTCAGCGTGGCGTTGCACTTGTCCGGGTTCTCCCACCGCTGATAGGTGGTGTAGGGAATGTCCAGCAGGGCAGCGGCCTGCTTCTGGGTCATGTTGTTTCGCTGGCGAAGGTCGCGAATCAGGAGGGCCACTTCAACCTGGGGATCCGGATAGACCCAATCCCACTCAGGTCCTTCCGGAAGAGGCCCGGGTTCATCGATGGGGGCCCGCATGTCATGTTTGGCCAGAAGACACCCCGTGAGGGCATCTCGCGCCATTTCGTGGGCTTCTTCCAGGGTGTCGCCTTGGGTGCAGATACCGATCCCGTTGCTATTGATGTCGGGGATCCAGACCGTGAACCCCTCCGGATCCTCCGGGTCGTGGTAGAAACGGGCTGGATAGCGAAGGCGATCCACTTATCCCACCTCCTCGATCGTCTTGATGGCGCGGATGACGAGCCCCTTCTTGAGGTCCTTGCTGGCGTGATAGGGGACGGAGAAGGTGTGCCCCTTCTTGCCATAGATGTGGTGGCTGCCCCTCACGCGCAGGAGGCTCCATCCCGCCTCTTCGAGCCGCCGCATCAGCTCCCGCGCCTTCACAAGCCGACAATACATCATTCATGATGCATTGTCAACAGAGTCTCATACCCCCGGCGAAGAACTCCCCCAATAACACGAACGCCCGGGCCGGAGCCCAGGCGCCGCAGGTGGTGACACCCTGCAGGCTCGCCGCTCCGGGGCCGGCCCCTGCAGGAGGTGCCAGTGGCCTTCAAGTGGAGGTCTGTCCCGAAGGGCCCTCGCGGCCTGATTTTCGCGGACAGGGAAGACGGGATCCGGGTCTACGGGGTTCGGACCTCGGAGGTGGATGCCACGGGGAAGCGCCGGGACATCAAGCGGGCGGTCGGCATCTCGAAGGACGCAGCGTTGGCCGATCTCCACCGCCAGCGACTGGCTGATGAGCGGGCCAAGATGGGGGAGAGGCTGGGAATGACCCCTCCGCCGGATGAGGGGCTGACGCTGGGAGAACTGTGGGACCGGTTCCGAGATGAGATGGTGTCCCTGGAGGGCATCGGCCCGAACTACGCTCAGTATGCCGCCGAGTGGCTCGAGGCCCTGGGGGAGGAGCGTCGGATCCTCAGCATCCAGCCTGGGGACATCCGGTCGTGGATGCGCGCAGAGGCGAAGACCCTGACCCGCTACGGGACCCCCTACAAGCCGGCCAGCATCAACCGCCGCCTGGCCATGCTGCGCCGGCTCTTCAACCTCGCCCAACGTGACCAGGTGACCCGGCACCAGCCCGTTCCGCGGAACACCCTGCTGCGCGAGAACAACAAGCGCAGGCGATTCCTCCAGGAGGGCGAGCTGGACCGCCTCCGTGAGCGATGCGCTCCAGAATTCTGGATGATGATCGAGGTGGCCCTGCTGACTGGATTGAGGCGGGCGGAACTGTGTCGGCTCGAGTGGAGGGACCTGGACCTGGGACGGGGCCTGTTCCGGGTGCGAGCCTCGAAGCGCCACGAGGATGAGTGGCTGCCCCTGCATCCTCGGGCCACCGAGATTCTGGCCCTGGCGCAGTCCGCGCACCGTCAGCGGGGGCAGAGGGTGTTTCCTGGCTGGACCCCGAACACCGTCACGAAGAGATTCCAGGGGCTCTGTCGTCAGGCTCTGCTCGTGGGTCAGGCGCGGAGGGTGGGCGGCCCGTCGAGTCGACTCTTCTTTGAGAGATCTTTCAGCCTCCAGGACAATCATGCCGCCTGGAGGAGCGGAGTCGAGGTGGAACCCTCCGCTTGCTTGGGGGTGGGCCAAGAGACGGACCGGCGTGGTGTGGGGAGACCAAGGGGCATGGCATGGTTGAGTTCTTTGTTCGCTTCAATGCGGCCGAGGCGTTGGAGCCTGTGACGGCCCATGCCGTGGAACTGGCCCGGAAGACTCCGGGGTATTCCACGGACGGGCTCTCCCATATGGTCCGTTGCGGCCTGACACCCGGCACCTGCGAGGCCATCCTGGAACTCCTGGAACTCCTTCGGGACTGGGATGGGCTGGAATACTGGTTGGACGGGGACGCCCTGGAGGACCCCGAGGAGGTGGTGTGCCGGATCCACGAGGAGATGGACCTGGGCGAATCCGGCCACCCCGCGTGGGCGACCCGAGCGACCCGCTGCCCCATCCTCCGAGCTTCCTGACGCTCAGGCCCCTTCGGGCACGCGATGGCTGAAGACCTCCTGGTCGGCGAAGGAGACGGGGTCTTCGACCGGCTCGAGGTGGGTGACCAGGACCAGACCCGGCAGGGCCGCACGCATCGCCTCTTCCACTTCTTCCAGGAGATGGTGCCCCTTCTGGACGGTCCATCGGCCTGGAACCAGGATGTGGACCGAGGCGAAGCGCCGGGGCCCGGCCTGACGCGTGAGCAGGGCGTGGTACTGGGTCCCTTCCGGCAATGTCCGGTCCAGGACTGCCTCGAGGGCCTGGCGTTCTTCCAGGGGCAGGGCCGGGTCCATCAAGCCGTGGACCGCCTTGCGGATCAGGTCTGCTCCGGTGTGCAGGATATGCGCGGCGACCAGGAGGGCGATCAGCGGGTCCAGGACCAACCATCCGGTCCAGGCCACGGCGGCCACCCCGGCCACCACGCCGGCCGAGGTCCAGACATCGGTCATGAGATGCTGGGCATCAGCCTCCAGGACCGCCGAGCGGTATTGCCGTCCTGCACCGCCCAGGATCCGGGCGACGCCCAGGTTGAGAAGGGCGGCCAGCACCGAGATCCCCAGGCCCAGGCCGATCTCCTCGATGGGTTGGGGGGCCTGCAGCCGGTTCCAGGCCGGGACCGCGATGGCGGCGGAGGCCACCAGGATCAAGACGCCTTCAGCTCCGCTGGCGAAGAACTCCGCCTTCTCGTGGCCGAACTGATGTCCCTCGTCGGGAGGTCGGGCGGCCACGACGAGGACCCCCAGAGCCATCAGGGCGGCGGCCAGGTTGATCAAGGACTCCAGGGCGTCCGAGAGCAGGCCGACCGAGCCGGTGACCTGCCAGGCTCCGAGCTTCAGGGCCATCGTGGCCAGCGCGGCCGCAATCGACAGCCCGGCGAATCGGGTCAGCGAGAGCCGGCCATCGGCAGGACAGCTCAACCCAGGTCGCTGGGAGACTGGAGCCAGTCGCTCTCCAGGTCGGGTTGCTTGACGGTGATCACGGGGTGCGCAGAACGCCCGTTCCCGGCGTCGCGCGCGGCAGGGCCCAGCAGATCCTCCAGCTCGGAGGCCTCAATGACCTCCTTCTCCATCAGGACTCGCGTCAGCAGATCGAGCTGCTCGCGATTCTCGGTCAGGATGGTGCGAGCTTTCTCGTAGGATTCGGAGACCAGGCGGTGGACCTCGGCGTCGATGGTGCGCGAGGTCTCCTCCGAGAAGTTGCGGTTTTCCACGATGTCCCGGCCCAGGAAGACCTTGCTCTGCTTGCGCCCGAAGTGCAGCGGACCCACGGTGGGACTCATGCCGTAACGGCAGACCATGTCCCGGGCCAGCTCGGTGGCCCTCTCGATGTCGTTGGAAGCCCCGGTGGAGATCTCGTTGAAGACGATCTCCTCGGCCACCCGCCCACCCATGAAGACGGCGATGTTGGCCAGAAGCTCGGCCCGGGTCATGTTGTAGCGATCCTCGTCGGGGACCAGGGACGTGACTCCCAGTGTCATTCCGCGGGGGAGGATGGTGATCTTGCGGACCGGATCGGCCTCGGGGATGGCCCGGGCCACCAGGGCGTGACCGCCTTCATGATAGGCCGTCACCTCCCGCTCCTTCTCCGAGATCACCCGGCTCTTGCGCTCGGGTCCCATCAACACCCGGTCGATGGCCTCGGTGCAGTCGTCCATCTCGATCCGGTCCTTGCCCACCCGGGCGGCCAGCAGGGCGGCCTCGTTGAGGAGGTTCTCCAGGTCTGCCCCCGAGAAGCCCGGGGTGCGCTGGGCCAGATCCTGAAGGTTGATGTCTGCGCCCAGGGGCTTGCCCCGGCTGTGCACCTTCAGGATGGCCAGACGCCCGGCGATGTCGGGTTTGTCGACCACCACCTGGCGGTCGAAGCGGCCCGGCCGCAGCAGGGCCGGATCCAGGACATCGGGCCGGTTGGTGGCAGCCAGGACGATGACCGCGGGGGTGGCTGGAGAGGAGTCGAAGCCGTCCATCTCCACCAGCAACTGGTTGAGAGTCTGCTCGCGCTCGTCGTGCCCGCCTCCCAGGCCGGCTCCGCGTTGGCGTCCCACGGCGTCGATCTCGTCGACGAAGACGATGCAGGGGGCGGATTTCTTGGCCTGCTCGAAGAGGTCCCGGACGCGCGAGGCCCCCACCCCGACGAACATCTCGACGAAGTCCGAGCCGCTGATGTAGAAGAAGGGGACCCCGGCCTCGCCAGCCACGGCGCGCCCCAGGAGGGTCTTGCCGGTGCCCGGAGCGCCCAGCAGCAGCACGCCTTTGGGGATGCGGGCGCCCAGGGTCTGGTATTTCTTGGGGAACTTCAGGTAGTCAACCACCTCGGCCAGCTCTTCTTTGGCCTCTTCCACTCCGGCGACGTCCTCGAAGGTGACCTTGACCCGGTTGTCGGAGACCAGCTTGTGCTTGGAGCGGCCGAAGGCAAAGGCCTGGTTTCCCGAACCGGAAGCCTGACGCATGATCAGCATGAAGAACAGGAAGACCAGGATGAAGGGAAGGCCCTGCAGGATCACGACCCACCACTCGATCCCTTTGTCCTGCTTGACTTCGGTGGCAACCTTGTGCTCCAGGAGCACCTCTTCGGGGGCCGGCTTGACTTCCCGTCGGAAGGTCGTCTTGAAGTTCTCGGGCTTGCCGGCCTCGGGCTTGCTGAAGGTGCCGGTGATCTGGTCTCCCTTGAGGGTGGCCGTCGCGATGCGGCCGTCACGGACGGCCTGGACGAAGTCGCTGTACTTGAGATCCTGGGCCGGAGAGTGGGACTGCACGGCGTTGAGGACCATGAGCACGGCCACGCTCAGGGCGATGATCAACATCAACTGTCGCAGTGGCTTAGGCAACCGAAAATACCTCTCTTCAACGCCGTGCCGCCCTGTCCAGGCGGCACTCCAGGATGCTTGGGGCGGGGGCTTCCATCCGCAGCGCGGGACCCCTGCCTGATGGGGGCTGGAGAACAACAACCCTCCCCGCCGGGACGACTCCGGTCAGGGGGGGCGGTGGGGGGCTTCGCAAGCCGGGCAGCGCCATCATAGCATGGCCCTTGGAGGCGGGACAACGCGGGGCGGCCGGGTGGGTGCTCGGAGGCGCGATGCCTCCTTCAATCGGGCACGGTGAACTCCGCCAGGTCTGGAAGATTCCGGTAGAGCTGCTGGTAGTCCAGGCCGTATCCGACCACGAAGCGGTCGTCCAGCACCAGGCCGACATAGTCGGCCTGGACGTCGGCCCGGCGGCGAGAGGGACGGTCGAACATGGTGCAGACCCGCACCCGGGCGGGCCGGCGCAGTTCCAGGGTCTCCAGGAGATACTTCAGCGTCGTCCCCTCGTTGACGATATCCTCCACCAGCAGGACTTCCCGCCCTTCGACGGGTTGGTCGAGGTCCTTGAGCAACTGGACATGCCCCTCGGGTCCGTCCCGGGTCACGGCCAGGAAGTCGAACGAGACATCCAGCGTCAGGTTTCGCGAGAGGTCGCTGAGGAAGGGGAGAGCCCCTCGCAGGACCGCCAGCAGGTGAAGCGGGCGACCCTGGTAGTCCCGGCTGATTTCGGCCGCCAGCTCGCGGACTCGTTCCTGGATCCGCTCTCGGGGAAGGATCACCGGGCCAGGGGCAGGTTGGAGGGTCGTCATGGGAGTCTGCCCTTCGGCGGCTCGGCACGGGCTCCTTTCAGGAGGGGTCTGGCGCGAATGCGCAGGATTCGTCGGCTGTGGGCCGTGGCCAGGAAGTCCTCGGCGGCGCGGTGCCCGATGACCCAGACCACGTGGTTCCGATGGCACAGCAGGGGGACCAGGTCGCGATCCTCCTTGGAAAGCCGAAGCCCGTGCAGGTACTTCTTCAGGGTCGTCCGGCCTGCTCCGCCCGCCGGGCGGAATCGGTCTCCGGGCCGTCGGGAGCGCACCTCCAGGGGGCCGTCCAGGAGTTCGGAATCCAACCGGACCTCCCAGGGGCCGGGAGGGGCCGTTTCCTCGCAGCAGACCAGCTCCAATCGGAGGTTCCAGTCCGGCATCTCGAGACAGCCCGGTTGAGTCGGGACGCCGGCCGGGGCCGGGGGCTTGGGGAGGCGCGAACGCCGGGCCTCCAGGCGCAGCTCCTGGCCGCGTCGTCGGGCCCTTCGTCCTCCGGGAAGGTCCAGGTCCCGCCCCGACGGACCGGTCAACAGGTCCTCCAGGAGGTCGCGATGTCGCGCCTCCAACCGGCATCCCAGGTGGGCCAGGGCGCGACGAAGCGCGCGCCAGCGCACCGGGGGATCCAGGCGCTGGAGTTCGGGCAGGCTCAGGATCAGGGCGTCCGGCCGGCGACGGGCCGAGCGCAGCAGGGGCCGGGCCAGGCCGGCCAGGCAGGCCTCGTCCTCGCGCGCCTGGTGGGCCAGACGGCCCAGGGCCTGCAGAACCTTCGGGTTCCATGCCTTCAGCATGGGCATCAGTCGCAGTCGAATCCGGGTCCGGGGTGCGTCGGCCACCTGATTGGTGGGGTCTTCCTGCCAGGGCTGGCCTGCCTGGCGCAACCAGTCGCGCAACTCCTGACGCGTGAACGGGAGGAGCGGGCGGACCACCCCGTCCCGTCGCCGTGCCCGAATTCCCGCCAACCCTCGCAGTCCCGTCCCCGAGACCAGACGCAGCAGGACCGTCTCGGCCTGGTCGTCCGCGGTGTGGGCGGTCAGGAGCACCTGGCATCCCGAGCGGAGGGCGGCGCGTCGGAGGAATCGATAGCGAGCCTTCCTGCCCGCCGCCTCGATCGAGAGGTTGCGGCAAGCAGCCAGCGCTCGGATGTCGGCACGGGCGCAGGTGAGCGGGACTCCGAGCCTGCGGCACAGGTTCCGCACGAAATCCCTGTCGGCGCCGGAATCCTGGCGCAGGCCGTGGTCGAGGTGCGCGGCGGCCAGGGAGAGGCCCAGCATGGTCCGCAGCTCCATCAGCAGCATGAGCATGGCGACCGAGTCTCCACCGCCCGACAGGGCCACCAGGCAGCGTGAGCCAGCGGGAATCAGGGAGGTCTGCTGCAGGTGTCGTCGGAGTCGCTCGGCCAGGGGGCTCAGCGCCGGGCGCTTCGTCCCCTGCTGGTCGGACGGTTGGGGCTCGGGCTGGTCCTCGAGTCCCGAGACGGCTCGGGTCATGGGAACCTCCTGCACGGGGGCGGGGTCGACCGAGGCTGCTCTGCCCAGGCAACAAGAAACCCCCGGTTTCCCGGGGGCTTTCTTGGTGGCGGGGGCGAGAGTCGAACTCGCGACCAAGGGCTTATGAGTCCCCTGCTCTACCTCTGAGCTACCCCGCCGGGACGAGGGTGATTTTACGTTCCCGGACCCACGGTGTCAAGGGCCCCCTTCGCGGGGTCTTCGGCCTGCAGGTCGTCTGCAGGGGGCCGGAATCCGGGCGGGATGGATATCCCCCTGGAGGATTCCTTGGGCGCTCGACGTTGACAGTTGCACTGCCCCTGGCTATCCTTGCCCCAGGGGAAGAATGGAAGATTCTGGCAGTATTGGGACACCTCCCGATTGATGGATGACGACCCTCTGAATATCGGCCTGCGCCTGTTGGGCGTGGCCTTCCTGGTCCTGGTCAATGGTTTCTTCGTCGCTTCGGAATTTGCCCTGGCCACGGTCCGACGAACACGAATCGAGCAACTGGTCCGGGAGGGGCACCGCGGGGCTTCTGCCGTTCAACGCGGCTTGAACCACCTGGAGGATTTCGTCGCCGCGGCGCAGTTGGGGATCACCATGGCCAGTCTGGGCCTGGGCTGGTTGGCCGAACCGGCTTTGGCCGCCCTCTTCCTTCCCGTCTTCCAGGGTTTGGGAGCCTGGTCGGCCGCCGCCGCGCACTCGCTGGCCATTGCCGTGGCCTTCACCCTGGTCACCACGCTTCACATCGTCGTGGGCGAGCAATCCCCCAAGATTCTGGCCCTGCATCACCCGGAGCGCACGGCCTTGTGGGTGGCGGCGCCCACCGAACTCTTCCTGGTCCTCTTCAAGCCCTTCATCCGCCTGCTCTCGCAGGCCTCCTCGGGTCTGGTCCGCCTGCTGAGGGTGGCTCCTCGAGACGCCATCTCGACGGTTCACAGCGAAGAGGAGATCAAGATGTTGTTGGCGGCCCGCGAGGAGGCGGGGCTGCTGGACCCCATCGAGAAGGAGATGATCGGTCGGATCTTCTCGTGCTGTGATCTGGTGGCCGGACAGGTGATGGTGCCGCGGACGGAAGCGGTCTGCGTCCCACACGATTCCCGCCTGAAGGATCTGCTGGTCGTGGCGGCCCAGGAGGGTTTCGATCGCTTCCCCGTGTTCCGGGAGAATCTCGACGACATCGTGGGGGTGGTCCACGTCCGGGAGCTCCTGGCCGCCATCCAGGGCCCGAATCCAAAATCCTGTCTGGACCGGCCGATCTCCTCCCTGATCCGTCCCATCACCAGCGTGCCCCACAGTCTTCCGGTGGCTCAGTTGCTGGCTCGGATGAGGCAGGAAGGGGCCAGGATGGTCCTGATCCTGGACGAGTATGGAGGCACCGACGGCATCGCGACCTGGGGGAGCATCCTGGAGCGGATCGTCGGCGAAATGCACGACGTAGTCGAGGCCCAGGAGCCTCCAGACATCGAAGGCCTGCCCGATGGCTCGTATCGGCTCTCGGGTCTGTTGTTGACCGAGGAGGTCGGCGAGCACCTGGGCGTTTCCATCGAGGACCCCCACAACGACACCATCGGGGGAGTGGTCTTCAGCCGCCTGGGTCGCAAACCCGAGGTGGGCGACACCGTGGAGGTGGAAGGTTTCCACTTCCGGGTCGAGGCCCTGGACGGGCTGCGCATCGATCGCCTGGTCGTATTGCCACCTTCCGGCTTCGGGCTGCATCCCGAACCGACCTCCGTCGCAGTGGCGGGCTGACCCCGGCCTCAGGCCACCTGCAGTTCCTGGACCATCGAAAGCAGGGTGTGCAGGCGGAAGGGTTTCTTCAGGATGGGGATTCCCCTGCGCAGGACCTCGTCCATCATCGGGCATCCTTCGTGGGCGGTGATGACCAGCGTCGGCAGCGACGAACCTCGGGACCTGAGGTGGTCGAGAAGCTCCAGGCCCGTCATCCCGGGCAGGGCCAGATCCGTCACCAGGATGTCGGCCCCGTCGATGTGGGGCAAGGCATGAACGGCCCGGGAAAAGGCCTGGACCTCTCCGACCCGCTCCAGGACCAGGACGAAGAGCTCCCGGAGGCTCTGGTCATCCTCCACCAGCAGGATCTTGGGGCGTTCAGGGTGCATGACGCTGCTCCAGGCCGGAATCCGACGATCGGATCCTAGATCGGAGCCGCGCGCCCGGTCTGTAAGCCAGGACACAGCCCGCTCCTGGCGCTCCGGCTCAGTCGTCCAAAGCGCCAGGAGAGGCCGATCCGCTCAGCACTCCGAGTGGCCGCAGGAGTAGCAGGTGGTGCACCCTTCGGTGAAGACGAAGCTGGTGTTGCCGCACTCCGGGCACAGGTCGGCGAAGGCCTCCATGCCCAACGAGTCCCGGGTCTCACCCAGCACTTCCTGGCGGTAGGCGGGAGTGGCCACGTCCAGCTCCTCTTCGGCGCCCAGATAGTTCTCTTCCAGAGCCTGCGACAGGGCGTCGGGCAACGAGCGCACGCGGGTCTTGCCGAATCCGGTCGAGCGCGGTCCCCCGATGCCGCCCAGTTGCTTGACGATCTCCTGGACGCGCTCCTTGGGACTCAAAGGAGAGCTCACCCTCAGGACCAGCGAGGCCAGCCGACCCAGGGCTTCGGCCATGGCCTTGATGTCACTGCCACCCTTGCCGATCTCGATGAAGAGTTCGAAGGGGCGCCCGTCGTCGTCATCGTTCATCACGATATGGGCGGTGCCGGCGGGAGTTGCCTTGGAGACAGTCACGCCGTGCCGCTTGTAGGGCCGGGGACGGACCTTGGGCTTGGAAGACTCCGCGGGCTTGGGGTCCGGCTTGGGGGCCTCCTGGACGTGCAGGACCTGCTCGTCGCGGGACTTGTCGCGATAGATCGTCCCGCCCTTGCAGCCCAGGCGGTACATCAACTCGTACAGCTCGCGGGTCTGCTCGACGGTGTAGCTGGAAGGGACGTTGCATGTCTTGGAGATCGCCGAGTCCACCCAGCGCTGCGTGGCGGCCTGGACTCGGACGTGTTCTTCCGGAGTCAGGTCCATGGCGTTGACGAAGCAGTCCGGAAGGGGTTGACCGGGATTCGCCTGCTGGTACTCCTCGACCACGCGGACCTTCTCTTCGTGGACTCCCAGGCGGCTCTTGCGCAGGTAGGACCAGAAGTAGAAGGGTTCGATGCCGGTCGAGGTGCCGACCATGGTGCCCACGGTCCCGGTCGGGGCCTGGGTCAGCAAGGTGACGTTGCGCAGCCCCTGTTCGGCCACCTTCTGGCGGACCGGCTCGGGCATGCGCTGCATGAATCCGCTCTGCAGCAGCTTCTCGGCGTTGAAGCGGGGGAAGGCCCCTTTCTCGACAGCCAGATCGCTGGAGGCTTCGTAGGCCTGGGTGGCGATGAACTCGTACAGTCTTTCGATGAAGGCCTCCGATTCCGAGGAGCCGTAACGGATCCCCAGACGGATCAGCATCTCGGCCAGGCCGATGGTGCCCAGGCCCACGCGGCGCTCATCCTTCTGCTGGCGGGCATTCTGTTCGAAGAAGTAGGGCGTGGCGTCGATCACGTTGTCCAGAAACCGCACCGAATAGCGGACCGTTCGCCCCAGGGTGTCCCAGTCAACTTCGCCCTCGCGGACCATTCGCGAGAGGTTCACGTGCCCCAGGTTGCACACCGCCCAGGCCGGCAGGGGCTGTTCGCCACAGGGGTTGGTGCAGACCAGTCGTCCTTCGGGATAGTACCACGAGTTGGCTTCCTTGTTGCATCGGTCCACGAACCAGAGCCCCGGCTCGGCGGATGCCCAGGCGCTTTCGATGATGCCGTTCCAGATCTCGCGGGCCTTGACCGTCTTGTGGGTCACCACTCCGCCACCCATGGTCTGCCAGGCTTCCAGATCCCCGTTCCAGTGCTCGGCATACCGGATGTCGGTGGTGTCGGGGAAGACCAGGTCCCAGTCCAGATCCTCCTCCACGGCTTGCATGAACCGGTCGGTGATGCCCACGGAGATGTTGGCGTTGGAGATCTTGCCGGCTTCCCTCTTCGAGCGGATGAACTCCAGGATGTCCGGGTGCCAGATGTTCAGGATCAGCATGAGGGCGCCCCGGCGCGAACCCCCTTGCTCGATGAGCCCGGTCACGAAGCTGAACAGGCCGCCCCAGGAGACCGAGCCGGAGGAGCGTCCGTTCACACCGCGGACGTAGGCATAGCGCGGCCGCAGGGTGGACAGGTTGATGCCCACTCCGCCACCTCGGCTCATGATCTCCGCCATCTGCGAGAGGGTCTCGATGATGCCGTCACGGGAGTCTCCCGGGCTGGGGACCACGTAGCAGTTGTAGAAGGTCAGGTTCTGGTCGGTGCCGCAGGCCGTCAGGATTCGCCCCCCTGGCACGAACTTCCACGAGTCCAGGAGCCAGCGGAAGTTCTCTGACCACTTCTGACGTTCAGGATCGCTGGTCTCGACGGCGGCGGCCCCCCGGGCGGCACGGTCCATCATCTGCTCGACCGTCAACTCGACGGGTTTGTCCACGTGCTCGAGGGGCAGCTCCAGCGTGGTTCCATCGCGCAGGACAACCTGCACGTTCCCCTCGTTGAAGGCCTGTGCGGTTCCGATCTCGCGCTGACCCGTGGCCGAGTCGACCAGGGCCACCACCAGGTCGTTGGTCTGAAGCGTGCTTTTCGAGCCGTCCTTCAGGGCGTAGCGATCCAGGAAGATCTTCTCGCCCAGGGGCGAGAGGGTGTTGTTGCCCAGCAGGGGGAGGCGGTCCAGGATGCTCCCGTTTGACGGCTTGTGCACGAAAGTGGCCCTCCGATCTGTTTCGGATCCGACCGTTCTGGGACCGGGCGAGAGGTTCGCCGGACGAGGATCGGACTTGAAAAATTCTGCCACCAGGAGGGCCGAGTGTCAACCCTGGAAGCCCAATATCTTGTGCTTCGTTTTATTTCGGTCTCGAGATGTTGTGGTTATCCACAGGGCCGACCTCGAGACGAGCCGGGGCCGATGCCCGGTTTGATGGGGGTTGCAGCAGGTTTCCACAGGACCCTGTGGATGGCTTTCAACCTTCGGGCGACCCGGGTTCAGCGGATGGTCTCGCGCAGTTCGCGGACTCGAACCTCGACGGAAACCCACTCTTCGGTCTCGTAGACCAGGGCCTCCGGGGTCGCCAGGTAGCGGCGGTAGAGGTCCAGGGCCTGGGAGGTCCGGCCCAGGCGGTCCAGAAGCGACCCCAGCATGCGCAGCGTCCGGTAGGGTGCCGGGTCCGACTCCAGGAGGTCCTCCAGTTCGGCCTGCTGACGCACCACGCTCCCCATGCGGCCCAGAAGCCGGACCTGGAGGTAGCGGGCTTCGAGGAGGTCCGGAAGGTCGCTCAGCAGGGCTTCGGTCTCCGACAGAGCCTGGGAGGTCTGGCCGCGGGCTGCCAGGATCTCGACCCGGGCCAGGCGGGGGAAGGCCCCGTTGGGCGTCCGCTGCCGGGCCTCCTCCACCGCCTGCAGGGCAGCATCCCATTCGCCCAGGGCCATCAGCAACTGGATCAGCAGGGTGTCGGGCAGGGTGCGGGCGGAGTGCGCATCGCGAAGCCCGGTCAACAGGGCCGTGGCTTCGTCGAACTGACGGTCCAGCAGGGCAATGGTGGCCAGGTTGAGCGCCGGGAACTGCAGGTCGGGGTGGCTTCGGCGCAGGGATTGCCAGCGCCGGCGAGCTTCCTGCAAGTCCTCCATGCGGCGACTGGCTTGGAAGCGGCCGAAGTACAGCGCTGCCAGGCGGGCCTGGGCCAGGGGGGCCATCGGACCTTCGGCCATGGGAGCCAGCAGGGCGATCTGGTCGGAAGCAGACATGAAGGGGAGGATGCGGACCAGATTCTCGGTGTCCGACCCCAGGCTGTGCAGGAGCTCCCAGGCAGCCAGGGCGCGCGGATCCCGCTCGCGGAATCCGGAGAGGACGTGGGCCTGGTCGTCGGAGAGAGGGAGTCGACCCACGGCCCGCGGCAAGACCGCTTCCGGTTGCCAGACCCGGAGGGTTCCGTCCCGGTCGACCTGCAGGTCGTAGGAACCTTCCGGGAGTCGGATTCCGAAGGTTCCCCCCCTCTGGTCGACCAGCCAGCCCGAGGGGGTCACGCCCAGTCGCAGGCTGCGGACTGGCATCATGCGCCCGTCAGGCTGCCGGACCATGATGGCTCCTGGACCCCAGACGGCCAGGTCGGTCGGAATTCCCGTGGGTTCCAGCGAGGTCTCCAGGCAGGCCTGCAGCCACAAGGCGGCTTCCCCCACGTCTCCGCGGGAAAGGGCCTCTTGTCCCAGAAGGAAGAGCGACTCGCTCGCTTCGCCTGCGGCCAGATCGGGTGAGGCCTGCAGGTCTTCGGCGGCCCCTGGCCGACCCAGAGCCAGTCTCAGGCGGCCTCGGGTCAACAGGGCCCGGGACCGCAGCAGGTTCACGGGTGCGACTTCCAGGGCGGCGTGGCGCCCTCGGGTGACGGCACGTACCAGTTGCTGGGTTTGGGGCGGATCCAACTCCAGCGTTCGGCCCAGATGGGGCAGGGCTTCCTCCGCCTGGCCGTGCGCTTCCAGGGCCAGGGCCAGGTGATAGTGGGCCAGGGCATGGTCGGGTGAGTGCCTCAGGGCGCGCCGGAAGTGCCCGATGGCTTGGGCCGGCTGCCCGTCCTGCAGGGCCAGGTTGCCTCGTCGGAAGGCGGCCTCGGCTGGCAGCGCGTGTTCCGCGCGGCGATACAGGCGTGCGGCTTCCGCGCGGCGCCCCTCGATCTCGGCCAGGACCCCCCGGGCCAGGTCGGTCCGAGGACCCTCCGGCAGCGTGGCCAACACCCGCCGGGCCCTCTCAAGATCTCCCCGGGCAGCCCACAGGACCGCGCGGGTGGCCTGACGGGTGGCGGCGTCGCGCAGGGGCGACGAGGTCCGGGCGGGGGAGGGCAGGACCTGCGGACCGGGAGGGCCTTCGGCGTGGGCCGGAAAGGCAGAGAACAGGACCAGGAGGCTCAAGAGGCACCCCAGTCGTGCGCAAAGACCAAAAGCCCGCTCCGCACGGAGCAGGCCGGCAGGCTCAGTCATTCCGGCTCAGCGGTTGTTGTAGACCAGCCGATAGGTCCCCGGTGGCTCGATCTTCACGAACATTCCCGGCCGAAGCGGCAGGATGGGAATCCGGTTGCTGTAGCCCAGATCGGCGATGGAGGTGCGGGCGTGGGCCCGCTGCTCGATCATGGCGATCTGACCGTCCAGGCTCAGGGTGACCCGGTCGCGGAGCCAGGGGCTCTTGAAGTCGGCTCCCAGGAGGGGGACGCTCTCGCTCTCGGTCCCGATGCCCTGAACGCCCGTGGGCGCAGTGCCACCGACCTGCTGCTGCGGGTCATACGGGTTGTAGCCGATCTGGACGTTGTCGCGACCGCGACGGGCCCGGATCTGCTCGATTTTATCCCGATGGTCCTCTGGCATCGCGTTCCCCTTTCATCGTGTCGGACGAAGTTCGGGCGGTGCGCAGGGGCTTCGTCTGAAGTCCATGCACCCCGTTCATGTTACCACAGGGCACGGATTCAGGTTCCGAACCGCTTGTTACAAGAGTGTTGCCAGGATGTGAACCGCCGTTGCCCGACTCAACCTGGATGCCACGGCAGGCGGCAGATTCCGGATCAAGCCTCGTAGGCCTCGTCCTGCTCGATTCGGGTCAGCACCCAGTCGAATTCGCCCGAGGTGATCTTGCTGTCGCAGTAGGGGCAGATTCCGCTCATGGCGATCTCCAGCGGGGCTCCACAACTCGGGCAGGCGGCCGGATCCCGTGCCGGGGCGGCAGAAAATCCCGAGCGTCGCAGGAAGGTCCAGTACTCCGAGAAACGACGCGCCTTCTCGCGGGATCCGGCGACCACCTTGCCGGTCGCCACCTCCTCGGTCCAGTCCCGGGCGCTGGCCCAGATGCGGACCGTCAGGGAGTCGAACCAGGCATCGGTCTCGATCTTGACCGGGACCACGTGCTCGATCCGGACGTCCTGGATCCGGTTGGCCAGGCCGTCCCGCGCATAGGCCTCCAGCCAGAAGCGGTGGTTCGAGAACAGGTGGTCGGTCTCGAAGGGACGCGCCAACTCCCAGCGGCCCTGGCTCCAGGACTCCTGCAGGCAGGTGAAGACGTGACGGACGCGGCCTTCGAAGTCGGGCCAGGAGAAGTCGGGGTGGCGGACCATGAACTCCTTGCGGCGCAGCTCGAACCCGGGCTGCATCCGGGTCGGCTCTTCGGTCCCCACCTCCTGGCCGCCCTGGCGCAAATCCATGCGAGGCCGAGGAACCCGGTTGAGGACTTCGAGGGTCTTCAGGACCCAGGCCCAGGCCCCGGTGGAGGCCACCTGGTCGCAGAACGGGCACGATCCGTCAGCCCGGAACTCGGCCGGGTTTCCGCAACTGGGGCAGGCCAGACGGGTGATCTCGACCGGGCCCTTCGAGAGGACACCGGCTCGCCGGACGAAGGTCCAGCGTTCGACGGAGTAGATGGGAGCCGGGCCAGAGGCTCCCAGCTCGGTGAAGTTGGCCTCCAGGTCCACGGTCAGGGCCTGGGAGGCTCCCCGCCGCAGATCCGTGATCCGCGTCGAGCCCACCAGGACATTCTGGACCTCGGTGACCCGGGCGGTCCGGGTCTGTTCGATCAGGCTTCGTCGCAGATCGGGGTCCAGGTAGCCGGCCAGGCTGGCCAGGTCTCCGGTCCGCTCGGAGTGGACCCGGGTGTAGAGCAGGTTGACGAAGTCCAGGAAGAGTGGGGTCGAGAAGTTCGGATCCTCCTGGCGGAGCGACTCCAACCGATGCGCCGAGCGTCGGGTTGGCGTCACCGAGGCCGACCAGTCGCGGGCCTGCTGCGATGACAGGTTCCCCTGCAATCGATGGGCCGAGCCGGCCTTCATGACGAGGTAGCCGATTCCCACGGCGATGGCCAGTGGAATCCCGATGGCGGGATACTCGAAGACCAGCCGGATCAGCAGGTAGATCAGGAAGGCGCCCCCGTCGTCGCCGCTGCCGCCGGGACTGGCCCCTCCGCCTCCGAAGGTCTCGCCGCCACCCACCCGGCCCCAGGCGGCCTCCGCCAGAGCCCAGGCCAGAGACCCGATCAGGACCCCGGTCAGCACCCGTCTCAAAGCCGCAGCCTCGGCGTGTTGGGAATCTCGTCGGGATTCCGGGCGCCGGCCGGGGCGTGGTGGGGGAGGTGCTCGGCCAGGTCCGCCATCCCGCGGAAGAAGCGCTCTTCCAGACCCTTCAAACCTCGGCATCCGCGCAGGGCGTGCCGGAATCGGTTCCACACCGCCCGGGGCACCAGTCCGTCCAGGCCCAGATCCGGCTGAAGGAGGACCTCTCGCTCCAGCAATGAGACGTAGACCAGGACTCCCGTGCGTTCCCGTGTGGCCGACACGCCCTCCTCCATGAAGGCCTGGCGGGCGGCGGCTTCCACCTGCGCGCAGCGGCGCCTCCGCGAGGTCAAGGCCCGGCGCAGCGGGTCCAGACGACGTGAGGCCATCCAGGCCAGTATCCCGAAAAGCGCGACCTCCGGCAGCACCAGGTCGGGACGGAAATTCCAGGGGCTGTGCAGGACCACCCCCAGCGTCGTCAGTCCGGCCAGGATCCCCCACAGCAGATCGACGTCGGCGTAGCTGCCGGAACGGCCTGCCACCACGACCACCACCTCGGCTCGGCTGGCAGTCTCGATGGCCGCCACCGACTCCTCGGCCTTCTTCAGGAAGGATTCGGACTGGAAGGGCATGGAGCAGACTTCTCCCGGTCGGTGCTCACCCCTGCGCCGGGTTCCAGGAGCTCGGGACGGCTCTGGGGGCAGGTGGGGCGAATCCGGAGCCCCGTTCCTGGATTGGATTCCGGATTCGCCTTGACAGGGGCTTTGGCCTGTGATAATCTCCGAACTCGGGCACGGGCTTGTAGCTCAGGTGGTTAGAGCGCGTCCCTGATAAGGACGAGGTCGCTGGTTCGAGTCCAGCTAAGCCCACCACAACTGCCTCGGAAGTGGGAGCGGTCCGCCGCTCCCACTTTTCATGGGGGCAGTCCTTCCGGTGAACCCTGGGGCCATAGCTCAGCTGGGAGAGCGCCTCCCTTGCACGGAGGAGGCCGTCGGTTCGAGTCCGACTGGCTCCACCAACAGAAACCTCGAGAAATCGGGGTTTTTCCTTTTCGTGGGGAAGGGTGCTCTAGTAGGCAACCGAAGGCAAAATGAGTCTTTTTGAGGCAAGCAACCGGCACCAGAAGATTTTTCAAGTTCCGGCTCGAAGCCCGTGGTTCTGGGTTTCTGGGCGACTGGGTGCGAGGTCGTCATCTTGGCCTCCCAGGGCCTCCAGGACGCTGGCCAGCAGGAGAGATGGTCCAGCCGTCGACCGGGGCCGCCAGGCGGCCTGTGGGGGCAGCAGGGCCCAGGAGAAGCAGAAGTCCCGCGGGTCCGAGATGGACCAGCGGGGCGGTTCTGGTGCCGGTCAATCGGACGCCGGGTCTGATTCAGTCGACCTGGAGGGCCAGGGCTACGCTTCGCCCCCCCCAGTCGCCTCAGGCAAGGTCGGCACCGGCACCTGACTGAAGGCGGGATAGTCCTCGGGGGGCCCCATCTCCTCCAGGATGCGGGCCAGGTCCGCCCGGGCGGCGTAGGCCTCGCGCTGGGTGGCGTCCAGGCCGGAGATGAACTCCAGCTCAAGCTTGCTCATGGCGGGCACGGACTTGCCTTCAGACAGCCAGGTCTCGACCTGGGCGGTGTCCTCGCGCAGTTGCAGGAGTTGCGCCTGGCGCTGGTTCTCGTCCTCCAGGCGGGCGATCTTCTGCTCGTGCTCCTGCAGGATGGCGGCCGCCTCGGGGTTGCTCTCGGCCAGGGCGGCCAGGCTGGAACCCTTCGGCGCTTCGGCGTTCTCGACCGACTCTTCGGCAGGTTTCTCCGCCGGCTTCTCGGCGGGCTTCTCGACCGCTTCCTCGGTCTGGTTCTTGGTCTCCTCGTCCATGTCCATGCCTCCGTCTCCCGGCTCGGCCGGGGTCTTCTTGTTCTCCTCCCGGAGCAGCCGGGCAGTGCCGACCGCGGGGAACGGAGTGACCGTCAGTTCCTTCATCCGCTTGGGGTTCAGATACATCCCCCCGGACAGCTTGCGCCACAGGCCCGCCCGGACTTGCTCGACCGCATAGGTGCCCAGGAACTCGGTCAGGGCCAGCAGGCGGTCGCCTGCGACGCGCAGGGCGCGCACGTAACCCTGGGTGTCCCGGGCGCTCTTGGAGTGGTCGAGTTGGATGGGGGGCGGGTCCGCCGGGTCGAAGTTGCGGGCATACTCCTCCAGGTCGGCCACGGTGAACGTCACGCGCTGCCCGGCCATGTCGGTGTAGGTGCCGGGCCGCAGGACCTCGGCCTCGCGCAGCTCGCGGGGCACGTCGGGGGCCGCCGGCGGGGCGTCGCTCTCCTGGAAGTTCACCAGGGCGCCGACGCCAGAGGGCTCCAGGAGATAGACCTCGCTCATTCCTTCTCGTCTCCCTTCGCAGGCCTGGGCCTGGGCGGGGGCGGCGCGGGGGCCGGCGGTGCCGGCGCAGGTGCAGGTGTCGGCGCCTCGGAGGCAACCGGCTCGTCGGCCACGGCTCGCAGGAAGTTGCGCAGGGCCCGGTGGGAGGCCACGCCTCCGTCCAGTTCTAGGATGCCGCGCAGGGCGGCGTCGTGCACGTGCTTGCTGACCATGGGGGTCCTCCTCCAAATGCAGAAGGCCCCAGGTGGTGGGGCCTTCGTGGGGTCTGTTCTGGGGCCGGGGGGCTACCCGGCGGGGTGGGGCTCGGATTGCAGCAGGCGGAGCAGGGCGGCCCGGTCCTCGGGGGACAGGGCCAGGATGCTGGCCACCAGGGAGAAGAGGTTGGGGCGGTCTTGAGTTGGCGTCACCAGGTTCTGCAGGAAGGACTGCAGGCGAGGGGCGTCCATCTCGCCGTCTGCGCCGCAGATCCACTCGGGGCGAACGGACAGGTGCACGGCCAGGAGATCCAGGACAGCAAGGGGTGGGCTGACTTTGCCCTCCTCGTATCTCAAGACAGAGGACGGACTGATCTGGGCAAGTTTCGCGAGCTTCCCCCTGGTCAAGCCTCGGTGTTCCCTGGCGTAGCGCAGGCGGGCCGGGTCGATGGCCGGGCGGGTCACGACATCACGTGGGGCAGGGTCACGCCCTTCGAGCGGAGGAAGGCCTTGTAGGGCTCGGCTTCCTCGGGGGTCCACGTCTTGAACTCGGGCCACGATATGTGGATGCCGCCAACCTTCTTGCATCCACCGCCGTGGGTCAGGATGGTCCCGTCGGGGCAAAGCGTCTCGCCCTCCTGCCCGTTGCCGAGGTTGAGAGAGAAGAGAATCTCGTCGGAATCAGGCCCCTTGACAGCAAAACCCTCTGGGCCAAAGTAAAGAACGGTGCAGCCGGCCTTCTCCCACAAATCGACCTCTAGAGATTCCATCAGGGCCAATACCTCGCTACTCGACCCCACTATACCACTAAGCGTGGGCGCGAGGACTTGAATCCCGATCGCGTGCGCCAAGTTGTCTCCATGGCGCCAGTCGAAGCCCTCGGCAAGATGCTCTGCCGGGCTCGTATGGAAGCTCTTCGGCAGCAGGCTGCTGCGCTTTTCGAACGCCTCTCGGAGCGCGTTGCGCAGAGCCCTCCGTTGCTTCCTCGGCCCCTTCCTCGTGATGGACCGATGCAGAGCATGCCCTGTTTCGTGGCGTGCTGCATGAGCGACTGCAGACGCTTTCCTGAAGGCCAACCTGTCCGTGACGAAGACCATCGTGACTTCGCCCAGGCGTGGGTAGTCCGTCAGCGTGCCCGCTCCACGCTTCGCGATTCCCTCAAGTTCCCTTTGCCACCTCTTGGTCCGCATCCCGCTGGGGCGTCGGCCCAGCGACAGCAACGACGCCTCGTCCACGAACCAGGCCCTGACGCCGCCCTTGTGCAGCGTATCTCGCACGCCCTGAGGCAGGCCTCCGATTACTTGCAGGACCCGGTTCGCAACACCGCTCCCCTGGCCGGCGCCGGGGTGCTCATACACCCGCAGCCCCGAGGGATGCTGGATGTGCTCCTTCTCCTTCGGGGCCCAGGGCTTACCGGGAGCGATGGATGCCGCAGGCCCTCCGCCTGGAGTCGCTTGCGCAGGGAGTAGGTCAACCTTCGAATGCTGCCGCTGGGTCTCGGCGGAACCGGCCTCGCCTGCACCCACCTCCCCGCCCTTCGGCCCCCGCGGCGTCCTCACCACCGGCGGCTGCCCGGGGGGCCTGCCGCCGTCCAGGCCGGGCTCGTTGCCGAAGCCCTTTAGGGGTGCCGGCAGCTTCTCCAGCTTGTCCCGCTGCTTGTCCAGGTAGGCCTGGCCGCCCAGGTCCTCCAGTTCGAACTCCGAGACTGGCGACAACACCGAGCGGCACATGTAGTGCAGGGGCGGCGTGTTGTCCGGCAGGCGCGGGTCGTCGATGGCCAGCACCAGGCCGTCGCGCTCCATACAGATGGGCGTGGTCCTGGCGTCCGTGATGGCCATGAACTCCACGGCCCCCACGAAGCCCTTCGTCTCGCGGAACGCCTCCAGGCGCCCCTGGTTGAACGCCGTGGTCGCCTCAGTCCGGGCGATGTTCTCGGCCCGGGCCTTCCCGATCGCCTCCGGCAGGGCGATCCGCAGGGCGTCCATCACCTGCTTGACGGTGGCCCCTTCCTTCAGCCCGTTGTCCAGGATGGTCCGCACCGTGTCCACCTGGTCCTGCTCGAAGAACCGGCCCAGGTCGCGGCGGTGGCGGATGAAGGCGATGGCCTCCTCGGGGACGACCGGCTCGCCATCCACCCGGGCGGCCAGGCGAACCCCACGGCGCTGCAGGCGCGAGCGCAGGAACTCCACGTCCGAGCGCCCCTGCACCATGCCTTCCACCAGCAGGTGGCCGACGTAGCGCTCCAGCAGGGGCAGGTAGTCCCCGGGCAGGGCCCGCAGCCGGCCCAGCTTCTCGATGACCTTCTCGCCGCCCGGCTCCAGGGCCGCCTTCACGACCGGCTCCAAGGCCTTCACCCGGGCCGCCAGCAGCTTGCGGACCGCCGCCAGGAACTCCCGCTCCCAGCGGTCCAGGATGCGCATCTGACGCTGCAGCCGGGGATGGATGGCCTTCAGGGCCAGGTTGGCTACCCCAGGTCGAGGTTGGCCATCAGCGCCTGCCGCATCTGCGTCCCCGACAAGTCGGGCAGTGGCGCAGCAGCCGCAGGCAGGGCAGATGTCGGAGGCCAAGGCGTTCCCTCCTCGATGGGGTCGGCACCGAACTTCTCGCGCACCATGTTGCGGTCCGGCGGATGCTCGGCCGAGACGAACCCGGCGTTAGCCAGGCCGGTGAAGACCTCGCTCCAAAGCTTCAGGTCCTCGGGCTCCAAGGGCGCCGTCTTGAAGTAGCCCCAGGCGTCCTGCGGCCCGAAGTTCAACTCGATGAGCGGTCGGACGAGTTGTTCCAGCAGGGCCTCGGTCGCCTGGAGCAACAGGTGCTTCAGGCCCATCAGGAACATGTCGAAATGGCGCTGGCCCAGGGCGTAGCTGCCCACGTCGGTGTTGTCCAGCAGCAGGATGGGCACCAGGATGCCGCGCAGCATGACCCGGTTGCAGTGGTTCTCCACGGCCTCGAAGTCGGCCCCGACCGACCGGGAAATCTGCGCCAGGGTCACCTTCTCGCCTGCATCGTCTCGAAGTTCTCGCGGATGAAGTCCTGGATGTCGGGGCGGTCCTCGTTGACATATTCTCCCAGGCGGCTGACGGCGGCCAGCGTCACGAACTCCAGGCCGGCGGCGATGGTCTCGTCGGTCTGGACCATGCGCTCGTAGGTCTCCAGCCCGATGTTGTCCGGCCGCTGCAGCCAGCCCATGAGCTGGTGCACGTCGAGGATGTTGCGCCCGATCCGGACTCCCGGCTGGATGCGGGAGCGCTGCATGGGGCGCCCGTCCGCGCCGAGAAGCGTCGGGCCGAGATGCTGGAGTCGCTGGCCGCGATGCGCCACGAGATGGAGAGCCTACGCTGCGACCACACGGCCTCGCGGTAGTTCATCCGCGAGTAGAACAAGCTGAGCGACGCGAAATACCTCTTGCGTTTGCGGGGCCCTGCGCCAGATGATGCCGCGACGCCAGGGCCCCGAACCCAAGCTCATCGGGGGGGGCGGGGACTGGCTGGCGGTGTGGGGCGAGTAGGAGGCGGGGCAGGCGTTAGCCTGAGGCTATAGACTGCATAAAAGCATTGACGATAATGCAAGAAAGCGTTATTGTCTCCCTGTGAGGTCGATGAAGCGCCGCGAGTTCCTCAGGATGATTGAGGCCGCCGGGTGGTCCTTCCTCAGGCACGGCGGAGACCATGATGTATATGGGCGCCATCGGCAGACCTTCGCGGTTCCTCGCCACACGGAGATTCGCCCTGGAATCATCCGGCAGTGGCAGCAGAAGGACCTGAAGGCGGAGGAGGATGGACCATGAGGTTGCGATACAAGGTCAGATACTTCCAGGAGGATGACTGGTGGCTGGCTGAGGTCCCGGATATCGCCGGAGGCCAGATGACCCAGGGCGAGACGCTGGAAGAGGCGCGCCACATGGCCAGTGACCTCGTGACGACGATGCTTCTGGTGCGCATCGACGCCGGCGAGGAACTGGATCCTCCCACGGAGGGACGCCTCCCTTCCGGGTGGGAGTGGGTATACCCCGACGCACGCATCGAAGTGGCCATGATGGTGCGCTCAGAGCGCCAGAAGGCTGGCCTGACCATGCAGCAGGCTGCAGCCCGGATGGGCGTCAAATTCGCCACCTATCAGCGCTGGGAAGACCCCGAGAAGTGCAACGCGACGATTTCCACGCTGGAGAGGGTCGCCCGGGCCTTTGGTCGCGTGTTGGAGGTCCGCTTCAAGAGGACGGCGTAACCCCCCAAACACGAACGCCCGGGCCGAAGCCCAGGCGCCGCAGGTGGTGACACCCTGCAGGTTCGCCGCTCCGGGTCCGGACCCTGCAGGAGGTTTGCCAATGCGCGCGCTGGTGGGAGGGACCGGGGCCTCTACGAGAGGCGGCCGGTCGGGCACGCTTCAACCGGCCCGGGCGCGTCCCGGGTCGGCTTCGTCGACGGCGTCTTCAGCCTTCACGACCTGGAATCGGCCTTGGAGAGATTGGTGCGTGTGCATTTATGCGGGATCGCGCATCTGCATTCTTGTCTCGCCGGCAACGTTCCGGCAATGATCCTCGACGGCAATTCTGCCAGGATGGTCTGGGCGGGAGTTGGAATGCGTCAGCACCAGTCGTCGATCGGCCCGAAACGAGAATGGAGCCGTCCGGCCGGAGGCAGCCGTCCCAGACCCGCCCACCATCGGGGTCGCTTCGGCGACCCCTCTCGATTTCCGGTGTAAGTGCATTCAAGCGCCGGTTCCCCAGATGCCTGCCGCCTGCGCCGCGGGAAGCCACCTCCTCTCGGCAGGCCCTTGGGCGTGGCGGTGGAAGATCGCGCTCATGAATGGCAATCCCGGGCGTCTGTTGTTGGCGGGGGAGGACCCGGTGGCCCTGGAGGGACTGGCGCGTTCTCTCCAATGCCAGGGCTACGAGACCCTGCGGGCCGTGGGCGCGGGGCAGACCCTCGAGACCCTCCTGACCGAACAGGTGGACCTGGCTCTTCTGGATGCGTTGCATCCCCTGCTGGACACGGTGCGCCGCCTGCGTCACCACCTTCCCCCCGAGGAACTGGCGATTCTGGTGCTGGGGAAGCCGGCCGAACCGGATCTGGAGGTTCGGGCCCTCCAGGCTGGCGCCGATGATTTCCTGCTCAAACCGGTCGAACCGTCGGTGCTGCTGGCGCGAATCCAGGTCTGCCTGCGCGCCATCCGACACGCCGATATGGGATCGGGCGGGACCTTCTTCCGGGGGCTTCCTGGCCAGACCCTGGGACGCTATCGGGTCCTGGAGGTCCTGGGCGAAGGCGGGATGGGGCAAGTCTTCCGCGCGTTGGATACCTCCTTGCAGCGGGAGGTGGCATTGAAGGTCCTTCCAAAAGAGCTGCTTTCGCCTGCCCACGTCGCCCGGTTCCGCCAGGAGGCCCGGATCATGGCTCGCCTGGATCATCCCCAGATCGTGCCCGTCTGGGACTTCCAGATGCAACCGCTTCCCCACCTGGCCATGGAGCTGGTCCCGGGCCGGGATCTGGACCGGATCCTGGCCTTCGGTTCGCTGCCGGTTCTTCGCGCGGGACGCATCGCCCGGGACGTGGCGCAGATCCTCCAGGTGGTCCATCGGGCGGGGGTGGTCCATCGCGATCTCAAGCCGGGCAACCTGTTGATTGAGCCCTCCGGGCGGGTTCGCCTGGTCGATTTCGGGATATCTCGTCTTCTGGAGGCCGAGTCTCGCCTGACTCAACCGGGATGCACCCTGGGCACGCCCGCCTACATGGCTCCCGAGCAGCTTCAGACCGCGTCGGATCTGGTGGATGGCCGCACGGATCTCTACGCCCTGGGCCTGATCCTGTACGAGATGCTGGTGGGAGACCTCCCCTTGCGGCGTGAGGGGTTGACCGGCATGCTGGCGCAGATCCTCCACGGCAACCCCATGTCTCCCCGCAGGTTGCGGCCTGAGGTCCCCGAGGCGCTCGACCAGGTCTGCCTGACGGCGACCGAGCGCGATCCCGATCGGCGCTATCCGACCGCCGAGGCGATGGCCCAGGCGCTGGAGGGATGCCTGGAGGCCGGAGCGGGAGGTGAGCGTCCATGAGCCGGGTGGTTCGCGTCGCCCGGGCCGGTTTGCACCAGTGGGAGGAACCCTGCCTGAGCGGGACCCGGGGGTCGGGGACGGTCTTCTTCTCGGGATGCCGCCTTCGTTGCGCCTATTGCCAGAACCAGGAGATCAGTCGCCTGGGACGCGGCTGGAACCTGGAGGTCCCGCGCCTGGCCGAGGTCTTTCGCGAATTGGAAGAACAGGGGGCCCACAACCTCAACCTGGTGACGCCGACCCACTTCGCCCAGCCCATCCTGGAGGCCCTGGCCCTGGCTTCCCCCGGCATCCCCGTGGTCTGGAACTCCAGCGGATATGAACCCGTGGACCTGGTTGCCCGGGTCGCTTCGCGGGTGGACATCTTCCTGCCGGACTTCAAGTATGCTCTGCCTGGTCCGGCGGCGCGCTACAGTGCCCGGGAGGATTATCCTGAAGTGGCGCAGGCCGCGATCCTGGCCATGCGGCAGGCCACCGGGCCAGCTCTCTTCGACGAGGAGGGCCTGCTGCTGCGGGGGACGGTGGTTCGCCACCTGGTGCTGCCCGGGAACCTTCCCAACACCTTGGCCGCCCTGGATTTCCTGGCCACGCTCCCCACGGGGACTCCGGTTTCGCTCATGGCGCAGTACACCCCGGTCGGCGACCTGGCCGGATTCCCCGAGCTGAAGCGGGCCTTGACCTCCGCAGAGTATGAGAAGGTCCTCGAGTCCCTGGACGAATTCCCCGACCTGGACGGGTGGGTTCAGGACCTTCAGTCCGCCGACGCACGATTCATCCCCGCCTTCGATGGCAGCGGCCTGGGCGACGTTGGCCCCGGCACCTCGGGAGCAAGCCTCCCGGGGGCGGTCGGCAGACAGGGAGCCGAGCGGATCACTCGAGCAGTCGGTCCAGGACCAGCTTGAAGATCCCCTGGTTCCGGGTCGCCAGCCACAGGGCGTTGTCGTCGGGGTCGTAGGCCTTGCCCACGATGTCTGTCAGTTCCCGTCGGCCCGCCGGCAGGTCGTTGCTGGTGACCAGGGCCCGCCCGTCCAGCAACAGCCTTCCGCCCATCACCGTGATCCGGTGGCGGGGGCCGCGATTCTCGTCCTCGGGCATCCGTTCGGCCCTGGTCCAGGTGCCGTCCCGGGCCTGGCGCGCCACTTCCAGCCCGTGGGCGAATCGGGCGTGCAGCGTCCCGTCCAGGTCGTGGCGCACCTCGCGGACATCCGCCAACCAGTCCGCAGCGCCGCCCTCCGAAGGGCGCCAGCGGAAGGTGAACCGGGCCTGGGGGTCCTGCAGGGTCAGCACGGCCTGTCCGTTCCTGGTGAAGGGGACTGTGTAGACCCCGCCCAGGGTGCCCAGCGCCAGGCTCCCGGTTCTGGGGAAAGCCGAGATGGAGGTCAGCCCGTCAAAGGCCAGCACGGTCTTCTGGTCCAGGGTTGCAAAGAGGGGATAGCCTGGGGGTGAGACCTTCAGAGCGACCTTCTGGTCCCCCAGGTGGCGCGGAGTGGCGCTCCAGGACAGGCGCTCGACGTCCAGGACCACCTGGTCGCCGGTGCGGAGCTCGGGGAGCACCTCGACGGACTCCAGTCGGCTCCAATGGATCTCGGCGCCTGCGACGCGCGCCAGCCACCAGTTGCCCGGATCCTCCCGGGCCAGGAAGCCCTCCGGGTGGGAGCGCATGGCCGAGAATCGGGCCGGGGCTGGCAGGACCCGGGTCAGGCGCAATCGGGGAGTTCCGTCCTGGGCGGGGTTCAGCAACTGATTGAAGGTGATCAGCGGGCGCGGACCGGACGGGGCGTGGACCGCCCAGAAGGAGCCTTCCGCCACCGGGCAGGCGGCCTCGCCCTGGTCGAACACGAACTGGCCGCCCGAGAGGAGATGGGAGCCCTCAACCTCTGGAATCGACGAGACCAGCGCTGCGTCCGGGGGGCTTCTGGGGTCTTCGCGGCTCCAGCGCTCCACCAGCGTGATGAAGGCCTCCGGTTCGCCGGCAACGCGGGCCAGTTCCAGTCCGGTCTGGTGTTCGTAGTCGGCGGAATCGACGACGGTGAGGCCTGGTCGGCGCGACTCGCCGGCGCTCAGCAGGAACACGCCGGAGGAACCCGTCGCCAAGAGGCCTGCCCGACGGCCCTGGCGGCGGGCAGGCAGGAGCTTCTCCAGGCCAGACTGGAGGATCATGTCGGCTTCCAGGAAGGAACCCGAGTCCTGCTCCCACAGGACCAGGCCGGCCGGGGTCAGGGCGACAACCGTGTGCGAGCCCAGGACCCCCACCGAGCGCACGTCGTCCCAGGCGAAGCGGTCTCGGCTCCACCACTCCTGAAGGACCACGTCGCGGCCATCGTGGGCAACCACCGCCTGGAAACCACTCCGTCCGTCGCGCCAGCCCTGCCAGGTGACAGGTCCATACTCCACCCGCTCGGGTTGATTCGGGTTCGGATCCCGCTGCCAGCGAGCCCCCTCCTCCGGGGTCAGCAGCCATCGGGTCCGCTGCGACGGGGAGGAGGATTGGAAGGCCAGCGAGAGTCGGCCGTCCTCGGCGGCCAGGGCGGGGCGACGGTCCGGCATCTGCCGGTCCAGTGGCCAGTATCCCAGGATGCGTTGTGGGGAGGCCGCGTCCCGAGCCACCAGGCCCCGTCCTGCCACCAGGGTGTGGATGGAGGAACCCAGGCCGCGCAGTCCCCCGCCGATATCGAAGTAGAACCTGCCCTGGCTGAAGACCGGTCCGCCATCCGGGGTCTGCAACGTCAGAAGCGGCGCTTCGACGGTCACCTTCAGGGCCGCGTGGCCTCCCTGGATCGTCTCGGGTTCCACTGCCGGAACGGGTTCGAAGGCTCGCAGGTTGTCCGGGTCCAGTCGCCATGAACCGGCTCCGGTTCCCAGGACCAGCGCTCGTTCCGCTGAGGCCAGGCGATCCAGGCGCGCCACCCGATCCATCTCGGGCAGCCAGCCGCCCTGGCTCGGGCGCCACTGGACCGGCGATCCCTTCATGGTCAAGGTCAGCCCGGAACCGGTCGCCGGCTCTCCGGAGATCGGCAGGCTCCAGGTCACGGCTCCCATCTCGACCCGGGAGCTGGCCCCTGGAGTACCCCGGAGGTCCACGTCTCCCAACCCCTGTTCCCGCCAGTCCACGACGCGCCCGTCGGCCAGGCCGGCCAGCAGGCGTTCGGGCCCGAAGGCGCGGCTCAGCGCCCGGACCGGCGGGCCGGCATGGACTTCACGGAAGGCAAAGCTCTGGGCGTCGCGGACCACGACCCCGGTCGGGGTGGCCAGCAACAGCCGATCGTTCATGACGGCCAGATCCCGGATGGTCTGGAAGTCCAGCCGACCGCTCTCGGTGAAGGCGGTCGGACGGCCATCCCGGTGCCTGGGAATCAACCTGACCCGGGCAGGGATTCCCTTCTGGGTGGGGTCCAGAACCCAGTCGATCGTCTGACCGGCCATGGTGGAGCGGGCCAGGGGAGGGCTGGAGTCAGATGGGATGGCCTGCCAGGCGGCGCCCGGCTCCGGCTCGGTCCACCGGGCCAGACCGCCCGGGCCCAGCGTCCGGATCTCCACCTGGGCCAGGGCCGCTGCGGCCTGGACAGGCCCGGAGAGCACTCGGCCCGTGAAGGCCAGGCCTTTGGATGCGTCGTTGGACTGCACCTGGAAGAGCTTCTCTCCGGCCAGGACCCAGGGGGTGCCGCTGGGGGTCATCAGCACCGTTGTGGGCTGGTCCTCTGCGAAGCCGTCGGCTTTCAGATGCAGGGGCATCCATTGCCGGTCCGCTCCGGCTTCGTAGAGGGTCTGGCCCTGCCGGCGGGTGACCCGCAGCCTTCCGGTCTCCAGCAGCGTCCCCTCGCCTGGGGCCTGCCAGGTGCAGCCCTCCCACTCCAAGCGCTCCAGGACCTTCTCGGGGGGCATGTCGTAGACGCGCTCGGACAGCGACAGGTCCGGCAGGGTTCGCAGAGTGTGGGTCCGGTCGTCTTCCGTGCGCAGAACCAGGGCTGGCCGAGGGGAGGAGACCCAGGCGAACACCGTCTGGCCGGGACCGGCGCGGCGCAGCAGGCCCCAACGCCCCAGCAGGGGATCGTAGCTGGCGCAGGCACCCCGGCTGTCGAAGAGCAGGGCTCCCCGGCCTGCCGGTGCCGCCGCCACCACGTCGGCAGCCTGGAATCCTTCGGGAATCGGGCGCTGTCGACGGCGGAATTCGCCGGGAAGGCCCCCGGGGTGATCCCACTCAAGAATCACCACGTCGTCGCCGTGCAGATAGGACATGCGCAGCTTGGAGCCGCTGCTGGCCAGGGAGATCCCGCGCGCCGGGCCTGGTGCCGTCGCGAAGAGTTCCGTCTGGAGCCTGCCGCCGTTCGGAGTGCGAACGATGCGAAGCACGCTCTTCCCTTGCAGGACCATCATTCCGCCCTGCCAGGGCGTGAAGCCGTCCAACTCCTTCAAGCCCTGGAGCTTGCCGGAACTCCAGGAGTCGGTGTCCGGCTCGTAGCTGGCATAGGAACCTTCGCCGGAGAGCAGGACCAGTCCCGACTCGTCCTGCCAGGCGGCGCGCCATCCGCCGCGCGGGTGGGCCTCGGTCAGTCCGGTGCAGTAGCGGGGGCCTTCGGGGCGACCGGAGCGGGCGTCCATCCGTTGGACGTGGTTGCCGAAGAGGCCCCATCCCGAGAGGCCGGCCAGGGGGAAGGCGGCGCGTCGGCAGTCGGGGATGGCCGCCCAGCCTTGGGGCGTGCCACGGAAGACCTGGCCCTCCGCCCGAGCCAGGACCGTCTCTGAAGTCTGGAGGACCTCCTCGACCGGCGACCGGGGATCCTCGACGGGGAGAGGGCGCCCCCCGACCGGACGCCAGGACGCGTCGTTCCATCGGTATTGAAGAACCCGGCCTTCGGGACCTCCGACCAGCAGCGTCTGCCAGTCTGCTCCCGGGCTCAGGGCCGAGACCTGGGCCGGCGCAAAAGGCAGGCTCCCGAACCCGAAGAGGGGTTCCCCCTGGCTGCTGAACACGCGGTGGTCTGCCAGCAGGAAGGGATCCTCGCCGACCAGGCGGACCTGGCTCACCCGACCTTGGAGGTGGCCGGCCAGAGCCTGGGAGCGGCTGCTCCCCGACTTCGAGTCGTAGGTGTACAGGCGGTCCTCGTGCACGAAGCTGAGGCGCCAGGTCTGGTCGCTTCGTTCGAACATGTCCCCTCGGGTCTGGAAGCGGGGCGACTCCAGCCGGGGAAGTCCTCCGGGGGTGGCCGGAAAGGTCTGGACCTCGGCCCCCTGGTAGCGCAGGAGTCGCCCGTCGGCTCCCAGGCCGAAGACCTGACCACCAGCCTGGGCCACCTGCACCGGTCGGCCCAGCCGCAGCGGGTCCAGGGCCTGCCATAGGGGAGCATCGGCCGCAGCATCCTCCTGCAGGAGGTGGGGGCGCCCGTCCCCCAGGATGGCCAGGCGGCCCTCGGTCACGTCCACGTCGTCGAGGCTCTTCAGGGTCTCGACCCTCTCAAAGAAGCGCTTGGACGGGACCGCCGGGACCCGGGTGCGAGAGGCGTCTCGATAGGTGTGATCGCTTCCTTGATAGTAGACGACCCCGGCCCGCGTCAGGAGCAGCAAGCCTTCCTTGGCCCGCCGGGCGTCCAGGACCGTCGGAGACCCCGTCATGCGTGGCCCTTTGCTGGCAGGCACCCAGGTCGCGGGTTGGCCCTCCCCGAAGGGCTCTTGGAGGACCTTCAGGCTCTTCCCACCGGCAATCCAGGCAGCGGTCGAGGAGTCTTCGCCCAGGGCCAGGCTGGTCACTGGAATCGAGTCCAGTCGGCGGGTCTGGAAGTCGTCTGACCCGGCCGAGACCGAGACCCGAACCAGGCCCGCAGAGCCGCCGGCCAGGACGGCCCGGGTCGTGCCGGCGTCCGAACCGGACCGGGGTTCCAGCGCGGTGCTGGGGAACCCGGGAAGAGCCGGGTGGAGCCGCCTGCCGACCAGGTCGTAGGCGAAGAGGCCCTCCCGGGCGCCCAGCCAGGCCAGCCCTCCATCCCGTCGCGCGGCCCGCACCGAGTCCAGGGACTTCAAGGTGGTCCGGCGCTCCACATGCCCGAAGAAGGCCCCGGCCCAGCGCTCGATCGAGGGATCGAAGAGCCACAGTCCGTCGCGCTGGTCGGTGGCGCTCGCCCAGTCCTGGTTGAAGTTGGCGTCCAGTCGTCGGATCGGGGGCGTCGGGACGCTGCGTCCGCCGACGGGGTCGAGGGTGTCGAGGGCCGCGAAACCAAGCCCGCCCTGGCCTTCGGAGTACCAGGCGCCGAGGAGGGTCAGGGCCACCTGATCCAGGTCCAGGTGGGGCGAGGACCCGTACTGCCAGGACCTGCTTCGGACCCTTCGGCCGTTCGGTTCCCTGCGGAGTACGTAGCGTGCCAGGCCTCGTCCCCGGACGGCCAGCAGCCAGCCTCGTTCATCCAGCAGACTGGCCAGGACCGCCCGGGTGTCGAATCCGCCCGGTCCCGGCCATCCCCAGCGTTCGGGGGCAGGCAGCCAGTTCTCCAGGTCGACCTGGGATCCCAGGGGACCGGTCCCGGGGGTGACCTCCTCGATCCCCTGGTCGCGGGTGATGGCCAGGAAGCTTCCCGCCTGCATGCCGCCGGCCACGTCCCGGGCGGGACTCTCCATGTGGGCTTGCCGAGGCAGTCGGCTGCGGGTATTGAAGAGGGTCAGGTCGCCTTCCCGAGAGGCCAGGGCCAGCCATCTCTCACTGTGGGCCAGGTCGAACCAGTCCCCGGCCGGGTCCGGCCGGTACCACCGGGGGTCCTGGACGTGATCGACGGTGTTGGCGCCCAGGGGGCTGACATACGGGTTGCTGGCCAGCAGGGCCAGCAGGAGCGGCGCCAGGATCAGGGCAGCCAATCCCCCCACCAGGCGGCGGACGGCCGGCGTCCTGCGGACCTCCCAGTAGGGCCAGGAGGGGACTTCGGAGCCGGCCCGGGCCGTCACCTCCGCCGGGTTGCCAGCCTCGCCGTGCTGGCCCGTCAGCAGGTCCACCCGCTCCTGCAACCGGGTAGCGGTTTCCTGCAACATCACCTTCTGCCGTTCCAACCCGGGGCGTTGGGAGGCGGGAAGGTGGAGCAGGCGTCGGTCGACCAGGCGCCAGAGGTGTTGGGTCTGGAGAATCTCGCATGCCAGGGATGGGGCGGAGTCCGTCGAGCCGCCGGGAATGCGTTGGGAGAGTTCGCGCCAGACGTCGTGCACCAGGTCGCCCGGCACCTCGTCCGGAACCACCAGGAGCCAGAGGGCCGGACAGCAGCCCGTCAGGATCGGGCCGGAAGTCGGTGCCGGCAGATTGCGCGCCTCCTCGACGATCTCCGCGACTGCCCCGCGCGTCGCGGCCGAGCCGTCCAGACCTGCCCGGACCAGCCTGCGCACCAGCGCCAGTCCGGGAACCTGGGGACCTGCCAGCACCTCGAGGGCCTCCGTCCATTGAGGGAGGACCTGGCGCAGTTCGGCGGCCAGGGCATCCTGGCTCGGGTCTGCGGGACCCTGACCGGCGCGCAGCCTCTCCAGGCCAACGGCGATCATGTCCACGAGGACCTGGAGGTTGAGGTCCTTGCGCTGAGCCCGCTCGGGGAGCCCGAGGATCCGGGGATGTCCAGGACCTTGTTCGGGCCAGCGGCGCAGCAGGCACTCCACCAGGGCTGCGCCGGCCCGGAAGAGCCGGCGCAGGTCCGCCTCTTCGGGCGGGTAGGGCGAATCCACCGAGTGCACCCGGGCCAGGGTGAGCTGGTAGTGGGCGCTCAGGACGGCCAGGCGATGCGGGGAGCCCCAGGGGCGCCCACGGGCATAGCGGGAGCGCTCGGGCACGATCCGCAACGCGGGCAGGCGACCCGGTCCGAGGCGTCCGGTCAAGGTGCGCACCACCGACCCGTTGCACACCCGCCGCCAGGCTTCGCTGAAGGCCACGTGGCCCAGGGCCAGGATCAGGCAGGCTCCGGCCAGGGGCAACACCGAGAACCACACCATCCCAGCGCGCCATTCCAGGCTCCAGGTGGTCGCCAGATGCAGGCTGACCAGGAGCATGGTCAGGATTGCCAGGGTGGCCATGCCCGGCAGGTGCAGCGGTCGACCCTGCCGGGAATGGATCGCGGCTCCTGCCAGGGGGATGCATGCCGCGGCGACCACCATCAGCCAGGGCCAGATGCGGTCGAAGTGCAGACCTTCGTAGCCCATGATCCAGTAGCGATCGACCGGCAACCCGGCCAGGGCCAGGACCGCCAGGACGGGAAGGCCCAGGGCCAGCAGGGCAGGGAGCAGGACGTGGAGCGGGTTGCCGGTCGCGCTGGAACGGGGGGCTGGTTTCACGAGGTCCGCCTCCCCTCGGGTTCTTCCGCTTCTCCGGGCCACCTCACGAAGGCCTCCCAGCGCTCCTGAAGGCTTTCGAATTCGTCTCGAACCCGCCTCAGGGCACGGTCCAGCTCATCCCCCGGGCCGGCCGGAGGACCCGGGAGCCTGCTCGGTGGGGGATGGCCCGCAGGCTCACTGGCCACGGCCGAGCCACCTCCTCCAGCCACGAACCCGTCGGCGGGGCGCCGACGGCCGGTTCAGCAGCTCGTTCAGCGAGCGGCGCAGCTCGTCGGTGCGGACCCGAACCCGGCGAGTGGCCTGGTCGGGCCCATCCAGGTCGCCCAGGATCCGGTTCGCCACCTCGCGCAGCCCCTGGGTTTGATCCTCCGCCACTTGGAGTTCGTGCTCCAGGCGGCGGCACGCCCCTTCCAGGTCGGCTTGAATCCGGACCATCTCCTGGGCCCGGGTGTGGAGCTCCTGACGTCGGGCCTCGACCAGGTCGAGCCATTCCCGGTCGGCGCGGATTCGCGCTTCCAGGGTGTCGGCCTGATCCCGCAGGGCGGCCTGGTCGGCCAGGTGGGTGTGCTGCAGCTCGCCAGCCAGTTCCCTGCGGCGCGTCTCGAGGTGCTCAAGGCCCTTCCCGCGGGCTTCGTCGAGAAAGGCCCTCTCCAGGGATTCCACGAAGGTCTGGTCCGCCTGCTCGGCGGCATACACTTCCAGTCGCCCGGCCCAGTCCTCCGGAAGGGGCACGTCCAGCCGGCACTTCCATTCGGAAGCCTCCACCAGTCGCCGGAAGGGGCCGCGGAGCCGGCAGACCTGGGTCCTTCCCTCAGGCCCGCGCCAGAAGAGCAGACACCAGTCCCGCCGATCGCCGTCATCCTGGGGCAGCAGGACCGAGGCCAGTTTGTCGGCCGCCGTGGCGCACGGGGGCAGGTCCGGATAGATCCTCAAGGCCTGTCCGGCCGGCAGGAAGATCCGCAGCCCGAATCGTGCCCACGTCCGAAGCAGGTGGAAGCGCATCTGGCTCTCCCCCTGGGAAAGGTCGTGGCGCAGGCGCAGGCTGACCAGGTCGGCCCCAGGCTCTTCGCCCGGCTCTCCCAGGGCAGCCGCGGTGGTCAGCACGTGGATCATCCGGTCCGGGGCGACCAGGTGCCTGGACAGCGCGCCGGGGTGGAGTTGCAGGTAGCGCAGCCGGCCCAGCTCGCGGGGCTGGTCGGTCCACTCCACGTTCAGCCGTTGCAGGGGGTCGGGGAGCATGGCCGCCTGCCCCGGACCTTTGGGGGGATCCCCGGTGAACAGGAAGAGAGGTTCCGATGGGCCCTCGGCCAGGGAACGAGGCTCTCCTGGCTCGCCTTCCAGTCGGGCCAACGCCAACTGCAGGGCCCGGATCTCAGCTTTGAGATCGGCGACGCGCAGGGCCCGGGTCGAACGCTCCGTTCCCTCGATCAGGCGGACCTGGACCTCGAATTCGGCCTCGGGGGCCGGGGCCTGGCCAAGGGCGGGCTGGCTCACCTCATCCCGCAGCTTCAGGTCGACCACGTCGATCAGGGGACTGAACTCGCGGGTCTGCCCTGGAGTCTGGAGCACCACCACCGCCGGTTCACCGGGGGCTTCTTGGGGATGGTTCAAGAGGACCACCGAGCCCTCCGGCCCCCAGGGGATTCGCTCCAGGAGTCGGACCGCCACGTCCAGCGACCAGGGCCACTGGACGAAGACCTGGCAGGGGCGCGTCACGAGGGGCCCCCACCAGGCCCGCTCTGCCTGCGCCAGGACGTGGAAGGGGACGGGGGGATCGTCGGAGGTCACCAGCCAGAAATGTCGGGTCCCCGGGGCCGGTTCGGTGGCCTGGGGCCAGGAGAAGGCTCGGATCCCTGTGACCACAGCCTCGGAGAGGTGATCCAGGAGACGCTGGGCCCCCGGGGCGTCCCGGGCGGCCAGGATGTAGCGCACGCCCTCCCGGAGGGGATGCACGCTGGTGCCGTGCGCGGGATCGATGGGGAGGCCGGAAGACGTCTGCGGGTCGCGATAGACCCAGGTCCCGTCCAGTACGGAGGCGATGGGCGCCGAGACGCTGGAGGGGGGCGCTGAGGCGACCCGGACTCGGCCCGGGTCGGAGGGGGCCAGGGAGTCCAGGACGGCCTGGATCTCGCCGACGTCCAGATCGTCGGGCGAGATCTCGACGATCCAGTGCCCGTCCGTGGCTTGGAGGACCTGCTCGGGAAAACGGACCCGAGGCCCGGAACACACGTGCAGTCCCAGCACCAGGTCCTTGAAGTTCTTGAATTCCGCGTAGGTGGGCATGCTTGTCTCCGATCCCCGGTTCAGGTCATGCGACGGTCCAGTGCCTCCAGCAGCACGTCCAGCGTCGCTCGGCGCAAGACGGGGTAGGGGTGGGGTTCACCTCCCGGTTCGGGGCACCGGATCCGGGGGGACAGAAGGTCGTCTCGCTCACGCTGGATGTCGAGGATGGTCCAGTCCAGGCCGACCGCCGGCTCAAGCAGGACCAGGCGGCTCAGGCAATCCGGGAGTCGGCCCGGGGGGCCTTCCCAACCCCGGACCGTGCCGTCGGACTCGCGCCAGTCGCGGAAGCCCAGGCTGCGCAGGTCGCTGGCCAGGATGAAGCCGAACCAGTAGTGGAAGGAGTTGTCTGCTGAACCCGTGGGGACGGTCCAGTCGGCTTCGCCGGCTGCCAGGTCGGCCAGCGAATTGCGTCGGAAGATCCTGGCGACGACGTGAGCCGGGGGCAGGCCTGTCCGGGCTCCGGGTCCTCTCCAGCGGGAGCCGCCGACCCCCAGGTTGAGCCCCTCCTGGTCCTCCCCGTCGCGATGCAGATGGAACTGGACCGGCAGATGGCGCAGGGCGGAACGCCAGTCATCCACCACCAGGGCCACGATCCCCTGCAGCAGGGAGGCCGCCGAAACCTCCAGGGAGTCGGACTCTTCCGAGCCCTCGGCCGGGGCCGACCAGACGGCGGACTGCAGGAGGCCCTCAAAACGGGTCGTCCAGGTCAGGTGCACGTGCACCTTGTGGGAGGGGCGGGCAGAGGGGGGATTGGAGATCCAGACCGCGCTCCGGTTGGCGATCTTGTACATCCCGTAGTCGCCCATGCTCAGGGTGGACAGGGCGATGGCCCCCTGGAAGGGGTCCAGCTCCTCATAGCAGGTGGTCATGGGGGTGAAGAAGACCTCGCTGCGTCGGCGCTGCAGGAAGTCGAGGCGGCGGGCCTGCTGGGAGGTGGGGTCCACCGCCCCGCCTTGCAGGTAGACCTCGGCCGAGACGTGGTCCAGTCGCTCGTGCAGCCAGGCAGACCCGGCCTCGGTGGCGAAGCGGCTCCACAAACCGGCCACCGAAGGATCCCCCGAGGGCTCGTCCCCCCTCTCGGCCCACCATCGCCAGCGGGGATCGCCGGCCGGGGGGCGCGGGCCACGCCAGGCTCGATCCAGGTCGGCCTTCAGCGGCCCGGAGCGGCGCAGGATCCTGAAGGCTTCCGACAGTCGGGCGTGGGATTCCACGGGAACGGGTGGCACGGCCCAAAGCAGGAAGGGCAGGATGTCGGGCTCACCGGCGCGGGGGAGGTCCGGGTTGGTCCAGCGCTGGAGTTCGGCCGGGCTCAGCTCGGTCTGATACAGGCTGAGGTCCTCCTGGCGGACTCCGACGAAGTATCGGATCAGACCGGCCAGCTCCCAGACCCAGCGGTCGAAGCCGCCCGGCCCGGGCTCGGGTACCGCAGGCTGGTCGGTCGGACCTGGGAGCTGTCCCTCCGGGCGCTCCAACCACTCGGTCAGATCCAGCAGGAGGGGCAGGGGCAGGGCGTGCCCCTCTGCGGCAGCCCGCTGGCCCCATTCCAGGGCCTTGTCCAGCGCCGCCAGACTCCCGGGAAGGCCTGCGCACGCGGCCTCGGCGACCAGGGAGCGGGCCAGGGCCTCGGCCGGATCCATCAACCCAGGTCCTTCTCGGCGCGCTTCAGGGTGGACTCCAGACGGCTGCGCAGTCGCCTCTGGGCGGCCGGGGAGTCCCAGATGGCGCTGAAGGCCTCCAGCCCGTCGACCCCAGGTCCTCGGACCCGGGCTGCTCCCGGTTCCCCGGACAGGAACTCTTCGTCGCGCAGGATGGCCATGGCCAGCGCGATCTTGAAGAGCGAGCGCAGTTTTCGGGGCGAGATGGTCCAGGTGATCCCCTCGTGTTCCAAAAGGGCGCCTTGGGTTCCAGCCTCGGCCTGCAGCCCCCGGGCGATGTCCATGAAGTGCCGATGGAAGACCTCCAGGCGCTCGGGCTCGAAGAGAAGCGGGGTCCCCTCCTGCAACCCCTGCATCGCGGCCCTTCCCAGAAGAAGGACGTCGTTGATCCCGGGCGGGTCCTCCTCGGGAGGGTCGGGGAAGTTCCTCCCGGAGGTGAAGCGGTTCTCTTCGCGTCCCAGGGCCACCAGGAAGGCCCGGTCCAGGTTGCTGGGCTCTCCGGGGAGATGGCTGGTGCCCGAGGCCGTGGGAACTTCCAGTCGGATGGGGAAGCGGTCCAGGAAGGCGTGCAGGGTCTGGAAGTCCTCGCCCCCGGCTCCCAGGCCGGCAGTCCCGGTGGCAAAGCCGCCCGGCATCTCGTTGGAGGCGGCGATGAACATGACCAGGTCGCTGGGGACCATCCCACCCCAGTTGAAGTAGGTGCGCTCCTGGGTCAGGGTCAGGAGGGTGTTCAGGACCGAACTGGAGGCTTTGAAGACCTCGTCGAGGAAGGCCGCGCGCACGCCCGGGCCGGTCAGAAGACCGAAGTTGACGCGGGTCAGGACCCCTTTCTTGAGCAGCTCCAGTTCGATGGGGCCGAAGACCTCTTCCACCTGGCTGAACCGGGAGAGCAGGTAGTGGAAATACTTCTGCTCCTCCCGCTCTCGTTGCGCGCGCTCCTCCCACCAGCTCAGGTCGAAGACCTTCTGGCTGGCCAGCTCACTCAGCTTCTCGGGATCGATTCGGGGCGGAGCCAGTCCAAGCCACTTGAAGAACTGCACGGCGATCTCGGATTTGGCCACTCCCGGCCGACCCAGAAGCAGGCAGTTCTCTCGGGCGATCGCGCAGGCCATCACCCAGTCGGTCATGGGACCCAGGGGCGTGTCATCCAGGCCCACCCAGGCCTGGCGCATCCGGTCCCGGACGCGGCGCAATCGGGCGGCACACCTCTGCGCCCAGGCCAGGGGAATCGGGCCCTGAACCTCGCCCAGGATCTTCTGCGAGACCCGCACGGATCTCCAATCCTCGTGGTCCGGGCCCTCAGGCCAGGGATGCGCCGGCTGGTTTTTGGCCATCTCTCCTCCTTCTTCTTGCGCCGGGAATCCACCCGCGCGCGCATGTCCGGCCCGCGGAACTACACCACGGTCTGGCGGATCCGGTCCAGGATTTCTCCCGGCGAGAGGCTGCCATCGTGGGGAGGGGGGAACGGCAAGGGAACCTCCACGCCGTGGTAGCGTTCCACCAGTCGCCGGGCGGCCTGCAGCTCGAGGTCGGCCTGGTCGGCCAGGTCGATTCCTTCAGGTGACTCCAGGAAGGTCCGGGGGGGCTGGCCAGGATGCGGACCCAGGCGGGGCGGCGTCAGCAGCGTGGCCAGGGGCTCCCTCTCCTCCGACCCCCAGCGCTCGGGGAACAGGGTGTCGACCACGGCGGCGAATCCCGCGCCACTGTTGCCGAAGAGGGCCGGGGCCTCGCCCCCTCGCTCGCCGCGGATGCGGTGGAGCAGGCGCGAGACCTCGGCCGGGCTGGCAAACAGCAGATCCCGGGCCAGGGTGTCCTGGGGAAGCTCCGGCTCCGCCCGGATCCACTGGGCGCGTAGGGCCTTTTCGGCCGATGCCACCAGGCTGCGGACCAGCATGTCCAGGGTCCGCAGTGCCAGGAAGGGCGAGCCCGGGTCCTGGGGGTGCCGGCCCAGCACCCGCACCAGGATGGCCACCCTCTCGCGGCGTTGCCGGGCCAGATCTTCGCGGGCCCGGGTCAGGGCGGTTTCCGCCCGGCTCACCAGCGAGTCGACCCCGGGCTCGGCGCGGCGACGGGTCTTGCGAGCTGCCAGGTTGAGGACTCTCTGGAGCTCCTCCTCCAGGTGGATCACCTGCTCGTGCGCCGGAGGAGGACTCAGGATGGCCCCCACCACCGAACGGGCCAGCAGGGCCAGCCAGCGGTCGCCCCACCGGGTCTGGGAGGGGCCGTGACGCCCAGGTCTGGAGAGCGGGCCCAGGAAGACCTCCGAGCCGGCTTCCCCCAGGATGTCCGGGTAGACCGCCAGGGTCAGGGGGCTCCGGGCGAAGAGGGGGCGAGTTGCGTCCATCCACCTGCCACATCCCAGGCTTCGGGAGCGGACCAGCAGGTCGGGGTACAGGACCAGGAACCTCGTCGACCGCAGCCCACCACCGCACCGCTCGCTCCCATCGGGGCTGCCGGCGCGGAAATGCCGGCCGGCCCTTTCGACCAGGCTTTCCAGGGCCAGGTGCAGGGCCAGGCAGTCTCCCACGGTGGCTGCTTCGTCCAGGGCGGGCAGGCTGGCGGCCAGACGAGCGGCCTTCTTCCATTCGGTCGGCCGTCGGTTCGGGTCCAGCCGGCTGGCCAATGCCGCGCAGGCCACTCCTCGACCGGTCAGGCGCGTCAGCTCGACGGGACAGGACTGCCACAGAGGCGAGAACCAGCGCATGGCCGCCTGCAGGTTGCGGGCTCCCAGCCAGGCGTGGCAGGCCACCATCTGCCGGATCATCTCGGTCCGGGTGGTGGCCCCCTGGCGCTTCCAGAAACGCTCCAGTCGGGTCCGCAACCGGCTGGGGGGGAGATGGGGGACCTCAGGCCAGTCGGCGCTGAAGACCATGGCCCAGAGCCCGCCGAACCGCTCGGCGGCCTGCCAGCCGTCGGGTTCGACGCGGCTTCGTCCCGGGGGAGCCGAATCGAGCAGATGGACCAGCCGGGGCAGGGGGCCCCAGGGCTCGCCCGGCAGCAGACGGGCCGGATCGGCGGCCGGCCGCGGCGGTGGGGCGGGAATTCTCGGGGTCATGGCGCGGGCTCCAGGCCCAGGGCCCGAATCTGCTGGAGGAGGTCCTGGAGCGAGTCGGGGGTCTGGGGGGGCGTGTCGAATTCGAGGAGCCGACTCCGGGAGGGGGCGAGAGCTTCGTCCTGAGGCCGGGACGCGGGGTCCTTGGGGTCGCGTTCGACCAGGACCAGGGCCGGTTCCAGCAGAGCGACCAGCCGTCGGGCTTCCTCGCCGGGGTTGGCCTGGACCACGCGGAAGCCGGCCAGTTCGAGGAAGCGGGCGGTCCGCTCGGAGGTCTCCGGGTCGCGCGTCACCATCAACACATCGGTGGGTTTCCGAGATGGGCGAGGGGCCTGGTCGGGGGGGGCATCCGGAGCGTGGCGCGGAAGCCAGACCACGACGGTGGTGCCCTTCCCCGGCTCCGAGCTCAGCTCCACGCGGCCACCCAGCATGGCGACGAAGTGGCGGACCAGGGTCAGGCCCAGACCGGTCCCTCCGAACTTCCGGGCCGTGCCTTCGTCGGCCTGGGAGAACTCCTCGAAGACCCGCTCGCACTGTTCAGCCGTCATGCCGATCCCGGTGTCCTGGACCTCGAAGCGGATCTCGGGACCCTCGGGGCGAGCCCGCAGGGTCACGGTCCCTTCCCGGGTGAACTTCAGGGCGTTGCCCACGAGGTTGAGGAGGATCTGTCGGGACTTCAGGCGATCCTGCTGCATCGATCCCGTCGCTTCGGCCACCTCGACCTGCAGGCGGTTGTCGTGCTCTCGGACCAGCGGCAGGACCGTGGCCTGGACCTCCTCCACCAGGTCGGAGACCGGGAAGTCCTCGCGGGTCACCGTCATCCGGCCGGCCTCGATCCGGGAAAGGTCCAGGATTCCGTTGATCACCGACAGGAGGTGGCATCCGGCCAGGTGGATGTGGCGCAGGTCGGTCAGCGTCGGATCCGAGCGATCCTGGGCCTCTTCGATCAGCATCTCGCTGTAGCCCAGGATGGCGTTCAGGGGAGTGCGCAACTCGTGGCTCATGTTGGCCAGGAAACGGCTCTTGGCGCGGCTGGCGTCCAGCGCCCGGTCGCGAGCCTCCTCGAGCTGGTTCAGCGTCGTCTGCAGGGCCTGGGCCATCTGATCGAAGGTTCGGGCCATCTGACCGAATTCGTCGGACCGTTCCCAGCCGCAGCGCACGGTCCGGTCGCCCCCCGAGAGTCGGCGGGCTGCTTCGGTGAGTCGGGCCAGGGGGCGGGTCAGATGTCGGGAGAGTCCCCAGGCCAGCAGGCCGAAGGCCAACCCGATCGAGCCCATGAGGGCCAGGGTCAGGTCCATCAGCTCGTCCAGGGGAGCCAGCATGGCGGCCTCGGGGGTCTCGGCCACGGCGATCCAGGGCATCCCTCGAACCACGGCCCAGGCTCCGACGACCTGGACGCCTCGGACGTCGGGGTACCCGGTCAACCAGGCCCGATCGGATGGAGGAGACGCCGATCTCAGGGCGTGCAGCTCGCGCATGGGTTGGGTCGGTTGCCCCTGCGGGTCGAGCAGGCGGACCTCCAGGGCCGCCTGGTTCTGGAAGAGCCTTCCCTTCTCGGATTCCAGGTAGGGAGGTGACGTCAGCATGACGCCCTGGAAGTCGGCCAGATAGACGTTCTGGTGCAGGAGTTCGGGAAGCAGGCTCCGGGTGTCCAGCCGCAAGGTCAGCACGGCAAGGTTCCTGTCGCCGTCCCGAACCGGGACCGACAGAAACCAGGTGGGAACACCGGTCCGGGCTCGGGGGTCGCCTGCGGGCAGCGCGATCTCCGAGGACACCAGGTTCGAGATGTGGGGCTTCCCGGCAGCGACGCTTCGAAAGGCCTGGTCCCCTCCCGCCGCGGGAGGGATCCAGCGTTGGCCCACGCTCTGGGGAAGCGTGGAGAAGAAGACCCGGGCCTGGTTCGGGTCGGAGAAGCGGACCTCCTCGACGAAGGGAAAGCCGTCGTCCACCAGGCTGGCCACCCGGTTCAGCCGTGCCCGGGCCGCGGAGGAGGGCCTCCGTGACGGCGGGAGGCTCAGCAGGTCGCGGCAGGGCTCGACCAGGGCGGGACCCTGGGCCAGGGCCTGGGCCACCCTCTCCTGCTCCTGGATCCAGGCTGCGACCTGGTGGGCACTGCGCTCGGCGTACAGATCCAACAGCCGGCTATAGACCTCCTGAAGCCCTTCTTCCTGGGCCTGGTAGACCACGGCGCCCAGGACCGACAAGGGCACCAGGACCGCCAGGATCACCAACCACAGCAACCGGGCACGGAATGTTCCGGGCAGAAGCCTCACCCTTCGGTCTTCCCGACCTGGAACCCGGATCCTTCGGAGAGGCATCTGCTGGGCTTGGGGGGGGGGAAGAATGCGGCCAACCGGAGAACCGCTGTCCCCATGGCCGGCGAACGGATCCTGGTGGTCGACGACGAGGCCCTGAACCGCGACATGCTCTCGCGCCGACTGAGGCGCGAGGGCTTCCAGGTTCTGCTGGCCGAGGGAGGACGCCAGGCCCTGGAGATCCTGGTCGCCCAACCGGTGGATCTGGTCCTCCTGGATCTCATGATGCCCGAGATGAGCGGGACGGAGGTCCTCCAGGAAGTGCGCCGGACCTGGGCGTCGGAGGCCCTGCCCGTCCTGATGGTCAGTGCGGCGGGGGACAGCCCCCACATCGTCGAGGCCTTGAACCTGGGCGCCGACGACTACGTCACCAAGCCGGTCAACATGCCCGTCCTGCTGGCGCGCGTCGAAAGTCAACTGAAGCGGCGTCGCGACAGGCGGCCCTTCAAGGCGGAGCTGGGAGCCCTGGTCGGCCCCTATCGCCTGGAGGCCCGCCTGGGCCAGGGAGCCATGGCCACCGTCTTCCGGGCGACGGACACGCGCCTGGACCGGGAGGTGGCCGTGAAGATCCTTTCGCCCGAGATGGCCTCTTCGACCGTCCAGGTGGAGCGCTTCCTGCGCGAAGCCCGGGCCTTGGCCCAGGTGCGTCACCCGGGGGTGGTCGCGGTCTTCGAAGTGGGGTCGACTCCCTGCCACTTCCTGGCCATGGAACTGGTCCGGGGACGGACCTTGGAGGAGCATCAGGCCGGGCAGCCCCTGCCTGCCTGCGAGGCGGCGCGCATCGCCCGGGAGGTGGCCCTGGCCCTGGTCGCGGTTCACAACCACGGGATCCTGCACCGGGATCTCAAGCCTTCGAACCTGATGATCGACCATGAGGGGCGGGTCCGGCTGATGGATTTCGGCCTGGCGCGGATCGCCGAGGCCGAGACGGCCCTGACGCACAGCGGAACCATGGTGGGAACACCCCAATACATGGCGCCCGAGCAGATCGACCCCGAGATGGGGACGGTGGATGGGCGCACCGACCTGCACGCGCTGGGCTTGATCCTCTATGAGCTTCTGACCGGGACACCGGCCCTGCAAGGACGCACGTTGTCCAACCTGATCCTCGAGATCCTCAAGCGAGAGCCCCAGGCGCCCTCGACGCGCGTCGACGGCATCCCGCCGGGTCTGGATTCCCTGTGCCTCCGTCTGCAGGCTCGCCGGCCGGAGGACCGCCCGGCCGGGCCTTTGCAGGTGGCCCGGGAGTTGGAAGCCTTCCTGGCTTGAGGCTGGCTCCCGCGCAGGGCGCGGGAAGGCAGGTCTTCTTGAATCCGGCTCGAAAGGGGCGCGCCTTCTCAGGAGGAAGCAGGTTGTTCGATCTTGTTGTTGTCGGCTCGGGGCCCGCGGGCAGCCGTCTGGCCGCCCGGGTGGCCGAGGCGGGTCTGCGGACCCTGCTGGTCGAGGAGCATGAACAGGTCGGCCTCCCGGTCCACTGCACTGGGATCGTGGGCGAGGAGATGCTGCGCCGTTATGCCGTTCCCGACCCGGTCCGAGCCGTCTGCCTGGATCGTTTCGACGTGATCTCTCCGGCCGGGCGCCGCGCTCGGCTTCCCGGGGTGCACGCCTGGCTGATCAACCGTCGGGAACTGGACCAGAGCCTGGCTTCCCAGGCCGTCCAGCGGGGTGCGGAGCTCCTCCTGGGGACCCCGGTGGAGGCTGTGAAGCCTGTGGCCCACCACCTGGAGCTGGTCGTGAAGGACCGCCGGGTGGCCACCCGGCTCTGCGCGCTGGCCACGGGCGCCATGTCCACGCTGCCTCAGCGCTGCGGTCTGAAACCACCGACTGCGTTCTGGCAGACGGCTCAGTTGCGGGCCGAAGTCGCCGGTCTGGCCGGGGCCGAGGTCTACCTGGGGCAGGCCATCACCCCAGGGTCCTTCTCGTATGTGGTTCCGGTCCCCGGAGAGACGCCGCGCCTGGGCCTGATCACCCGCTCCGGAGCCTGGCCCGCCATGCGTCGCTTCCTGGATCGCCTGGAGAAGACCGGCCGGCTGGGTCCGATGGTCGAGAAGGCCACCTGTCGCAGGATTCCCATGGGGCCTTCGCCCCGCTCGGTCCGGGGGCGCCTGGTGGCGGTCGGAGACGCGGCGGGACAAGCCAAGACCACGACCGGCGGGGGCATCTACTTCGGGATGATGTGCGCCGATCTGCTGGCCGACACGATCCTGGAGGCCCGTTCGGGCGGCGACTTCCTGCCCGGCCGGCTGGCCGGCTACGACCGGCTCTGGAAGAAGCGTTTCCGCACCGAACTGCGGGCCGGTTACCTGGCGCGCAGGATCTTTGAACATGTCGACGACCGTGAGCTGGAGGAGCTCGCAGGGATGCTGGAGGATCCGGAGATCCGTGGAGTCCTGGCCCGCGAGGCGGACTTCGATTGTCATCTGCCGCTCTTGACGTCCCTGCTTCGCCTGCCCTCAGTCCGGCGCGCCGCCTTGAATCTGGCGGGGCGGCGATTCCCCGGAGCGGCCCTGCTGGCCCTGGTCCAGCGGGGAAGGCCCGGCGCCGCGCGGCCGTCCTGGAGGAAGACCTGATGACGACGACGATTCTGGAGACCCCTGCCTGGGAGACTGCATTGGAGGGATTGGGCATACCCGGCCGGCGGGTTGCTTTGGCCCGCGAGGGGCTGCGGCGGACCTTTGAACTCCGTCAGGCGGTCCGCGAGCGCGCGGCGGTGAATCAATGGAAGGTCCTGGAGGCCTTGCAGGGCGTCGGCTTGATGGAAGGGCACTTCGCGGCCACGACCGGTTACGGATTCTCCGATAGCGGTCGAGAGCTTCTGGACGAGGCCGTGGCCAGGATCTTCCGGACTCCGGCTGGTCGGCTGCGCCTTCAGGTGGTCTCGGGAACGCACGCCCTGGCAGCCGGGATGTTCGGCTGGCTGCGTCCCGGCGACGAGCTGGTCGCCCTCTCGGGGACGCCTTATGACACCTTGCGCCCGGTGATCGGCACCGTCGAGGGGTCGCACAGCTCCTTGGCCTCCTGGGGAGTCGGCTATCGCGAACTGCCCCTGCTGGAGGACGGCCGGATCGACCTGGAGGGCATCCCTTCGGTTCTCACCGAGCGGACCCGGATGGTCTTCCTGCAGCGATCGCGTGGCTACACCTGGCGTCCCTCGCTCTCGATCGAGGAGCTGGCCCGGGCCATCGCGGTGGTCCGGCGCCACGCGGCCCAGGCCGTGGTCATGGTCGACAACTGCTATGGAGAGATGGTCGAACTCGTCGAGCCCACCGAGGTGGGGGCGGACCTGGTCGCCGGCTCGCTGATCAAGAATCTGGGGGGCGCGATCGCTCCGTGCGGGGGCTACCTGGCCGGTCGCCAGGACGTGGTCGAGCGCGCCATGGAGTGGCTGACCGCTCCTGGAATCGGACCCGAGGAAGGCCCCAGCCTGGGCTACAACCGGTTGCTGGCACAGGGCCTGTTCATGGCTCCCGAGGTGGTGGGACAGGCGTTGGAAGGGGCGGTCTGGGCCGCCTGGGTCCTGGAGGAGGCGGGGCTGGAGGTGTGGCCGCGCTGGGACGCTCCCCGCACCGACATCATCCAGGCCGTCCGGCTGGGCAGCCCCGAGGGCCAGAAGGCCTTCTGTCGCGGCGTCCAGCGCGCCGGCGCGGTGGACCACTCCGCGGTCCCCATCCCGGTCGTCCAACCCGGCTATCGCGACCCCATCCTCATGGCGGGTGGAACCTTCATCCAGGGGTCCTCGATCGAGCTCTCGGCGGACGGACCCCTCCGCCCTCCCTTCGCCTGTTATCTGCAAGGAGGAGTGAGCCTGGCTCACGTTCAGTTGGGGGTTCTGCGGGCACTCAAAGAGCTGGACAAGGACGGCCTCCTGCCCACGTCCGGCTGATTCTCGGCTCCTCTCGAGGCACGGGAGGAACACCTGGAGACGACTTGAATTTCCCGCAACCCGAGCCCTCATCCGGGCCCAGGGCTTCCCGGGGTCTGGAGGAACCATGCGATCCGGCTTGATCGGTCTGTTTGATTCAGGAGTGGGAGGCCTGACCGTGGCCGACCGCGTGCGCCAGGATCTGCCCGGCGCCCCCTTCCTGTATTTTGGAGACACCGCCCACGTCCCCTACGGGAACCGCAGCGCCGAGGAGGTCCGGCATCTGGTGTCGGCCATCGCCCGCCATCTGGTGGCCAGCGGAGCCCAGGTCCTGGTGATGGCATGCAACACCTCCTCGGCCCTGGCTCTGGATCTGGTGCGCGCCTGGTCCCCGGTTCCGGTGATCGGAATCATCGAGGCGGCTTCTCGCGCCGCCGTCCAGGCCACCCGGAACGGGGTGATCGGCGTCATCGCCAATCCCCTGACGGCTGGCAGTGGCGCCTACGAGAAGGCCTGTGCGCAGGCGGCTTCGGAAGCCCGGGGGGCAGTCGGTGGGGTGCGCGTCCTGCCTGTGGGCTGTCCCAGGCTTGTCCCCCTGGTCGAGGCCGGAGAGGTCCACTCTCCGGCAGCCCGGGCGGCCCTGATGGAGTACCTGGGCCCGCTCCAGGCCGAAGGGATCGACACCCTGGTCCTGGGGTGCACCCATTATCCCTTCCTGGTTCCCCTGATCGCCGAGATCCTGGGGCCAGGTGTCCGGATCATCGACCCGGCGGTCTACGTGGTCGCCGAGCTGGTGGCGCTGGGTTGGTCCCCCTCGCAGCCTGGTGAGGCCCGGCCCCTCTATCAGGTCAGCGGCGATCCGCTGGACTTCGACCGGACCGCCAGCAGGCTGTTGGGGCGCCCGGTCACCGGCACCACCCGGGTGGACCTGAGCGCTCGGGCCTGCGCGGGTTCCTGATCCCCGTCGCCGTCCCAGGTCTTTGAAAGGGTCGTAGTCCCATGAATGATCCGATCACCCTCCTGCAGGCCCTGGTCCTGGGCGTGGTCGAGGGTATCACCGAGTTCCTGCCGATCTCCTCGACCGGGCACCTGCTGGTCGCCTCGCAGTGGATCGGTGCCGCCAACACCTCAGGAACCTTCGAGATCGTCATCCAGGCCGGTGCGGTCCTGGCGGTCCTGCTTTTCTACCGGCGCGAACTGCTGGAGCGGGCCCGGGCCTTCCCCGGCGACTGGAACGCCCGTCGCTTCTGGTTCACCCTGCTGGTGGCCTTCCTCCCGGCGGCGGTCGTGGGCCTGGCCCTGAACGACGTGCTGGATTCGCTGCTGGAAGCGCGGGGATTGCAGGCCAGGGTCATCGGTTGGGCCCTGATCCTGGGGGGCTTCGTCCTGTGGTGGGTGGACCGGTCTCCCGCGCGGGACAGCGCGGCGGCACCCTCCCAGGTGATCACCTTCCGACAGGCCCTCATGATCGGTCTGGCCCAGTGCTTTGCCCTGATTCCCGGGGTCTCGCGGTCCGGGGCGACCATCGTCGGGGGGCTCCTGGTCGGCCTCAGCCGGCGACAGGCAACCGAGTTCTCCTTCTATCTGTCGATTCCCACGCTGGGAGCCGCCACGCTCTACACCCTGGTCAAGAACTACGACAAGCTGGTCCAGGTTGGCAGCGTCGGAGCCCTGGCCCTGGGGACGCTGGTGGCCTTCCTCACCTCGCTGCTGGCCATCGGCTGGCTTCTGAGCTACGTCTCGCAGAATGACTTCCGGGGCTTTGCCCTCTATCGGGTGGTGGTCGGACTGGTCATCCTGGTCTGGGCCGGGTTCGCGTTGGGGTAGTCTTCCGGCCGGGATCAGCCCTCCAGCTCGCGCACCATCATCTCGCGGAATCCCTGGTGCAGAGAGCGGACGTGCGACTGCAGACCGAGGTCCACCAGCAGGGCCCGAGTCGGGGACAGCGAGATCTCCACCTCCGTCTCGTGACCGATCTGGTAGTCCTTCTGCCCGTCGGCCACCACGAAGGGTCGGGTTCCTCGAGTCAGGTTGCGAATCCGCACCGTGGAGGTGGTCGGCAGGACCACCGAGCGGATGGCGGAGGAGAAGACGGAGTTGGAGGCCACCAGGGCCAGGGCATCCATCAGGAGGACCGGCCCTCCGGCGCTGAAGGCGTAGGCGGTCGACCCGGTCTGGGTGGCCAGGATCACGCCATCCCCGCGGACGGTGCCGAAGGCCTCCCCGTCGATCGACAGGTCCAGGTGGAGCGTCCGGTTGCTTCCCCCCACGAAGAACTCGTTGAGGGCATCGGCCTGCCACACCAGTTCGCCCTCGTGGAAGACCCGACCGCGCAGCATGCTGCGCTGGTCCAGGGCGCTCTCTCCCTGAACCAGCCGCGTCAGGGCCTGGTCCAGGCCATTCTCGTCCACGGCGCACAGGTAGCCGACCCGACCGTAGTTGATTCCCAGGACCGGGATGCCCAGGGGGGCCATCAGGCGGGCAGCGTGCAGCAGGCTGCCGTCGCCTCCGAACGAGAGCAGGGCGTCGGCAGGTTCTCCGTCCAGGATCTGCTGCAGGTCCAGGACGTCGACTCCTGCGGCCGTCAGGGTCTGGCGGGCATGCTGCATGGCTTCGGCGGTGGACCCGTCGGTGCGCCGGGTGTGCAGGCCGAAGCTTCGTCGCGAGGGCTTGCCGTCGCCGTGGGTCGAGGAGGGGTGCTCTGACATGCCGGGCTGCTTCGGTCCCGGTTCGGCGAAGTCCCTCCCGGCAGGGCCGAAAGCGACGTGCATCGGCCCCTGGAAGGCCCGTACGCAGGCGCCGTCCGAGGAGGGGGCGGGGAGGATCCGGTCGATGGGAACCCGGCATGTCCGGACCATGCAGGATTCCGACTCGTTTCGGCGGAACCCGCGGGCGACCTGGGAGGCCTTGATTTGATGGAAGCACCGGTGCGGTTCCCCGAGCGAGTCCGTTCCTATGACCAGATCTGCGCAGAGGTCGAAGCCGAGAAACGCAAGAGCGAAGCCCACGGGTATGACCCCGGCAGGTTCTTCCGCCCCTCCCTCACCGTGGACGTCGTGATCTTCACCGTGCAGGCTCGCGATCTGCGGGTCCTGCTGGTCTCACGAGGGGGCTGGCCGTTCCTGGGGCGCTGGGCCCTTCCCGGGGGGTTCGTCAAGGAGAACGAGGGGCTGGACGAAGCCGCGCGCCGCGAGCTTTTTGAAGAGACCGGGGTTCGTGACGTCTACCTTGAGCAGTTGCACACCTTCGGGCATCCGGGTCGAGATCCCCGGACCCGGGTGGTCACCGTCGCCTACTACGCCCTGGTGGCGGCCGAGAACCTGGCCCCCGTGCCGGGAAGCGATGCCTCTTCGACGGATTGGTGGTCGGTGTACCAACTGCCGGAGCTGGCCTTCGATCACGACCTGATCCTGCGCCGTGCCCTCGAGCGACTCCGCGAGCGGATCTGGGACAGCGCCGTGGCCTCGCAGTTGATGCCCGAGAAGTTCACCTTGACGGACCTGCAATCCACCTATGAGGTGATCCTGGACCGTCCCCTGGACAAGCGGAACTTTCGCAAGAAGATCCTGAGCCGTGAGGTGGTCGAGAACACCGGAGAGACCTGGATGGAGGGACGCCATCGTCCCGCCAGGCTGTATCGCTTCAGGTCCGAGTCCTGCCAACCCTAGGAGACCCGACCCATGTCAGATGGACTCTCTGCCTTCGTCGCCGGACGTGTCCCCTTTCTGGAATACCTCGAGGAGCTCCCGTCCACCTGGCCGGAATCCTGCTGGTCTGCCTTGCTGGCGGAGTCCGGCGGGCCTCAGGGGGTGGCCGTGTTGGGCGTGGACCTGGTAGAAGGCTTCTGTCGACAGGGAGCGTTGTTCAGCCCCCGGGTGGGTGACATCGTGGCCCCGGCGGTCCGGATCCTCTCCCAGGCCTACCAGGCGGGTGTCCGCCACTTCCTGTTCCCCTGCGATCAGCACCCCTCCGACAGTCGCGAGTTCGGCGCCTACCCGCCCCACTGCCTGGCAGGGACCACCGAGGCGGAGCTGGTGGACGAGATTCGTGCTCTGCCCTTCGCGGCCGGATTCCAGGTGGTCCCCAAGGCTTCGGTGAGTTCTTTCGTCGAGACCGATCTCCAGGAGCGCCTGTTGGCCCTGCCGGAGCTGCGGACCCTGGTGGTCCTGGGGGACGTGACGGATCTCTGCCTGTACCAACTGGCCTTGACCGCCCGCTTCCTGGCCAACGCCAGGAACCTGCCGTGGCAGGTCGTGGTTCCTGCCAGCGCGGTGGCCACCTACGACCTGGACGTGCCGACGGCGCGGAGCCTGGGGGTGATGCCTCACGACGGCGACCTGCTCCAGGCGCTCTTCCTGTACCACCTGCAACTCAATGGCATCCGGGTCGTCCGGGATCTGGTCTCTCCGGGGTAGGGCGTGCGCAGCGGTCAGGCCGGAACCCCGCCGATCAGTTCCAGCAGCTCGGCGGTCTTCTCCTTCAGCAGCGCCTCATCGGCCCGCGTCTCCACGTTCAGGCGGATCAGCGGTTCGGTGTTGGAGGAACGCAGGTTGAAGCGCCACTTCAAGAACTCCAGGCTGAGCCCGTCGGTGCGGTCCAAGCTCAGAGCCTGGGCCTGGTAGCGCTGCAAGACCCTCTCGCAGAGGCTGGTCGCGGGTTCCTCGACGCGGCGATTGATCTCTCCGCTGACCGGGAAGCGCTTCATCCGGGCCTCGACCATTTCCGAGAGGGGCCGGCCGGTGGTCCCCATCAACTCCATCAGGAAGAGCCATGGCAGGATGCCGCTGTCGCAATAGCCGAACTCGCGGAAGTAGTGGTGGGCGGACATCTCGCCGCCGTACACGGCGTCCTCGCGTCGCATGTTCTGCTTGATGAAGGCATGGCCGGTCTTGCTCTGGACGGGGATTCCGCCGGCTTGCTGGACGATCTCCAGGGTGTTCCAGGTCAGACGCGGATCATGCAGGATCCTGGAGCCGGGGAAGCGGCGCAGGAAGCGCTCGGCGAAGAGCCCGACCAGATAGTACCCCTCGATGAAGCGTCCCGACTCGTCGTAGAAGAAGCAGCGGTCGAAGTCGCCATCCCAGGCCACCCCCAGGTCGGCCCGGTGCTCCACGACGGCCTGGGAGGTCCCCAGCCGTTTTTCCGGCAGGAGCGGATTGGGAACACCCCGCGGAAAGCTCCCGTCCGGCTCGGCATCGCGCAGGACCATCTCGATCGGCAGGCGGCCGCGAAGTCGCTCGAGCAGGATTCCGGCCCCCCCGTTCCCGGGGTCACAGAGGACCTTGAGAGGGGGGAGGGCTTCCACCTCCACTCGAGCCAGGGCGAAATCCAGGAAGCGGTCGTGGATCGAGGTGGGCAGGACCCGCGCCGGGGGGGTCTGGGGCTCGGGCAGAGGCCCGTCCAGGACCAGGTCGCGCAGGGCGTCCAGGCCGTTCTCGCCGCTGATGGGCCGGGCCTGCGGGCCCACCAGTTTCATCCCGTTGTAGTTGGCCGGATTGTGGCTGGCCGTGACCATCACCCCGCCGTCCAGGCCCCACTCCAGGACGGCGAAATAGACCTCCTCGGTCCCGCACAGGCCCAGATCCAGGACCTCGACTCCGCCCGCCGTCAGTCCTTGTGTCAGGGCGGCTGCCAGGGCCGGGCTGGAGAGCCGGATGTCGTGGCCCACGACCACGCGGCCCGGCGAGAAGAGGTGGGCATAGGCCAACCCGATGCGTCGGGCCACCTGGCAGTCCAGCTCTTCGGGGTAGCGCCCCCGGATATCGTAGGCTTTGAAGGCGGCTCGGGTGTTCTGGGTGGGGGAGGTCATGACGATTTCCAATCCGGGGCGAGTGGGTCAGCGGAGGTCCGCGTCCAAGCGCTCCACCAGTCTCTTGACGTCTTCCAGGCGGCTGCGAGGCGCCACCAGGGTGCGGTGTCCGGCGCGGATCACCACCAGGTCCTTGACGCCCACCAGGGCCACCGACTCGGCGGGATCCTCGCAGAAGACGGTATTGCCGGTGGACTCGAAGGAGGTCAGTCGTCCGCGGAAGCAGTTCTCGGCGGCGTCCTGCTCCAGGAAGGGCTCCACCGCCAGCCATCCGCCCACGTCGCTCCATTCGAAGTCGGCAGCCACCATGCGGACGTCGCGGGCCCTCTCCATGACGCCGAAGTCGATGGAAATCCGGGGAAGCAGCTCAAAGGCGCTCGCCAGGGCTCCGGCAAAGTCCGGGGTTCCCCAGCGATCGACGGCCCCCTTCAACTGCCGGACGTGCTCGGGCAGCAGGTGCTGCATTTCTTCGAGGATGGTCCGGGTGCGCCAGACGAACATCCCGCTGTTCCAGAAATAGTCTCCCGACTCGATGAAGGCCCGGGCCTTCTCAAGATTCGGCTTCTCGCGGAATTCCAGCAACCGGTAGTGGGGGATGGAGCCTTCGTGCTCGACGGGCTCCCCTCGGTGCAGGTAGCCGTAACCGGTTGCCGGGAAGCGGGGCACGATCCCGAAGGTGTAGAGGGCGGGGACCCGGGCGGCGGCTTCGGCCGCGGAGCGCAGGACCTGCTGGAATCGGGCAACCGGAGAGATTCGGTGGTCCGTGGTCAGCACGGCCGTGGTGCAGGGCCCGAAAAGGCGCTCGGCAACCAGCGCCGCCAGGGCGACGGCAGCCGCCGTATCCCGCCGCAAGGGCTCGCCGATCACCTGCTCGGGTGGGATCTCGGGCAACTGCTCGCAGACCAGCGGCACGAAATCCTGGCTGGTCAGGACCAGCACGCGCTCGGGAGGCACCAGGCCCTTCAGGCGGTCCAGGCTTTCTTGCAGCAGGGTGCGCCCCCCGAAGAGGTTCAGGAATTGTTTGGGGCGCTGTTCGGTGCTGACCGGCCAGAAACGCGTGCCGGCACCTCCGGCCATCAGGATCGCGACCAGGTCCTTCATTGCGGCACTCCCGGGTGAAACTGGCAGCCCCGATCGGAAACCGACCGGGGCTGTTGGCTCGGACCCCGAAGGGTCTATGTGGCTCCGACGGCTGGACTCGAACCAGCGACCAACCGGTTAACAGCCGGTTGCTCTACCGCTGAGCTACGTCGGAATCTGCGTCGGACCGCTGCCGACGGAGGCCATTCTAGCACCTGGTCCAGAGATTGGCAAGAGGGCGCGCCAGAAAAATCCGGCTCTGTTCGCGAGGCCCGCCATGACGGGAACACGGGTGCCGTTCACCGGTTCAGCGGCCTCGGTTCACCAGCTTCAGGCGGTCGGGATGGAAGGATTTCACAATGCCATCCTCGTCGACGACCTTGACCACGCGGGGATTGACCACGCGCGAGATGCGGAATCTGCCCAGGGACCGGCCCTGCTCGTCAAAGGCCTCCACCAGGTCGCCTCGGTTCAGGGGAAGGTTTCCAAAATCAGCCATGACAAAGCCTCCGGTCCAAAGGTGAAGCCCCCTTTTACGAGATGGGCCCCCGGAGTCCTGCCTGGAATCTTTCCCGCGCTCCGGCCATGATCGGGTGGAACTTCGCGACGCTTCGCGGAAGGGGGAGGCATCCCTGGGGGCAGGACGAATCTGCCAGATCCGCTCGGCCCGACTCGGGCGCGTCGCTGCGGGGGGAGGGGGCGGCTGAGAAGGACGTCTGATGGACCGCTTTTCCTGGCTGGAGTTTGAAGATTCCGGAGTGCCCTCGCGGGCCCGGAGCGAAGAGGGGGCCCCGGAACCCCATGGCGGGACGTTCCTGGCCCGCGCCGAGCGCCTCTTCCTGGAGGGGCAGTACGAACCGGCCTTGCGGGAGTTCTCGCGAGCCGTCGCCGAGCAGCGGGATCTCTTCGATGCCTGGGCGGGTCAGGTCCGTTGTCATCTGGCCATGGACGAACTGCCCCAGGCCCGGGTCTGGGCGAACAAGGCCTTGGAACTCTTCCCCTCTGCACCCCGCGTCCTGAGCGTGGCCGGGCTGGTGGCCGCCTGTCAGGGGCAGGGCGAGGAGGCTTTGCGATTCTCGGACCAGGCCTTGGAGCTGTCGCGGGGTCTGGTTCCGCCCCCCCTGTGGTTGGAACGCGCCGAGTGCCTGCTGCGTTCCGGGCGACGTGACGCGGCCTCGGATTGTCTGGACATGGTTCGAAACCTGAGCGGGGGAGACCCGGATTTCCACCAGAGAATCGGCCTGGCCCTCCTGGGGGCGGGGGCCGTCGAGCAGGCCTGGCTGGAATTCCAGGCGGCCCTGGAGCGCCGTCCGGACCGCGCCTGGTTGTGGTACCTCTCGGCCCGGGCGGCCCGAGCCCTGCAGCAGGAGGACCGAGCCCGGTTCGCCTTGGAGCGCGCGCTGGCCCTGGATCCTGCCCTGGAGGAAGCCCGTCGCGAGCGCAACACGTTGCAGCGCAGCAGCCGGGCTGGTTGGCTGGCGCGCCTTCTGGGCCGGCAGCTTCGCTGATGATCTTGGAGGAGGACCTTTCTTGCGCACGATCCGGGAATTGATGACCCTGGCCCTGGAACGCGAGGCCTCGGATCTGCACCTGGTGGCGGGAACGCCCCCCTGTCTGCGGATCCACGGCGCCATCCACTTCCTGGAGGATGGACTTCTGCAAGGCGACCAGATTCGCGAGATGGTCCAGGAGATCCTCAGCCCTGCTCAGCTCGAGCGTCTGGACTCGGAGCTGGAGTTGGAGTTCTCCTACACCGAGCCCTCGCTGGGCCGCTTCCGGGCCGCCTTGTTCTTCGAGCGGGCCAACCTGGCGGCGGCCTTCCGGGTGGTTCCCCTCAAGGTTCGCAGCGTGCACGACCTGAAGCTGCCGACGGCCGTGCACGATCTGGCTCGTCGGCAGGCCGGGCTGGTCCTCATCGCCGGAGCCACCGGCCAGGGCAAGACCACGACGATGAACGCCATGATCGACCTGATCAACTCCGAGCGGCGGGCGCGGATCATCACCATCGAAGACCCCATCGAGTTCGTGCACCGACACCGGCGCAGCGTCATCCTCCAGCGCGAGGTCGAATCGGACACCCACTCGTTCAACCGCGCGCTGATCAGCGCCCTGCGCCAGGACCCCAACGTGATCTGTGTCGGCGAGATGCGTGACCTGGAGACCATCGGGACCGCCCTGACGGCGGCAGAGACCGGCCATCTGGTGATCAGCACCCTGCACACCCAGAGCGCCTCGCAGACCATGGACCGCATCATCGACGTCTTCCCCGGGCATCAGCAGAATCAGGTCCGCATGCAACTGGCCAACTCGCTGCAGGGCGTGGTCTGCCAGAAGCTCCTGCCTCGGGTGGCCGGAGATGGACGGATCCTGGCCTTTGAGATCATGATCGCCACCCCTGCGGTTCGGCACCTGATCCGGGAAGGCAAGATGGAGCAGATCCACAACGTCCTGGTCACGGGGAAGGAGCAGGGGATGATTCCCATGGATCACTGCATCCGCCTGCAGTATGAACGAGGGTTGATCAGCTACGACATCGCCGTCAGCAACTCGCTGGACCCCGAATCCTTCCGTAGCCTGCGGGTCACCCGCGAATCCGAGACTTTTGGACTCTGACCTTCGTTGCCTCGACCGGAAAGGAGACCCGACGTGTCATCGCTCCCGAGCGCACCCCAGAATCCCGCAGAAGCCTCATCCTGGATCTTGAAGCTGGATTCCATCCACCTCGGCAAGGAGATCGACCTGGAGGCCTGCGCTCGAGTCTTCGTCGACCGCCTCTTCCACGTCACCAAGTCCGAGCTGGCTCTTCGCCTGGGGGTGGGGCGGGTGCATCTCTTCCCCTTCGGAGCGGTCGTCTTCATCGGAGTGGAACCCGCCCAGGCAGAGGTCCTGCTGGGCGAGCTGGCCCCCTATGTCGAGACGCCCGCTTCGGAGAAGGTGGTGGACGACTTCCTGATCGAGATTCAACCTGGGGCCCGCGACCAGGTCCGCTTCGACCGGGTCGTGCTGGGGGAGGAGGATCCGCTGAAGGTCCAGGTGGTGGCCTCGGTGCTGGCTCAGTCCACCACCCTGGAACACTTCGAGAAGATGGCCGAGGACCTGCTGCAGAAGGCTTCGTCGGTCACCGATGGCATGGCTTCGGGCGGACGGATCCTGCTGACCCTCAAGCAGATGATCCGCTTCATCGGGGTCGCCCTCTCGGCGCGGCGCGAGATCGTCAGCCGCCTCTCCATCATGGATGCTCCCGAGGTGGCATGGGAGGACCGTGACGTGGACAAGCTCTTCCACGATTTGAAGAGCAACTTCGAACTGTCCACCCGCTTCCGGAGCCTGGAATACAAGCTGCGCCTGATTCACGAGAGCGTCGAGGTGATCGTCAACCTGACCAATACCCGCCGCTCCGAGATCCTGGAATTGACCATCATCGGTCTGATTGCCCTGGAGATCGTCCTGGCCCTGTTGGGGGCGTTCAAGTCGTGAGCCTTGATCCGGCTGCGTCTTGCTGCTTCTCTTCGCAATGCACCTGATGTCGCGGATTTTTGGTGCGGTCCTGAAGGTTGTAGTATCACCTGTTGCCCTCAGGATTGACGCCGTCCTCCAGACCGACTACAATCGGGTGGTTCCAGGGGGGGGGCGATCCGGGAGATTCGGGTCGCTTCACAGTCGGGGGTTCCTTCCCTGCAGGTCCCGACAAGAAGCCGTCGCGCCGGCAGGGCGGATCGAGAATTCGTCCCTGGGGAGCTGGCCTCGGTCACATGGGTTCGAGGCTGCGCGTCGGGAATCAGGAGGTTGATCGAGATGCCTTTGGTGAAAAATTATACCAAGACCCGCGAGAAGTGCCGTGTGACCTTCAAGCTTCCGGCAGAGGCCGAAGCGGGCAGCGCCGCCCTGGTGGGCGACTTCAACGGTTGGAACGAGTCCGAGTGTCCGATGAAGCAGTTGAAGGACGGCTCCTTCAGCGCGACGGTCACCTTGGACTCGGGCCGGCAGTACCGTTACAAGTACCTCGTGGACAGCACCCGTTGGGAGAACGACTGGACGGCGGATTCCTATGCCGCCAATGAGTTCGGCGGCGAGGACTCCCTGGTCCACGTCTGAGAGGCCTGCCTCAGGTCTCGGAAGAAGGCGGGCGCT
>Ga0334889_1000192_pt1 | contig 103082 bp, 79 predicted proteins | sample GraSluR1_MG_2_FD_207222 | JGI IMG/M metagenome (GOLD analysis project Ga0334889, IMG submission 207222) | Sludge microbial communities from methane-producing bioreactor in Wageningen University, Netherlands - Granular Sludge_8_08-R1 | ecosystem: Engineered > Bioreactor > Anaerobic >...
GAAGTTGTTCGCACATTGGCAAATGGGGATTCGTCCTGCGGCTGGATAATGGGAGCCGGATGAGCTGAGAGGTTCACGTCCGGTTCTGAGAGGGCCTGGGGGTGAGATTCCCCCGGGCTACTTACCTTATCTGCACGTTCCAACATGAGAACGAGGCAAAGGCCTTCTATGAAATGCTGGAAGCAAGGCTAAAGAAGTTCAATCTGGAACTATCAAAGGACAAGAGCAAGATAATCCGGTTCGGCAGATTTGCGAAGCAGCACAGTGCTGACGGTAAAACAGATACGTTCGATTTCCTGGGATTTACCCACATCAACGGCAAAACGCTGACGGGTAAATACACAGTACTGCACCGTACCAGCAAGAAGAAGCTGAAAGCCAAGAAGCAGAATGTAAAGGAATGGCTTAAGGAGAACATTCATAGCAAGCCATCCGATACGATAGAACGACTGAACAAGAAACTGGTGGGGCATTACAGGTATTATGGCATCTCCGGTAACTACGAGGGACTTCTGAAATTCTACCGTTACATTAGAACTGCGCTATATAAGACGCTGACGAGGCGCAGCCAGAGGACATATCTAACGTGGAGGCGGTATAGGATGCTCCTTGAAAAGCACCCTATAGCAAAACCGAGGATATATGTGAACATCTGGCAAGCTGTGTAAGGCTTATATGAAGAGCCCAATGCCTTAATAGGGCACGTTGGGTTCTGTGAGGGGCGTGGACGGCCTTCTCACATTCAACAAATCATGGAAAAGTGAGGTGGAAGTCGAGCGTCTACTCGACATTATTAATGCAGCTAGTAAAAATCAACATCGAAATACCCGAAGAAGTACTTTCGAACATGGGAAAAGAAAGAAAGGAATTTGAGGCAGAGACTAAATTGTGGCTGGCGACAAAACTGTTTCTTGATAAGGAAGTATCCTTGGGAAAAGCAGCAATGGTAGCTGGACTTGCTAGATTGGATTTCATGAAATATTTGCAGGAGCAAAAAATTGACATTTACAGATATGAAGAGGGTGAATTAAATAAGGAGTTTGAGAAAATTAAGAAAGCAGTGAAAAAATAATTATGATTGCAGTAATTAACGCCAGCCCGCTAATCAGCCTGGCGCTCATTAATCAACTTAATATTATACGGGAGGTTTTCTCAGAAGTATATGTACCGTCTCAAGTGTATCACGAGGTTCTTGGTAACGAAACAGAGCGACCAGGAAGCGAAGTTTTGAAAGCAACTAATTGGTTAAAGGTGGTTCGCGTTAGCAATCAAATTACTGTTGATATTTTGTCATATTCGCTAGATCCTGGAGAAGCGGAAGTTCTGGCTCTGGCTTACCAGCTAAAACCGGACTTTGTAATAATTGATGAATTGAAAGGCCGTAAAATGGCTAATTATTGGGGATAGATGTGATTGGTACTTTGGGATTATTGCTAATGTCAAAGGAATTAAAGATAATAGCTGAAGTAAAACCCCTGATGCAACAGCTAAAGAAAAAGGGAATTTGGATATCTAATAAGCTATATGATGAGGTTTTGAGACTGGCTCAGGAGACAGACTAATTTTAATCAGGCGGTATAATTATTGGCTAAAGCCAGCGAGATTGCAGGCTTATCAGTAAATGGTTTTATTTATATACTGAAGACTGAAAATATTCCCCGGAGTGAATATACTAAAGAGTGATTAACTTCGAGACGATATTGCAATTCGGGAGTTTAAAATGGTAATAAAGTTTAAGACCAAAAAACAGGCCTGGGGGAGGGTTGACATGGACTTTTCAGTAACCGGAACCCTTATTTGGTATTACTACATATGCAAAAGAGAAGTCTGGTTAATGGCTCATCAGTTGGAACCGGATCAGGAGCATGAGAATTTACAGATTGGTAAAATAATTGGTGAAAGCACTTATCCAAGAGATAAAAAGGAAATTGACCTGGGTAATGCCAAGATTGATTTAATTAGAACTGAACATGGTGAAATGGTAGTTGGTGAGGTAAAAAAGACTTCGCGCTTTAAAGAGAGTGCTGGTAAACAACTGCTATTTTACTTGCTGCAGCTCAAAGAAATGGGGATAAAGGCCAGGGGTGAACTACTTTTTCCAGAAGAAAGAGATAAATTAGAGGTATTGCTTGATGATGATGGGGAGAAAGAAATAAGGCAAGCAATGCAAGATATTGAGGCTATTGTAAGGATGGACAGGCCCCCGGAGGTGGCGAAAACAAAATATTGCCGAAATTGTGCCTATAGCGAGTTTTGCTGGTCTTAAGGGGGAGGGGGTAGTATGAAGAAGACCATTTATGTGTTTAATGATGGAGAATTTAAGCGCAAGGATAACACCCTTTATTTTGAAACCGAAGAAGGCAAAAAGTATATTCCGGTTGAGGATGTAAAGGAAATTATTGTATTTGGTGAAGTGACTCTAAATAAACGCTTTTTAGAATTTCTTACTCAAAAAGAAATAATCCTTCATTTTCTAAACAATTATGGCTACTATACAGGTTCCTATTACCCACGGGAACATCTCAATTCAGGCTATATGATTCTTAGACAGGCAGAGCACTATTTGGATGGAGTAAAAAGGCTGGTTCTGGCTAAATGCTTTGTCCGGGGAGCATCGGCAAATATGCTGGAGGTAATAAGCTATTACGCTAACCGGGGTAAAGAAGTACAGAAACAGGTGGAAGCTATATCAAATCTTACAGAACGATTGGAGGATAGTAAGGCGGTAGATGAACTAATGGCCATTGAAGGGAATATTAGGGATCATTATTACCAAAGTTTTAATGCAATTATAGGTAAGGCTGAATTCGACTTTCAGGGTCGTAACCGGCGTCCACCGCGAGACCGCATCAATGCCCTTATTAGTTTTGGCAATACTCTGGCCTATATGGCTGTACTCAGCGAAATCTATAAGACTCACCTGGATCCGCGTATAGGATATTTGCATACTACTAATTTTCGTCGCTTTACTCTTAACCTTGATGTGGCGGAGATATTTAAGCCGATCCTGGTGGATCGAGTTATTTTTTCACTCCTGGGTAGAAACATGCTACGTGCTGGTCATTTCGAAAATAAAACCCAGAGTATTATAATGAATGATAAAGGTAGAAAAATATTTGTGGAAGAATGGGAAAACAAGTTACGCACCACTATAAAACATCGACAGCTCGGGCGGGAAGTTTCGTATCGCCGTATCATACGCATGGATCTTTATAAATTGGAAAAGCATTTAATGGGAGAAAAGGGTTTTAAACCGTTTGTTTCTCGCTGGTAAGGGGGAGAAGTGATGTTTGTAATTCTTGTTTATGATGTTGGTGAAAAAAGAGTTACTAAAGTGTTAAAAACGGCGCGGAAACATCTATACTGGGTACAGAATTCAGTCTTGGAAGGGAATATTAGCGAAAGTAGCTTTAAGCAATTAAAGGTGGAATTAGAAAAGATTATTGATGAGGATTATGATTCGGTCATTTTTTATACTTTCCGAACCACAAAGTATTCTGATCGTGAGATAATGGGGGTTAAGAAAGGTGGGGAGGATAACTTCCTATGAGTTGAAAAAATGTCGTCGACCATCAGTAGCGTTAAAAAGCTTGGGTGGCGACGACATTATAAAATAAGGTCAACCTCCGAGATTTCCTCTTTTTAAAGATTTAGGTATAATATAAATAGGCACATGGCATTTTTGTGATTATGCCATTATTTCTTACCCCGGACGAGTTTTTAGCGTACCTATCAGGAATTGAAACGTACCTGGTCCCCTTAAAGTAGGTACATATTTGTGTTTTTAGCGTACCTATCAGGAATTGAAACGCCAATAGCGGTGAATAAATGTCTCTTTTGCCGGAGTTTTTAGCGTACCTATCAGGAATTGAAACGTTGGCTGGATGCTAAGAAATGGCTGGTGGAGGCGGGGTTTTTAGCGTACCTATCAGGAATTGAAACATGAAGCAACTAAAAAAGCAATACAATATATCATTTGTTTTTAGCGTACCTATCAGGAATTGAAACCCGCTAATGGCGCAAGGATTAAGATGTTTTCACTTGTGTTTTTAGCGTACCTATCAGGAATTGAAACCGGACGATGATGACCAACCTGGCAAAACCAACCGAGTTTTTAGCGTACCTATCAGGAATTGAAACCTACTGGCGAGCTATGGTTACTATCGGGAATTACAAGTTTTTAGCGTACCTATCAGGAATTGAAACTTGAGAAGATGGAAGCCACCGGTATGATTCTGCCCCTGGTTTTTAGCGTACCTATCAGGAATTGAAACTAAGCATGAAACTTCTCTAGTTTCCACCCATAACCCCGTTTTTAGCGTACCTATCAGGAATTGAAACGCGTACCTGGCGGGGTTTATCCCCGCCGAAGGAATGTTTTTAGCGTACCTATCAGGAATTGAAACTCCGGTCAAACTGCCAGATGACCGGGCGGCGAACTTTGTTTTTAGCGTACCTATCAGGAATTGAAACATAAATCGTCCGACCGATGATTTGCTCCAATTCCACGTTTTTAGCGTACCTATCAGGAATTGAAACATCCGTTTCATTGCTTCGATTCTCCACGCGCCGCCAGTTTTTAGCGTACCTATCAGGAATTGAAACTGCCTTGTTGGTTCCAAAAAGATAACAGTTCTGAGGTTTTTAGCGTACCTATCAGGAATTGAAACTTTGCACTGCCCTAATCAGTGAGTTTCCCTGGGGAGTTTTTAGCGTACCTATCAGGAATTGAAACCCCTGCTCCGGGCGATAATACCGGGGCAGTGATAGGGTTTTTAGCGTACCTATCAGGAATTGAAACCGCGAAGTGTACGACGAACAAGACGACGAAGAACAGGGTTTTTAGCGTACCTATCAGGAATTGAAACTGCTGGAGCAAATCAAGGAAAAGGGCATGGAGAACGGGTTTTTAGCGTACCTATCAGGAATTGAAACTGACAAAAGAAAGAGACAACGGCGAAAAATATATCTGGTTTTTAGCGTACCTATCAGGAATTGAAACCGACAAGCTTCAAATGTTAGACGATTCCCCATCATGGTTTTTAGCGTACCTATCAGGAATTGAAACCCTGCGAGAAATGCGGGTTAGAGATTCAAGACGATTGTTTTTAGCGTACCTATCAGGAATTGAAACCTAAACCACTCAGCATTCCCTTCCAACACAGCTTCCGTTTTTAGCGTACCTATCAGGAATTGAAACATACCCCAGTCAGTGATAGATAAAGTCAGAAACATCGTTTTTAGCGTACCTATCAGGAATTGAAACCTGACTTGCTGATGCAGAATGAGCCGATTCTAACCGTTTTTAGCGTACCTATCAGGAATTGAAACAGAAGTACGAGGACAACGACACCGACGACCAGATCACGTTTTTAGCGTACCTATCAGGAATTGAAACTCCGGGAAGTCAAATCCTTGCATACCGCGCGGGTTTTTGTTTTTAGCGTACCTATCAGGAATTGAAACCTACAACAAAGCTTTCAAGGCTGAGAAGGCCGCGAAGTTTTTAGCGTACCTATCAGGAATTGAAACCCGTAACAGTACGGGCAGTTATGTAGACAGCCACGTTTTTAGCGTACCTATCAGGAATTGAAACTCGCTTGAGGATTTGCTACACCTTCGACATTCACCGGGTTTTTAGCGTACCTATCAGGAATTGAAACACCGATAGCGCTTCGGTCTATTCCTGTCCTGTCAGTTGTTTTTAGCGTACCTATCAGGAATTGAAACCGAGAACTGGAACTATGACCTTGTGATTGATAAGAACGTTTTTAGCGTACCTATCAGGAATTGAAACTTGTCTCCGCAACTCCTTCTCCACGGCGGCAAGCATCGTTTTTAGCGTACCTATCAGGAATTGAAACCCGAGCCATTGCCGGGATGCTTAAGGGGGTCGAGTAGTTTTTAGCGTACCTATCAGGAATTGAAACATACTTCCTGCCCACTCTCAGGCACTCGGTCTTTTAGTTTTTAGCGTACCTATCAGGAATTGAAACACTGGTGCGGTGTTAATGTTAGTCCCGTTGCCTTTCTGTTTTTAGCGTACCTATCAGGAATTGAAACTAGCTTGCCTTATATCCGTTTGCCGTAGAAGCCGCAGTTTTTAGCGTACCTATCAGGAATTGAAACTCCTTCATGTGCCATTTGGTCATTCCCATGACAGGGTTTTTAGCGTACCTATCAGGAATTGAAACAGAGCCAAGACTGCAAAGGAACGAGAAGCCGTCCAAGTTTTTAGCGTACCTATCAGGAATTGAAACTCCTGCGGGTATTCCTTGGCTATCGCTAATGCTGTGGGTTTTTAGCGTACCTATCAGGAATTGAAACACTGCTTAGCAGTTTCCTCAGAACAGGAATAGCGGAGGTTTTTAGCGTACCTATCAGGAATTGAAACTGGAGATTGAAAAAGACACCGATATGCTAGGGGATGTTTTTAGCGTACCTATCAGGAATTGAAACCTATGTCCTCTGTCAGTTTTCGGTGGACGGTTATTGTTTTTAGCGTACCTATCAGGAATTGAAACTATTTGGTGGGCGCAGGTTACAAGCTTGTAAAAACCTTGTTTTTAGCGTACCTATCAGGAATTGAAACGTCTCTTTGGAGTCCTTTTGGGGTTTTGGTCCGTCCGGTTTTTAGCGTACCTATCAGGAATTGAAACCCTTTAAGGCTTCGAGTTCTTGTGACCTGATAGACTGTTTTTAGCGTACCTATCAGGAATTGAAACATCATTTTTTATCTCCCTTCCAATGTCTAACCACGGGGTTTTTAGCGTACCTATCAGGAATTGAAACCTTTCTATGTTTCCGGTTACAATGTCACCTACTTGTTTTTAGCGTACCTATCAGGAATTGAAACCCATTTGACAGATTATTGCCCAGTCGTTTCATCGAAGTTTTTAGCGTACCTATCAGGAATTGAAACTTAGGATTAAACAAGGCATCTAATAAATTTTTCTCCGTTTTTAGCGTACCTATCAGGAATTGAAACAGTAGTGATACGGCAAAAAGAAAAGCCACTATGATTGTTTTTAGCGTACCTATCAGGAATTGAAACTGTTAGAAGGAAAAGTTACGGGCATGACCTTATTTCGTTTTTAGCGTACCTATCAGGAATTGAAACTAGAACTCGCTATCCATGATTTGACGGTGCAGTTTTGTTTTTAGCGTACCTATCAGGAATTGAAACGAGAAATGACTATCGAAAGTATCAAGAACCTTGAAGTTTTTAGCGTACCTATCAGGAATTGAAACAAGGAAGTAGCGGAGAACATTGCAGACCCCAACACCGGTTTTTAGCGTACCTATCAGGAATTGAAACCGAGCAAGGCGCGCTCAAATATGGAGAGTGGAATTGGGTTTTTAGCGTACCTATCAGGAATTGAAACATCGTTAAAGCAGTCAAGTTATATTGCCGATGGCAGCGTTTTTAGCGTACCTATCAGGAATTGAAACAGAATTTCCAGGTTGAGCTTTACACCAAAGTTAAGGGTTTTTAGCGTACCTATCAGGAATTGAAACGTGGCTCAACCACAAACACAGGTAATGCGTATGTCAGTTTTTAGCGTACCTATCAGGAATTGAAACGCGCAGCAAAGCCGCTCTATAAATTACCAAGCGAGTTTTTAGCGTACCTATCAGGAATTGAAACCCGGCAGTAGCAACTGGAGCTATGGCAATAGCGGAGTTTTTAGCGTACCTATCAGGAATTGAAACATTCTTCTTTCCCCTAGTATCCTACTCAGATGCACGTTTTTAGCGTACCTATCAGGAATTGAAACGGGACGTGGAACCCCTGGAACTTCGTGAAGGCTAAGTTTTTAGCGTACCTATCAGGAATTGAAACCTGCAAGCCGCAGGCCTGGAAACCTACGTAACCAGGGTTTTTAGCGTACCTATCAGGAATTGAAACAAGGGCACCGTGACCGACTGTAAAATCAAGTATGTCGTTTTTAGCGTACCTATCAGGAATTGAAACTTTCGGCTACTTCTGGACTCTCACATATCAGGTGTGCCGGTTTTTAGCGTACCTATCAGGAATTGAAACTTTAAAGGCAAAGCCGCTATTGCTGGGGCTGAATCAGGTTTTTAGCGTACCTATCAGGAATTGAAACTCCCCTGCGCTGGACGGGCGCACGTATGCGCCGCGCCGTTTTTAGCGTACCTATCAGGAATTGAAACACAATTGCCCAGGCCCAGGAAGCCGGGGACACCATTGTGTTTTTAGCGTACCTATCAGGAATTGAAACTATTTTCCCCGCTGGCATTGTGCTTGAAATACCGGCGGTTTTTAGCGTACCTATCAGGAATTGAAACCTGCGTTCCCGGTGTCGATTTCAACGGCATAATCCGTTTTTAGCGTACCTATCAGGAATTGAAACAGCGTAGCCCTGGGCGTAACTATTGAAAAATACGCCCCGTTTTTAGCGTACCTATCAGGAATTGAAACACTAAAATAGCTGCTTCCGCTGGTCAAGCTGGCATTGTTTTTAGCGTACCTATCAGGAATTGAAACTAACGTTCTTTGCAGAGTTGCCCGGAAAAATAGGCGTTTTTAGCGTACCTATCAGGAATTGAAACCCGGGCGGGGCCTGGGCCATACCGGGGGAACCATCGAGTTTTTAGCGTACCTATCAGGAATTGAAACTAGTAAACGCGTAAAAGAGTTGGTGGGTGGCAGCTCGTTTTTAGCGTACCTATCAGGAATTGAAACAAAAAATAACCGGGATTTTATCCCCCGGTTTTAGTGTTTTTAGCGTACCTATCAGGAATTGAAACTCCAGAATGACCTGGTTAGCCAGGCCGGGAAACAGGTTTTTAGCGTACCTATCAGGAATTGAAACCGATCTTTTGAGCCCCTTGAATAATCCCGCGTTGTAGTTTTTAGCGTACCTATCAGGAATTGAAACGTAGTAGAAATGTCTGCATGGCCAAGCAAGTCCTGGTTTTTAGCGTACCTATCAGGAATTGAAACCCGAACTCTTCTTCTAACTGAATAAAACCTTCACCAGTTTTTAGCGTACCTATCAGGAATTGAAACAAGCTATTACCCCCCAGTGCCCAGGCTATACTGTCCAGTTTTTAGCGTACCTATCAGGAATTGAAACGCCGGTAACTTGTTCTTTACCGCAGAATCATACTCTTGTTTTTAGCGTACCTATCAGGAATTGAAACTTAACTTTTATCCGGGATAGTAACTACGTATATTAGTTTTTAGCGTACCTATCAGGAATTGAAACTTTCTTGCTGCGCACCCCCGGGAGGAGTGATTTTTGTTTTTAGCGTACCTATCAGGAATTGAAACGCATCTAAGAGGCCGATTATATCTTCTTGTGTTAGGTTTTTAGCGTACCTATCAGGAATTGAAACAGTAGTGTTTGGGCGGCAGATCAACACATTCCGCTTTCGTTTTTAGCGTACCTATCAGGAATTGAAACTCATAGAATATGACCGTGCTGGCCTCGTTTAACGTCGTTTTTAGCGTACCTATCAGGAATTGAAACAGGGATTGACGCAGCATTCTTAAGGAAATTCATGAGGTTTTTAGCGTACCTATCAGGAATTGAAACCCAGCTGGCCGCCGATCGGGTCGGTGCCATGATGGCTGTTTTTAGCGTACCTATCAGGAATTGAAACTCCAAGTTTCTTTTCCTCCTTATTTCTTTGAATTTTCCGTTTTTAGCGTACCTATCAGGAATTGAAACGTAGCTAATCGCCGCCGTTCTCGTACCTGAATCCCAGTTTTTAGCGTACCTATCAGGAATTGAAACCAGGATAACAGACGGCAGCAATTCATTATTGATAGAGTTTTTAGCGTACCTATCAGGAATTGAAACTCATAGCAGCGAGAAGTCAACTGGATTGCCTTCGCCTGTTTTTAGCGTACCTATCAGGAATTGAAACAAGTTTACAATAGTAGTTCCTGCGGCCAATTTCTGGTTTTTAGCGTACCTATCAGGAATTGAAACCAAAACAGTTCACTCCATATTTCCGCTACACATACCGTTTTTAGCGTACCTATCAGGAATTGAAACGTAGGGGAATAAATGTTATATACCTTTTCTATATACGTTTTTAGCGTACCTATCAGGAATTGAAACCTCATAATCTCAGCCCTCCTAATCCTTTCTATAGTGTTTTTAGCGTACCTATCAGGAATTGAAACAATGGAGGCCGCTGCCGGACTTGAACCTGGCCCTCGTTTTTAGCGTACCTATCAGGAATTGAAACTTGCAAGAGTTAAAGAAATCACTGGGAAAATAACAGTTTTTAGCGTACCTATCAGGAATTGAAACTTCAATCTTTGATGTAACTCCTAACTTTTCAGCAACCGTTTTTAGCGTACCTATCAGGAATTGAAACTAAGCCACGGTATCCCACATATCGCCTGCAATAGTTGTTTTTAGCGTACCTATCAGGAATTGAAACTCGCCTTGCCATGAATTGCTGAAAAGGCCACAAACAGTTTTTAGCGTACCTATCAGGAATTGAAACATGATATGTGTACCCTTTGCAGAGGGATCGGCGACGTTTTTAGCGTACCTATCAGGAATTGAAACTCAAGCGCTGGCTCAAGGAAGCCGGAATAATAGTGTTTTTAGCGTACCTATCAGGAATTGAAACAAGGGTACTATTTTTGAGACTGAAGACCGAAGCGTCCGTTTTTAGCGTACCTATCAGGAATTGAAACACAGGATCGGTGAACTCTTGATTTGGTATAAGGGCAGTTTTTAGCGTACCTATCAGGAATTGAAACTGAGATCATGATAATGTCACCGTCCCTTTAACGGCTACGTTTTTAGCGTACCTATCAGGAATTGAAACAAGACCATGATTCGCCAGGGTATTAGCAAGTGGGGGGTTTTTAGCGTACCTATCAGGAATTGAAACCGACTATATGAATAACCTGCTGGACAATGGAACGGTTTTTAGCGTACCTATCAGGAATTGAAACATTCAAAGGGGCAAAGAGCAAAAGCTAGGCACATTCGGTTTTTAGCGTACCTATCAGGAATTGAAACTCAAATTCCGAACTAACAGCCAACGCTAAATGGGTAGTTTTTAGCGTACCTATCAGGAATTGAAACACACACTCTGTAAGGCCGGTGGCTCTAAGTCTCACGTTTTTAGCGTACCTATCAGGAATTGAAACACGCACATTTCGCAATCTACCATTAAGAATACCTCCGTTTTTAGCGTACCTATCAGGAATTGAAACTTTGGAAGAACAGTTAAGCGGACTGGAAAACATCGTGTTTTTAGCGTACCTATCAGGAATTGAAACCCCACCATGACTGGCTTTGTTTGTGTAGGGGCTAGAGTTTTTAGCGTACCTATCAGGAATTGAAACTCATAGCAGCGAGAAGTCAACTGGATTGCCTTCGCCTGTTTTTAGCGTACCTATCAGGAATTGAAACCTACTGCTGCCCATGATGCAACCCACTCCCAAAATCGTTTTTAGCGTACCTATCAGGAATTGAAACAGTACCCACACATAGCGCCGTATCGAACCACACGGAGTTTTTAGCGTACCTATCAGGAATTGAAACGCTAAATGATAGATACACTGACTGTCTTTGCCACCGTTTTTAGCGTACCTATCAGGAATTGAAACCAGCATATTCATGGACTATTGGGATAAATTTGCCGGGTTTTTAGCGTACCTATCAGGAATTGAAACCTGGTGTTGGCATTGGCTCGATTGGTTGTATGTCCACCGTTTTTAGCGTACCTATCAGGAATTGAAACTGGAGAAAACATACCTTTCGCCGCGCGCATAATTGCCGTTTTTAGCGTACCTATCAGGAATTGAAACCCTTCTTTCCGCAATGTTGATTACTTCACCAGTCTCGTTTTTAGCGTACCTATCAGGAATTGAAACATTATCTCTGCCGCTGTTCTCCATGGCTTCAATCTGTCGTTTTTAGCGTACCTATCAGGAATTGAAACTTCGATTTGTTTTTTCACATATTCGCGGAATTCCGGTTTTTAGCGTACCTATCAGGAATTGAAACGCGGCTACTCTAATCGAATAACCATCTCGGTTGTTAGTTTTTAGCGTACCTATCAGGAATTGAAACTCGGGCCGCTTATGGCCGCCGGACAAACCGGTATAAACGTTTTTAGCGTACCTATCAGGAATTGAAACCTGAGCCGGAATACTTCTACAAGACACGGGGAACCGTTTTTAGCGTACCTATCAGGAATTGAAACCTCAGGGTATGCGTACCCTGTCCGGGCCGACCAAGGGTTTTTAGCGTACCTATCAGGAATTGAAACATGGAAACTTTGGATCTGGCCGCCCGGGGTTGGCCGGGTTTTTAGCGTACCTATCAGGAATTGAAACCGAAATCTTCAATAACGCTTCCCAGTACTGATTTTAGTTTTTAGCGTACCTATCAGGAATTGAAACTAACAGTGGGATTTGATAAGACGACATTTTGGCGTACAGTTTTTAGCGTACCTATCAGGAATTGAAACTTTGTACAAAAGCATTTTTGGATATACCCAGTTTTGTTTTTAGCGTACCTATCAGGAATTGAAACAGGAAATTGACTGCAGCATACAGAGCTGGCTGGGCCGTTTTTAGCGTACCTATCAGGAATTGAAACCCCAATACCATAAGTTATCACAAATGCTAATTAAGGTTTTTAGCGTACCTATCAGGAATTGAAACCCCAATACCATAAGTTATCACAAATGCTAATTAAGGTTTTTAGCGTACCTATCAGGAATTGAAACTTGACTGAATATCCTGCTTTTAAAACTATCTGTTCGTTTTTAGCGTACCTATCAGGAATTGAAACTCATCAGGTAGCGCGAAATTCCCCTTCAAGTACCACACGTTTTTAGCGTACCTATCAGGAATTGAAACTCAAGTTGTGGAATGGGGAAAAGATTATTATTCCGTTTTTAGCGTACCTATCAGGAATTGAAACATAATAACAATTGGGATACCGTACAATTCACTAACTGGTTTTTAGCGTACCTATCAGGAATTGAAACGCAGTTAATATCGGCCTATATTTAGGCTTGAGACGCGGTTTTTAGCGTACCTATCAGGAATTGAAACGCGTTCTCGGCCCTGCCCTGGCTGGCTTCGGTGATGCCGTTTTTAGCGTACCTATCAGGAATTGAAACTTTCTCGTTGCCAACCAAACGCTGAATGCGGTGGTCGGTTTTTAGCGTACCTATCAGGAATTGAAACCCGGTCCCAATGCTGGCTCATAACTCACAAACAAGGTTTTTAGCGTACCTATCAGGAATTGAAACGAAAAGTGAGGTGAGGATATTGAGTTTGCCATTTTATGTTTTTAGCGTACCTATCAGGAATTGAAACTATTCAGATAATGCATTTCTAAATATTTCTCTAATTTGTTTTTAGCGTACCTATCAGGAATTGAAACATAGACATAACGGTAAATAAGCGGACCAGGGCGGACTTGTTTTTAGCGTACGTATCAGGAATTGAAACCAGCGCCAGGCTACCGACAAGGGCATGACTGGCATGTTTTTAGCGTACCTATCAGGAATTGAAACATGCGTAGGCGGGAGGCCGTGGGGTAGAAGGCGGGGGTTTTTAGCGTACCTATCAGGAATTGAAACCCCACTCCTTTGGTACATGAGGAGTTGAATAAAGAGGTTTTTAGCGTACCTATCAGGAATTGAAACTATTTAACTGTCGCATAGTTTCTGATAACACGCATGGTTTTTAGCGTACCTATCAGGAATTGAAACCGCCTCGCCTAATTGGTGATGTCGAGGACAAGCTTGTTTTTAGCGTACCTATCAGGAATTGAAACGCCCAAGAGGTCGTCGTCGTCGTCCTCCCAGCCGTCGTTTTTAGCGTACCTATCAGGAATTGAAACGATAATCTGATTCAATGGGCTCTAAACCGCCGCGCCGGTTTTTAGCGTACCTATCAGGAATTGAAACGTCTCTATACCGGGCGCACTTTCAATATAGGCTTGCATGTTTTTAGCGTACCTATCAGGAATTGAAACTAAACAATAAACAGCCGATTAATACTTATTCCAATGCTGTTTTTAGCGTACCTATCAGGAATTGAAACTTAAGTTCCCTTTGAGCGTTGGAAAAAGCTCTCCCGGTTTTTAGCGTAGCTATCAGGAATTGAAACCATCTATCACGAACTGCGACATATCGGATCAGATGGTTTTTAGCGTACCTATCAGGAATTGAAACACCTTGCTCCCCTTTGCCGCACTCGCTTTTTCGGCCGTTTTTAGCGTACCTATCAGGAATTGAAACTAGTGGGCACCGTATACATAGACAGCAAGGCATATCAGTTTTTAGCGTACCTATCAGGAATTGAAACGACAATAGCTCTAGTGCAAGTAAAGATGCAACAAGTTTTTAGCGTACCTATCAGGAATTGCAACCTAAAACTCAGGGTGTTCATTAGTCCGGATTGATTGATAAATGCTATTTGCTAATGGCCTTGCGTAATTTGACCCAGTACTGCTCGTCCTCAAATCCCATTCGCCATATGGCGACTCCACGTAGGCTATATTTTTTAGCCAATGCCACTTTTCTGGTTATGCTAAACCCATTTTCAAACCAGACTTCATGTTTGAGCCCTCTATCCCAATAAAAGAAAGAAGCAGATTGGGAATCATTATCCCATTGGACTTTGGCTTTATGAGAATCAGCGCGTTGTTGCGCTTCCCGCTGGCCTATATATTTTATTTCGGCTGTTTTGGGAACCGGCCAATCATACCCGTAAGCTCCGATACAAACCACCAATTTATTGGCGGGGATTGATTTGAGGGCTTCTTTGATGTTTTTTTCCACCCATTTATAAGGGGAAACAGAACCTGGCTTAGTGTTTGCCGAGTGCTTGTCGTAGGTCATAATGGTTATTATATCGGCCAATCCCCCCAGTGCGCCGTAATCATAGGCGGCACCTATCTCTTCCAATCCATCTAATTTGGGCATTACTGATACCGATATCATCTTATTTTGAGCATGTAGCTGTTTGGCCAAATCACGAACAAAAATTGTTAAATCATCCCGGTTTTGCGCGGGAAGCAACTCGAAATCAATATTAATGCCGTCATAATTATTATCTGCTATGATTTTGACTATATTATTTATGGCGGTCGTCCTTATAGTTGGGTCCGTAAGAACGGACTGGTTGACCAAATCCTTGTTTATCAAGGGAAGTAGTTTGATTTCCGGGTGTTGGCGCATAAAAACTATTACATCCGGTTCCAGACCAACTGCCGAAACTTTTATACTGCCATCGATGTTAAGGGTGTACCAGTAGGGCATAAGAATACTAATATCCGTATAATGTGCTTTAAGGGAGGGAAACCCATAGGTAAGATCATTCCAACCCTTTTCGTAGAAAGCCATGACTTGCAATTTTTTTTGCCTGGGAATGTGTAGTGGTTTTTTGGCCGCATTACAGCTATTACATCCAGCCAGGAGTAGGATAAGCATTATTATAGAAATTATTTTTTTCAACTTTATTAACTTTTGTGTAGAATTCACGCTAATATAACACCTCCGAGTATTATATTACGCAAATTCCTATGACCTATTCCTGAATAAGGATCTTGCATAAATCAAAAATCCATTGAGAGCTCTTAAGGAGTCTAATTTAACTATAATAGCAAAATTAAAAAATAAACTGGGAATGCCATTCGATAAAATGTTACAATATCTTTATCTAAGGGTGCGGAAACCCAAAATAATTTTATTGAGAGGGGAGACAAAATGAAGAAATTTGTAAAACTAGGAATATGCGCAGTCCTGATGATGGCTCTGTGCATAAGTGTTGTGGGCTGCGGTAAAAGTGGTGATAAGGCCGAGAAATTTAAGGTAGGTATGGAATGCGGCTATCCTCCATTTAACTGGACCCAACTGGACAACTCGAATGGAGCAGTTCCTATTGCTGGCAGCAAGGAGTTTGCCGGTGGTTATGATGTGGAAATTGCCAAAAAACTGGCTGAGGGAATGGGCAAGGAACTGGTTATTGTTAAAACCAAATGGGACGGGCTGACCCCGGCAGTACAGTCGGGTACCATTGATGGCATTATTGCCGGTATGTCTCCAATGGCTGATAGGAGACTGACCCTGGATTTTTCCGATTACTACTACAGTTCTGACCTGGTTATTGTTGTCAAGAAAGGCTCGAAATATGAAAAAGCTACAAGTTTAAAGGACTTCACCGGAGCCAAAATTACGGCCCAGCAAAATACCTTCCACTACACAGTTATTGATCAAATTCCCAATGTAAAGAAACAAACTGCCATGGCTGATTTTCCGGCTATGCGGGTATCCCTGGAGTCGGGTATCATTGATGGTTATGTCTCGGAAAAGCCTGAAGGTGTTTCGGCCACAAGCGCCAATGCCAAGTTTGGTATGGCTGAATTTGCTAAAGGCCAGGGATTTGAATTTACTGCTGATGATATCGCCATTTCGGTGGGGATTAAAAAAGGCAACACTGAGCTGCTTAATAATATTAACAAGGTTTTAGCTGGTATATCACAGGAACAACGGGATGAATTAATGAAAAACGCCATTTTAAACCAGCCTGCATCGCAGTAATCAATGTAGCAATTAACAGGAGTGTATTTATCTGATGGCAGTGGATGCAAATAGTAGTTTTATTACCTGGGTGTTATATATTTTGCAAAGTTCCTGGCCCCTCTTCTTGAGAGGGGCCCAGGTTACCCTTATAATTTCGCTTAGCGGTACGATTATAGGTTTTCTTATTGGTGTATTAATAGGAATCATCCGCACGATTCCCATTGACCACAATACCAATCTGTTTAAAAGAATCGTTCTGAAGATAATTGATTATTTCTTGCTTTGCTATATAGAAGTATTTCGTGGCACCCCTATGATGGTACAGGCTATGGTTATTTTTTATGGCAGTGCCATGATTTATGGCATACGCATGTCCCCGATATTTGCCGGTGTGTTTATTGTTTCCATAAATACCGGGGCTTATATGGCGGAAATTGTCCGTGGTGGTATTATATCCATAGATAAAGGCCAGTTTGAAGCATCACATGCTATAGGCATGACTCATGCTCAGACCATGATCAGTATTGTGTTGCCTCAGGCCATTCGCAATATCTTGCCGGCTTTAAGCAATGAGTTCGTTATCAATATTAAAGACACATCAGTGCTTAATGTTATAGGGGTTACCGAGCTTTATTTCCAGTCTAATTCGGCGGCAGGCAATAACTTCCGCTATTTTGAAGTATTTTTGATTACCTGCATTATTTATTTCATAATGACCTTTACTGTAACCCGCATACTTAGATATTTTGAAGCAAAATTAGAAGGTCCATCGGTCTACACCATCCATGGTTCGCAAACGGTACCTGAGGCGGAAATTAAGATTTCGACAGGGAGCAAGAAAAATGGAAAAAATCATTAAAATAAACCACCTGCAGAAAAGTTTCGGAGCGATTGAAGTATTGAAAGATATTAACTTCTCAGTCAGTAAAGGCGAAGTTGTCTGTATAATCGGCTCCAGTGGTTCAGGAAAGTCAACTCTTCTCCGCTGTTTAAATCTTCTGGAGATCCCGAGCAGCGGGGAAGTAGTGTATCACGGACAAAACATTCTAGAGCAAAAAATGTCCAATGCCGTATATAGAGCCAAAATGGGTATGGTTTTTCAGCAGTTCAATCTCTTTAATAACCTGAACGTATTGGACAATTGTGTTATTGGACAGGTCAAGGTGTTAAAAAAGAATACTGCGGCGGCGAAGAAAACGGCCCTGGATTACCTGGAATTGGTGGGTATGTCGCAGTTTATCAATGCCAAGCCCCATCAGATATCGGGCGGGCAAAAACAGCGTGTTGCCATCGCGCGAGCACTTTCCATGGAACCTGAAGCTTTGCTGTTTGATGAGCCTACCAGTGCCCTCGACCCTGAAATGGTAGGTGAAGTGCTCAAGGTAATGAAGAACCTGGCTAAAAGCGGTTTGACTATGCTGATTGTTACTCATGAAATGGCCTTTGCCCGCGATGTAGCCAACCGAGTTGTGTTTATGGATAGCGGGGTCATTGTCGAAGACGATGTTCCTGATGTAGTGTTTAACAACCCCAATAACGAAAGAACCCGTATTTTTCTAAAAAGGATTCTGGAGAATTAGCCCGCCGACTTCTGCCTATCCTAATATCCTTCAATGGTCATGTCTGCATTTTTTAGTATTTTTGCTATACTGATTGTAACTACAGCTTATGCTGCCTCCCCTTAAGTTCTTAATCAACAGAGGGGAAATAACAGGTTTATCTGGAGAAAATCTGAAGATTAGTCCCGTACTTTTTTCACTTGGAAGATTGGAGGTATAATTGGATAATGAACTGGATAGGTTTATACTTCGGTCTCTATGTGCTGGCTACAATTGGCATATATCATATACTGGTTGTAAAACTTGAACTGCGCTTTGGTACCTGGCCCTGGGTGGGGTTTCTCTTGCTGGGGTTGGCCTGCCTGTATTTCTCGATAAGAGTGCAGTATGTAGGCTGGTCCATGTGGTGGGGCTATAATGCTTTTATTAACCTGTGGTCGGTAAAGGAGATGTTTGACCAGGGCAAACGGCGAGCTTAATATGCTGCTTAATGGGTTATTGAGTTTTTGATTTTTGAAAGTGGTGGCAGTCTTTGTTAAAGCAGATTGGTCCAAGGATTTTTGTAGTGACTCCTGAAGATAGTCCGAGATATCCTTATGGAAACTGTCTTTATGTGGAAGATGATGTCCCCGCCGTATTGGATCTGGGGGCTGGAGGCCGAGCGTTTCAAGAGATACCTTGTGAAAAGGTGCAGTTGGCTTTAATCAGTCACTCTCATTTTGACCATCTCCATGGAGATAGTTTTTTCCCCAGAGCAGGATTGTATGCGGGAAAAGAAGAGAGCAAAACTTATAGTGATGAAAACGAATATCTTAAATTTCATGGTTATGAACTATGGGCGGAAATGATGCCGGGAATAAAAAGGGTAGCTTTCAGTGAGGTTAACCCTCTTCCCGATGATGTCCCCGTAAAACCGGGATTTCGTTATATACCACTGGCGGGAATTTTTAAAGATATGGAACGTTTTCAACTGGGAAAAACTGAAATTACAGCTATACACCTGCCGGGTCATACTATCGGGCATTATGGCTTCTGGATTGAAAAAGAGGGAATTTTGTTTTCCGCCGACATGGATTTGGTAGTAGCCGGACCGTGGTACAGCAGTAATAGTGCTGATATTGGCCAGCTTGTTTCTTCAGTTCAGCGTATTCGAGAAATCAGCCCAGGCCTTATCGTACCCTCCCACCGGAGGCTAATTTTCGATAAGATTGAAAAAAGGCTCGAACAGTATATCGGAGTAGTTTTTAAAAGGCAAGAGCGCATTTTGGACTTGCTTAAAGAGGCGCATACTATTGATGAACTGCTTGAATATCAAATGGTTTTCCACGGGCGTCGGGATATTTATCTCATATTCTGGGAAAAGATGACCCTTCGCAACCATATACGGTTTTTACAGCGGGAGGGGATGGTAGAAGAAGTGGAAAAGGGTCGCTATAAACGTTGTTAAACCACTTCTGTACCTGATAAGTATTTTCCTTTTCGCCAGGGGGCTAGCGTGAAAAATACCTTTTCATTACTATTTGTATCGCCGCTGCTCCCCAATGCTTTGTTGGCGGTTACCTTAAATATCATAAAACAAAAGAATAATTGAGAAATCTTAAGCATATCAATGGTTTTTGCCCCGATGTTTTTCAGGAAAAAACACATTGCTATGCTTTGCTTTTATGTAAGCAAAGTTATGCTATACTTAGGTGAAAAATATAGAAAGGGGGGGGAGAGCTTGAGGATAGCAGTAATCGATGGCCAAGGAGGGGGGATAGGAAGAGTTATTGTGGAAAAGCTTCGTCACGAATTGGGACAAAGCTGTAGTATTATTGCTCTGGGTACCAATGCCGTAGCCAGTTCTATGATGCTGAAAGCTGGAGCTAATGAAGGGGCTAGTGGTGAGAATGCCGTTACTTACTCGCTTAAAAGGGCAGACATAATTGCCGGCTCGGTGGCTATTTTGGCTGCTAATTCTTATTCCGGAGAACTAACACCGCGCATGGCGGAGGCGATTGCTTCTTCGGAAGCGATTAAAATTCTCATACCTTTAAATCGCTGTGGAATAGAGATCTCAGGGGTTTATGACGAACCTTTGCCTATTCAGGTGGATCACCTGGTAAACCGGGTAAAAAAGTTGTATGATGAAAAAAAGTCATAAAATACTCTTATTGGGGACAAGTTAGAGAAAGGTGGAAGAGAAAGTGTGTAAAGACATGCCCCCTCTGGAACTGGCTATTCAGTTTCATGGACATATCTGTCCCGGGCTTTTGATGGGAGTCAGGGTTGCTGAGTTTGCTCAGGAATACCTGGGGGTTGGCCGGGATTATGATGAGGAACTGGTGGCGATAGTTGAGACCGATTCTTGTGCGGTTGATGCTATTCAGGCCATACTGGGTTGTACTTTTGGCAAGGGGAACCTCATTTTCAAGGATTATGGCAAAAGTGTTTTTACCATTGGCAGCCGGGAAAAGTCCAAAGCTGTTAGGTTCTCCCAAAACATTGACGCTCTTGCTAAACCTCAGTTCAAGCGTTTTCGAGAACTGAACCAGAAAACCAGCTTGAGCAGTGATGAGGTAGCTGAAAAGGAGAACCTGGTGGGAGAACTTTTCGAAAAGATTATGACCGCTTCTTTTGAGGAGCTTTTTAAGTGGCGGGAAGTCCCTTATGAGATCCCAGCCAAAGCTCGCATTCATAAGACTATTCCTTGTGCACTATGTGGTGAGGGAGTTATGGAGACCCGGGTAATTATCAGTGAAAGAGGTAAGCTGTGCCCTTCCTGCCAGGCGGAAATTGGAGGTGAATTAAATGTGTGAGGCTAATGTTTATATTAACCGTGAGGGTCGGGAAGAAATCCTCATGGAAAAGGTGGATCGAATAATTCCCGGCGAGGACAACAATATATTTTTGGAGAGTATTTTTGGAGAGAGAAAGATAGTACAAGCCCGAATCCGCGAGATGGAATTAGTACATCATAGGGTCGTTTTGGAGGAAGTAAAACAGGAAATCATTACTCCGGATAAAGAAATCTGGCTGGAGCCTGAGACCGACCATGGTCATTTCCATGAGGGAGAAGAGGTCAGGTTAAAGGTTTTTCAGGGATATAATATGCGGGCTGAGGGTAAGCCTGCTTGTCCTGAACTAAAGGCCTTCGCCGTGGTGGATGGAGAAGCTAGGCAGATTGATATCGCGGAGAAAGAGGATTGTGGAGAGATTAACCTGGGGTCTGAGGTGGATGGACTGGTTCAAGTTTATGTTCGGGAAAGCGGGAAAATAGATAACTATGCCAAAATAGTTGTGGAGGTTGGGCATCATCACCATCGCGGTTTGCAAGCCATAGGTTTACCGTTGGAAATTATTCCTTGTGATTATAGCCATGCCCGAATGGGAGAGAGCTATGAAGTTCAGGTCTTAAAAGAAGGCAAGCCACTACCGGGAGTACTGGTTCGGGCGACTTTTGCCGGCACCCATAATCGGGATTACCCGCATAAGCTGAACACTAATGATGAAGGTAAAGTAAAAATATTTCTGACCGCCAGAGGAAATTACCTGTTTTCGGTTAATGATGGGGAAATACGCAGCACTTATACCTTGATGAAAAGTTTTTAAGATATTCAGGGTAAAATACCCTTAAATCTTTGCAGGAATATTGATTTTTTTGCAGAATATTGTTTGCAATTGTGTCACGAAGATGCAGCACAGACAATAAGTTTTGAATATTTAACTAAATTGTATATTATGGAAATCAAACCATGAAGGTATATGCTGGCTTGAAGCCCGGCTTATTTTGTCGTGGTTTTTTGTTTTTCTGCAATGGAGTCAACCTGTTTATTTATGAAAACGGACTTGGGGGAGGAATGACTAATGCATATACCGGACGGTTACCTGGCGCCGCAGACAGCCATACCTTTATTGGTAGCCGCGGTTCCTTTACTGGCAGTGGGTGTAAAAAAAGTTGGAGAAACAGTAAAAAAACGAGAGGTTCCAGTATTAGCTGTGGGAGCTGCCTTTTCTTTCGTAATCATGATGTTTAACCTGCCGATTCCCGGGGGGAGTTCGGCTCACGCGGTGGGGGCAGTGTTATTGGCTATACTTATGGGGCCCTGGGCTGCTTTTGTTGGAGTGTCGGTAGCCCTCATCATCCAGGCTTTGGTTTTTGGTGATGGGGGAGTTATGGCCATTGGAGCCAATTGTATTAATATTGCTTTGGTTATGTCATTTGTGGGTTATTATGTCTACAGGATGATAAGAGGCAATGCGGATAGCACGTCCGGACGAGCGGTGGTAGCTGCGTTTTTAGCCGGTTATGTAGCGTTGAACGCAGCAGCCTTCATAACTGCCCTGGAATTTGGCTCCCAGTACCACCTGTTTCAGGCGGCGGATGGTACACCCTTATATTTCATGTACCCTCTCAAGGTGGCTATAGCGGCCATGATGTCCGAACACCTGCTTTTAGCCGGACCGGTAGAAGGGATAGTCACTTCGTTAGGTATGCTTTTTGTGAGTAGGAACTATCCCGAAATGCTGTCCCGAAATATGATTGCTGGCGGTAAAAACTGGGGGGTGGATAGTCATGTTTAGAAACTATAAGGCTTTATGGTTGGCTCTGGGTACACTAATCATTTTATCCCCTCTGGGGTTGCTGGCTACGGGAACTGCTTTTGGTGAATGGGGCCTGGACGAGTTGGTTGAGGAAGTCGGCTTTATTCCTGCAGGACTGGAAAAGTTGGCTGAATTCTGGCAGCATTCGCTACTGCCTGATTATGGAATACCTGGTATGGATGCCACCTTTGGCCAGGCTGCCTTTGGATATATATTCTCGGCCATGGTAGGAGTAATTCTGGTATCCGCTGCAATACTAATTTTAAGTAAAATAGCGAAAGACTGATATAATGTTAAACCAAATGGATTCCGGCAATCGCATCAAACTACCTCTATGGATGGAGCAGGGTAATGATCCCGGTACTTTCGCCCCCTGTTCTGGCCGCAAAACACATCGCTTTTTGGGCCGAACCATTAACGAAATGAAGAAAACCCTGGCGGATGACCTGACTGCCGAATACTATGCGGGTCAGGACGGGCTTTTGCAGCGTTTTGATCCTAGAAGTAAGCTTATTATGGCTATAATCGTGATACTCCTGGCCGGATTAACCAGGAGTATCACGGTGCTGCTCGCCCTATGGCTCTTGAGCCTGGTCCTCATGTATTGTTCTCACCTGCCGGTTTTATCCCTGCAGAAAAGAATCTGGCTTTTTATTCCCCTTCTTACTTTACTAATATCCCTGCCCGCCACTTTGAATATTTTTAATCCGGGAGATATCTTGCTTAAAATACATTCTTTTGGTGAAGGTGCGCAGTTCTTAGGAATAAAACTGCCTGCTGTCTTGTATATTAGCTGGCAGGGGGCTCGCTCGGCAGCCTTTCTTTTCTTGCGGGTGGGCATATCCCTGACCTTCGGTATATTACTGGCTATAAGCACGCCGGTAGCCCGTTTGCTTCGCTCCTTGCAAGTGCTGGGAGTGCCGCAGCTTTTTATTATGATTGTTGAAATGAGCTTTCGTTATCTTTTGTTGCTGCTCAATATTTCCATTGAAATGTATGAAGCCCGCAGCTTGCGAACGGTGGGAAAACTACCCCCAAAAACCCAGAGGGCAATGGTTGCTTCTTCTATTGCAGCTCTATTCGTGCGGAGCATGACCCTTTCGGAAGAGGTTTACCAGGCTATGGCTTCCCGTTGTTATACCGGGGAAGCCGTAAGTATTGAGGAAATGAAAATGGGGCGACTGGACTTCGCTGCAATATTAATTATAATTGTATTAACATTCAGCATAACCTTTGGGGGAGCATTTTTTGGATAAAGAGTTGTTTTATCTTGACCGGGTTAGCTTTAAATATCAGGACTTTCAGCCGGTATTTAATAATTTAAGTATTATTATTCAGAAAGGCGAGAGTGTTTCACTTCTCGGGGCTAATGGTTCAGGGAAATCCACTCTTTTAAAAATACTCTGTGCTCTGGTTTTTCCCAGTGAGGGTATTTTCCGAGCTTTTGGCCAGCTTATAAACGAAGAAGTAATGGAAAATGAGGCTTTTTCCAAGGAGTATCACCGGAGGCTGGGTTTTATTTTTCAAAACTCCGATGTCCAGCTCTTTACCACCCGAGTTTGGGATGAAATAGCTTTCGGTCCCTTGCAATTAGGCTGGGAACAGGATAGAGTGCGGGAAATGGTGGATGATGTTATCAACTTGCTGGGGATCAAACACCTTAAAGAGCGTTCTCCTTATCGTCTTAGTGGAGGGGAAAAGAAAAAGGTAGCAGTGGCTTCAGTGCTGGTGCTGAATCCTCAAGTCTTGATTCTGGACGAACCGACCAGCGGCTTGGATCCCAAGACCCAGCGTTGGTTGGTTGATCTTCTGCTGGAATTAAAGCGGGGGGGAAGAACCATCGTTACTTCTACCCATAATTTAGCTCTGGCCCATAGTATCTCGGAGCGAGCTCTGGTTCTATCTGAGCAGCATTGCCTGGTTTACGACGGCCCTGCCCCCGACGTTTTGGAAAACCGGGATTTATTAATGGAAGTAAACCTGATAGATGAATATTGTCATATTCACGGTGAGGGTGAACATATTCATTGTTATACCCATGAATAAAGCTGTTCTTTTAAGCTCTTACCTGGGGCAGAAAATGAAGAATTATATGGAACTTTTTAATTTGCTCTTGCCAAAAGTCTGTAAATCAGCTATAAATATTTGTAAATAGAGAATCCAGGTGAAAGATTTAACATGGAATGAATCCTATGTTTTCCCTGGGTTAAATGTTGTGGTTCAGCTTAAAAGAAAAGCCTGAACCAAGGTATTCATAGCTTGCCGATGCAAAAAGATAATTTAATGGTAATGACTGATTTTCTCGAAAGCTTGTCTTGGAAAGGGACAGGATAATTAATCATTTAGAAAAGGCTCTTGGGGATAACACGAAAATGAATGGCCGGAATTGGCCGGGTTAAGCCCCAAATTATAAAGTTCTCCGAGCTTTTAGACCTAAGGTGTACTATGGTTTAAAAGCCTGTGGGTATATGAGGAAACGGATATGCCTTCCCGTATTGCGAAAAGGAGATGCTCAGCAGGCAGGTACTTGATAAGCGTACCCATGAAGGGTTCAACTGCTTATGATTGTGCATCTGTGCCCAGCATTTCTTTAGCTGGGCTTTTTTAATGCAGATTTTGAAATTATCCAAGTGAAATAATGACATCCCCTTTTTGAGGAGTGTTTAGAGTGCATGAGGTAACGCTGATAGAAGGAGTAATGAATACCGTCCGGGCCAGTGCGCTGGAGCATGATATTGTACGAATCACCAGGGTAAAGCTGGTTATTGGCAAACTCTCCATGGCTTTGCCGGATAGCCTGCAGTTTGCCTTTCAGGTTCTGGGAGAGCAGGACGATTTGTTCCGGGGGGCGCAACTGGAGATAGAAGAGCAGGAGATACAGTGCCGTTGCAGTGACTGCCAGCAGGAGTTCGTTGTCGATAAAGACTATCGTTTTGTTTGCAATTTCTGTAATGGCGTAAATGTGGAAATAATACGTGGTCGGGAATTATATATTGACCATTATGAAGGGGACAAGAATTGATGGTACAGATAGCATTGGGAAGTAATATTCTGGGAGCCAATGAACTCCTGGCTAGAAAAAATCGCAAGCTATTTGAGCAGGATGGAACTCTGGTTATTAATTTAATGAGCTCACCGGGTGCAGGAAAAACTACCATTCTGGAGCGGAGCCTGGAAGAAATAACAGGAAAGCTTAAGATCGGAGTAATTGAGGGAGACCTTTATACCGATCAGGACGCCCAACGGATCGGAAAAAAAGGCGTAGAAGTGGTGCAAATCAACACCGAAGGGACCTGCCACCTGGATGCGGGGATGGTAAATAAGGCCTTAGAAAGATTGCCTGCCAGTGATTACCAGCTGGTTTTTATTGAAAATGTCGGCAACCTGGTCTGCCCGGCCGAGTTTGACCTGGGAGAGGATTTCCGGGTGGTGGTTTTCAGTGTCGCTGAGGGAAACGATAAGCTTTTGAAATACCCTTTAATTTTTAGAGAAGCCAGGGTGATCCTTTTAAATAAAATTGATCTCCTAGCCTATACCGATTTCAGCCTGGAAAAATTCCAAGCGGATCTGGCTCAAATCAACCCATCGGCCATAGTTTTCCTGGTTTCTGGACGCACGGGCGAGGGAGTAAAAGCGTGGACTGAATGGTTACTGGAGGAGGTGAGCAAAAAGCAGAACCGTTTTTAGATAGATATAAACTCAATAGATTTGGGATTGTATAAAATGCAAGGAGTATTTTCTATAAATTGATTGGGGGGAATGTGTAAAATGCCTACCAAATTGAGTAGACGTGATTTCATCCGTCTCTGTGCGGGTGGCGCTGCGGCCATATCCCTGTCCAGTTATCTGGCGCCGTTTATGGCAGAAGCTGTTGCCGCTGGTGCACCTCCAGTTCTTTGGATTCAAGGAGGAAGTTGTACTGGTTGTTCAATCTCCATTTTGAATACGGTTTCACCGGATATTGAAAAGGTATTGACGGAAGTAATCAGCTTGCGTTATCATCCTAATATTTCCGCTGCGGCCGGAGATCTGGCTATTCAGGAAGCCCTTTATAAAACTGCCGAGGAATTTAAAGGTCAATTTTTCCTGGTGGTGGAAGGAGCAGTACCAGTTGCTGCAGACGGGATGTATTGTATAATTGGTGAAAAAGATGGACAGCACCTTACTTTCGAGAGAGCAGTAAAAGAAATCGGCAGCCAGGCAGCGGCAATTCTGAATTTTGGCACATGTTCGGCTTTTGGGGGAATCCCTGCCACCCCACCGAATCCTACCAAGTGTAAACCCGTTTCCGAAATAGTAAAGACAGTTCCCATAGTAAATGTTCCCGGCTGCCCGCCCCATCCCGATTGGATGATTGGAACCATTGCCCATGTACTGCTCTATGGGGATGTACCAGAAGTAGATAGCTTTGGACGGCCCAAGATGTTCTTCGGCGGAATTATTCATGATAATTGCCCCAGGCGTCAATACTTTGACAATGCCATATTTGCTAAAAATTTCGGTGACCCAGGATGTTTGCTGGAAATCGGATGCAAGGGTCCCATCGCTCATTGTGATTCCACCACCCGCCTATGGAATGGCGGTGTAAACTGGTGCATCAAGGCTGGTGCTCCCTGTATCGCTTGTACTGAACCCCAATTCCCGGGATGGCCTATGTACGAGAGAATTCCTGAAATGCCAATAGCGCCGGCTATGACTGCCACTATTGACCAGATAGGTGGAGTACTGGGTGCTGCCGCGGTTCTGGGTATAGGCGGGCATTTAGCGGGTAACATCGCCACCGGCCGCATCGGGCCTAAAAAGAACGATGCTGAGAAAGAAGGTGACAACTAATGGCAGATAAAATTATGATAGATCCCATAACTCGAATTGAAGGCCACCTGGCGGTAGAAGTTGAGGTTGAGGGTGGTGTAGTAGTTGATGCCAAATCTATGGGGATGATGTTTAGAGGCATGGAGTTAATTATGAGGGGACGTGACCCGCGTGATGCCCAGCAAATAATGCAGAGAATCTGCGGGGTTTGACCGGTCGGCCATGCCAGCGCGGGTACGCTGGCCCTGGATAACGCTTTTGGAATTGAACCTCCCCCCAACGGTCGTATTATTCGCAACCTTATTCTCGGTTCTAATTATCTACAATCTCATATTCTTCACTTTTTCCATTTGGCCGCTTTAGACTATGTAAAAGGTCCCGATATACCGCCATTTATTCCTCGTTATGAAGCAGACTATCGTTTGCCTCCTGATGTTAACCAAAAGGCGGTAGAAACTTACCTGGAAGCCCTTAAAATGCGCCGTAAAGCCCATGAAATGACGGCTCTGTGGGGCGGGAAGATGCCTCACCAGCAGGCCATTACTCCCGGTGGGGTAACCGAGATTCCGGATGCCCAGAAGGTAATTGAGTTTAAATATCGCTTAAAGGAAATAACTGCATTTATAGACAATGTTTATATCCCGATTGTACAAGCAGTGGCCGGAGCCTATTCCGATCTCTTTGATGTTGGGCGTGGTTCCATGGGTGCCTTGGCTTATGGCGCTTTCCCCTTGGAAGAAGGTATGGATCATGTTAATAAGCAAAAGTTCTTCCCCTCGGGTGTCTATATCCGTGGCCAGTACAAGGAATTGAAACCGGATTATATTACGGAGGAAGTAAAGTATTCCTGGTACGAAGATGATACCGGCGGGAACAAGCCGGTTGAAGCGGTGGTAACCCCTAATGCGGAAAAGAAGGATGCCTATTCCTGGATTAAGGCCCCTCGTTATAACGGTGAGGTCGTAGAAGTAGGACCCCTGGCCCGCCAGTGGATTTTAAAGCAAAAGGATGTTGTTGCTCTGGGAGAAAAAGCATTCTCCGTAATGGGCCGTCACTTTGCCCGGGCTATTGAAGCCTCAGCCGTTGCTCATGCCCTGGATGAATGGGTTGGTCAAGTAGAACCCGGAAAACCAGTATCTACTCCCCATAAGATTCCTGGCTCAGCAGTAGGTATGGGACTTACCGAAGCAGCCCGTGGAGCATTAGGACACTGGAATGTAATCAAACATCAGAGAACCGCAGTTTATAATGCCATTGTTCCCAGCACCTGGAATATGTCGCCGCGGGATGCCAAAGGCGTTATGGGGACTATGGAACAGGCCTTAATCGGAACTGCGGTGAAAGATCCTAAGAATCCAGTGGAGATAGTAAGAATAGTGAGGTCTTATGATCCTTGTCTGGCCTGTGCTATTCATATCATGACCCCTGATAAGAAAACCGTCAGTAAGTTTGCCATTAATTAGGGGGTGACAAAATGGTAAAACAGATGGAGGACAGACATTCTATCTGGATCAGGATTTTTCACTGGACCAATATGATCGCCATCACCATGCTGTGCTTAACCGGATTCTATATTCATGCTCCGGAGTCTTTCCGGCTCTTCGCCAACATGGACAATGCTCGTATGATTCATTTTGGCATGGCTTATCTGCTTTGTGTTGGAGTGTTGGGTCGGGTGTATTATGCCATAGTGGCTGATGATGCTAAAAACATAGTGTTTAGTGTCACCAAGGATACCCCCAAATTTCCCAGCATGATGAAATATTATCTCTTTATGGCGGATAGCCATCCTTACTATGGTAAGTATAACCCCGGACAGAAAATGATGTACACCGGTTGGCTCTTTATGGCGCTAATCCAAATTATTACAGGTTTCGTATTATACAAGCCTGATATGTTTATGGCAGTAAGTGGATGGTTGGGTGGCTATATGGCAGTCAGGGTTATTCACTATATTGTAACCTGGCTATTTGTATTATCCGTACTGGCTCATGTTTACCTGGATATCTCCGAAGGTGTTCCGGTGTTTAAATCCATGTTTACCGGTAAGATTCCGGCTGATTTTGACCATGGCACCCACGAGGAACAGGCACCGGCTCAAGGAGAAAGTATTGGTGCTTGATGCATGTGGATAAGCAAGGAGGATTCTGCTTGAAGAAGATTATGGTAGTGGGTATCGGCAATTTGCTTATGCAGGATGAAGGGGTTGGAGTACATGCAATTAACCAGCTGGCCCAAATGAGTTTTCCTCAAAATGTGGAAATAATTGATGGTGGAACCCACAGCTATGATCTGGTTGAGTTTTTCTGTCAGGCGGACAATCTGATTATCATCGATGCTATGAAGGCAGGCGGGGAACCCGGTACTATCTACCGTGCTCCTTTTGATGAGTTAGGACTAAAACCTGACGAAAACATTACTTCTCTTCACGAAATGCATTTTGTGGAAGCCATGTATCTGGTGAGACTTTTAGGTTATGACCCGGAGGTTATGGTTTTTGGAGTTGAGCCGCAAAACATTGGACTCAGCCTGGATTTGACTCCGGAAGTTGCTGAAAAAGTCCCGCGTTTGGTGGAACTGGTTAAAGAAGAAGTGGAAAGGCTCCTGCAATAATTGCATAATATTTTTCCCCGCAGGGTGGGTTACTCTAGTAGCCCACCTTGTTAATTGGGGATAATGTAAGCAGAGCAGGGATAATCTCTTATTGGAATTGTTCATCTTATTCCACTGGCAGGAAAGGTGTATGTAAAAATTATGGAAGGTGCAAGGCAAGAAGCGTCCTCAGTCCTGGCTTATGAAATGAAAATATTCGGCATAGTTCAGGGGGTGGGATTTCGTCCCCATGTTTTTCGCCTGGCTGTTGAATTGGGAATAAGGGGCTGGATATTAAATTCCTCCGCCGGGGTTTTCTTGGAGGTGGAAGCTGAGGAAGAAAGCTTGCGGGAATTTACCCGGCGCTTGCTGGCGGAACCTCCGCCCCTGGCCCTGATCAGGGATTATCAGATTCGGGAGATTGAAGCGCAGGGTTTCAGCGATTTTCAGATCCGGGAGAGTGAAAGTCAGGAGGAACTCCTGGTTATGGTATCGCCCGATATTGCGGTATGTCATGAATGCCGGCGGGAGGTAATGGATACTGCTGACCGGCGTTATGCTTATCCCTTTATCAACTGTACCAATTGCGGGCCGCGCTTTACCATAATAAAAGATCTGCCTTATGACCGGGCCAAGACCACTATGGCGGAATTCCCCATGTGCCCGGAATGTGATAGGGAGTATCACAATCCATTACACCGGCGTTTTCATGCCCAGCCCAATGCCTGCCCGCTTTGCGGGCCGCATATTTCTATGCTCGATTCCAATGGGAATGAGGTGGAGCAAGGGGCGGTGGAGTTGTTAAAAAAGGGCTGTATCCTGGCGGTTAAAGGCCTGGGTGGCTTTCACCTGGCGGTTGATGCCCGCAACCGGGAGGCGGTAAGCTGCCTGCGACAGCGCAAGCACCGGGATGCTAAACCCTTCGCGCTAATGGCCCGGGATTTGGAAACAGCCCGTAAATATTGCCATATAAGCCAGCTGGAGGAACAGCATTTGACCTCCGGCCGGGCCCCGATTGTGGTAATGGAGAGCAGGACAGAGCTTGATTTACCACAGGATTTGATTCACCCGGGTCTTAACACTCTGGGAATAATGCTCCCCTACACCCCGTTGCACTATCTTCTTTTTGATGACGAACTGGAACTCCTGGTTATGACCAGCGCCAATATAAGTGATGAACCTTTGATATATGAAAATGAAACCGCTCAGAAAAAGTTGGCCGGTATGGCTGATTATTTTCTGCTGTACAACCGGGATATTTTTAATCCCTGTGATGATTCCGTAATGCGGGTTACTGCTCTTAATACCCCCCAGCTTTTTCGCCGTGCCCGAGGCTATGTACCGTTAGGAATAAGGATTCCCAGCAGCTCATCTCCGGTTTTGGCGGTAGGTGGGGAGATGAAAAACACCTTTTGTATAACCCGGCAGGGAGAGGCCTATTTAAGCCAACATTGGGGAGATCTGAATCATTATCTTAACTTTCGTAATTTCCTGGATGGAATTGAACGCTTTAAGAATATGCTGGCGGTTGAACCGCAGGTGATTGCTCATGACCTGCATCCCAATTACCAGACTACTCGCTGGGCCAGGGAACAGGAGCATATGGAGAAGATAGCCATTCAGCATCATTGGGCTCATATGGCCTCGGCCATGGCGGAAAACCAGCTTCAGGGCGAGGTATTAGGCTTGATTTGCGATGGTACCGGCTGGGGTACTGATGGGGCAGTTTGGGGCGGAGAAATACTTCAAGGGAATTACCGGCAGTTTTCGCGTTTGGGACATTTGCAATACCTGCCATTGCCCGGGGGAGATCTGACGGCTCGAAGGCCGTATCGCATGGCCTTATTGTATCTGCTAGAGGCCCTGGGGGAAAAGGCGGCTGCTTTAAGCCGGGACTTAATTCCAGCTTTTCCTGAGGAAGAAAGGGGACTAATGCTGCAGCGCTGGCAAAAGGGGATGCAGGAACTGCAGACCTCATCCTGTGGCCGGCTTTTTGATGCGGTGGCGGCAGTTTTGGGGATATGCATTGTGAACCGTTATGAAGGCCAGGCGGCAGTTGAACTGGAGGCTCGGGCTGATTATACTCAAAGAGGTAGTTATTCCTATACTTTGAATGACGAAAACGGCATGTTAATAATGAATCTGCTTCCGATGTGGCTGGAGTTGCTGGCCGATCGCAAAAAGGGCATTTCTGTTGGCGGCATGGCCCAGAAATTTCACCTGACCCTGGTGGATGTTTTTACGGCCGCTCTGAACAGGAGCAGGGAGAAAAGCGGGTTAAACCGGGTGGTATTAAGTGGAGGGGTATTTCACAACCAGATTCTGCTCTTCAAGTTGAGTGAGGCTTTAAAAAAAGCCGGTTTTGAAGTATATAACCAGCAGCAGGTTCCGCCGGGTGATGGGGGAATAGCACTGGGACAGGCCATAATCGCAAGCGAGGTGAAAGCTAATGTGTCTGGGAGTACCCGGTAAAATACTAGAAGTCAAGGAAAATGATGTAGCCCAGGTAGATGTTGACGGCAACCAGCTTGATATCAGCATAAGACTCACCCCTGAGGTGCAAAGAGGGCAGTTCGTCCTGGTTCATGCCGGTTTTGCCATGGAGATAATTGATGAAAGCCTGGCAGTGGAGACCATGGATCTCTTAAAAGAGCTGCAAAAATACAGGGAGTTGGGTATATGAATGATAAAACTTATATGAAAGAATTGCTCCAGGAGATACAAAGCTATAAGCAGGAAGTATCTTTGATGGAGGTCTGTGGAACCCATACCATGGCTATTGCCCGCAGCGGGATCAGAGAAATGGTGCCCGCGAACATTAAACTGCTCTCCGGGCCGGGCTGCCCGGTATGTGTAACCTCCCAGGGTGATATCGACGCGGTAATTAAATTATGCCAGGAACCGGGAATTATCCTTTGTACCTTTGGCGATATGATGAGGGTGCCGGGAAGTGATAGTTCCTTACAGGAGGAGCGCAGCCGGGGTGCCGATATAAGGGTGGTTTATTCGCCTTTGGATGCCCTGGAGATAGCGCGTAAAAACCCGGAACGAGAAGTAGTTTTTTTAGGAATCGGCTTTGAAACTACGGCGCCAACTATAGCGGTTAGCCTGGAGCAGGCGGAAAGGGAGAGGATAAAAAATTTCTCGCTACTCTCTTACCATAAGCTGGTACCTCCAGCTTTGGAAGTTATTTTTTCCGACCCTGATATAAGGGTGGACGGGCTGATTTGTCCCGGGCATGTTTCGGCGGTAATCGGTCTTAAACCCTATGAACTACTGGCGGCCAAATACCGCAAACCTTGTGTTGTCACTGGTTTTGAAACTGTGGATATACTGGAAGGAATAATAATGCTCCTGCATCAAATGAGCCAGGGGGAAGCGCGGGCGGATATTCAGTACCGGAGGGTAGTGAGGAAAGAAGGCAATCCGGTAGCGGTGGAATTGCTCGAGCGGATTTTTCAGCCGGAGGAAGCTCGTTGGAGAGGTCTGGGTCCTATCCCCGGCAGCGGGCTGAAATTGCGCTCAGCCTACGAGTGCCTGGATGCAGCCAAAAAGTACCAGCTTCCCCAAATTGCAGATCTACCTATTAAGGGTTGTTCCTGTGGAGAGGTGCTTACGGGCAAAATCAGCCCCCGGGAGTGTTTGCTCTTTGGCCGGGGATGTACCCCCTTAAAACCGGTTGGCCCTTGCATGGTCTCCCATGAAGGGGCTTGTGCCGCCTATTATCGTTATACCCCAGCAAAGGAGAGGAACTGAGATGAAAATAGACCGTGTATTGTTGGCTCACGGCAGTGGCGGCCTTATGAGCCAGCAGCTGGTAGAGGAAATATTTAAAAAAGAGTGGAATAATCCTTACCTGGAGCCCATGCTGGACGGGGCTCTGCTTGATTTGCCAGCAGGCAGGGTAGTTATGACTACCGACTCCTTCGTTATTACTCCTCTGTTTTTTCCAGGGGGCGACATAGGCAAGCTTTCCATTTGCGGGACGGTTAATGACCTGGTAGCCTGTGGGGCCAAGCCTCTTTTTTTATCGACCGCCTTGATAATAGAAGAAGGTTTGCCCATGTCCGACTTAATCCAAATAGCCCAATCGATGGCCCGTACGGCCAGGGAGGCAGGTGTGCAACTGGTAACGGGTGACACCAAGGTGGTTGAAAAGGGAAGCGCGGATGGGATTTTTATCAATACCACTGGAATCGGAGTGATAGCTGAAGGTATCGATTACCGGCCCCAGCGTATCCAGCCGGGAGATCTGGTAGTGGTCAGTGGAACTATGGGAGATCACGGCCTGGCCATTATGGCCCGGCGGGAGGGTTTGAGCTTTTCCACTCCGGTAAATAGTGACTGTGCTCCGCTTTTCCGTATAGGGCAAGTTCTGGAAGCCTTTGGCGGTAATGTTCGCTGCATGCGCGACCCCACCCGGGGTGGCCTGGCTACGGTTCTTAATGAACTGGCCCGGCAGTCCGGCCGGGGAATAAAGGTGGTGGAAGAAGATATACCGGTAAATCCGGCTGTTGCCGGGGCCTGTGATATGCTGGGAATGGACCCGCTTTATATGGCCAATGAGGGGAAGATGGTAATTGTTTTAGCCCCGGAAAGGGCTGCAGAAATACTTGCTGAATTGCAAAAAATAGACATAGCTGCGGAAGCTGCCATAATCGGGGAAGTTAGAGCAGAACCTGCCGGTTTGGTCTTAATTGAAACCGAACTGGGAGCCGAGCGCATATTGGGCATACTGGAAGGGGAGCATGTTCCCCGCATCTGCTAGCGCTGTTACATCTTTTTAGTTATCGTAAAAAAGCCTCGCAACTACGCTTTTCGGATTTTAATGTACGTTATTTATGGTTTAAACTGAGGCGTATGATGCAGGGTCTTAAGGAAAACGATATCCTCATTCATTCATTTTGCTGTTTAAGCCGGATGAAATCACCGCCACACTTCTTAAACACAGGGGAATCATACCTATCGATCTCTCGCTTTATAATGGATAAACCAAAAGCGAAAAACTCTGTTCTTTTCTCCAGGAAATTCTGCCCCGCTGACCTGCTCCACCATTTAAGCAAATTACTGCCGTACAGGTTTAACCCCTCATCTTAGATTTAGATATAGAAATCCCCATAATAGAGGAAAGCCCCACAACCGCAAATGCTGTGGGGCTTGACGTTTCTTTAATTTACAGCTATATTCTTTACTTGCCGCTTGGTATTCTCATACCGTAGAATGTACGCCACACAAAGATTATGGCAATGGTAAGGAAAGCGCCGCCGACATAAGGAGCTATGTCTCTGAAGGTTTCAGATATGGCTATTTCCATGGCCAGCAATCCAAACAGGGTGGTGAACTTGATAATCGGATTTAAGGCTACTGAAGAAGTATCTTTAAAAGGATCACCTACGGTATCGCCCACTACTGAAGCCTCATGCAAAGGAGTGCCTTTTTCCTTGAGGTCCACTTCAACCACTTTTTTAGCATTATCCCAGCAGCCGCCGGCATTGGCCATAAAGACCGCCTGGAATAAACCAAAGACTGCTATGGAAATAAGGTAAGCCACAAAGAAGGCAACTGGTTGAGAATTACCGGCCTGAGGTGCGGAAAGGCAAGCAAAGGCCAGAGCAAAGGAGAATATGGCGATAAAGATATTGAACATACCCGACTGTGCATACTGGGTGCAGATTTTTACCACTTCTTTGGATTTTTCGGTGTTGGCTTTTACGTTGGCCGCTTCTTCCAGGTTGATATTATTCTTGATATACTCAACCGCCCGGTAGGCTCCGGTGGTAACTGCCTGGGTGGAAGACCCGGTAAACCAGTAGATTACCGCCCCGCCGCATAAGAATCCTAAAATGGTGTATGGATTAAGCAGAGTAAGGATGGTGGCCGGTTCAACTCCCAATACATTCTTTATAACCAGAATCAGGGAGAAGATCATGGTGGTAGCACCCACCACAGCAGTACCAATCAATACCGGTTTGGCAGTTGCCTTGAAGGTATTGCCGGCGCCATCGTTGGCTTCCAGATAGTATTTACCTTTATCGAAATCGGGCTTAAAACCAAATTCTTTTTGGATTTCCTTGTCAATGTCTTTTATTTCTTCAATCAGGGAGAGTTCATAGATGGACTGAGCATTATCGGTTACCGGGCCATAACTGTCAACTGCAATGGTTACCGGGCCCATACCCAGCATGCCGAAAGCCACCAGACCAAATGCAAATATGGAAGAGTAACTCATTATATAGTGGGAAATCGGTATACTCGCATAATAGGCACCGAACATAATACCCACGAAAACCAGTCCAATCCAGAATGAGCTGAAGTTACCCGCCACCAGACCTGACAGGATGTTCAGTGAAGGCCCGCCTTCGCGGGAAGCTTTGACAACTTCCGCTACATGCAGGGACTTGGGACTGGTAAATATTTTAGTGAATTCAGGTATCAAGGCTGCTGCCAGGGTTCCAAAGCTGATAATCAGGGCCAGCACAGACCAGATAGGTGTCAGAGCAGTTTCTGTGCCTGCACCCGGTCCCAGAATGTAATAGCTGACACCAAAAGTAACCGCAATGGAAATAATGGAAGTAATCCATACCAGACTGCTGAGGGGCGCTTCAAAATCGAAATCGTCCTTGCTCCCATATTTAGCCTGGCTAAATACTCTGTTAATGTAGAATGAAAAAATGGAGGTAATAACCATTAATACACGAATGGCAAATATCCAGGTAAGCAGCGTAGTTTGCAAAGCCGGCGCCACTGCCAATACAATAAATGTAACCAGAGCAACACCTGTAACTCCATATGTTTCGAAACCATCGGCAGTTGGCCCAACGCTGTCGCCTGCGTTGTCACCGGTACAGTCGGCAATAACGCCGGGATTACGCGGATCGTCTTCTTTAATGCCAAAAACGATTTTCATGAGGTCGGCACCAATGTCGGCTATCTTGGTAAATATACCGCCGGCAATACGCAGTGCACTGGCCCCCAGGGATTCACCAACGGCAAAGCCGATAAAGCTGGCCCCGGCCAGTTCGCGAGGAACAAAGCACAGTATTATTAACATCATGATTAGCTCAACGCAGACCAAAAGTACACCTATGCTCATGCCGGCATCAAGAGCAATATTCAAGAGCTTGAGCGGTTTTCTTTCCAATGAGGTAAATGCCACCCTGCTGTTAGCCAAGGTATTCATGCGGATACCATACCAAGCTACGCTGTAAGAACCGAGAATACCTATCACAGTCCACATCAGGATGAACAATACCGAAGCAATCGGCATTTCCTGCAGGAAGCCAAAATAAAATGCTATACACACGCCGATAAAAGCAAATAGTATAGCAATAAACTTGCCCTGTTGAATAAGATATGTTTTACAAGTTTCATAAATGGTTTGAGCTACATCCAGCATGCACTGATGAGCCACCAATTTTTTGACCTTCATAAATTGATACAAACCAAACAGCATACCCAACACACAGACCACTATACCTGCATAAAGCAAACTGTTTTGATCCGCGCTCAGATTAGGAATCTTCAAATTAGCCTCACTAGCAACCGCCATTGCCGGTGAAAGCAGTAATAAAACAAAGCTAAGCAAACTGCCCAGCATCGTCCTGATTTTGTTTCTAGAGACAACCTCCATTTTGACGAATCACTTCCTTACTGTATTTTTTGGACTTGAACATAAGTCCCGGAATGGTTACCTCCAGGGCGGCTTTATTTGAAGAAAGATAGGGAGCAAAACCGCCCTCATCACCTGCGGAAGTAACCATCCCTTTGGCAGATAGAACTTTATTTAATGAGTGATAGATAGACTTCCACTTCCATACTCAGGACTTCCCCTAAGCTGGAGGTTCCGCCAGGGTACGCTCATGAATTCAGTTATTTCTTTTTCGAGAACTTTTCTTTGATTTTGGAATATTTACGCAGGGCTACAATGGCGTTAACCGCTTGTTCAGGAGTTGCATAGGCGGGAATGCCGTGGTCCCTTAATCGGATAATTGCTTCCAGGCACTCGGCTCCACCCTGACATTCCATAACAAAGGGTTTACCCAGGGGTTTGTAAGCTTCGTACATTTCAATAGCGACATCAACCACTCCTGGGACATCGGTAACCGCCGTCGGACAGATGGAGCAGTAAACCATATCCACATTGGGGTCGCGCATGGCCTGGCGCAGAGCTCCCTTGTAATGAACCGGGCTGGCGGTTCCAGAGATGTCAACCGGATTAAGCGGAGAACCGAACATGGGCATGTAAGTCCTGATCCTTAATCCCAGGTCGGGAGAAATCGAGCTTAACTCCTGCATGGGCTGGCCAAGTCTTTCAAAATGATCACAGGATAGCAAGCCTGAACCGCCGCCGTTGGTAATCATGGCTACGCAGTCTCCCTTCAATTCCGGTTGCAAGCCCAGAGCTAGTGAAATATCCAAAAACTCCTGGAAAGTGGTGGCACGGATTACGCCGCACTGTTCGAAGAGCTGATCATAGAAAGCATCGCTGGTGCCTTCGTTTTCGGAGGCAGTATGGGCAAAAGCTGCCTTGACGCCGATTTCCGACCCACCCACCTTTATAACCACTATAGGTTTGTTGGGAACCACCGAAGTACAGGCCTTGACAAAGGCTGTCGGGGAGTCCAGACCTTCGATATAGATGGCCAGTGACTTAGTATGAGGATCGGTATTGCCATATTCAATCAGTTCAGAGAAGTCCACATCAGCCTTGTTGCCCAGCCCCACGAAAAAGCTCATCCCGAAATGCATGGTGGTTGAGTTCCCCAGGGCAGCCAGCAGATTTGCCCCTGACTGGGAAATCATAGCCACCGGTCCTTTTATAGGCAAATATGGAATAAAGCCGCAATTAAAATTGAGATAGGGGCTGCCCATTCCTACTAAATTGGGACCGAAAAGCGGGAGCTTGTTATCCCGGCAGTATTGGGTTAAACGATCCTGCAAATCGCCGCGGCCGATTTCCTTGAAGGCGCTGGTAGCGATGACTACGATTTTAGCTTTCTTGGCAACCGCGTGTTCCAGAGTCATCTTGACCAGGTGAGCCGGAACAGCTACAAACACCAGGTCCACCGGTCCGGGAATATCGGTTATTGTCTTGTAAGCTGTTAAACCATGAACCTTGTCAGCACGGGGATTAACCGGATAGATTTCTCCGCGGTAGCCCCAATCCTTCAGGCCTTGAATGACTTTGTAACCCACCTTGGCCGGGTAGCGCGAAGCCCCCACCACAGCTATTGAAGAGGGATTTAGGAAATGTTTCAGGTTGTCAATTACGTACTTGCGTGGAGCATCAATCTTCATAATTATTTAGCCCCCTTCCTGATTGTACATTCGGGTCCACCGGGCTGGGTCCTGTCCTGTAGAAAGTCATCGGTAAATACGCATTCTTCCCAGTAACCGTTCTGATCATCCAGGCGGCAGACCCAGCGCCGGTACATGCGGGTCATATCCGCTTCTTTAATCTCTTCGATCTCGCTGTAGGAGTTGAGTTTAGCTCTTAAAGCCGGGATATCTGTGATCTCGTTGTAGGCCCACAAGATTATGTCATAGAAGGAATCACTGAATTCTTTAACCGTATTAAATTCCTTTATAGCTGATAATTCATCGCTGATTTCCGCTTTGCGGCAGCAGGGAATGTTTTGGAACAGGCGGATAACAAACATACGGTTGGTCAGGTCCAACTTCATAAAATTCAGGTGGAAAAGAGGAACGATGATGCGTTTAACTTCAACCAATTCTTTAATTCCGTCCAGCATGGCCTTTTCGTCCAGACCGGATACTTCAGCCAGCACCTTGAAGTCGAAGAAATCTTCCATGGGTCTTTTAGCATTTAAGGCCTGTATAATTTTCAGATCAGTGAGATCCAGTTTGTCTTGAACCTGGGCCAGCTTTTCGATTTGACCCGGGCCCCATAAAACTTCGCGGTAGCCGTCGCCCGGGCAGTCGAACTGGTTAACATGCGACTCACGCAGGTCGCGGCGGATAGGGCATAGATGTACGTATTTAACTTCCGGCCGATTTTTCCACGGTTCTAAAACGTCGTAAAGAAGGTTGTCAATTACCCTCATATGATTGCCGTTGTAGAAATCGAAATCCCCCTGGCATTCGTAACCAGTGCAGATATCGTCCTTGTTTTGAAACCATTCGGATAATTCGGCTTTGGCTTCGGGGGGGGTGTTTTCATTGAGTTTGACCATCCAATAATATAGACCCCAACCGTAAACAGACACCGCCGGATTCATAACAAATACGATGGTGCGCTGTTCGTACATCCGCTGCATCCGCTGTATGATCTCCTCTTTACCGAGGCCGACGGTTTTGGAGAGGTAGTTCATGTTAAAAACATCGGGACGGATCTGATACGAAGATTTAGCAACATTGTAGGCGCTCATTTTAGCGTCATCCAATCCTACTATTCCTGGCTCTAAGAATCCGAGGCCGCGGGGTGAGAAGAAATATTTCTTCATCCAACTTTGCTGTTCTGGGCTGCCCAATAAATATTCCGGGGCGGGCTTGCTTTGTTCTTCTTTCATTGTCCTTCCTCCTTAGTTAGTATGGTTTTCAAGGTTAAGATGTATGGGGAACCGAGCTTCACCTCCTTGTTGGGATTGCTCCAGACTGATTCCTCCCCTTTAAATGCAAAAACCATGCCAACAAAAAACCCCTGAATTTTTCAGGGGTTAAAGGAGCGTCTGCTTAACATTCCGTAAATAATATGGACAATTGTAAAGATATTTAACGAACCAGACAATATTGCTTTATCTTTTTATACAAGGTTACTCGGCTTATTCCCAACATCCGGGCAGCTTGGCTGAGATTGCCTCCGCAGGAGCTTAGGGCTTGGTTAATCACTTGCTTTTCAGCATTTTGCAGAGGCATATTCGAATCTTCCTCATGGTGGATGTTTCTGTCATTAACAATATGCTGCGGCAAGTGGCAGGGAAGAATTAACCCATCTTCGGCATAGACCACCGCGCATTTAAGCGCATTTTGAAGTTCGCGCACATTTCCCGGCCAGCTGTAGGTCATCATCAAATTTCGTGCTTCATCGCTGAGGGTATACGGAAGGCCCTGTTCAGCGGAATGCTGTTTTAGGAAATAGTCAATCAAAATAGGGATGTCAGTTTTGCGCTCATACAATGAAGGGACGTGCAAGGCCAGCACATTCAAACGCCAAAACAGGTCCTCCCGAAAAGCTCCGGCTTCGACCATGCTTTCCATATCCCGGTTGGTAGCGCAGATAATTCTTACATTGGTGGAAACGGGGCGGAGGCCGCCGAGTCGCATGTACTGCTTTTCTTGCACCACCCGCAGGAGCTTTACCTGCAGGTTCGACGGCATTTCTCCTATTTCGTCAAGGAAAAGAGTGCCTCCTTCGGCTAGTTCCAATTTGCCGGGGTTACCATGGGAGCGCGCTCCGGTAAAGGCGCCACCTTCATAACCAAAAAGTTCGCTTTCCATCAACTCATCCGGGATTGCTCCGCAATTAATGGAAACAAAGGGTGCTTCTGCCCGGTCGCTAGAATTATGAATGGCCTGAGCAAACATCTCTTTGCCGGTTCCGGTTTTGCCCTCGATAAGGACTTCGTAAGGTGCTTTGGCCATAATCAAGGCTTGACTCTTGGTCTGTTTAATCTCCCGGCTCTCGCCTATGATATCATCAATAAATATTTTGGCCTGAAAAGGGCGGCTGCCCGAGACGTTCTTCATTTTTTCAGGTTTTTTTTGCAGGATATGGATGCTATATTCCTTAAGTCCGCTGGCGTCTTTAAAACCAAGCTTTCTACTTACCAGACCCTCTGTATTTAAATGCTTATTTTCTCCATAACTGCTTTTAAAGAGCTGGACGCCATTAGTCAGATCCCGACTTAGCGGCAGAGAGACTTGTGGGAATACAGAGTCGACAGGTTTTCCTATAGCTTCGGATATATCCAACCCGAGCAGAGCCCCGAAACTTTTGTTAACCTCCACAATCATGCCGCCCTGGTCGGTAATGAGAACTCCTTCGGGAATCTCGCCTAAAACCAGGGATAGACTCTTTTCAATACGATAATAGACGTTTTCGACCTCGAAGCGCTGGTAATAGTTTTGCACTGCGGCAGCGGCCATTAACAGAAAATCAAAGACCGGGCAGGCAGATTTCAAAAGTCCGTCCGTATCGGTTGCAGTTCCTAATATCCCCACTACACTGCCGTCTTTAGCCTGTATGGGAACCGAGGCACAAGCCTTATCTTTCAGCACAACACAATACTTTTCTTCCGATATCCAGAATATCGGGCTGTTTTCGTCAAGAGCCAAAGACACAGCGGTGGTTCCAACCGCAGCTTCACCCCAGTTTACTCCCACTCCGAAATTGATCAGTTCTTCATATTCACGGGATACTCTGGTATCGCCGGCGATGTATAGAAGATTAGCATACTTATCGGTTAGATAGAATATATAGCCGCTGCTTTTTGCGGCCCAGGAAACGCCTTGGAGGAGGTCCCGGACAATCCCGATCAACAGGGCGTTGTCTTTTAAGCATCGATTCAATTCAACTATGGAAAGCACATTGTTTCCTTTTCCGCCTTCAGGGTCTATACCCAGCTTTTTACACCTTATCCATGAGCGGAGTACAGGTGCTCTAACAGCTTTGGGCATCGTTCCGTTCTTAATAAAGCTTACCCATTCATTTCTTAGATTTGTGGATTCAATCTGAATGCTGTTCGCCATCCGATCACCTCCAAAAATTTATTAATGCGATATTCGACTTTATTTCATGAAATCCTCCATTAAATTGTCCGACTGTTCAGGCTCAGAAATCCCCATAATAAAGGAAAGCCCCACAATCGCAAACCGCCTGCAGCAGATCCTTTTCTACAAGGAACTGGGACTGAGCCTGGAAAGCATTAAAGAGATCGTAACCGCCCCCTCTTTCAATGCCACCAGAGCATTGTGGGAACACCATGCCAAACTTCTTGCCAAAAAAGAGCAATTGGACCTGTTGATTGCCAATGTTGAGAAAACTATTGCTCTTAAGGAAGGGAGAGCTACCATGACTGATCAAGAAAAATTTGTGGGCTTTAAGCAAAAGCTGATTGAGGAAAATGAGGAAAAGTACGGTCAGGAAATTCGCAATAAGTATGGTGACCAGACCGTTGACCAGGCCAATCGAAAACTCATGAATATGAGCCCGGAGCAATATGAAGAGGTTGCCCGGCTGGGCGAGGAGCTGCTAGAAGTGCTTAACGCCGCCTTTCAGGCTGGTGACCCGGCTGGCGACTTGGCCCAGGAAGCAGTTAAACTGCATCGTCAATGGCTGAGCTACTACTGGCACAGCTACAGTAAAGAGGCCCATATCGGGCTGGCGCAAATGTATGTTGATGACGAACGGTTCAGGGCCTACTATGACCAAAAACAACCCGGGACTGCCGCCTTTTTACGGGATGCCGTTCGGTTTTTGCCGGAAAGAAAAAGTAGTCTGGCTTTTCGACTGGAGTGTAACAGACGGTCCTGACGGACCGTCCTGCTCTTTTACTCGTCATGGTGTTCGATTACCAATCCTTCAACATGCCGTTTCCTCATGATTTTTCTCTTCTTCCGGTCTTCTTTGCTTTCCAGGACGATATCCAAATCATAGTTTTCCGGGTACAATTCAGCGCGGTCGATGTGCAGGGTCAGGCGCTTTTGGTTAATCCGCACCTTCTTGCCCAAAACCAGTACCACCAGGTCGCCTTTTTCATCTTCCTCCTCACAGACCACCCCGGTACGCTGCATGGTGCTGATATAGACCCGGTCCCCGATTTTGAGGTTCTTTTTTTCATAGCGACGCTGCCGTTGCAGACGTTCCTGGTCCTTTTCCGCTTTTTCCAGAGCGCGAGCCGTTTCCCGATGTTCCTCAACCGCCTTTGAATCCATCAGCTTCTCCGTCCGGGGCAGGGGCTCGGGTCGATAACTGATCTGCTCCCCATAGCTGATTTCGTGCGCCCGGGCGATTAAGTCCGGATCCATCCCCAGACGCAAGGCTATCAAAAAGGCATGGCTGTCGCCCCAGGTACCGATTTTTAACCGATACAGTGGTTGCAGGCTGTCCGGGTCGAATTCCATGCAGCCATTGACAAAGCCTTCCGTATAGGCGGCAAACTCCTTGATCTCACCAAAATGGGTGGTGGCCACAATCGTGGCCCCCCGGGCAAAGATCTCCTCCAGCACGGCAATGGCAAAGCCCCGTCCCTCAGCCGGGTCAGTGCCTGCTCCCAATTCATCCAGCAGCACTAAAGTGCGGGAATCGGCACAGTTCAGCATGGTCAGAATATTGAGGACATGGGCGGAAAATGTGCTAAGAGACTGTTCCATGCTCTGGCCATCGCCAATGTCTGCGAGAATATCCACAAATACAGCTATTTCACTGCCCGCTTCCACCGGCACGTGCAGACCGGCCTGGGCCATGAGGGTGAGCAAACCGACCGTTTTTAAGGCTACTGTCTTGCCGCCGGTATTGGGACCGGTAATAAGCAGGGCCCGGTTGGATTCCCCGATGTAAAAATCCAGCGGCACCGCCCCCGCTCCCAGCAGCGGGTGACGGCCCTGTTTGAGCAAGCAATACCCCCGGGTATTTAGTTTAACCGGCCTCATATCCAGCGCCCGGCTGTATTTGGCTTTGGCAAAAACAAAGTCATAATGAGCGATAGTTTCAATATTTACCGACAGCTCGCGGGCGTGTTTTTCCACCTGTCCGGTTAAATGGGTCAGTATGCGGTAGACCTCCTTCTCTTCCTCCGCTTTGAGCTGGCCCAGCTCATCGAGCCAGCGGGTTACCGCCGCTGGCTCGATGAATACCGTGGAGCCAGTGGAGGAAGTATCCACCACGGTTCCTGCAAAGGCCTTCCGGTATTGGCGGCGCACCGGCACCACCAAACGACCATTTCTCTCCTGGATTACCGTGTCCTGAAGCATGGAAGCATAGGCGGGCGACCTTAACACCTCCTGCATCTTCTGCCGAATCCGTTCCTCAATAATCAACCGGCGTTTACGGATTCTTAAGAGAGCGGCGCTGGCCCGGTCAGCTACCTGCTGGTTGACGATTGCCCCGGCAATTTCCTCCTGCAACTCCTGCAGGACAAACATGGAACTAGCATAGGAAGCCAGCCGGGGAGCTGTAGTTTCCAGTGCCTCCATGTACTTGCCCAGCCTTTTTACCCCTTCAAGAAGGTTTTGACAGGCTTCCAGTTCGGCAGGGGTAAGGACAAAGCCCTTGCCCAACTTGGCCATGACCTCGCTCATTCTATCCATTATGGGAATAGGGACACTGGCATTGACCTCCAGCATGGCCCGGGCCTCAGTTGTTTCATCCATCCAGTTCTGCACCTGTTGGCAACGGGCCGAAGGCTGCAGCTGCTGCAGCCGGTTCCGGGCTATTTCGGTCAAAGCATAGGTTTTAACCTGTTCCAGGATCTTGTCAAATTCCAGTACCTCCAGGGTTGATTGATTCACTCGTCTCTCCTCCCTAATTCATAAGGAACAGGGCGGCCCAATAAAAAACGGACCGCAGCAGAGCACACGGCTGTGCCAGGTCCGGTCCCATCAACCAATGATTATGGCCAAAGTATAAAGCAGGTAATAAGAAAGCCGTGCCATCAGCACAGCTCTAACCATAACTTAATACCTGTTAAAGAAAGAATGCCTGCCGGTGTCGTTCTGCTGCAAACAGCACACCGAAACAGCCCTTTTTCAGGGGCCTTTTCGGGGCTATCTGCCGCCCTGTATGCAACTACAGTCGGTAATGAACAACCTCGGACATAAATGCATTCCTTTCCTTTGAGCCTACCTTTATCATATTCCTCCCGCTTCCAAAAAGCAAGACAGGGTACAGAAGCAAAAAGAACGTCCCCTCGCTTCCCTCAAGGGATTGTTGATTTGAGGATATAATTATGGTACATTAGAGCCACGAAAGGAGTAACAATTATGCCTAAAATCATTCCGATTCGGGATTTAAAAAATACAAGTGAGATTTCTCAAATGTGTCATGCTTCAGATGAACCTATTTTTGTGACCAAAAATGGATATGGCGATATGGTTATAATGAGCATTAAGCTGTACGAAGAAAAGATGTTTATGTTGGATGTCTACCAGAAACTAAGGGATGCCGAGCAACAATTGGCGGAAGGGGAGATACTTGAAGGAGATACTTCTCTGAAGAAGATAAGAGAAAAATACAATGTATAAATTGATTGTCTCAGAACTTGCTCATCCCCGCCATAGATTGGAATTTGATTTTTTACCCTTCTCAGTATATCACTGGATAATAGCGTATAACAAAACAGCATTAAATTCCTCTGTATTTTCAGGTTATGTAGGCACTTCGAGCAACTTCAATTTATCGGGTTACAGTGGATATGGAACAGGAAAACATTGCATAGAAAACGCATAAGGCGAACGGCTTTCGCCGTCCGCCTTGTACATGAACCCCAGTCCCACAATCTGTCCCTTTAAACGAGAACATAAGGGTTTTGAGGCTTTAATTCTGGTACTATAGCTCTATCTATTATTATTCTATTCGGTGGGAATCCTCATGCCGTAGAAGGAACGCCATACGAAGAACAGAGCAATAATAAGGAATATACCGCCGACTACCGGAGCTATATCCCGGAAGGATTCGGAAATGGCAATTTCCATAGCCAGCAAACCGAAGAGGGTGGTGAACTTGATGATGGGATTCAAGGCCACTGAAGAGGTGTCCTTAAAAGGATCGCCTACAGTATCACCAACCACGGTAGCATCATGTAAAGGAGTACCCTTTTCCTGCATATCCACTTCTACGACTTTCTTGGCATTATCCCAGCAGCCACCAGCGTTAGCCATAAAGACCGCCTGGAACAAACCGAACAAGGCGATGGAAATCAAGTAGGATACAAAGAGAGCTACTGGAGCCTCATAGGTCCTGGGAGCGGAGAGACAGGCAAAAGCCAGGGCAAAGGAGAAAATGGCGATAAAAATGTTGATCATGCCGGCCTGGGCATACTGGGTGCAGATCTTTACCACTTCCTTGGATTTCTCCGTAGATGCTTTCTGGCTGGCCTTTTCGTCGAGCTGAATGTTCTTTTTGATATACTCCACGGCCCGGTAGGCCCCGGTGGTTACGGCCTGGGTGGAAGCACCGGTAAACCAGTAGATTACCGCGCCGCCACAGATGAATCCCAGAATAGTATAGGGATTGAGTATGGTAAGAATGCTCTCTGGTTCCACTCCCAGAACACTCTGGATAACCAGAATCAAGGAGAAGATCATGGTGGTAGCTCCAACCACAGCGGTTCCGATTAATACCGGCTTGGCCGTGGCCTTAAAGGTATTACCGGCACCATCATTGGCTTCCAGATAGTACTTGGCTTTATCGAAGTCAGGTTTAAAGCCGAAGTCCTTTTGAATCTGTTTGCTGATATTGGGAATAGTTTCAATCAGAGATAGCTCATAGATAGACTGGGCATTATCAGTAACCGGTCCATAGCTGTCTACGGCAATGGTAACCGGACCCATACCCAGCATACCGAAAGCCACCAGACCAAAAGCAAATATGGAGGGATAAATCATAATTTCGTCTAATCCAAAGCCGCTGAAATAATAGGCGGTAAACATGAGAGCCAGGAAAACCATACCTATCCAGAAGGCACTGAAATTACCAGCTACCAGACCCGATAAAATGTTCAGGGAAGGACCGCCTTCACGAGAGGCCTTGACAACTTCAGCCACATGATCGGATTTGGGACTGGTAAAGATTTTGGTGAATTCAGGAATCAGGGCGGCTCCCAGGGTTCCAACACTTATTATTGCCGCCAGGATAAACCATAGCGATTGCAGGTTAGCTGGTGCGTCGGAGGACGGTCCCAGCAGGAAATAGCTTACTGCGAAAGTGACCGCAATGGAAAGAAGGGAAGTAATCCACACCAGGCTGGTTAAGGGCTGTTCAAAATCAAATTCTTCCTTGCCGGCATATTTGGCCTGGCTGAAAGCTCTGTTGATAAAAAACGATGCTATGGAGGTAATAACCATTAATACGCGCATTACAAATATCCAGGTCAGAAGAGCCGTTTGCAGGGCTGGTGCTACTGCCAGAACTATAAAGGTGACCAGGGCTACGCCGGTTACCCCGTAAGTTTCAAATCCGTCCGCAGTCGGGCCTACACTGTCACCGGCGTTATCCCCGGTACAATCGGCAATAACCCCGGGATTACGCGGGTCATCTTCCTTTATACCAAAGACGATTTTCATCAAGTCGGAACCGATATCGGCAATCTTGGTAAATATTCCGCCCGCTATACGCAAAGCGCTGGCCCCCAGAGACTCACCGATAGCAAAGCCGATAAAGCTGGCGCCGGCCAGTTCCCGCGGCACAAAGAGCAGGATTATGAGCATCATAATCAATTCAACGCAGACCAGGAGTACCCCAATGCTCATACCGGCATCAAGTGCAATATTCAAAACTTTGAGCGGTTTTTTCTCCAGGCCTGCAAAGGCGGTCCGGCTGTTGGCCAGGGTGTTCATGCGGATACCATACCAGGCCACACTGTAGGAACCGAGGATACCTATCACGGTCCAGGCCAGGATCAGCAGTACCCCGCTCAAGGGAGTTTTTTGCAGGAAGCCAAAGTAGAAGGCTATGCAAACTCCGATAAAGGTAAATAGCAAAATAAGAAACTTGCCTTGCTGAATCAGATAGGTCTTACAGGTTTCGTAAATAATACTCGCCACATCCAACATGGATTGATGAGCGGGGAGTTTTTTAACCTGGGTAAATTGATAAAGACCAAATAGCATACCCAGTACACAAACCACGATACCAACAATAAGCAAATTATTCTGCGCCGGGCTCAAAGTCGGAATAACCAAGTTGGCTTCACCGGCAAAGGCTGCCGCCGGCCATAGCAACAGCATAAGCAAGCTTAAAAGGGCAGAGAACATGGCCCTTGCTGCTTTTACCTGCTTCCCTATTGGAAATAGAGTGACAGAATCCAAAGTCACTACTTATCAACCTTCTTTCTTCATTTATTATGTCTTGCTTAGTGCGGAATCACTAGTCTTTATGTAGCTCGCCCGGGCAGTCAACAGTTCATTTTGACGGTAGCTAATCCACTCTGATTTTGAGTGTTGCCGGGTCTAACCTGGGGCCAATTAGAGCTGACATGGCTTAATTCTTCGAATAATAGTTTCAACAAGTCCTTATAGCACAGGATATTAACCCCCCGGAATAGCTTGCTGACATAATTTTATTTATTAACGTTTTATCGCCTCCTTATACCTCATAAAAACCTGATCCTGTCTTAGACAGAATATTTTTTAAAGCCCGAAACGATTTATATGCTAAGCTACTGCACTTGATGAGTAAGGTCTCACAGAACAGGCTTGGTTCTACTGCGGTTGATTTGAGGTGAAAAATGGTCACAATAAGGTCATATTAAAAATATTAGACTTCTCCGAGATATATTTCAAAGCCCAAAATACAGGCTTTCCTGGCAAAGTACCGAAAAAACAGGAAATTTGTGCGATATTTCAGGCTATCTCAGAAATTAACGAGATTTCTTTGATTATCTCTTGACTTGACAACAACTTTATGTAAAGCTAATATCGCCAAGGAATTTTATGAAACACACAGCTATTGGATCAGGGGATGTCTCCTGTTTTTTATTTATCTTATCCATTCTTGCTCTTTTGCGAAATAGGAAAATCTATAATAATAATGACTTCTACATACTAGCAATGCATTTTGCAGGGATTATGCTTTTAGACGTCGAAACGAATATTTATAACGAGGCTAAATATTTCTCCGCTTCTTTAAGCCCGGGCTATTAATTAAAATAGGCAGCGGGTTCTAATCCCCGCCTCGTTGCAGCGCTGTGTTGAAACTACTTTGCTAGTTTCTTGCGATGCTTAAACGAGGAAATATGTAGGAATGTAAGCCTGGAGGTGTGTTTTTTGAAATTTATCGGTTTTGAAAATTTACGGCTGACTGACCGCAATAGAGCGGGCGGAGATGCGGTTTTTGAACTTAATGGAGAAAAAGCCAAAGCAGAATTCAGTTTTTATCTGCAATTAAATGAATGTCTCAGTATTCGTCTGAACCGTCATGATAAAAAATTATCTACCGCTGAGCTGGAGAAATTTATTAGCGATAATCGACTGGAACTTAAGAAAATGGTTCAGCCTGATGTGGAACGCTTACGTCGACAAAAACGTAAAGAGTTATATGGGGTGGAAGAATTTAATAACCCACATAAAAATTTGCCATGAGATTTTATTTATGATATTTTTATGAGCGTGGTCTGAGTAATAGGGTATAATTACCTGAAGTCATAGTGAGACCCTCTAAATCCTATTTTTTGGCGGGGACTTACATATTATCTTAATAATAAGAGTAGAATTTGATATGGACAATTAATAGGCAATGGTTTATTGTATTACCCATAATAGTAACCCTGGTAAAGCTTATGTTGATCCGTCGGCTAATATTTACGGAGGTGATATGGTGAAGAAAAGATGGGGAAAGGGAGAACCGGTAAATCTCTCCGACTTATTGAAGATCACACCTGTAGCCAACGAAATACTACAATTGAGCGAAGAAATGGATATGACTTGTACGGATGTAATGTGGATAGTTGCCCAGATTATCGATAATAACGAGGAAATCAATCTTCATCACATAAGACATAATCATGACGATGATGAATTAGTTCTGGATGAAGAGTGGAGTGAGGCTGACCTGGAGAGCCTGGAAGAGGAGATTGATCAGGCGCTATATACAGTTAGTGTTAAAGTCAACAGTCAGAGCCGTTTCCCTGAAGTGGCTTTCAAAGCCGGAATTAACAACCGGGAAGATATTAACTATTTCTTTGATATGGTATTGGAAATGTTGGAAAAGTTGGAGTAGATACATGCTAATAGTTCCATAATGAAATGTTAGTCAAGCCCGGGACTTTCCGGGCTTTTTTATCTAGAAAGAGAAGTTGTTTTTGGAGGGGGAGTTACAAAATGATAATTGCTTTAACCAGCGTAATTAAGTTGATTAGGCCGGAGGCCAGGGCTGTGTTCCCGTACAGTAATTCGTTGTACATCGATGATGAGATGCAAACTCTTATAGATGCCGGTTCAGGTGGGAGGGCTTTTGCTGAAGTACCCGTGGACAATATCGAACTGCTTTTGCTAAGTCATAACCACTTTGACCATGTCAATGGAATCAGTTTTTTCCCCCAAGCCAGGATTATGGCGGGCAGGGAAGAAGCTCTGACCTATCAGGACCAGGAGCTTTACCTGAAATTCTCCGGTTTTTATGATTGGGAAAGACTGATGGGTGAGATGGATAGAAGGCTTCTCTCGGGCACTATGCCACTTCCGGAAGATGTACCTGCCCAGCGTGGTTTTCAGGAAGTTCAATTGGATGGCTTGATCAAGGATGGGGATGTTTTCGAACTGGGGGTAACTTCGCTGAGGGCCATCCATCTGCCGGGTCATTCCCCCGGTCATTATGCTTTTTATTGCGAAAAAGAAGGGATTCTCTTTTCCGCCGATTTGGATTTGGCACCGGACGGACCCTGGTATGGGGGAGGATTATCTGATTTCGACGAATTGGAAAAATCAATAAAAAAGCTAATAGAAATAAATCCCCGTATACTGGTAACTTCGCACCGGCGGGTATTTGACGCTGCTCAGGATAATATTCCTGCTTTGTTGCAGACCTATCTGGATGTGCCTTTGAAGAAGGAAGAACAGAGCCTGGTTTACCTGGCTGAGCCCAGGACTATTGATGATATTGCACGACAGGATTTCATAGAAGGCTTCAAAGGGAAAACGCCGTTTGCTGTTTTTTTTACCAAAATGATGATTGATAAGCATCTTAAGCGCCTGGAGAAAGCCGGGAAAGTGAAAAAAATTGATGATACCCATTACATAAGAATAGGATAGAATTCCCTGGCCCTATTCGATATGTCCTTCGTTATTCCAGTGCTTTGTTTTGTTGGTAATGATTTTTTATTACAGCCCATAATTCATATAGCGGGGAATATTTTAATAGAGCCGTGGCCAATTCCACACAACCCAGGATACCGCTAAGGGTAGCCAGCCAACCGGTTAACATTTCCGAACCGGAAGAGAAAAAGAAGCAAAAGGCTAAAATATACCGGGCTATTACCCCATCTCTACTTAACATTAGCTTAACCTCACTTTATTTTTAATGCTTAACTGGAAATAGATTCATACCACCCTTAGTATCAGTTGTTATCTTATCGTTACGTTTGCAAAAAGATTACTTAAGTCTAGTATTAAGTCTGGAAAGTCCAAGTATGCGAGCTGGCATTGTTAAGTTTAGGATAGTGGGGATTATTTCAGGAGAAATAGGAGAAAAACGCTAGATTAATCAGGACAGATTTTCTTAAAAAGAGATTTTTAAACCTTTTTAACCTGCTTTTTACGAAGTCCTAATGATTTCTTAAAAGTGGTATTATAGAATGAATTAAAAATAGGACAGGAATTAGAATTCAAGCTTGAGACGGAGAAATGGTGGATAAAAACTACTAAGTTGGTTTGCCGAGATATAAAAAAACCGCTAGCAAAGTGCTAACGGAAATATCAGTTTTCGGCGATTGTATCTCGAAGAGATTTTCTATTATCTGTAAATAGCGGTTTAACCCTTGTAAAAATCAGGGATATGCGTTATGCTTGGTTAGGTTTATGTTTAGCAGCCTTGTTGCCAGCTATTTATAATAGCGATAATGAAACTGGGCCGGGGCTTTTTGAGAACATTAAGCTATATATATTCTTAGAAAGGAGGGACTACAATTGGATAAAAAGTTAATAGACGAAATACTCAAAGACATTGGTCTGGAACACATTGACGGTTTTGAAGACCAGGAAGAGTAAGCTGGAAGCCATTTGAGGGTAGGATCAAATGGCTTCAATTATTTTCTGGGGGCATTTCTTTAAGCAAGGTCGAGACTGTAACCAGTTCATAGCCTTGCTCCTTAAGATTTTTAATTACAACAGGCAGAGCATCGGTAGTCTGCTTGCAAGTATCGCTGGCGTGCATAAGAATAATGGCACCGGGATGAACCTTCTTCTTTACTCTTTCTATAATGGTAGCGGTTCCCGGATTCATCCAGTCCAGAGAATCAACACTCCATTGAATAGCCTCATAATTTATTTCATGAATGGCTTCAATAACGTGGTCATTATAATCTCCGTTGGGGGTTCTTATCAAATTAGCATTCACTCCTCCTACCTCATGGATATTCTTGTGAGCTTTCATAACCTCTTCCTTAATTTCGCTTTTACTCAAAGTACTGTAATTGATGTGGCGATAGCCATGACTGGCCAGTTCATGACCGTCCTTTTTAATCCTTTGTACTGCTTCCGGGTTTTCTTTAACCCAGGGACCGGAAAGGAAAAAGGTGCAGGTTATATCCGCTTCTTTCAGAATCTCAATAACCGGCATGGGAGTTTTATTACCCCAACTAATATCAAAAGTAAGAGCCGCCATCTTTTTCTCAGTTGGCACTTCATATACCGGCTTATTTTTATTATAGGCCTGTACATATAAAGCCCCACTTACCAGGATAATCAGGGTAATCAGAGCGGTAAGGGTCAGCCTGGTTCTGGCCCGTATCTTGTAAAAACCAAAAACCTTGGGCATGCTTTTTTCCTCCTCTCTTTATTCTCCTACATTTTTATGGCGATGTTTCCAGCTTTATTCCTGCTTTTCCAGGAGCATTAAATCGCTCATAGTTAGAAAACGGTAACCTTGCTGCTTAAGCTCAGGAATCAGTTTATCCAAAGCTCGTGCTGTTTCCAGGCCGTTTTTATAGCCATCATGAAGTATTATAATCTGACCAGGTTTTATGTTTTTTATTATGTGGGCCGAAATTTGAGAGGAACTGTTTCCTTGCCAATCTTTACTATCCTGCTGATAGGTCCAATAGGCTATGGTGACTTTTTCTTTCTGGGTGACCTCAACCATATCATAGGAAAGATAACCGCCTGGTGGGCGAAATAGCCGGGGCTTCTGGCCGCTGATGCTTTCAATCGATGCGTTGGTTTTCCGTATTTCTTCCTGGTAAAACTCCTTTTTCTTGTGATTAAAATCCGCGTGACTATAACTATGGTTACCGATTTCATGCCCTTCACTGGCCATTCTTTGCAAAAGTTCAGGCTGTTTTTCCGCTCTTATTCCCACAACGAAAAAGGTGGCCTGGGCTTGATGCTTCTTTAATACGTCCAGAACTACCGGGGTATTTACCGGATCGGGGCCATCATCAAAGGTCAGGGCCACTGCTTTTTCCGTAGTTTTTACATCAGTTATCACTAGTTTCTGGGCTTTCCAATTATGCATATTGGGGTGTAAGGCCAGGTTATAAGCCCCCAGTGAAATACCCAGAAACAGGATTCCGCCTAAAAAAACCCCCACGCTTCGTTTTCGCAATACAAAAAACATAAAAGCATTTCTCCTCATTTGCTGATTCTAATTTATATGTTTTAGAAAGGCTGTTTATGTTCCCCATTAAGTTAGCAAGTCAAAGAAGCGTCCTTCTGTACCCTTCGACAGATTATATAAAAAACGACAATATAGCCACTAGATGGATTTGCCCGGGAGGTGGGACAGCGGGTTCTTTTTATGGATAAAGGATTAATCCCCCGCCACGTTGCACGCTGTGTTTAAAACGGCTCCGCAGTTTCTTCCGATGCTTAAAGAGAGGAAAGCCTTCTGAACATTTTCATTCAATATTCAGAAGGCTTTGGCTAAATAAACTTGATGATATTATTTTAGATTTAAAGCTTTGGTTAAAACTGAGGCAGCCTCAGCCCGGTTAGCATTATTCTTAGGTCTGAAGGTTTGATCAGGGTAACCGCTTAACACCTGAGCTGATACAGCACTGGCTACAGCTTCCTGGGCCCAGACTGAGATATCGTTTTTATCCTTAAAACTAATTGCCTGGGTAGGCTTTCCTGCTTTGGCAGCCTTAGTAACCATTACCGCCATCTGTTCACGGGTAATGGGCTCGTCTGGCTCAAAATTGTTGTTGTTGAAACCGCTCACTATACCTGCATCACTAGCAGCAGCGATATAATCCTGTGCCCAATGGCCGGCAGTATCATCAAAAACCTTGTTTCCACTTGCAGACAATTTAAAAGCTTTAGCAAGCATACTGGCAAATTCAGCTCTGGTAATTGTTTGATCAGGCTTGAAAGTGCCATCCGGATAACCGCTAAGGATACCGATGCCTAGCATATTGCGAATAGATTCTGCCGCCCAATGACCGTTAATATCAGTCAATACCGTCTGATTGGCTGCGGGCTGACTGATTATCGGTACTGCTGCGGATTCCTTTTTCTTGGCCAGCACGGCAAATTTGGTGAAGTGATTTATTGTACCGCTTACTGTACCTGTACTCCAATCCACCTTAACGTTATCCAGCTCTACCCACTTGCTGCCATTCCAGAAGCAGATAGTCAGTTCATCTTTGCTTTGATCTGCTTTACTCTTGGTAAAGGGAAGGGTCACAGTAATGTCCTTGGCAAAATTGCCCTCTTTATCCTTGGTAATTTCATAAACATCACTAATCAGTTTACTTCCGCTGTCAACGGTCAAACCTGATGAACTAACTATAGCTACATGAACATATATGCCGCTGCTGACTGCTCCTGAAGGTATAACTACTACAACTCCGTTTTTAGTGACAGTCGCACCAGAACTCTGTACCTGTTGCCCGCTCGAAGTAGAAACGGATCCACCACCACCGGAGGAACCACCACCACCACCGCTTCCCCCACCGGCGGATGAAGCTTCCACGCCTTCAGCCGCAGCAACCAGCACACCTACATCTTTGCCTGCAGTTGTGTAGTCGTCTGCTGCGGAGCCGGTTATATTTTCACCTTGGCCCGGGATAATTATCTTGGCGTCTTCATATGTCCTGGTAACCCGCTTTCCTTCTGGAATGTTGGTGCTGGTCTTTGACTGGGTATTGTTGTAGGCTACAAAATACTGGGCTACATCCGCTTTGCTGACAAATGTCTTTTTGCCGTCTTTTCCGATTATATTAAAACCAGTTACGGCAGTGTCATTCATCAGGGCAGATCCAATTATGTCGGCCAGCCACGCTCCGTTGTATCTGTAGTACATTGGCCTTGAATATCCATAAGGTGCTTGGTTTTCATCCTTGCTGGGAAGCTGCACGGAAGTTTTCACCAGGTCTGTGTAAGTATAGTTGGTTGTGCTGCTTCCATTTGTTACATAGAAATATGGGTTCTCTGTGTATTTAAAGGATACTGTTTGGGATGCTCCTGTTCCCACTGTTATCTTCTGAAATGCCGGTTCTCCGCTTGCCAGTACAGAATTTACTACTCTTGGCGCCTTAACCGCAAATTCCATTCCCGGCATAAGGCCTGTAACTTTTTGGTCTGCAACGATTGCCAAGTCAGGGTTCTTGGCGCTTACTGCCTTTAGGGTATATCCATCTTTGCCCGTAAACTGTGCTCCGTCGTAGCTGACTACAACCCCCATTAAATACTTGATGACTGTTGCATTGGCCCCACCGATGTTGGCATCATTTTTCCCTGAGCCGGTCTCTCGGTAGGCTCTCAGATAGCCGCTGCCCTTGTCCGCATCCTTGAAGACTCCGGGAGCATCGTTAATATTGTTCTCATCCGGATTAAGATATTCTTCATGTATACCATATGCAATCACAGTTCTGGCTGCTTCTATGGTATTGCTTCCGTTGTAGTGAGGGGCTGTCAGCCATGCAATCTTATCCTTGTAGCTGGAGTTGTCTATGGAGGTTGCCCGATCTGCATGGTATCCATCCGATTCTGCATACTGGATAATCATATCGCCGGTAATTGTAACCCCGTTCAGGTTGTATAACAGGTCGCTTAACAGTGCTCCCTTGGCTGTTACCGTCTTGATTACGCTGTGATCATTGTAAAGAAAGTCTTCCGTTGTTTCATAAGCTTCCAGCTCTGCTTTTGTGTAATAGTAATACTTAGCTGTACTGTCTGCGCTTTCTTTTACCGCAATATAGAATACTGCATTCTCTGTATCTCCACCTGCAGCTTTGCCGTCGGTTACTTTTGCTGCATCAAATATACCTTCAGCTGCTTTCAAATCGGTAACTGCCTGATTTACTTGGGCTTGAGTAGCCTCCGTATTATCTGCTACTGCTTGAGCCGTATCAATTGCCGTCTTGAGCGCAGCCTTCGAGCCAAGTGCATATTGTCCTGCTGCTGACCCTTCTACTGCGTTCGTATATTTTGTATTTGCCGCTTTGATTGCATCGGTAAGAGCTGTCTTGCTTACTGCTGTTACTTTTGCTGCATCAAATACGCCTTCAGCTGTTTTCAAATCGGTAACTGCCTGATTTACTTGGGCTTGAGTAGCTTCCGCATTATCCGCTACCGCTTGAGCCGTATCAATTGCCGTCTTGAATGCAGCCTTCGATCCAACTGCATACTGTCCTGCTTCTAACCCTTCTGTTGCGTTCATATATTTTGTATTTGCTGCTTTGATTGCATCGGTAAGAGCTGTCTTGCTTACTGCTGCCGATTGACCGGTTATCGTCAAAGTGCTGAGATTCTTCACCAGCACCTGATTGCCAAACTGACCTGGGCCGTATAATCTTAATATAGTATTATTTGTAACCTGACTTCCATTTTCCAGTGCATCATAGGCGACAAACCATTTGTCGATATCTGCTTGTGAAATGGCATTGGCAGCATAATTATCACTTGTAGCCGGCTGAATGCTCTGCCCATCAGCAACACATACACCCATCGCATTAAGCAGAGCAGCCAGCGGAATGCCCGTCACACTATGATTATGCAGCGAACCGCCGCTAGAATATGAATAATTTGTTTTGTAAACACCTTTTCTGATTATTTCAGAAATAGAAATCTGATTTTCACTCTTCCCATCTTCTATAACCGTAAGCGCTATATCCTCAGTACCCGCCACAATACTGTTTACATACTTTACAAAGTGACAGTTATTATCTTCATTGACCTCTTTTTTCCCATAAGCAAACAGGGGATCATATGTATCTGCCGCTGTAGTGGGTACAACAACTGTTGCTTCAGAACTGGGAGCGATCGTGCTGGAAACTGTGCTTTTCTTTAATGCCAATATTGGAGCCACTGCCGTTGTGCTTTGTTCTCCCTGGGGATTAAAGTAATATCTTGATTGGTCGAAGGCATTCTCCAACACAAAAGAAGTCCCATCGGTAGACTTTACTTTTAAGCTCAGGCCAGTGGAAGGCGTAACACCAAGTCCTGTAAACGCTTTTTCCAAATCAATTCCTGTTAAACAGCTATATCTCCACTCCCTAGCCCCATGATCATCACTTGAAGAGTATGAAGCATTGGAAATCCATGCCTCCTCACCAAAATAGCCATATGCTCGTGTTCCATTGTCATACTGGCGAAGATCATTTAAGTTCTCCTCGCTTAAATAATAATAATTCTTTAAAAACCCCATCTTGGAAGCATTCATGGTATTTCCTGCAAATACCACTACCTTTTCAGGTGTAAGCTCACTTAGCCCTATGCCATTCTGTTCCCATGCATTATCATCTGCCGCATAAGATGCAGACGGCATTGCTATGATACACGAAAATACCATACAGACTAACAAGCAATAAGTAATTATTCCCCTTTCCCACTTCTCACCATGTCTCACTTTTAATAAACTCATTCAATCTCTCTCCTTACTAATCATTAATATTTTATAAAATTAGTCCGTTTCCACCTCCTCTCTTAATCCCTCCCACTAACCTTTAATCCGTCAACCGCTGAACTGATCCAGGCATACATTACCGGGGCCTGTGCTAAAATAAAGCTCAGCATATATATACCTATCACAATACTGCTTAGCCATTTTCTTGAGTTCTCATTTCCCCTCATAAATTCAACTTCCCCTTGCTGATTCTTTCGGTTACGGATATTTATTAATTGTTTCCGCAAAGCGCAATCGAAAGAAGAAACATAAAAAAACCGGCTCAAAAATATATAGCCTATCTGTTGGTCCGCTTATTTGGAGAAAAACTATTAGTACATATAAAGCCAGTTAAGTTATGTTATGCTTTTTAGTGTTTTGTTTTATATTTTATCATGTTTTATTGGGTTATGTAACTTAATATAATGTATTATAATAATGTGGTTAATAATGTAAAATAGCTGCTTTGACAGTCATATATGACTCTTGGAGCAGCGAATCATTTGACCAAAAAGTTTCGGAGCATGAAGCGTTTTTTGCCGATTTATTGTATTATTATATTTCTGAACGATATCCGGCTTATAAGCAAAAGGTATTGGAAAAGGTTGGCGAGGTAAAAGCAAAAGAGGTGTTAACCAGGACCGAGGGGGTGTTTTTGTGGCTGCAATCCCTGAGTCAATTCAGCAAACAATAAAAGATTATATAAACCAGATAAGGAACCAGATTACAGTTGAAAAGGCGTTTGTTTTCGGTTCATATGCCTGGGGAACATATACTTCCGATAGTTGTTGACCCCTACATTTTGTCAAACAAAAAAAGCAGGGACTTCCTTATAGGGAAGTCCCTGCTTAATCCTATTCCACGGTAAACTTCATTCTCGTCCTTATACCCAGGGTTTTATTTAAAGCTGATTGCAAGCCGGGTTCCAATATCAAGTAGTAGCTTGCCCCGGATAACCATTGGCCATCAGGGGGCTTAACCGAAATCTGGCAGTTGTTGCCGGGTACCCCTGCAACGATTACCCCCTCAACTTTATTATCCCCGTTAATATCAGTAGCCACGTAAATATTGCCAAGGTTCTGTTCATCCGGTAAAACTGGGTGGGAAAAAGTGATAATCCGTGGTTTAGTAGCATCTGTAATTGACAACCCCTGGAATTCCCGTACGAAGTTAGCCTGCAATTGGCGGCTACTCTCACCCAGGTTAAAGCTGTAGACGCTATTTCGACTAAGCATGGAGCCGTTTTCACTCCAGTAATCAAAAACATATCCACTTTGGGCCTGGGCTCTTACCGTGATTAAGCTGCCACTGTAAAACGTCCCATCGCCACTGACGGTCCCTGCTTTTACGTAATTGCTGCTCAGGCTTACAGTATAACTGGCAGGCTTAGGATTACTTATAGGGGTGTAAGTTACAAATTCAGTAAAGTGCTTGGTCCAGACTGCCAGGTCCGAGTCAACATCAATTTTACCATCTCCATCAGCAGGAATCTCGCTATCCGCAACATCCTGCCTATCGGCAGAGAGGATACGGGTAATAGGGGTGAATACTCCATTTCTAATATAGCCCACCTGCTGCTGAGCCTGACCGGGAATAAGTATTCTTACCGCCTGGGAAAAGCTGATTTGCTCTTCCTCCAGACCCAGTATAATAACCGTATTAACCTGACTGGCACCATTTATGTTAACACTGGGTTGACTGTTTATCGTAGGCAGCTGAAAAGTCCCATCCCAGCCATCCGGACCGCTGGCGATAGTTCCTTCCGGTATTTGTATTTCTACTGTACCCAGGGTAGTGGAACTGTTGATATTTACCTGAGGCATTGTGCTGCCCGGTGTAACCTCAATCGTAGCCTCGACTTCAGGGGGAACATTGATATTTAGCGGTACATCGTGCAAGACTATGGTTTCTTCTGCAGTGGCAGTTATGCTTGCCATAACCGTCACCGTACAGCTGGCCGTTTTTCCCCCTTCTGCAGTAGTTGCCGTAATTACGGCTTGCCCCGGGGCTACCGGGGTTACCAGTCCGGTATTATCAACCCTGGCTACTGCAGTATCGCTGGAATTCCAGTAGACATAGGGATAACTGGCATAGGAGGGTTGCACCGTTGCTGCTAGTTTTTGAGCAGGACCGTTTACTTCCAGGGTTAAACTACTTTTATTAAGAGTTACTCCGCTTACCGGGTACCACGAGGGTGGGGGAGAAGCCGCCGTGTTGACGGTTACACTGATACTGGTTCTTAATTCAACGCTATTAGGATTTACTACCCCCGCCGGAAGAGTCACATTTCCATTTACGGTGAAGGTCTGCCTGGTAGTTACAGCCGGGTCATAGGAGCAGGCGGCTACATACCAGGTCACATTAGCCTGTACATTTCCGTCATTGGTAATCAAGGTCACCTTGGTTGGCAATCCCAGGGCTTCTGCTGTATTAGCGGTACCGTTGGCTATGCCGGTGATGGCAGAAGGTGCGGTTATGCTGACCAGGGTTTTATCAGTAGAAACTGCTGCGTTAACCCTTACGGTAGCTGTTATCTTTAGCTCGGTCTGTGGATCTGACTGGTCTACTCCTGCCGGTAAGGCAAAGGTTCCGGTAGCGGTGTAGTTGCCTACAGTGTTGCCATCATAGCTGGCTATGCTCCAGTTTAAATCTATAGTATGGGTATCGTTATTGCTATCAGTTATGGTGGTGGTAGCTGCCAGCGCTGCCAGGGCTATTGCTTGTGCGGTGCCATAAGCTACTTCTACATTACTTACTGCTGTAATGCCGGTTATGGTTGGATTAGGTTCTACTCCTTGAGTTTTTACGGTAACGATAGCCGTTACCTTTAGCTCGGTCTGTGGATCTGACTGGTCTACTCCTGCCGGTAAGGCAAAGGTTCCGGTAGCGGTGTAGTTGCCTACAGTGTTGCCATCATAGCTGGCTATGCTCCAGTTTAAATCTATAGTATGGGTATCGTTATTACTATCAGTTATGGTGGTGGTAGCTGCCAGCGCTGCCAGGGCTGCTGCTTGTGCGGTGCCATAAGCTACTTCTACATTACTTACTGCTGTAATGTTGGTTACGGTGCTAGCTTGAGCTTTTACGGTGACCCTAATGGTAGTGGTCAGGGGTTTATTGCCGGGATTTATTACCCCGGTCGGAAGCGTTACGTTTCCATTTACGGTGAAGGTCTGCTCAGTAGTTACAGCTGGATCATAGGAGCAGGCATCTACATCCCAGGTCACATCGGCCTGAACATTTCCTCGATCCGTAATCATTGTTACTTTTTCAGGTATTCCCAGGGCTGCCGCTTCTTTAGCGGTACCGTTGGTTACGCCAGTGATAGCCGAAGGTGCGGTGATGCTGATCAGGGTTTTATCTGGTCCAACAGGGGGATTGTTTATCAGAGAGGGGTAGCCGTTATTCCCACCATATTTCCAAATACCACCAAAATCCCATTGGAAATAAATATGGGCACCATAATTCCCGCCTGTCATATCAGCTGTAGTTTTGCCATTTCCGCCGGCAGATGAAGTAACTCCTGATGTATTTGTGTCCCAATAACTATTAGTGACGTAAGGAGCGCTGAATTTAGATTCATACCCCCCTAACAGACCACCGACATATTCAGTGCCTCTTACGGCACCGATGGAATAAGCGTTAGTAATTGTACCCAAATAAGTCCACCCTACCAGACCGCCAACATAGTTCTCGGTACCGGTTGCAGCACCCGTGGCGTATGAGTTGGTAATTGTACCGGAACGATTGCTTCCCACCAGACCGGCGACTTTACCTCTACCATATATTTCGCCTGTAGCGTATGAGCGGGTAATGGTACCCTGATTGTATCCTACCAGGCCGCCGCTGCACTGTCCCCCGACCACAGTACCGATAGCGTAGGAATCGGTAATGGAAGAATTCTGCTGGTTGTAACCGACCAGACCACCGACAAAATCATCTGTACTTGTTACATTACCTGTAGCGTAAGAGTTGGTAATGGTACCCTGATTATCGCCGACCAAGCCGCCGGTTCGTTGTTTACCGTTCACTGTACTGGTGGTATATGAATTGCTGATTGCACTCTTATTGAATCCTACCAGTCCGCCGATATAATTGCATGTACTTGTTACATTACCTGTGGCGTAAGAGTTGAAGATGGTACCCTGATTGTATCCCACCAGGGCACCGGTATTTTGTTGGCCGATAACATTGTTATTCTCCAGTTTCACATTCCGGATTTTGGCAGTAGTACCGGTAAAACCAAACAAACCGGTGTAATTATCTGTACTCCGGTTGATAGTAAGGTTACTGATGATCTTGCCGTTGCCGTTAAATATGCTGGTAAATGGAGACCCGTCACTGCCAATGGGTTCCCAACCCGAACCGGTATAATAACTGCTCAGGTCGATATCTGCTGTCTGCTGGAAATGCTTATCCAGGTGATATCTCACATTGTTAAGTTGTTCGGCCGTTGCAACCTGATAAGGATTATCTATGCTGCCGTCACCGCCGGCAAAAATTACATATTCAAATGTGGATACCGGGCTATTTTCCATACCCTCTTTTATTGCTATGGCCTTGATGGTCATGTTATATGCTACTTCTATCATATTGGTATACGGGGTGCTGGCAGTTGTCGGCTTGCTATTATCGGTCGTATAGTAAATGGTTGCCCCTTCGCTTGCAGTAGATAAGGTAATATTTTGCGTTCCGCCGTAAGTACCGGATGCCAGACTGGCACTTGGAGTAACTACCATAGTAGGATCAATAATCGTCAGAGTGAAGTTCTTGATGCCACTAAACATACCTTTGCTTATGGTAGCTGTCAGGACAATTGTTTGGTGACCTTGACCTGTTGTTGGTCGGGTAACTGCTCCGGTGGTAGTATTAATCCAATCTACAGGGTTTGCACTCCAGCTTATAGATGTACCGTTTGGTCCGGTGGTGGGTAACGGGCTTTTAAGATTGGTTGTAATATTATCAGGTGAAGTGTTTCCGCCTTTGATGCTTTCCCAGGTCAGGGCCTCTATAGCGGCATCAACCGCTTCAGCATCCGGATAATTAACAATATGATAAGGTTTGAAACCCGTCAGTATTTCGGCTAAGGATATGGTAACTTTTACACTGTAATGGCCGGCCGGGACCCCGCTCGGCAAGTATAAACCTAGCTGAACCTGATTATCACTAATGACACCGGTAACTGAATCAACCGGGGTGGCCAGGGGACTGCCGTCATTATTAACCAGTGTAGCTGTAACACTAGTTCCGTTCTTGACATTGTAAGTTTCCACACTAACATCTATATATTGAGATTGTCCTGTATTATGTTGAGCGGGGGTCAGTGAAATACTGCTTATCAAGGGAACGTCAGTCGCTGTGGCAATATTATAATTTTTGGACATGATACTGGCTGAACCTGCTAACTGAGCGCGAACCTGGTAGTAACCAGGAGCCAGTTTATCAGGGATAACCATGGTAACAGTGGCCTGACCGTTAATAATCGTTCCATTTCCCGCTATACTTTTATACGTGATTTCCTGGTAAGGATCTTCCTTTAAATTCTCCCAAAATTTCTTCAGGTCCTTATTATCCAAATCGCCAGGACTAGGATAGAACAACGGAGCCAGAGGATTGCTTCCTTGAGCATTCAACAAACAGATCGAGACCGGTGTACCATCAACAGCTCCAGTGGCATGAATTGTGGCGTTAACCGTCTGAATCTCTCCGGCAACACCCGTATTTTTGTTAAGGGTCAAATAAGTTATTTCAGGAATACTCGCTAGTGAAAATAGTTCAAAATCCAGCTCGTCAGACGGGCCATCAAACACTTGGCTGGATGGGGAAACGCTGTAACCGGCTTTCTCCGCCGTTATCCTGTAGGTGGACGCCGGGTCGAAATCCCGGGTCCAGTGACCATTGCTATCAGAAATCACTGGTTGAGGCGCATTTGCGTTGCCATTTTCTACCGTGAAGTTGATATGGGTTCCGGCTACAGGTGATAATACTTTCAGCGTATAGGGTCCTGGAGTATCTGAGAAGACTACAATACGATATAAGCCGGGGAAATATATGTTAGATCCCAACGAAAGGTCACCGAATCCGGCTGCAGGGCGACGATAAATATTGTTCCCTACCAAATTCCCGCCTGAAAATGCAGAATAGGTTCCCTTATCCCCATTGGGAAGTGTAGCATGGTCGCAGTACAACAGGGTGCGTGTATACCCCCCGTTTGGAGCATGCAGCTCCAGAGCAATTTTTGTATCCTGGTGGAGAACTAACTGATATTCGTCCTGCCAAATACCTCCCCCCGCCGTAGGATAGAAATAATCGGATTTATCGATATTTCCATTTATCGTCTGCCCCAACGCTATCGGTACTACGATTGCTCCGGTGTTACCACTCTGAGAGTTCAGAGAGCTAACCGGCCCGTTGTAACCCAGCAGTGTATTTCCCGAGCAAACAGAGTAAACGGTTTGACCTACCGTTTCCGGCTGGACTTGACTAAAACCGGGCAATAACAACAATACGAATACCAAGATGCCTAAGATAGACTTAAAACCTGCCAATGCTAACCGTGTCCTTGTATCTTCCACATTTATGTGTTTTGTTCGCTCCAAGACACGGGTACATTCCAATTGGTCTTTCATTCTTAATACCTCCCTTAATTCGTCATACAAAGAATGGAGTATCTATTTCCCATACCTCAATCATCCCAGCAAAACCACCTCCATCAGTTCATTAACCGTCAAGCGCAGTCGCCCGCCGCCCCAGATGACATAGTCGCCGTCGGTGGTGGCGGTTTTAAAGAATGCTTCGTCGGCAAGCTCGCCGTATTTCATGGTGTGCAGCTTGCCGGAGAGGTCTACTGTTACTGTACTGCCGCTCTCCATTTCCATAAAAAGCCGGTAGTCCTTCATGGACAGCACGGTTTTGATGTAATTCACGCATATGCCTCCTTCTCCATAGCAAATAGAAAAATCCCATCCTACAGATTAACTATAGAATGGGATTTTGTTTTGCGCATCGTCCGAATGGACTATCTTAATGGACTATCTTTGAATATTTAATTTTAGTTTTTCCGCCAGGCGGGTGCGGCGGTCGATTTGCAGCTTTTGAAATATTGCTCGCATATGTGCGCGTACGGTGCTTTCCGTTATCATAAGCTTTTCCGCGATTTCGCTGTTGCGCAGTCCTGCGGCTGCCAGTTTGGCCACCTCATATTCTCGTTCCGTTAAGTCAGGAGGCAGCTCACCTGAAAAAAAGGCTTCACGCAACGTAAACCAGCCCTGTGAGAAGCGCTTCCTGACGGTCTTAAATTTCTCTAAAAGGGCGGGATAATCACGCGCAATGACCTCATCAACCAGATTCCCCAGCAGTTGTGAATATGAGGCAAAGGGAGACACCAACCCATCGGGAAGAACCTTGCGGGCAGCGTCTTCAACAAGAGCAGCGGCTTGAGTACGGTTGTCCAAGGCCATATGGCTGATGGCCATAAGGAAACAAGCAAAGAGGTCCCTATATGGACTTAATAGCCCATCTTCCGGTCGTATGGCCTGTGCTGTGCCTATTACTCGGGCAAATTCACCTTGATGCATAAGAAAGCCCAGGTGTACGAACAACCCAATTTGGATCATAGCGGGCGGCAGGCGACGCTCTGCAAAATCTGCATTTTGCAGCCAATCAGCGATACTCATATGATCCTGAAACTCGTTTAGGAGAACGCCTCGAATAATATCCAGAAGCGACCTGATGACGAGCGTATCCTGTCGGTCAAAGGACGCGGCACGTTCCATTGAGTCGATAGCACGCTCCCAGCCGACTATATCCGCTTTGTGCAGGGCAACATGGGCCAGCAATATGGCGGCACCTAATAGAACTACACTTTGCTGCTTGCTTTCGGCAAGAAACGCTGCCTTATAGGCAAGTATCTCCGCGTCGTTCAAGTTTCCCCGTTGATAGGCCAGTTCCGCGCGAAATAGCGCATCAACTCCGCTGCCGTGGCCATTGGTAAGACGCGAATAGATGGAAATGTACTCCTCCAGCGCATCAGCCTCATGATCAGCCTCACCAGATGTAGTGTAGAACTCAGTCAACGGGGAATAATTGCCGAAGCACCAGAGCGCGGTAGGGAGAATTACCTGGGAACATTGGTTTTTAAAAAGTGGGGCAGCCTGTCTGATTATAGCAGTCATTTCAGCCAGATATGGGAAACTCCTATATGAAGACAACAAGAGCCATTCCCTTAGCAAATTGGAATTCTCCAGTAGTTCCGGTATGGTATGCAGTTCTTCCATTAATATCTCAAACTGCTCCTTCATCCCAACCATAAACAACGCCCAGGCAATGCGAAGCATGTTAAGAATATATTTCTTTTTGATTTCTGCCGGACAATTTTGGGCAATATCAGATGCTAACTCGGTAAATAGCACGCCGCCTATAATCTCCAAATTCATTTCGGAAAGGTCCAGCGAGAGCATCCGCTCATAATCACGGATTTGCATGTAAAAGCCCAGAGCCCTGGCGGTTTGGCCTTCATCCCGGCAAAAGTCTCCCGCCTGCAATAGGCACTGGCGTTCAAACGCAGGCCCGCGCTCCCCACATTTTTGAATAAGAAGTTCGGTCAGAATGCTATGCAGCTCATATTGTCGCTCGACCGGGTCGTAGCGGATAAAGGGGCTCGCGAAGGACTCTAAAGCATATTCGGGCAGTGTATCACAGCCGATGAGGGAACATGCCTGCTGTATACTGACCATCTCAAACGGTGATAAGTACAAAAGAAAGGTTTGTTGCGCTTCAGTCAACTTATCCCACACTAAATGCTCCATGAGAGCCAAAACACCAGGTGTATCGGAAAATGTGCCTGTTTCCAGAAAAGTGGAGAGCTGTAAATAGATCGCGATAATCCAGCCTTCGGTGTAGCGCTCGATCTCGTTTGCATCCTCCGGGGTAATTTTTACATTGGCCAGGGCATAATAGCGGCTGATATCTTCTGCACTCAAACGCATATCGGCAGTTGTAATATGCAAAACCCCGTGACTTGCAACAATAGCAAGGGTATCTCGTTTGAGCATTTGGGTCGCGATAATGACATGTAAACCCTGGCCACCATGTTCGAGGAGCGCAAGAAAAAAAGCTGGGGGCAGGGCGTCCTGCAAAAACTGAAAGTTATCTATGACCAGATAGGTTTCATGTTTGCATTGGACTGACCGCAGGGCTTCACTTGCTTCACCAATGTTGGCGGCGTTAGGAAAATCTATTTTAAGGAGACGTTCACTAGCACGGCTGTCAATCTTCTCAATCTCGCGGCAGAGTCGTCGAAAACCCGCAGAGGTCTTTTCATCCATGGCGGTGAACCAACAGACGGGCGTGCCCTGGGGGAGGGAGTTTTGTAAAAAGTCTCGTATCGCGGTGGTTTTACCGTAACCGGACGGGGCTTCGACAATAGTAACTGGCACAAGACGCATCTGCTCCAATTTGCGTTTGAGCCGGTCGGAATAATAATGCAGTTCCATGCTATTGTTTTTTCCCGTTCCCATTTTTTCCCCCCTATGCAGCTCCTAACCATCAAGCAAAGGGACATCTTTTTTGCTTCCTGTTGCAAAAGCAAAAAAATGTCCCCTCAGAACGCCCCATACAGAGAGATAGCCTGGTTCTTTTCCCTATATTCGAAGGTATACATTAATATTATGTTAGTGATACTATTCTAAATTCATTGTATCATAAATTTATGAGTGGTGGAATATGGGGAAGAACAGGGAAGCAGAAGAATAGTGGCGGCTATAAGCCATGATTACCGGCAGGCTTTAAATCTTATGGAAGATGCTATATTCTTTGGCTGTTCCCCCGGTTCATTTAAAAAACTTATAAATGCGGCCGGGCTCAAAGAGTCGCAGTATATTATTATGGAAACCATCATTCCCCCAAAGCATGCAGAAATATTTGGCTTGAGACGTCCTTTTTACTTCTATGTAATATCAATCCGTAATCAGACCGGACAGTAAACAAGCTGGGAGGTATTCTATAGCGGGCCCAAAACCATGGTGGCGATAGCAAAATAGATGAGCAAGCCCATGACATCCGTTATCGAGGTGATAAGGGGATTGCTGGCTACCGCCGGGTCCAATTTCATTTTTGTTAGTATAAAGGGCAGCATTACCCCTATCAGATTGGCAGCTATAATAATGGTTAACATGGTAAGACCCACAATTAAACCAATTTGCAGGCCTCCCCGCATAGACCCAAATATGGAACTGATGATTCCCATAAACACCCCCAGCAATAAACCTACCATAAGTTCCTTAAAAAACACTCTTATCCATTCATCTGCCGTCACATCGCTGGTGGCTAAGGCGCGTACCATCAGGGTAGATGCCTGAGCACCGGCGTTGCCGCCACTGCCCAGCAAAAGAGGGATGAATACAGTGAGTACTATTACGGTTTGCAGGGTTTGTTCATACAGAGCTATTACTCCCGAGGAAAGCAGGCTTACAAAAACCAGAGCGATTAACCAGCCCATTCTTTTTCCTACCAGGTCTTTTATGCTTGATTCTTGATAACTGGCTTTCAACGGTGTAACGGCGGCGGTTTTATGAAAGTCTTCGGTGGCCTCTTCTTCGGCAACATCCATTACATCGTCAAAAGTAACCAGCCCCAGGAGTATTCCATCCGAATCTACCACGGGAAGAGAAAAGACATCATATTTTTGCATGACTTTAACGGCCATTTCCCGGTCATCAAAGGCACTGAGACTGATGAAGGATTTGCTCATGATGGCTTCCACTGTTTCCTGGGGGTTGGCCAGAATTAACAGGGAGAGCTCCAGAGAATCCAGCAACTTCCAGGATTCGTCAATAACATAGATGGTATGCAGGGTTTCGCTGTTTCGTGCTTTAAGCCGTATGTGATTAATGGCTTCCTGAATAGTCCACTGTGGTCTCACCGCGACATAATCCGGAGTCATCAATCGACCGACACTTTCTTCCGGATAGCCTAACAAGAGCCTGGCTTCTTTCAAATCATCCGGGTTCAAAAGATTAAGCAGGCGCTGAGTAACTTGACCAGGCAACTCCTCGAAGAGAGTGGTTCTATCATCGGGAGGCAGGTTAGTTAATAGATAGCGAGTTTCTTCATTGGTCAAATCTTTAAGCAGGGCATTGCGATCTTCTTTTTCCAAATAGGAGAATACGGCAGTTGCAACCGGACGGGGCAGGAGCCGGAACAATATTACCCTATCTGCTTTATTTAAGCCGATTAACAATGATGCCACATCCGGTATAAGATAGTCATCCCATGCCAATTGCCTTAGTTGATTCCATAGTTGCTGGTTTATTAAATTAGATATCTGTTCCCTCAACTCTTCCATATATACCTCCATCTCGCCAGTAGCGGCGATAGACAAACAGTAATGAAAGTGTAAGTTAAAAAATCGGGAATACGGCAGAATAGGTCTTAAGGGAAGGCAAACTTCCTTCGCAGGCAAACCCGGGCAACCTGCTCTGGCATTATTAATATGTTTGCCTGGAATTAGGTTAAACAGGGTGCATTTACAGGGCAAGCTTACAGAAATAGCAAAATAACGGGTTTTTTCACCCGCTATTTTGATTAGCCATATTGTTAGCCACTGATGGGCAAACCCTGTTATTTTAGATTCTTATGGAACTATTTTAATTATGGCCTCCAGTTATTTTCTGTTTCGATAATTCCGATACACTGGAGTGTAGAGTGATTTCATGGTGGGCCGTATAAGATTCGAACTTATGACTTCTTCCGCGTCAAGGAAGCACTCTCCCACTGAGTTAACGGCCCCATCTGTTTTTAACAGTTATTATTTTAATGCAGTCAGGTCAGAAAGTAAAGTCTATTGAGCAACTCCTGTCTTCTGATGGTTCGTGCGGAAGATAGGAGAACTTGATGATTCCTATATGCAAAAAACAGATCAAGCTATAAAAATAAGTCTTGGATTGGACGGATGAAAAGGGTATATACATTACGCATAACCAGGGCGTATAGTAGACATGGGGAAGGGGCAAGGGATGACCGTCAGGGAAGTATTGAAACTCTTATATAAAGACGGATGGAAAGAAGCTGGAGGTAGAACAAAAGTTCCCATATGAAAATTATCTGAGAAGGGGAATTGAAAAGCAGGGACTTCCTCATAGGGAAGTCCTCGCATTTGTAATGACTTTGTAAAGCGTTTGTGAGTAATATATTGACAATTGCATATAATACCTTAGAATTTAATTATAGAAAGGAGCTGATAAACATGGCCAAAACAACCAATTTAAATATTCGTGTCGATGAGGAATTAAAACGGGAAGCTGAAGCTATATTTAACGAACTGGGGTTTAATATGTCCACAGCCATGAATATATTCCTGCGTTACTCCGTTCGCTACGGTGGCATCCCTTTTGACCTCCGCATCGAAAAGCCCAATAAAGAAACCATGGCTGCAATTGATGATGTTAATAACAACCGCAATATGAGCAAAACTTTTGATAGTGTAAGTGCATTAATGGAGGATCTGAATGCTTAAAATCAGGTACTCCAGCCGATTTAAAAAAGACTTTAAAGCTATTGTCAAGCGAGGTTATGATGTTAAGCTTCTCGAAGAGGTTCTTAATCTTCTGGTTCAAGAGAAGGCCCTTCCTCAGAAGTATCTTGATCATCCACTTACCGGTAACTATGCCGGGCATAGGGAATGCCACATCACACCTGACTGGTTACTAATTTATAAGATTGAAAAGGATATCTTGATATTGTCTTTGACACGCACCGGAACCCACAGCGACCTGTTTTAATCCGCAAAAATGAAATTATGTTTATGGATTTACTTTACTTAACAGGGGGCAATTCCCCAGCAGGCATGCCCCTGCTTAAAGCAGGGGCATCTCCCTGGCCTTTTTAACGGCCAGGATTTTATTATTAACTCCTAACTTCTCGTAAGCATTTTGTATATGCCTTCTGACCGTGTTGGAGGAGAGGTAGAGCCTTAGGGCAATTTCTTTTTGGGTGCAGCCTTCACCAGCAGAGTTAGAACTTCTCTTTCCCGCTCGGTCAGGGGTGGAATATGCTCCTGTTCATTAATTATTTTCCAGCTCTGCATAAAACGTTCACCCAATTTCAGTACCTGATTTATCCATGAGCGGTGCTCTTGCGGCGGCATAGACTGCAAAACGGGATAAAGCTCGGGCAGGTTTTCCGCGAAGGGGGTAATGATAGCGTCAGCGGCAGCCATTGTTATAGCCGGCAGCAGAGCTTGCCCGGCTTTTTCCAAGCCATAAAGATGCTTTTTGGCTATAGCATCATAGATGCCGACATAGATGAGGCCGAATATATGGTTATTAGGTTTATAAATTTCCCGTATGGTTTCCACAATGACTTCCAACTCGGCATAACTTTTACGCAAAACTGCTGCCTGGCCAACGGCAGTATAATTGATGCCTATTCCCTGATAAAAGAGATTGCAGCGGGAAAAGTCCTCGTCCTGTAGCCAATACGGGATTTGCTCCAATTTATCCAAAATGCCGTATATGTATGCGGCGGCGATATCAACGCTGTTGAACAAAACCGGATGGGCGGCAGTTTCCACCTCGGTGCGTAATTTATTTAAAAGGGAAAAGGCTTTATGGGGCTTGCCGTTTAACAGGGCCAGGCGGACCAGACACAGGTTGCCGCAGATAACCAGGCACAGCTGGTTTTTGGTTTTAGCCTTGAAGATGGCTTTATAGGCAAACAGTTCGGCATTGCTTAAATCACCGGTTTCCAAACAATATTCGGCCCGGGCGGTATGTTCAAAACCGGTACCACAGCCGTTGACCACGTGATTGTAGTACTCTATATTGTTTTCAATGGTATTTACCAGCGGCAGCAGTTGCCCTTCGTTTTTATGGTAGAGGCCAGATAAATGGCCGCCACCCAGCCATCGGTATTATTGCACAAAAGGATCTGTTCTTTGGCAGAAAGCTGGAATCCGTTTTGGGCAAACAGCTCCACAGTTTCCTCCTGGGTAAACTCAAAGAGGTTTTGGGATATCTCTTTACATAATCCCTTCAATTCCAGCTCGTCTACAGGGATTTCCGGATAACTGCGACTGATTATAAGGATATGCAGCCGGGGTATGGACGCCCGGGCTATAGCGGTGAGCAACAGGTCTATCTCCCACTGGCTTAACGGCCCCATTTTTTTTAACAGTTATTATTTAATGCAGTCAGGTCAGAAAGTAAAGTCTATTGAGCAACTCCTGGTCCTCTGATGCTATAATGATGAAAAAGAGGATTGATGGTGTGTATATAAAAATCATAACGTCAACAATCGATATGCTGGAAGAGATAGTTGCAATTCAAACAGCAGCATTTTCTGAGCGTGAGCCTATGACCATGTCGTTGAATTTTACTAAGGAGGAAATGTATGATTATTTTCTGAAGATTATTCCGGAAAGTATAAATGCAGGGCTTACAATGGCGGCGGTAGATGAAGATACGGGAGCAGTAGCAGCTGTAGTCATATGTTTTGATGCTTTTGCAGTATTTCCGAATATAGAATGGACCCCAAAAGAGATTGACGGGATTAGCAAAACCAATATTTTTTTTGAAGAGTTGGAAAAACCCTTGAACGCTAATCCGGCCTTTAAACCGGGAAAATGTGTGCGACTCATGTATGTTTCCACTGATGAAAACTATCTGAGAAGGGGAATTGCTAGAAAACTAGGCGAGTCTATGATAAAGCGTGCAATTGATTTGAGCTACGAATTGATGATAGCTGATGCCACCAATATAAATTCTGCCGGTATGTTTGAGAAGCTGGGCTTTCGGCGAGAAAAGGTACTTCCCTATAAGCTTGTGGAACAGGACGGCCTCAAAGTATTCGGCAATGTGGAGGGCAAATGCATTTTATATTGCAGGTATTTACAGGGTGTCAAGGGGACGGTCCTTTTGACAATGTAACCCCTACATCTTACCCCTTACTCCTCACTTTTTTTTACTAAATAAAATACTGTGATTTAAATAGGACTCCACTGCGAAAACCCCTTTTGTTGCATAAGGGTTGCATAAATATACAAAGCGAGCGTTGGCGAAGCATGGTTGCAACGCCCGGCGAAGGCGAGCAGGCGAAAGGGGGCGAGCGACAGGACGTCGCGAGAGCGCTATACGACCATGGATGGGAGGTTAGCGTGTACCCCTTGAGCCGCGAGACAAGCCGCAGGTGTTGCCCATGCGAAGACTGCGAGCGGTATATTTATACAAGCCAATGAATATTAATAACTTTTTGCAGTAGAATCAAATAGATATTGAAAAAAAATGAAAGCTTATTACGGGAGGTAGATATATGAAAACTTTTAAACTTTCCAATGCCCAGGCGAGAATACTCGCCACTGAGCTGGGCAATCCCGGCACTACAGCGTATATTGTACCCATCAGTGTTAGCTTTGCAGCCGGGGATGAAGCATATATTATGGATGCTATAAAAGCGGTTCTTTCGGGAAATATCAATATCCGCTTCACCCGAGATAATAATTTGGATGTGGTTCAATACATAGCTGAAGCAGATTATTCTACTATAAAATACATAGAGGCCGATACCGAGGATGTGGAGATGATAGTGAAAGATTCCGTAGCGAAGGGGTTTTTCACTATTTTTGATGTTCCTTTGTATCTCTTTACTATAATTAAAACCCCCCGTAAATTAATCCTGCTAATCGTTTTACATCACCTGATATGTGATGGCAGCTCAGTGTATATGCTGGCTGACCGCTTGCAGGAAGCGGTGAGATGCTTGCGCAGCGGCGGCGAATACTTGTTTAATGAAGCGGATTACCGCTTATATATCGAACGTGAGCAGCAATACTTGAACTCTAGCGAGGGCAAAAACGATAAGGCCTATTGGCTTGAGCAGTTCCAGGATTTATCCGGTTATGTGCAGGCCATAGCGGTCAGTGAGGAACTCTCCATTGGTACCAGAGTTATCGACCTGCCGGAGGAATTAATCCGGGGGATTAAGGCAGCCTGTGAAAAATGCCGTACGTCAATCTCACCTTTTGTTTTCGCCAGTGCCCTGCTGGCGGTATATCTCTCCCGGGTAAATAAGGCGGAGGGGATGGTATTATCTACAGGATACTCGGGCCGAAACTTTGGCGAAGATTTAAATGAGGCCATGGGCATGTTTGTGAATCTTCTGCCGCAAAAATACCCCTATAATCCAGAAATGACCTTTATTCAGGCTTTGGAGAATGCCAAAGGGATTTTAAAAGGCGGATTAACCCATGGCAGGTACCCCTTTAACCTCTATAGTGAGGAATTAAAACAAAATAATATAGATGCCGGTATGCTATTGAATTACTCCATTGTTTCCAACTCATGGAAGTCGGATTATATCGATGTTCTGGAACTCAGCCATGCTGAATTCCCTTTGCTTTTCCGCATTAATCCAGGCCGGGATGACCGGGACGGCCTGCAGCGAATCAGAATCGAGTATCGCTATGATTCTTTCAGTGATGAGAAAATTGATAGTTTGGTGGATAATCTTTTGACCATGCTTAGGGATATGGTAAATAATCCGGAAATAGCCTGTGATGAGATAAGTATTTGGGGTGCAACGGAAAAAAGGCTGATTGCCGCTGGAGCGGCTACGCCGGAAAACAGCTTTGCCTATCAAGAGGCGCAGAAGTATTTCGAGAAGATATTTGCCGGCAATGAGATTGATTCTAATTTAATCCCGGACCTGCCGGGTGAAAAAGCCCCGCCGCTCTTGGCTTCCTATACTTTAAGCGGTGAGCTGCCCCATGACCAAACCACCTGCCTGGCGGCCTTTGCCTATACCCTGGCCAAATATAGCAATCAGGAGGAGGTAATATTCTGCAGCGTTATTGAGGGGAAAATGCTGCCGGTTTATACAAATATAGACGAGGAGCAGGCTGCTCCGGAGTATTTGCAGCAGATTAAGAAATATTTAGCCCGGACCCAAAAGTATTCCTTTTATCCCTATACTGAAATTAAGAAAAATTTTGCGCTGAGCTCTGATGTGCTATTGCTGTTTGGAGAATCCGAGCTTAACGAGCCTTTTAAATTCTCGGTGAAGCTGTCGGAGAACGGTATTACCGGAGTTTACAATGCGAATCTTTATAAAGAGGAAAGCATTGAGCGTTTCACCAAATCTTTGCAGACAGTTATCTTAGCTCTGGCAGAGGGCCAAAGATTAAATGAGATTGAGTTGATTTCCAGCAATGATATGGATTTGATAAAATCCTTTAACGATAATACCGTCCTTCTGGATAGAGAATTGACCATAGTGGATATGCTGCGGGCGCAGGCGGCCAGGACCCCGGAGCATACGGCGGTGGTATATGGGGACAATTCATACACTTACCGGGAACTGGACGAGATAACGGATAGAATTGCCCGGTTTCTGACGGCCAAAGGTATGGGCCGGGAACAAGCGGTGGGAATTTTAATCCATCGTTCGGAGTTGATGGCGATTTGTTCCATAGGGGTATTAAAAAGTGCTGCCGCCTACCTGCCGCTAGACCCCAATTATCCATCGGAACGCTTGGAATTCATGCTGAATGATGCCGCCGCTAAAATTCTTATAGTGGATGATGATTTATATGACCGGGTTCCTAATTACCAGGGTGAAATTATCTTAAGCAGCAGCATCTGGGATTTAGAGGATAGTAAACTGGCATTGACGGCGCCCCGAGCCCAGGATTTATTCATTCTTCTATACACCTCGGGCTCTACCGGAACACCCAAGGGCTGCATGATTGAACATAGAAATCTGGTGAATTTCTGCCTGTGGCATCAGGATTATTATGCTGTGACGGAGGAGGATAAAAGCGCTGCCTATGCCAGCTACGGTTTTGACGCCTGCATGATGGATTTGTATCCCTTTTTGACCCGGGGCGCCTGTGTACATATTATTCCTGAAGAAATGCGCCTGGACTTGCCCGCACTTAACGATTATTTCGAAAAAAATGGCATTAGCATAGCCTTTATGACCACCCAATTGGGCCGGCAGTTTGCCCTGAGCATGGATAATAAAAGCCTTAGGCATCTTTCCACCGGTGGGGAGAAATTGGTGCCCTGTGCGCCGCCGGCTTATAACTTTTATAATTTATACGGGCCAACCGAGTGTACCATCATTTCCACCGCATTTTTGGTGGATAAGGAATATGCCAATGTACCTATCGGCAAACCCTTGAGCAATACCGACTTGTATATCCTGGATAAACAGGGGCGGCAAATGCCGGTGGGAGTTCCCGGCGAGCTTTGCATTTCCGGCTATCAAGTATCCAGGGGTTATCTGGGCCGGGATGATTTGACCGCAGAACAATATGTGGCCAATCCCTATAAGCGTGCCGAGGGTTATGAGCGCTATTATAAAACCGGAGATGTTTGCCGCTGGCTGCCGGACGGTAATATCGAGTTTGTAGGCCGGCGCGATTTTCAGGTAAAAATTCGCGGTTTTAGAGTTGAGCTTAGTGAAATCGAAGGTAAAATTCGAGAATATCCCGGTATCCTTGATGCGACTGTTGTTGCCTATGACGAGGCCGGCGGCGGCAAATATGTAGCGGCGTATATAGTAGCCGACCATCAGGTCAAGATAGCGGAATTGAATGACTTTATTGCGCAAGATTTACCTGCCTATATGGTGCCGGCTGTGACCATGCAATTAGCCAGCATCCCCCTTAACCAGAACGGCAAGGTAAACAAGCGTGCCTTGCCGGAGCCCAAAGTAACATTTGCGGAAGCCGTTCCACCCCAAAACAACCTGCAGCAAAGAATTTTCAACTGCATTAAATCAGTAACCGGCAATGATGAATTCGGCATTAATACGGATATATACCTGGCCGGTCTGACCTCTATCGGAGCGGTGAAACTAAATGTCGTTCTGGCGAAGGAATTTGGCATTAATATAAAATCCCGGGATATTAAACAGCATAACACGGTGGAAAAATTGGAACAGTTTATTCTGGGGAACAGCCAGGGGGAAAAGAGCTATGAAGAATTAGCGGAGTATCCCTTGACCCAGACCCAAATAGGCATTTATTTGGAGTGCCTGCGGGACGAAAAATCCACCATCTACAACATACCTATGCTGTTTAAGCTGGGAGAGGCTGTAAATGCCGAGAGGCTGGCGGCAGCTATTGAAAAGACGATTGATGCCCATCCCTATATGAAGTGCTATCTGAAAACAGATGCCAACGGGGATATTAAACAGCTTAGAAACGATGATTTTGAGTATAAGGTGCCCATAATTAAAACATGCGCTTTCGAGGAAATGAAAAATACCCTGGTTCAACCCTTCGATTTTGCTACCGCCCCACTGTTTAAAATTGTCATCTACCAGGGTGAAAGCGGCCAGTACCTGTTCATGGATATTCATCACATTATCTGTGACGGCAGTTCTACCGCGATTTTATTAAATGACATCAACCGGGCCTATAAGGATGAAATCCTGGCCGTGGAGGAATACTCCAGTTTTGAACTTTCACTGGATGAAATCGAGGCCCGGAGCGGGAAAGAATACAGTGAGGCCAGGGCTTATTATGATTCGCTTTTTAAGGGTGTGGAAATCGATTCATTGCCGGCCCGGGATGTATTTAACGATAGCGAGCAATGCCAGAGCTGGGAGCGGGTGGAGAAATTGCCCCGGGGGCGAATTGATGCCTTTTGCCAGGAAAACAACATTACCCCCAATGCCTTGTTTACCGGGGCCTTTGCCTATTTGCTGGGACAATTTACCAATCAAGACGAAGCGCTGTTTACCACCATATACAACGGCAGAAATGAGGCGAGAAAAGCCCATATAGTCGGTATGCTGGTCAAGACCCTGCCGGTTTATGCCAATCTTGACCAGCGGCAGAATGTAGCCGTTTATTTACAAGGCATGAAGGAACGTCTTATGGAACTTATGAGTAACGACATCTACTCCTTCGCTGAAATCAGCCGTGCTTACGGGATAAAAGCGGATATCCTATTTGCTTATCAGGGGGAAGAATTTACTGATTTTCAAATTGCGGGTGAAGCGTGCGAGCTAATCTATTTGGAAGCCAAAGACGCCAAGGCCCCCTTATCGGTGGATGTATTTGTCGAAGGCGAGCAGTATCGTTTTTTGAGTGAGTACAGAAGCGACTGGTATTCTGAGGAGATGATAGCGAGCTTTACCGATGCATATATTGAAACCATCAAGAGTTTTTTGGAGGCGGAAACCCTGGCTGATGTAAATATATGCTCGGAACAAGCCCGGGATTTGTTGGAGAGCTTTAACCAAACCGCCTGGCCGGTAAGGGATATTCCGGCAGCACATTTATTTGAGGAGCAGGCAGCTTTGCACCCCGATAAAGTGGCGGTAATTGCCGGTGATGAACAGCTAACCTTCAGCGAGCTTAACGAAAGAGCCAATCGGGTAGCCAATTCCTTGATTGAAAAGGGGATTCAAAGTGAGCAGATGGTAGGCATTATGCTTCCCCGTACGGTAAATGTCTATGTAGCGATTCAGGGCGTAGTGAAATCCGCTGCGGCCTTTTTGCCCATTGACCCTGATTATCCCGATGACAGAATCCAGTACATTTTAGAGGACAGTGCGGCTCCCTATATTATTACCAGTGAAGCCATTAAGAGTGAGCGCAGCAGCATATGCTCCCAGGGGAATTATGAGGTCTTAACTATTGAACAGCTGTTGGAGAATGAGAATAATAAAAATCCGCTGGTGGAAATCAAACCCGAGCATATCTGTTATTGCATCTACACTTCCGGCTCCACCGGCAAGCCCAAGGGCGTTATGATAGAGCATAGCAACCTGACGCATTACTGTAACGCCAATCCCTTGAATCCGGAAATCATGTCCTATGTGAATAATGCCAGCGTATCTCTGGCCCTGGCGGCGATTACCTTCGATGTGTCCATATTGGAGCAATTTGTGCCTCTTTTAAACGGCATCACCGTCTGCCTGGCCAACGAGGAAGAAATTCATAATCCCCTGGCCTTATCGGACTTGATCTTAAAGAATAAGGTGGACATGATGACCTGCACTCCCTCCTTTATCAGCAATATCGTGGATATGCCAGAAATGCGCCGGGCGCTTCGTCAAATCAGGGCCTTCAATGTGGGGGCGGAATCATTCCCGGCAGCGTTATACGAGCAAATTAAAGCCCTGGGTACCAACGCCGCTGTATTTAACGGTTATGGACCTACCGAGGCCACTATCGGCTGTACTTTCTGCGAGGTTTTGGGTGAAAAAATAACCATCGGCAGACCCATGTCCAATGTGCAGATTTATATGGTTAACGAAAACCATAAAATACTGCCGGCAGGTGCTCCCGGTGAATTGGTGATTGCGGGAGCAGGAGTGGGCCGGGGCTATGTAAATAAGCCGGAAATGACAGCGGAGAAATACATCAGCATAAATGGATGGCGAGCATATCGCAGCGGGGACCTGGCCCGGTGGAATTTTGACGGCGAAATTGAATTCCACGGTAGAATAGATGATCAGGTGAAGTTGAGAGGGCTGCGGGTGGAACTGGGTGAAATCGAAAAGGTAATGAACGATTACGAGGGTATATTATCCAGTATCGTGGTGGTAAAGGAAAACCAGGCGGGGCAATTCCTCTGCGCTTATTTTACTGCCCAGGGGATAGTGGATAAGGCAGCACTGACACAGCATTTGGCCGATACCCTGACCTATTATATGGTCCCTAGTGTTTTAATTCAGCTGGATAAGCTTCCGCTTACCAATAACGGCAAGGTGGATAAAAAAGCACTGCCCGAGCCGGACTTTATAAGGGATGAAGGTGAGTATGTCGCACCGGCCAATGAAACCGAGGCCGATTTATGCGAGATATTCAAATCGGTATTGGGCTTGCCGCAAGTAGGTGCGGTTGATAATTTCTTTGAAATCGGCGGAACATCATTGAGTGCTTCCCGGGTGGCCATGCAGTGTATGAGCCGGGGATTAAAAATCGTATACGCCGATATATTCAAATCCCCAACCCCGAGGGAGCTGGCAGCAATATGTGCCGATACGGCCGCGGCAGAAATCGGAGTTGCTAAAGAAGATATAATCTCGGCCTATGATTACAAGAAACTGGCGGCAGCACTGGCCCCAAACGATTTGCGCTATATTGATGAGCTAGAATATACCCCGGTGGGTAATATTCTTTTAACCGGGGCCACGGGATTTTTGGGAACCCATGTGTTAAAAGAATTTTTAGACAATTACTCCGGCAAGGCTTACTGCCTTATCCAGCGGGGCCAGAGAAAGAGCCTGGAGGAACACTTAAAAACCATGTTGATGTATTATTTCGAGAATACCTACGAGGATTTGTTCGGGGACAGGATTATGGTGATTGATGGAGATATTACTGATTTGGACAGTGTTTTGGCCCTGGAGCATTATGACTTTGATATACTTATCAACTGCGCTGCCAATGTAAAGCATTTCGTGGCGGACGATAGCCTGGAAAAAGTCAATGTGGAGGGTGTGAAAAATCTCATTAAGCTTGGCCAAAAGACCAGAAAACGCTTAATTCAGGTATCTACAGCCAGCATTGCCGGAGAGGGTCGCGATGGCAGACCGCCTGCAGATAAGAAGTTATTGGAAAACGAAGTTTATTTTGGGCAGGCTCTGGAAAACGCCTATATTAAATCCAAATTCCTGGCCGAGCGTGCGGTTTTAGAGGCTATCAGCGAGGGTCTGGACGCAAAAATAATGCGGGTGGGCAACTTGATGTCGCGATATTCGGACGGCGAATTCCAGATTAATTTTTTGACCAATAGTTTTATGCAGCAGCTGCGCGGCTACAAGATTATCGGCAAATTCCCCATAACAGCCATGGACGCACCGGCGGAGTTTTCCCCCGTTGATTCCACGGCGGCAGCAATTTTGAAGCTTTCCGGTACTAATAAGGAGTTTAGTGTTTTCCATCCTTACAACAACCATTTAATCTATATGTCTGATGTGATTTATGCGATTAATCAATACGGCTTCAAAATCGAGGTGGTAAGTGAAGATGAATTTCAAAAATCTTTGCTGGAGGCTATGGGGGATGAAAACCGCAACGAAGCCATTTCCAGACTTATCGCCTATTTGTCAAATGATGCTGATAGCAAGATCTATTGGCTTGATGCCAGCAATAAATTTACCACTGAAATCCTTTACCGTTTGGCCTATAAATGGCCTATCATCAGTGACGAGTATATGAAGCAGTCGATTAATGCCCTGGATGGCCTGAACTTTTTTGACCTATGATAAAGCTGTATTTAATGAAGATATCCGGGCTGGAGCCTGATGACATCAAATGGAAAAAGCATGTTTCCCCAAAACGCTATGAAAAAATGTTAAGCTACCGGCAAAAAAAGGACCGGGCCTTATCCCTGGGGGTTGAGCTCTTGTTAAACGCTGCTTTGCAGGAACTGTATCCCGGTATAAGATGCCCGGTCGCCTATGTGGAGGATGAAAACGGCAAGCCGTATTTGCCGGATTATCCCGCTATCTATTTCAACCTCTCGCATGCGGAGGAATTCGCGGTCTGTGCCCTATCCGATGCAGCTCTGGGAGTGGATATAGAGTATTGCGCTGATATTGATGGGGATATTGCCCGGAGCTATTTCACGAGCCAGGAATATGAATATATTTGCGGAAAACCCGAGTCGAAACGCCTTGATGCTTTTTATGATTTATGGGTTTTAAAGGAAAGCTATATGAAAGCATGCGGAGCTGGTTTTCGCCTGGCCCTGGATGCTTTTTGCCTCCAAATGGGAGATAGTATAACGCTAATACAGGATGGGCAAATACAGCCCTGCAGCTTTTTCCTTACCCAATTTGAGAACTACAAGCTGGCCGTATGCTATCAGGGTAATGAAGATGCTTCAATTACTCCGATATTTTGCGAGCAGCAGAACTTATATCTGACTAGTAAGAAAAGTGAGGAGTGAAGGGTAAAAATATACCGCCTTTCTGCCATCTGCCTCGGCCTTCCGCCTTCATCCTTTCGTTCTCTGATAACTGATGACCGGCAACCGATGAGCACCCCCCTTCTCCTGACATCTGACGACCAATGTCTGACGACCATTTCGATGTCCGTCTTCCGCCCTCCGACACCCTCTCACCCCTCCCTCTTATTCCTCTAAATCACCGGCCCTTCTTGCTATCGGCCTTTGTCTTCCGCCTTCCGTCTTCCGAAATCCGCCCTCCGTCTTCCGCTTTATTAACCAGTTGAATATTATCCCCATATAATAGGAAAAGCCAGAAGGAGAATAATGGCATGAACCGCTTTTCCTTATATCCTTATAAAATTCAGGAAGCCCAAAGCCAGAGGGGCATTCCTTGGAATATCAAACAGGTCAATGCCGCCAGCTTATGGCCGCGATCCCAGGGGGATGGGGTGGTGGTAGCGGTGGTGGATAGCGGACTGGAGCTTGAGCATCAAGAGATTGCCGGGAGGGTAGTATCACCCCGCAATTTTACTGCTGCAGGCAATAGCTCGAATCTGCATGACGAGATTGGCCATGGTACCCATGTGGCTGGCATTGTAGCCGGAAAGAACTGTGGAGTAGCCCCGGAAGCCAGGATAATGCCGCTCAAGGTATTCGGTGATCGCCGGGTGGATAAAAACATCCTGGAAGCATTCAAATTCATACTGCAATACAACCAGAATGCCGCCGAAAAAGATCGCGTCCTGGTGGTAAATTGCAGTTTTGGCAGCCCGCTTTATAATCCCCTTATGGCTTACTATATTCGCAGTCTTACTAATTCCGGAGTAGCAGTGGTTGTAGCGGCTGGTAACGAGGGGGATGGAAAGCCGGACACCCAGGAAATATATACTTATCCTGCCTATATTTATGAGGTTATTACCACCGGGGCCACGAATCAGAACGGCAAGGCGGCCGGTTATTCCAATTCCTTTGACGGTATTGATCTGGCTGCGCCGGGTACCGACATATACTCGGCCTGGCCGGGCGGAGGATACAAACTGCTAAGTGGAACCAGTATGGCCGCACCCCATGTGAGCGGGGCTTATGCCTTGATAGCTGCTTTATTCAGAAAGCGGGAAGGACGCTGGCCCAGCACGGATGAAGGCGAAAACATTCTATTTCGACATATTTGCCAGGTCCCGATTGATCCACTTCTGGTGGGGCGGGGAATCCTGGATTTAAGCTGGGAAACAACTCGCTGGCCCCTGTACCGGGTAGAACTCGCTGCTTTTTACCAACGTGAAGGAGCCGAGGAAATGGCGCGAAAGGCCAGGGAGAAGGGCTTTAATGTCAATATTGCAAAATACTAACCTAACCACCCATGGCCGCAACCTTAATAGTGACATACGAAGGATGGAACACCAGGAGTACCCTTCAACCTTAATTAGCGCCCACAGGGAGCATCAGGCGTACCCGACAGGGTGCAGGATGAGGGCCACAACCACTGATTAAAAGTGGGTTAGCAGGGGCTTGAATAGTAAGATGCAGCAGGAAATAAATTAAACCCCTCATTCCTCACTTTTCTTACTAAATGAACCAGCACCTAAATTTTATATATTTTAGCTATGAATGCATAATTTGTTGCTTGATAGGCAATTATCTGAATTGGACAAAAGCGGGTTTATTAGAATGCTTTGCTTTGAGCTCACTTTGAATATTGAGATAGCTGCAAACATATAATAAATTAAATTTTAATGAGGAGACGCTTATGAATTATGGGTTTCGAATAGTAACAGACAGCGAAATTGATAACTTATTAATAAAGCTTGAAGAACGGCTTAAGTGGATTAAGCAGAAGGATTTTTCTTTTCAAGTTCAGAGCAGCTATAAAATGGAGCATTCAACATATATAGTCGATATAAATCTGGAAGGTAATAAAAGAGATAAATTGTTCCGGGATGAAGATATCATTCATATATTTAAACACCAAATTGCCGAGGTATTGGCCGAACATATAGTTTACGAATGGGAATCAAAACTGCTTTGGAAGGCCATTAATCGAAAGTACCGCTCAGCATTAAGAGAAGATAAAACAATTATTCATAATAAAGCCAGTGAGTTTCTGTGCAAGTGTCACTATAATGAAAGCCTGAATCTCTTGATGGCTTATGGCCGCAAAAATCGCATTGCTCACCGTTTGTTTGACCAGATAGAAAATAATAAAACTTTAGTTATAGAAGGTTTTATTAATTTTTGCCTGCCGGAATATTTGGCGGAAATTAGATTTGCTGTAGAACTGGCCAGTGAAGAGTTGAAAAGCGAAAAGGAGTATAATGAATTTGTTAAACTCCTGCGTTATTTTGTGGAAACCCAGATGCCCAGAGTGCTGGAAGTAAATCTGATAATTACCGATAAAGGTAGATTCTACCTATGGGATGAGAACGGGATAAAGATTGAAGACAAATATATAAACTACTATCTGGACGATATCTTGCAAAATGAGATTAGTCTTGATGATGTGCTAATAAGTATACTGGTTACCATTGCTCCTAGAAAGATTATACTGCACAATACTGATGAGCTTTCTTGCAATGAACCGGTAAAGATGATCAAGAATGTTTTTCAAGAAAGAATTATTGCCTGTCCGGGTTGTAAATTCTGCCGGCACGATGAAAACCATTTGGTGCCAGGCACTTAAGTTGTTAAGTTATTGCCGGAACCCTGCAGTTTGCTGCCAATGCTCCCAGCAATCACTCTCTTGCTTTTCTTCCTTTACAGTTGATATCATCAACGCTAACTTTCTCCTTAATCCTGCCTCCCGTGTCGAAGACCGCATTTTTTGACTGCTAATCCCTCACTTCGCTCCCCAACCTCATTCCGCAAAAGCCTTTTGCCTTTGCACTACTTCATAAAGGCGGAATTTATTGCGAGTGAGCCTGAAATCTGCTATATTCTTTAAAGTAAAATCGAATAAGGTGATAATATGATATGGCAAATAATTGCCATACCACTAATAAGTGCTGGTATCGGTTACATGACCAATGTTGTGGCCATTAGACTGCTGTTCTGGCCCAAAAAGCCCATAAGAATAGTTTATTTTGAATTATATGGACTTTTACCGAAAAGGCAGGCGGAAATCGCGTCTAAACTGGGACAGTTGGTTGAGGAACAGCTTCTTTCCATAGATGATTTATTTGAGCGGATTGATACCCCGGAGACTTATTCCCGGCTTAGCTCGGAACTCAGCCATATGGTCAGGGGAAAGCTTTATGCCCTGTTGCCCCGTATAATACCAGGTAAAGTCAGCGCCCTGATTGTGGACAACCTGGATCGTATCTTGCAACAGGAAACCCCGGCAATTTTTAAACAGCTTCTGGCTACAGGTCGAGACTACCTCAATGAAGAAGTGCAAATCAAGCAAATAGTGGAAAACCGGGTAATGGCACTGGATCTTGATGAATTGGAAATGATGATTAGGGGAGTATCCGGAACCGAGATAAGATTTATTGAATTACTGGGCGGCATTCTGGGCTTTATTATCGGTCTGGTTCAATTGCTTATAATATCCTTAACTGCTTGAGGACCTGAATTTTAAGTAAAGAGTGAGGGGTCAGGGGTTAAGGTTATGGCAGGGCAGTCGCATTTTGCTGCTTAAGCACCCCTGGATTCATTATTACTGGTGTTTCTGTTCTTTGGTATGGGGATAAATAAGAAAAGGAAAGCAGGCAAAAGAACCGTCCCCGTGCCTGCGCCCATGCCTGCGATGAGGCGTGATAGTATAATTTGGGAGGAATTTAAATGATATCCATCAGATTGAAAGACGGGAGCCAGCGGGAATATCCGGAAGGCATAAGTCTTTTGCAGGTTGCGGAAGATATCAGCCCTAAACTGGCCAAGAATGCAATGGCAGCTGTTTTTAACGGCAAAATATCTGATTTGAATAGCCAGGTCAAGGAAGACGGTTGCCTGGAACTGCTTGATTTCGAAGATGAAAGAGCCCGTGAGGTTTACCGGCATTCTTCCGCTCATGTCATGGCCCAGGCGGTAAAAAGATTGTGGCCGGAGAGCAAGCTGGCGATAGGTCCGGCTATTGACAAGGGATTCTATTATGATTTTGACAGCGGACATACCTTTACTCCGGAGGATTTTGCCGCCATCGAAGAAGAAATGAAACGGATTATCAAAGCCGATTATCCTATAGTTAGAAAAGAACTATCACGGGAAGAAGCCCTGCAGTTTTTTAGCGAGCATAGTGAGGATTACAAACTGGAATTGATTGAAGACCTTCCTGAAGATGCTGTAATCAGCACTTACCAGCAGGGTGAGTTTGTTGACCTCTGTGCTGGTCCGCATCTACCTTCAACCGGCCGTTTGAAAGCCATAAAGGTCATGAGCCTGGCCGGGGCCTACTGGCGAGGAAGTGAGAAAAACCCCATGCTGCAGAGAGTTTATGCCACTTCCTTTCCTAAAAAGTCTATGCTCGATGATTACCTGCAAAAATTGGAGGAAGCGAAAAAACGCGATCACCGGCGCCTGGGAAGGGAACTGGGTCTGTTTGTGGTTTTAGACGAGGGTCCGGGATTTCCCTTTTTCCTGCCCAAAGGAATGGTTTTGCGAAATGAACTGGAGAATTTCTGGAGAGAGGAACACCGAAAAGCCGGTTACCAGGAGATACGCACCCCGATAATTCTTAGCCGGGAGCTGTGGGAGAGATCAGGACACTGGGATCACTATAAGGATAATATGTATTTTACCACCATTGACGAGGGCGATTATGCCATAAAACCGATGAATTGTCCGGGAGGATTGCTGGTATACAAGCAAAACCTGCATAGCTATAAGGAACTCCCTTTGCGGATGGGGGAAATGGGGCTGGTACACCGGCATGAAATGTCCGGTGTCTTGCATGGACTGATGCGGGTGCGGGCCTTCACCCAGGATGATGCCCATATATTCATGTTGCCGGAACAGATCATTGATGAGATCAAGGGCGTAATGGATCTGGTGGATCGTTTCTATAGTCTCTTTGGTTTTCCCTACCATGTAGAGCTTTCCACCAAACCGGAGAAAGCTATGGGCTCTGACGAAATCTGGGAAGCAGCTACCAACGCCTTGATTAAAGCCCTGAAGGAAAGGGGTATGGAGTACAAGGTTAATGAAGGGGATGGAGCTTTTTACGGACCCAAGATTGATTTCCATCTCCAGGATTCGCTGGATCGTACCTGGCAGTGTGGCACCATACAACTGGATTTTCAGATGCCGGAGAAATTCGATCTCACTTATGTGGGTGAGGATGGGGGAAAACATCGCCCGGTAATGATTCACCGGGTTATATACGGTAGCATTGAACGCTTCATTGGCATTCTAACCGAACATTTTGGCGGTGCCTTTCCGCTGTGGCTGGCGCCGGTTCAGGTCCGGGTGCTTCCTATTACCCAGAGAAGCCAGGATTACGCTCGCCAGGTAGTTACAGAACTGGAGCAGGCAGGCATAAGGGTAGAGGCTGATTTCCGCAGTGAAAAAATTGGCTACAAGATAAGGGAAGGGCAACTGCAGAAGATACCCTATCTCCTGGTTCTGGGCGACCGGGAGGCGGAAGAGGGCACGGTTTCGGTTCGTCATCGTAAAGAGGGGGACCTGGGTGCCAAACTTTTGGAGGAATTCAAACAAACAATTGTGAAAGAAATTAAGGATAAAGTTCTTTAGGCGACTTATTGCATAAAGCAGCCATTTATGTTATACTCCTTCTTGTATTTAAGCAGGAGCCATGCTTCTCACCTTACAACTGTGGTTCGTAAGGTATTTGGATAAGCAGATACTTTAACAGGAAAGTAAAATCCTGTTAAACAGTAAAAGCAATCCAACAAGCGGGTTTTTGCGACCCGCTTTTTTATTTTGATTAGGAGGTGGACTTCTCATCAGTAAGGATTTGAGGTTAAACGAAGAAATCCGGGTTAAGGAAGTAAGGCTCATCAGCGAAAGCGGTGAGCAATTGGGCATTGTTTCTATCCGCGAAGCCATGGATCTGGCTCAGGAAAAAGAGTTGGACCTGGTGGAGGTGGCTCCTTCCGCCAAGCCCCCCGTTTGCCGTTTAATGGACTATGGCAAGTATAGATTTGAACAGAGCAAGAGGGAAAAGGAAGCCCGCAAGAAACAAAGGATAATCTCTATTAAGGAAGTAAAAATGAGGCCCAATATAGAAGAACATGATTTTCAGGTTAAGGCTAAAAATGCCCGCAAATTTCTAAGTGGCGGGGATAAAGTCAAATTGACCATTATGTTCAGGGGAAGAGAAATTACCCACCCGGATATTGGAGAAAGATTGTCTCTAAAACTTACTGAGCAATTATCCGATATATCAACGATAGAAAAAATGCCCAAGGTTGAAGGAAGAAACATGGTAACAATTCTTGTGCCGAAGATGGAACAGGAGAAGAACGAGAAAAAGGATAAAAAGGAGGAAGCTTAATGCCCAAGATTAAAACCCACCGGGGTGCAGCCAAGAGATTCAAAAAAACCGGTACTGGAAAAATTAAGAGATCAAAAGCCTATGCCAGTCATCTCCTGGGGGGTAAAAGTCCTAAAAGAAAGAGAAATCTACGCAAAGCCGGTCTGGTAAGCGAGGCGGAAACCAGAGGTATTTCCCGCTTAATCCCATATTAAATCCATATTGAGAGTTACAACAACGATGAAAAAATCAGTGGGTGCTTAAACGGGGAGATGTATTCAAGAATTATTTTAATCCCGCACTCCTTACCCCTTACTTTTTAATTAATTCTTAGGAGGTTTTGCTGATGCCAAGAGTAAAAGGTGGAGTCACCTCACATAAAAGACATAAGAAAATCTTAAAATTGGCCAAAGGATACCGGGGCAGCAAATCCAAGCTCTTCCGGGTAGCCAATGAACAGGTAATGAAGTCCGGGCAATATGCCTATATTCATAGGAGATTAAAGAAAAGGGATTTTCGCAAACTATGGATTGCTCGTATTAATGCTGCCGCCCGTAACAATGGCACTACCTACAGCAGAATGGTTCATGGTTTGAAAGTGGCCGGAGTCGATATAAACCGGAAATTATTGGCTGAACTGGCCATCAGTGATCCCCAGGGTTTCACCCAACTGGCCGAACTGGCCAAGAGAAGCGTGCAATAGAAGCAAAAAAATATGGCCCTGGGCCATATTTTTTTGCCCTTTACGAAACTGATGAAGAGAAATCAGGTGAAGTTTTGCTGAAGATCTGCTCGAAGGATAATAAAAAAATCAAATATGCGGCCAGGTTGAAACAGAAAAGCTTCAGAAATCAGGAAGCTTGTTTCCTTATTGAAGGCAAAAAAATGTTGGAAGAAGCCCTTAAACACCCGAAACTTCTGCGGCAGATTTTTATTGAAGCAGAGCTGGCCCCTGAATATACGGAACTTTCCCGGCAACACCCCGAATGGGAATGTTATGTGGTGGATAAACGATTGATGAAGCATATTAGTGATACGGAAACACCACCCGGAATTGTTGCGCTTTGTCAAATCCCTTCCTGGTCGAGGGAAGAATTTTTGTCCAAAAACGCTTTTTTAATTTTTCTTGATCGCATAGCTGACCCCGGCAACCTGGGCACTATTATTCGCAGCGGATGGGCCCTGGGAGCAGATGGGATTCTACTCAGCCCTGATTCGGTTGATCCTTTCAGCCCGAAGGTAGTTCGAGCCAGTATGGGAGGCATTTTTAATATTCCGCTTTTACTTGATGTTTCACTGGATGAATTAAAACGCCTGAAGCAGATTGGCTACCAGTTTTTCTGTACTTCCATGCAGGCCAGGCAGGAGGTATTTTCCCTTGATTTTACAGGTCCGTCTTTACTGGCAATAGGAAGCGAATCACAAGGAATAAGATCGGTTATAGAGGAGATTTGTGATATCAACTGCAAAATACCCATCAAGCCCGGAGTTGATTCTTTGAATGCAGCGGTAGCCTGTGCTATAATTATCAACGAGGCGTGGAAACAGAGACAGGGTTTTATCTTGTCCTGACTCTATAAATATGATACAATTTCCTTAAAGTTCGGCCCTCATAATAACTTGAAGGGTGGACCCAAATGATGAATCCAGCTGACAATCTGTGGCATCTTTTTGAGCAATCCGGTTGTATACTGTATTATCTTCTTTATAAGATGTTCATAACTCAATAAATTAATCGCTGGGAACAGGACAAGTAACCTGCTGGAAGTCCTGCAGGGAGGCCATATCGTAGACTGGAAGTATGGCCGGGAGGGAAAACAGGTGAATTCACTTGGGAGCAGTGGATTGAAATAGTAGTAGATCTCACCGGTAGCCACCGTTAAAGGGCAGCAAAGAGAATTAAGCCGCATTAATAGCGGTTTGATTAATCAGGGTGGTACCGCGGAACCAGGCTTTCGTCCCTATGGGGAGGAAGGCTTTTTTATTTTCTGCCAGGAGGTTTAGTTGATATGTTGAGGAAAATTGAGGAGATTAAGAACGAGTGCCAGGCCAGGCTATCCCAGGTTTCCACTATGGAGGAGTTAAATGAATTCAGAATCAAGACCCTGGGGCGTAAAGGTGAAGTAACCCTGTTATTGAGGGGACTAAAAGACCTGAGTGGGGAAGAAAAGGCCAAAGCCGGACGGGTAGCCAATGAACTTAAGCAAAACCTGGAGCAAATGCTAAGAGAGAAAATTGAAGCATTTAAACGTGATGAACTGGAGCAGAGATTGCTGCAGGAAAAAATCGATGTGACTTTGCCGGGACTTCCTCGACAGAGAGGCAGACAACATCCCCTTACGCAAATTACCCGGGAAATACAAGGTATTTTTATCGGAATGGGTTTTACTGTTGCCGAGGGGCCTGAAATAGAATTGGATTATTATAATTTTGAGGCTCTGAATGTGCCGCGGGATCATCCGGCCCGGGATATGCAGGATTCTTTCTATATCAGTGAAGAGCTGCTTTTACGGACCCACACTTCGCCGGTACAGGTACGTACTATGGAACAAATGGCCCCACAGATTCCCATAAAAATAATCGTTCCCGGCAAAGTATACCGTAAGGATGATGATGCTACTCATTCCCCTATGTTTCATCAAGTGGAAGGCTTGGTAATTGGTCAAAGGATTACTTTCGCTCACCTTAAAGGGACCCTGGTTCGTTTTGCCCACCAGGTTTTTGGGGAAGATGTCACGGTCCGCTATCGCCCCAGTTTCTTTCCCTTTACCGAACCGAGCGCGGAGATGGACATTTCCTGCGTTATGTGCCAAGGGGAAGGTTGTCGGGTTTGTTCCCATACCGGTTGGCTGGAGATCCTGGGAGCCGGAATGGTTAACCCCCGGGTGTTGCAATATGGAGGTTATGACCCGGAAGAGGTTACGGGATTTGCTTTTGGTATGGGTATTGAGCGTATAGCCATGCTGAAATATGGAATCAATGATTTACGCTTGTTTTTTGAAAATGATAAGAGGTTTTTGGCCCAATTTTAGAACGGTTGAACACTGCGAAAAACACTTTTGTTGCATAAAAGTTGACTCTACTGCAAAAACCCTTTTGTTGCATAAGAGTTGCATAAATATAATAAGTGAGCGTTGCCCGTACTCTGTTAGGTTTATTTTCCCGAAATCTTAGTCTTAAATGCCGGGTGCCGGGTGGAGGACTTTTTTATTAATCACGCTTGAATTAGGAGGCAAAGAGATGGGAGTATCCTTGAACTGGTTAAAGAAATATGTAGATATTGGCTGGAGTCCGGAAGAATTGGCACAGCGCCTTACCATGGCGGGAATTGCCGTGGAGGGATGGCAGGAACAGGGCGGTGACACGGTTCTTGAACTGGACTTGACTCCCAATCGGGGTGATTGCTTGGGCTTGATAAACCTGGCCCGGGAAGTTTCCGCCCTGAATGGCCAGGAACTGCGGATTCCCGAAATACAGATTAAGCCTGCAGCACAGAAGGTTGAGGATTACATAAAGGTAGAAATTGCTGCCCGTGACCTTTGTCCTCGTTATGCTGCCCGGCTAGTGAAAAATGTTAATATCAAGGAATCGCCGGAATGGATGCAAGAAGCTCTGATTAATTCCGGTATCCGTCCCATAAACAATATAGTGGACATCACCAATTATGTGATGCTCGAGACCAACCAGCCATTACATGCCTTTGACTATAATCTCCTGGGGGACGAGAAAAGAATACTGGTCAGGCGGGCCGGGGACGGCGAAAAGTTTACTACCCTGGACGGAGTGGAAAGGGTACTGGATTCGGAGATGCTGGTTATCACTGACGGTCGCAAGGCAGTAGCTCTCGCCGGTATCATGGGGGGAGAGAATAGTGAGATCCAGGATGATACTTGCGATGTTTTATTGGAATCAGCCAATTTTCAAGATACCAGTATTCGCAAAACATCGAAAAGGCTGGGCTTGAGAAGTGATTCCTCAATCCGTTTTGAAAAAGGAGCAGATATTGAAGGATTGATATATGCTTTAAATCGTGCTGCCGCTCTGATACAGGATTTAGCCGGGGGGCAGGTACTGGAGGGGATATGTGACATCTATCCTGAGCCCCGAACGCCAATAACGCTCACTTTGCGTCCGGAAAGGGTTAATTACCTGCTGGGCACCGATATAAATCCAGATGAAATAAAGCAATACCTGCAAAGACTAAAATTTAACCTTAAAGAGCAAGACAAGCAGTTTTTGGTTGATATTCCTTTCTATCGCCCGGATATTCAAATGGAGGTAGATTTGATTGAAGAAGTAGCCCGGCTTTATGGCTATGGTAATATACCTGCTGGCCTGCCTGGAGGCGAAAGCAGTGGCGGATTAAATCCCTACCAGAAATTTCGCCAAAGGCTTAATGAGTTTATGGCTCAAAGTCTATCTGAGGTAGTCAACTATAGTTTTATCAACCCCAAGGATTTTGACCGGCTTCTTTTACCGGCAGACAGTCCACTACGAAATGTAGTTAAGATTGCCAATCCTCTTTCGGAAGAACAGAGTGTTATGCGCAGCTTGCTACTGCCAGGATTATTGGAGACGATAAAACGGAACCTGGCAAGAAAGAACCAGGATCTGGCCTTTTTTGAGATGGGGCAGGTCTTTATTCCAACCAACGAGCTTTTGCCTTTGGAGAAATTGTACCTGGGAGCCATAGTAACCGGGAAAAGCGAGCTAAACTGGTTGAAACAGCAGGTGGAATTAGATTTCTTCTTTTTGAAAGGGATAATGGAAGATCTGCTGCAAGAGCTGGGGATAAGTGATTATGAATTCAAGGAAACCCAAAATCCTTCCTATCATCCGGGAAGAACCGCATCTCTTTGGGCGAGGGGTCAGATGATAGCGGTGATAGGGGAGCTTCATCCCCTGGTATTGGAAAACTATGATATCAAGGAAAGAGCTTCGGCCTTGGAATTAGATGTAGAAAAGCTGTTCACTTTGCTGGGTGCAGCCAGTAAAATGGAATCCATCAGCCGCTACCCGGCGGTAGAAAGAGATATTGCTATACTCCTGGATCAGGAAATCAAAGCATCCCAGGTGTTAAGCGTTATTAAGGGGATGAACAATCCGTTGCTTTACGATCTCAAGCTTTTTGACCTGTATTCAGGAACCCAGGTGACAAAAGGCCAAAAGAGCGTAGCTTTTAAAGCCATATTCCAATCTGCTGAGAGAACCCTGACCGATGCTGAAGTTAACCACAGTATGGATAGTATTCTGGAACAACTGAAGAAGCAGCTAGGAGCTGTTTTGAGATAGCTTAGAAAGCTTGTCAGACGTCAAGCGTCGGACGTCAGAAGGGGGAAATCCAGCAGGGATTCCCCCGGGAATCCCTGCATTCAAGCGAAGCTTTATACTTGATACAATCTCGTTAATGAGATTACTGCTGGGTTTTATTTGCTTTCGGGTCAGGTTTACAGCTTGGCAAACCTCTCTGAAAAGCCTCGATTATGGCCGGGCTTTCGTCCAGACGATATTTTCGCGCCGCCCGGCCCACCAGGTCGAAGTCCACCCCGTTAAACCAAATGGCCACTTTGATCCGGTCGTACTTTCCCATTTGAGCAAACATTTCCTCAATCCAAAGGGCTTTGTTGCCACCCACTGAACTGCAAGAAAACTCGCTTATCATGAAGGGATAATCAAAATAACGGCAGTACTCTTCATAAAGCGGGTCATATATTTGCCTGAAGCCACGCCAGATTTCACCTTTGTGATATGTCCCGGTATTATAACCGGTAAGCCCTATGATATCCACATATTCCTCCCCGGGGAAATAGTTCAGGTAGTGGTTCCACATGAAACCGGGGAAAGAAAGGTCATGGGGATTCCACACCCAGATAACATTATCGACCTGATTCTGCTGGAATATATTATAAATATAACGCCAGACCTCTTTAAAAAGCTCACTATCTTTGGAACTGTAGTAACTGGAGTATACGCACCAATCCCCATTCATTTCGTTATTGAGGCGAAACAGAATGGGATGCCCGAATTGGCGGGCTTTTTCAGCATAGTCCTCAAAAAAATAATCGTAATGACCATTGAGAATATCATAAGTTACACTGCTGTTGTCCCGGTTATACCACATGGTCTGCAGGGTTAATTCAACATACTTCTGTTCATCATAGGCCTTTTGCAGTTCTTCCAGGGGGAAGGGGGCATCAAAGGTTTTGTAAAGCACCAGAAAATTAAAATTGTAGTCCAGATTCTCCTCCAGTTTGTTGAGATAATCCATGCTGGCCGGGGCTGAATTTTCAAATATACCCCACTGCAAGCTGGCATCGGGGCCAAAATATTGCTCATAAAAAGCTTTGGTCTCCTCATTCCACGCTTTATCTTTTTTCTTGAAGCGGGTATTAATCTGGCTGGCCCCTTTTTTATCAATAAAGGCGAATGACTTTACCAGTGGCAGAAAGCTTTCCAGCGGAGAGCTGGATTTTATCAGTATAGTGTAAACTTCTTTATAGTTGCGGGGGATTTCCACGCTCATATAGTAGTTTTTATCTCCTACTACCCGTGATAGTTTGCTTCTTTGCCATCTTAAAAGATGCGCTTTGGCACCGGCGATGTTGATGCTGCGGTTCTCCTGGATTTTATGATCCTTACGGTTGTTAAGAAACTGGTTGCTGTAATACTGGTAGCCAGTGCTATTATGTACCGTTTGCGAGAAATCATCCCGGTAGATTTCTATACAGGTTTTATCGTCCCACAGGCTGGTTTTAACCTGGGATAAGGAAGCATCAATATTCATATGGCTGGGATAGTCGATGCTGTAAGCCTGGCTATAGTCGAGAAGCCGGTTAATCCCCGGTTCAAGGGTAGCTATAGCCTTAATGTCATCATAAGAATTATACTCTGGTTGATAAGCGATGGCACCATTTTTTATTAAAGTTGTTGCAGCACCCGCGTCCAGGGGGTAAAAGAGTGGTGGGAGAAAGATGGCCAACAGAAATAATGCAAATAAACAACTATTTTTTCTCATATAATAGCCTCCTCACTAGTAATATTCTATATCGAGATTCTATTTCCTGCAGTTGTGCAGTAATAAGGGGGTTTGGTCCAAAATCGGATTAAGCGGGGGTAAAAAGCTATAAGGGCGATTTCTTTAATGCTTGACAGTTCTGCTTGAAATGGACGATTATGTAAAATAAGTGGAGAATTTTTATTAATACAGGATTTTGCGCAGTATTATTAATAAGTTTAGGAAAGAAGGGATACATTGTGAAAGTCAAAGACCGAATGACTCCCAATCCCTATGCAACTACTCCTGATACTTGTGTAGGAGAACTCTGGCATTTGATGCAGGAAAAGAGCCTGCAAAGGGTACCGGTCCTGGATCGGGGTAAATTGATAGGCATCGTAACCCGCAGGGATTTTAATGCCCGGCCGGAATTGGACCTCAAAAGATCATCACTGGCTACACGATTTTTCCCCGAAGAAATGGAACAAAAACTAAGCAAACTGAGAGTCAGGGATATAATTCCTCTTAACCAGCAATTAATCACCATTCATCAGGATGCATTTATCGAGCAGGCGGCAAAATTATTACGGGACAATCGCATCAGCGGTTTACCGGTAATTGATGATGAAGGTCGTATGGTGGGGATAATTACGCAAAGTGATCTTTCTGATGCTTTTCTTTATATCCTGGGAGTAAATTGCCGGGGTACTCGCCTGTGCCTGCGGGTAGATGATGATGCCCAGGTTTTGTTGCGGTTGGGAGAAGTTTTATCCCATTTTGACATTAAAATTGAGAGCATGGTTCGTATGGAAGTAAAAGGCGAAAAATCACTTCTTATTATTCGCCTGGATACAGTAGATTCGCGCTCAATTATTGAGGAGATAAAGGCAGCAGGTTTTAAGGTTGAATCGGTAATTGTTAAACAATAATCGGTGATAAGGGTAAGGGGTAATATATATAGTGTTTAAACTGCAGCAACCCTTTAAACTTTCCGGGGTATCTGCCCTTGATTATTTGATTGGGCCGGGGGTTAAAATAGCCAGGGGAGTTATCCCCCTGACACATTAAAATTAAAGGAGGGAATTTTGATGAGTGATGAGATTAAACAAGATGACTCGAAGGTAGTTATGTTCAACCCCTTCAATGTATGGAAAAATGTATATTTTTCTAGCGAGGCAGCCCTGACGGCAATTACCCGCAAAGCGGTTGAAACCACCATGTTTGCCAATAGCGTTGATGTGATACTTAACAGCTACTTGCAATATCTTAAATTGCAAAACGAGGTCTCCAATTATATTGCCGAAACTTTGCCTTTCTCCTCACACCGGGATACTGCTCGTGTGGCGAAAATGCTTACCGCTCTTGAGAACAAGATAGATCGTCTGGATGAAGAGTTATTTACAGATATTTATGATTTGAAGGAAGATACTGCTGCTATTTTGGAAAGTATTGCTCCGGTACCAGCCAGTATTTCTGATGAAGCGGATGCTGGAAGGGTTGAACAAATTGACCAGCATATTAAGAATACTGAAGCATTGGTAGAAAAGATTACAGCACTGGAACTGGCGATAGAAGAAATAAAGGCTTCCCTGCTGGAGCTAAAAGCCAAGCCGAAGCCCAAAGCGACTACCCGGAAAAGCCAAAAGACTGCAACGGAATAATTAAGCAAGAGGGGGTAATGATATGGAGCGCATCTTCCAAGCGCACTCGCCTGGTGAAGCTGGCGAAATACTGCAGCAAAATTGGGAACACTGGCTGATGACCACGACCAGGTGGAGGGAGATCTTGACTTATGATCCCCGACCTGCTACTGGTTGTTCGCCCAAAGAAACTTTGTGGACCAAGAATAAAGCACAACTTTATCACTATCAGAGCAGTAGTGAGCGCCGCTATCGCACCCCGGTATTAATGATATATGCTCTCATTAACAGGCCTTATGTATTGGATCTGACCCCTGGGTCCAGTCTGGTGGAGTATCTGGTAAACGAGGGTTTCGATGTATACCTGCTGGATTGGGGAGAGTTTGAATGGGAGGATCGGGATATAAGCTATGCTGATCTGGTTTATGACTATATCGCCACCGCTGCCCGGAAGGTGGCGCGTAGTGCCGGTTCCAAAGAAATAAGCATTATCGGTTACTGCATGGGTGGAACCATGTCTACATTATACGCGGCCCTTTTTGACCGGCCGGTTTTAAAAAACCTGGTCTACCTGGCGGCTCCCATCGACTTCAATCGGGCCGGAACCTATGATGTATGGCTTAAAGCCCCGGGTTATGACCCGGACCGTATAGCTGATACCATGGAGCTGGTCCCCAAGTCTTTCATAGATTGGGGAACCAGGATGCTGAATCCTTTGGCCAATTATTGGGGCACATATACTCGCTTGTGGAAAACTTTAGAGGAAGGAAAGCCGGTTCATTTTTGGAAGGTGCTTAACAAGTGGTCGAGTGATAATATTAATTTTCCTGGCGGTGCCTATCGCGACTGGATAAGGGACTTCTATCAGGGCAACAAGCTCATAAAAAATCAGGTGGTATTGCGGGGAAAGAGAGTGCAATTGCAGCGCATCAAAGCCAACATCCTGGCTATGGTAGGCTTGCGGGATCATATCGTTATGCCGCACCAGACCGCAGCTGCTTTAACCTATCTGGGGGGTAATGATAAAACCTATATGGAGTTCCCGGTAGGTCACGGGGGATTGGTTTTGGGCGAAACTGCCCGCATGCGAGTTTTCCCGGAAATAGCTTATTGGTTGGGAGAGCGTTCCGAGATATTAAGCGAAGACTAAATGCTGGCTGTTTTTATAACGAGGCGCAATATGCCCCCCGCATCCTTAATACCTGCATTCTCGACTACTCATAACGAGGTTTCAGTATAAACACAGTAAAATCGGGTGTTATAAAACCCCACTAACCTTTCAAAGCCATCGTTACGAGAAAAACGCATAACGAGTGAACTTTCAGGTACTAATTGGGGTTCAGGCCACTCTCGTTACGTGTTTTTGGGAATGCAGGTTAATAGTGAGCGAAGCGAACATCAGTGGTGCCCGCAGGGTGCTAAACGGTCGGGTCCTTAACAAATAACAAAACAGGCGGCGGGTTCTAATCCCCCGCCCACTGCAGTGGTGTGATGAAACTGCTTCGCAGTTTCTTACGATGCTTAAAGGTCGCTTTATGCGACCTTTTATCTTTAGGCCAGGTGATCAATAGACTTGATTATTTTATTAACATAGGCCTGAGTTTCTTTATAAGGGGGAATACCTCCATGCTTTTTAACTGCTCCACTGCCGGCATTGTATGCCGCCAGGGCCAGTGGCAGGCTGCCATTGAATTCGTTCAGCTTTTCTTTCAAATAGCGGGTTCCCGCCATAATATTCTCTTCCGGATTAAAGGCATCCCTTACCCCCAAGCTTCTGGCTGTGCCTGGCATCAACTGCATGAGACCCTGAGCACCACAGGAAGAAACCGCCCGGGGATTGTAAGATGACTCCTGTTTTATTACGGCACTAATTACTTCTTCCTGAATACCATAAGCCTGGCTGGCTTCTTTAATAATCTCGCTGAAAGGGCGGCTCTTGCTGCTTGCTGGGGGAGTTGAATTATCGGGTGTTTTGCTGCCGCTCAGGGCGCGACCGGTGGAAGCAAGGCCGTCTTCCAGGGCTTTCAAGAGTTTCATGAAGCTTATTTCCTTGAAGAGATTGGTGAAGACATTCATTCTTTTATCTCCCCTTCCAAATTTATGGTAAGCAAGATAGATTCTTCTGTCAAGCCGTAGGTGTTGCCCATGCGTAGACTGCGAGCGGAATATTTATGCAAGCAAATGCATAATTATTACTTTTTGCAGCGGAATCAATCTTTTAATGGTAAAGGGCCGGTCAGCAATATCTTCCCGAATACTATATAATGAAATAAGGGCCAGGAGGAGAAGATTGAGGAGGGAAATAATGGCCATTGCAAGAGTGGAGACAGCTGGGGTCGAAGTAAGGATTAAAGGAATAGGTTCCTATAATGTTCTGGAAGGAACTAGCGTAGCCGAGTTGCTAAAGAGGCTGGAGAAGAAATTACTCTATCCGGTAATGGCAATAATTATTGACAATCGCTTGCGAGATTTGAATTATCGCTTCACCCGCTCCTGTGCTATAGAGTTGGTAGATATGAATAGTGAAATCGGAGTGAGGATTTACCGTCGCAGTGTGAGTTTTCTGTTGATGAAGGCAGCGCGTGATTTGTATCCTGAACGGGTGCTGACGGTAAAACACTCTCTGTCCAATGGCTTGTTATGCGAGTTTTTGAATGAGGACTCGCGGGCAGACGAGATTGAAGCCCTCGAAAAAAGAATGCGGGAAATGGTTGAGGATAATCTGCCTATCAGGAGAATGCGGATTAATAAAGAAAGAGCCCAGGAAATATTCCGGGAGCAGGGGGAGGAAGACAAAGTGAAACTCCTGGCCTACCGGGATGTGGATAAGGTCCAGGTATCTGAGCTTGATGGATTTTACGAAAACTTCTATATTTTTATGCTTCCCGAAACGGGAATGTTGAAAAAGTTTCGCTTGTTTGAATATCCACCGGGAATGATTTTACAAACTCCGGAGTTGAGTGCTCCAAATTCGCTGCGGCCTTATGTGGAGCAAAAAAAACTGGCCAGCATATTTCAGGAGGCCAAAAAATGGGCCGAAATGCTGGAAACTCCTCATGTGGCGGCCCTTAATGATATTATTGAACAGGGAGATATTAACGATATAATCCGGGTTAATGAAGCTTTGCATGAAAAGAAGATTGCTTTTATTGCCGACCAGATTTGCAGTGACGAGGATATACGCCTGGTGCTGATATCAGGACCGTCCTCTTCCGGCAAGACCACTTTTGCCCAGCGCTTGCTCATACAGCTCCGGGTAAACGGTAAGAAGCCGGTAGTCCTGTCCCTGGACAACTATTTTGTTGACCGTGACTTGACACCCCGGGATGAGAATAACGACTATGATTTTGAAGCTTTGGAAGCCCTTAAAGTCGATTTATTTAATGAGCATCTGGGACGGCTGATCAAAGGGGATGAAGTGGAAATTCCCATCTATAGTTTTACCCGGGGTTCTTGCGAAGAGCGAGGTATGTCCATGAAGGTGCCGGCAGGAGAACCTATAATTATCGAGGGCATCCATGGCCTGAATGAGCGCTTGACCTGGAGTATTCCGCCGGAACAAAAATTTAAAATATATATCAGTGCTCTGACCCAGTTGAATATAGATTACAGCAACCGGATTCCCACCACGGACAGCAGGTTAGTGCGACGGATAGTTCGTGATGCCAGAACCCGAGGCTACAATGCCTTGGACACCATTAAGAGATGGCCTTCGGTTAGGCGGGGAGAGGAAAGGAACATTTTTTCTTTTCAAGAAAATGCCGATATTATGTTCAATTCCTCTCTGGTTTATGAATTATCAGTGTTAAAACCCCATATTGAGCCTCTGTTGCGGCAGATTGGCCCGGAACACCCGGAATATGTGGTAGCACGCTATCTCCTGCAATTTGCCAGCTATTTTAAACCCATAGCGCCGGATGCGGTCCCCGCCAATTCCATTCTCCGGGAATTCATCGGGGGAAGCTGTTTTAAAGTATAGAAAGACGGAAGACGGAGGGCGGAAGACAGAGTGGTCGTCAGGCGTCAGTCATCGGGAGATGACGGAAGACGGATGGCGGTAGAGGGAAGAAGGATACGGTGATTTAAAGGGATTAGGAGTGAGGGGGTAATAACCCAGGCAGATCATAATGGGGGAAATCATGAAGAAGAAGGTATTGAAGCCGCGCATTCCGGTTGTTCTCAACCAGCATGCCGGAACCCATAAGGATAAGAAGAAAGAAGCCAAAAAGTATGCCTGCCGCAAGAGCAGGCAAAGATAAGATGATTATTTAAAAGCCTGTTGGTGTTTGTTTGAGGTCAATGGGCTATTTGTTTTTTTCCGATTAAAAGGAGTATGTGGGTAAGATATAACTAGTCAATTACCGGTTTTTTCAGTGATAAGCTGTTGCAGCAAATCTGATTATGGTATTTTTTTGAAAAGGGCTGTGATATAATAAGTACAATAGTTTAGATGAAGTCAGGGCCAAAGGAGATTAGAACTATGCCGGTCAAAAAGTATACGATAGAGGAAATCAAGGCTATTGTAGAACCGATTGCACGGAAATACGGAGTAGCACGTGTCTATCTGTTTGGTTCTTATGCTCGTGGAGATATTGGTGAAAACAGTGATGTGGATTTTCGTGTAGATAAAGGGTCTCTTAAAGGAATGTTTGCTTTATGTGGTCTGTATACAGAAATTGAAGAAGCTTTACAGATGAAAGTCGACGTTTTGACAACGGGAAGTCTGGAAGATGATTTTCTGCAAAAAATTAAGAATGAGGAGATACTATTATATGCAGAATAATCGAAACGCCTATGTACTCAGGCGCATTATTTCCTATTGTAATGATATTTCGGAGGCTATCCATCGCTTTGGTGACGATTATACAGTTTTTAAACAAGATTCTGTTTATAAGAATGCTACAGCTCTTTGCGTTCTACAGATTGGAGAACTAACCACACATCTTACGAATGATTTTAAACAGAGCTATACTGGGATACCTTGGACACAAATTAAGGCATTGCGTAATGTAGTTGCTCATAACTACGGCAAGATCGATGACAAAAGCTTGTGGGAGACCATTACAAGCGATATTCCGAAATTAAAAGATGACTCTACTGCAAAAACCCCTTTTGTTGCATGAGGGTTGCATAAATATACAAAGCGAGCGTTGGCGAAGCATGGATGCAACACCCGGCGAAGGCGAGCAGGCGAAAGGGGGCGAGCGACAGGACGTCGCGAGAGCGCTATCACCCTGCGGGTACTCCTGGTGTTCCACCCTGCGGGTGTCACTATTAAGGTTGTGACCAGGATGGGAGAT
>Ga0334889_1000196_pt1 | contig 102511 bp, 87 predicted proteins | sample GraSluR1_MG_2_FD_207222 | JGI IMG/M metagenome (GOLD analysis project Ga0334889, IMG submission 207222) | Sludge microbial communities from methane-producing bioreactor in Wageningen University, Netherlands - Granular Sludge_8_08-R1 | ecosystem: Engineered > Bioreactor > Anaerobic >...
AGACCCCGCAGCTCTGCTCATAAGTGATCAACAATTGGTTCTCCAAAAGGTTATGATGGTGTTAGTTATTGTATTAACATACTTTATAGCACTTTTGCAAAGCTAATCTTACTCTGAATGTTTCGCGCATTGTTGTTGAAGAGACACAATCAATGTACAATGGCAACAATGATAGCTTAACTTTCCAAAGAGGAAAAAATGTTTGATACAGTAAAGAAAGGAATAGGGGGCTATAACGCAACCCTCACAATAATCATAGTTAACATAATTGTTTATATTGCATTGATAACAGTACCCAATATCACTGATGTACTATTGCTTGACCCGGATAACATTATGGAAAAACCATGGACACTGGTTACAGTATTTTTTTCACATGAATTCTTCATTCACATCTTCCTAAACATGATTTTTTTCTTCATTTTCAGTCGGAAATTAGAGAAGCTAACAAATTCAGCAACTGTCTTCATTATTTATCTAACATGTGGATTTATTGGTAGTCTTACTTTCATGCCATATGCTCCACTCATTGGATGGAGCGGGCCCGTAGTTGGTGCCTCGGCAGCTGTTTGGGGAGTTGCTGCTGCATTCGCCGCAATGCGTCCCGAAAACTATATCCTAAAAGGAAAAGCAAAGCATTGGATAGTAGCATTATTTATTGGAAATACAGTATTGTTAGTTCTAAATCCACAAGCAATGATTGGAGCAACAGCTCATTATGCAGGAATTGTAGTGGGTCTGATTTGTGGCTACCTACTAAAAGCCAAAGAGCAAAAATGTCGTTAGCATAGTCCGGCTTTTGGGACCAAAAAAGGAATCCTCACACCAGCAAATCAGGCTCTTTTCAGCCTTTTCTAAAAGTGGCGAATGAACAGGAGTCAGCCGCAATAGATATAGAGATTGTAGGCTTTCGCATCAAGAAAGATCATCGCTCGGCCCCCTTGATGACCACAAGAACCTTGCTCAGTTCATCAATGCCACAGTCTGATCCGAGATGAATCGTACAACCTTCAGGGTCTATGCTCAACCGGGCATTGGGTCTTCCGACCTTACCCCTTTGGTTCTCATCAACACCAACGGACCACTATCTTCATTACTGATGCCACGCCCTTGTTTCTTGATAAACGTGATGGTCTAGCAATTGGTTTCTAGATACTCCTGCAGAAAATCATTTGCCAAGTCCTTTTCGGCTCTATCGACCATCGCAGTGGTGGTTTGTTTCCCATTTCTTACATTACCTTCTGTGAGCAATGATAACCTGCTCTCTTTCTTCTCTCAACGACCTATGAAATGATGCTTAAGCCGAAAGAACCATAACAACTACCCCGTGAATGAATAGAAACATGTCTTGTAGGTACTCAGGTCTCCCGAGCAGATTATCCAATACCATAGGGCTTGTTCCATGGAGATCCACTCATCCGCTCATACACAATCTCCATAGTGCCGGCAAAGGGCCCTGGAGTTTCCATTTTGATGCTTACCAGGGCAGCAGCATAATCCAAGGACTGCTGTATGCCGGTATGCAACCGCATGGCCAGATATGCTGCAAAGGTGGTATCTCCCCGTCCGGTCCTCCCTGACAGGTTTTTTGGCCTCAGTGGAGACACATAGACACCCTCTCGGTCAGCTATCAGAACTTCGGTATTATGGGTAACCATGACCTCTTGTGCGCCCCAGGAAACAAGTTTTTCTGCAGCCTTTGATGTGTTGCTGAGGCCTGTGAGGAATTCAGCTTCCGCTGCATCTGTCTTAAAGAAGGTGATGAAAGGTAGCAGTTCAAGCAATCGACCCCATTTCCGGTATTCCATACCTCCCCCAGGGAGTTCTGTTCTCAGGATACCCTGGGCATCTAGGGCAACCTTGCCTCGTTGTGACAGCGGCTTGACCAGCTCATCGGGAATCTCCCCGACAAAGAGCCCAGCCAAATGGTATATCTTGATAGTGATATTTGGAATTTCATCAAGGCTAAAGGAATCAGCCCGTGACAGCAGTGTGACAGTCCGTCTCTCCCGGTCCTCACTATGGTAGATATTCTCAATGGACGTTGTGCGCGAAGAGGAAATAATCTCAAGATCTCCTCCACACCTCATAATAACATTTACATCCCCGAAATCCTCTGGATGTGCCTTAGTGACCACAAGTACAGAGGCTCCTGAACATGCCGCTGAGGCAGAAGAGTAGATAACCGGACCGCCTAGGATATGCTGGGTCTCTCCATTATAGATAATGATGTCCTTTGAGACATGACCGATCATAAGAATGTCATAGGATGATTTCATACTGTTCCTCGCTTGTGTGTAATGTTGGATGCTTATTGATGGGACTCGGGGGCAAAGAGCTTTATTTTTTCTGCCGGGTATTTTGAGCGTTTATTTCTCAGACCTAGGCCTCGTGTATAATACTGTAAAGCCTCCTAGGATAATAAGTAGTGATTGCCGAAACTCCCATTGAAAGCATGGAGAGCATGTCATCCTCGCTGTCAACAGTCCAAACAGCAACGGGGAGAAACCGTTTCCTCGCAAATGCGGAAAGTTCTGGCCTGCACATTCGAAAGTCTATATTGATTCCGCAACATCCTGCTGATATAGCGGTTCTGCACAGCATGGAAACATAGGTTATGTATGACTGCTCATCTAGGGAAGATAAGTCATAATATGCATTCAGCAGTACCTGCAATTCCGGGTGCTGTTGCACTACCACTTGTGCCCATGACTCAGTACAACCCGTAATTATCACGTTGTCCAGGAGGTCGAAGGAAGCAATGAGCCTTGAAAGCCTGTCAATTCCAGCAATATCCTTGACGTCCAGATTCAGCATGCACTGCCGCTCTTTTATCAGGGCAAGCACATCCTCCAGAGGACTCAATTCTACCCCATGATTTGAGGCAAATGTTGCTACTGAATCATAGGGGTGTTCGGCTATAGCCAGTGAACTGCCGTCGGTTCCCCTGATTGCGGGATTGTGAATGAGCACAGGGAGACCGTCTGCTGAAGTACGGATGTCAATCTCTATGATGTCTGCACCTGCCTCAATCCCTGCAAGGACTGAGGCTGTGGTGTTCTCTACACTGTTTTCGCATCCTGTATGTGCGGTTATCAAAGTCTGATATTTGCATGACATAGCTGGTTACCTTCTACTATTTCAGGCTCATGGAGAACCCTTGGGTCAGCTGGTGATAGACGAAATTGGAGAATATCAGAATCGGTAGCGATGAGAGCAGGCCAATAGCCATAAGCTCGCCCCACTGGGTAGAGTATTCGCCAATGTAACGGGAAATTACCACAGGCAGGGTCAGTAGCCTTGGTGTTCGTACAAACAGGAGTGCAAAAAGGAATTCATTCCATGCCAGTATCAGGCTGAAGATTGAAGTTGCCATCACACCAGTGCGTACTAAGGGTGCGACGATGGATATAAGTACCCTTCCCGGTGATGCACCATCGATAGTTGCAGCCTCCTCAAATTCTACTGGCAGAGACTTAAGAAATCCGTAGATAATCCAGATGGAATAGGGCAGAGTATAGATCTGGAATGCGATGACCAAACCGGAAAGGGTATTGATCAACCGCACCTGATTAAAGATTGTAAACAGCGGAACAGCCAGTACAATTGGAGGGAGTATTCTGACAACCAGTACCCATATGAGAAACAGCCTGTTGATTTTCAATGGGAACCGATATCGTACCAGAGCATAAGATGCCAAAAAAGCCAGTATGATAGATAACAAGGTTGCGCTAACTGAAACCGTAACGGTGTTGAAGAAGTTGCCCCAGATACCCCCCTGAAAGACCTTTATGTAATTCTCAAGCGTCGGGGACTCGGGGAAAAAAGTAGGAATTGGACGAATTACCTCTCTAGGATTCTTCAGCGAGGTATTTACCATCCAGTAGATAGGAACGAGGATGACCGCAAGGAAAGTTATCAGCAGTATCCAGAATAGGATTCGTTTTATGTATTTTCTCAACCGGTACATCAGCTATCCTCCCTAAGCAGCTTACGGACATAAAACAGTGCCAAGAAGGCAACAAAAAATAGTGTGATAACCGATGCGGCGCTCGCCCTGCCGAAATTGAAGAAAGAAAATCCTTCACGGTAGATGAAAAACGAGAGTGTCTGAGTAGAATTTGCCGGTCCCCCGCCGGTAAGCGCATACACCTTGTCAAAAAGCCTAAAGGTATCAAGAGTACGTAGCATAAGCACCAGCAGTATCTGTCCCGATAGTATGGGAAGAGTGATCTTGAAGGCAATCTGGTTGCCTCGGGCTCCGTCAATCCTTGCGGCTTCGAAGAGTTCTTCAGGAATAGAGCCCATTCCCGCCTGGATGATTAAATATGCAAAAGGTGTCCACTGCCAGATATCTACCAGTATGATTGAAGAGAGGGCAGTATTCTTGTCAATCAGCCATCCTACCGGTTCCAGTCCAAGCCGAGTAAGAATGTAGTTGAACAGCCCAATCTCATAATGGAAAAACGTCTGCCATACCGCACAGATGACCATAGTAGAGATAATCATTGGGAAGATAATAATCAGAGATGCGATGCGCTTGCCTTTAAACTTTCCGTACAACAGAAATGCCAACAGTACTCCTAGAAATACTTCTAAGAAACTGGCGGAGATGGTGAACACCAACGTGTTTATAAACGATCTTCTGAAGAGCTCTTCTCCGATAATTCTGGTGTAATTCTGAAGTCCGATAAATTCACGGGCCCCGGTAATAAAGTCATACCGGAAGAATGAATCATAGAAAATGGTTGACATGGGATAAATTGTAAGAAATAAAACAACCAACAGCGCCGGTGCAAAAATAAGATAAAAAAATGCGTTGTAGGCAATACGATCTTTACCCTGGTTCATGACTTGGTCCTTATGAATGAAGAGTGTATATGCGGGGAGTTACCTCCCCGGGATAAACCCAAATACAAACTAACGCAGGAGTTCCTCAACCCGGCGCTGTACCTGATTCAGTGCTTCAACCGCTGTTACTTCTCCAACAAGGGCGCGCTGCAGGTAATCACCGAATACCGTCTCAATTTGTGACCAGTAGTCAGTTCGAGGCCTGACGGAACCGGAAATCTGACCGTCAAGCTGAGCTGGATACCAAGGATACTTTGCAACAAGCTCTGGAATCTTGTGTACGCTGTGCCGTGTTGGGGGGATTCCCGTCTTATCGGCCATCATTTCCTGCACATCTGCACTGGTGAGGAATCTGATAAAGTCAAATGCTGCATCCTTGTTTTTTGAGTCTCTGGGTATACCCACCATCCAAGCACCGATCATGGAAGATGAAGGGTTCACCTGTCCCGGATGTGCCGATATGATGACTTTTCCTACCACATCAGAGAGTTCTGGGTTTTCTAAGTCCCCAATCCATCCCGGCCAGACTTCGATTGCCATGGCACCAACTCCGGACATGAGAGCATCACGTACTTGGGTTGCCTGGTATGCTGTCACTCCTCTAGGGGCAAACTTGGCGAGTTCAAGGAAGAATTCAACGGCATTCCTTGCCTCAGGAGTATTGAATGCAGGCTTGCCGTCTACAAGGATATCGGCACCGAAAGCCCAAAAAATAGGCAGGAATCCCGTCACAATAGGATTGCCCTGGACTCCCCGAAACAACACCGGAACCATGCCAGGTTCCTGCCGGTTTACCATACGAGCTATTGCAAGCACATCATCCCAAAGAGCAATCTTTTCGTACCCATATTTTTTTACGATGTCATTACGGTAGGCAAAAAGTGCAACATTTCCTACATGAGGAAGGGCATAGAGGGTTCCGTCAGGATAGGGATAGCGCCCAATATTGACCATGTTCTCAACCAAGTCAGAGTCAATGGAAAGGTTCTTCTGCCGGTACATAGAGTCAAGGTCAACCAGCCATCCTGCTTCCTGCAAGCGGGGAAGGAAGGGGTCATCAATGAGTATTACATCGAATGCCCCGGAACCACCCCTGAGTTCGATGACTGTTTGCTCCATCAATTCAGGACCGGAGAGCTTAAGAATTTCAAATCGCACATTAGGATTCTCTCTAGTGTATGCTTCAACAGCTAGATCCATGGCGTTCCCGAAGGCTCCGTCCCTACCTGCAATGGTCAGGGTGACCGGACCTGAATCCCGTGCTCCTGCGGCAAACAGTGCCGTTGGTATCAGGACAGCAAGCGCCAGCACTATGATACTAAATCGTTTCATTACACAATCCTCCTTGTGTTACCAGTTATGGTGTTATGGTACCACGGGTTGTAAAAGGGAAAAAGAAAATACTATCACTAGCTTATTAGCATAATTAAACGTTTTTACTTGCTTATGTCTATTTGCTTAATACTGTATATTTGCTTGAATTCGCATAGCATGCTATTATTCTTAGCATGAACTTAAGCAGGCAGAAACCAAAAGAAACCATCACCCAACGCCTCAGGCGGCGAGATTTGGTATTGGGCGTGCTGTACCGATTCTCCGAAGTATTTGAGTCAAGCCAGAAGGAAACCATATGGGATATAACCATCCCGATGGAGGAAATCCAGGCTCATCTCAAGGACCGTTTCGGAGTGGAGTACAATAGCAGCCAATGGATATTTACCCAGTTGCGGCGGTACGAGGATGAAATCGGCGCAAGGCTCTTTGAGAAGGTCCCATCACGACAGGGTACGGGTTTTAATCTTTCCCTCTTCCCAAAGATGCATGAATTTGTCCAGAAGCAGCATCTCCATGTCCCCCAGAAGATCCGCTCGGCTAACGGGGTCTATGACAAGATTAATTCGTTGATCAGCTCCCAGCATGGAAGCAAGCGGACTAAGGTATTCCTCGGTGCCGGATCTACGATGTATCACCTGGCAAATATTTTTGTTGAACGCCAACAGCAGGATACCCACTCTTTTATCCTGTATACTCATAACGCAGGAATTCTTCCCGTGCTCTTCAGCCAGAAGGTTGATCACTCCCGTCTTGATGTCGCCGTATGCGGCGGCACCCTGGACCCAGTTACCCATACCCTACTTGGGGACCCGGAAACCATGCTGGGAGATAAGGAGTTTGACTTTATTATCCAAGGGACTTCCAGGGTATGCGGGTCAAATCTCTACATTGAGAGCAGGAAGGAACAGATGGTGAAGAAGGCGATCCTCCATGGGTGCAGGGGCTGCAAAATCCTAGTGCTCACCAAACACGAATTCAAGGACGAACCTATTAAGGGGGAGCAACCCTATGGGAAGCTTACTGATTATGACTATGTCGTTGTACCAAGATCTATGGAGTCCACGGCAAAAAAGAAATATGAGCTACAGTTTGAGTCGTATATGGATCTCTTTGAACCTGAAATTCTCAACTGGAATTACTGTATTCTTAAAGTTAATAGGGAGCTACCATAGAGACCAAAAAAGGAATCCTCACACCAGCAAATCCGGATCTTTTCAGCCTTTTCGAAAAGTGGAGAATGAAGAGAAGTCAGAAATGCAACAGTCCCGTTCAGAAGAAATTAACCTCTGTTTTTATAGGTCATCCGGGGTTTTACTTTTTGATTCTCAAGAGGAATGCCCCGGTATAATACCGTGGCCCAGTTACAACACCACCATCGTGTGAGGGACCTCTCTTACAGCCCTGAAGCTGAGAGAAGGTTGCCTCGCATGCTTGAGTTTGGTAAAAACCCCGCCATGATACACAATGATATAAGCCCTCTGCTCATCTGAGGGACTGCTATCGCTTGTCCAATAGTAGATGACCGGAGAATGGACATCCCAAAGCGAGGATTCCTTATCGGGGGTAAAAGCGTATTGCGCCTTCTCGCTCCCTGCATCCCAACACCCTTGAGCATTTTTGCCATGCAGCATCATACTGCCAACCGCCTCTTCAATAGTAGGAAGGCGCCAATAGTCTTGAACTTCATCACACAAGGTAATCCCATCCTCAGCGACATGACGGGCAAAATATACAGCTTGATCCCAACTGCAGCCTGTCTCAGGCCAAAGCGGTCCCCTCGGAGCCCAAAGGAGCGTGCCACAAGTCCCCTCGATTACCTGCATACCCGGATCATACGCATCCACTCGTCTTGCATGGAGGATGAATTGAGACAGCTATCCAACCAATGAGATTTTTTTGCTTCTCATGCATCTCTATCCCCCAGGGTACAAGCATCCCTAAGCAACTTGATCATCGAGGCTTTCTGAGTTGTGATACACAACTATAACACCAGCTGTACCAAAAGAAGCAAGAGGCTGCAACCTTCATGTACAGTTTGCCCCCTTCCCTCTTTTCATACTAGCACAGACATCTGTATCGGAACATGTCCAGCAAACCTCTCCTATAGAACAGAGAACAGCTATAACGTTTACAGGAGCCACAGCACAGCCTTTGGATTGTCTTTGACAGTAAACCTGTTAAAATAGCAAGGACGGTCAAGCAGAGGTTCGGCTACTTCAGTAGCATCAAAGGCGAGGTGGTTCTTAGTATATGGATGATTACCAAAAGCATGCAGTAAAACAGATGCTCACGTACATCGATACGCATCTCTGTTGTAAAATAAGTTTGAATCAATTGGCACAGGCTGGCGGCTATTCTCCGTGGCATGGGGCCAGGTTGTTCAAGGAAGCAACAGGAGAGAGTCCGTTTTCCTACATCAGAAGCAGGCGTTTGGCATCAGCCGCTCACCAGCTGGGAGTGGGGAAACAGAGCATCGTCGATGTAGCTATGGAATTCGTATTCGACTCCCATGAAGGTTTCACGCGTGCCTTCACCAAGCAGTTCGGAATGAAACCATCTGATTTCCGCAAAGCCTTGGCAGCATACCATGCAAGAACCACAGAATTATCGATACGAGAAGGAGAATCATGTATGGACACAGCCTTTGTACAAGTAATCGATCGCACACAGCGCAAGGTGATAGTGAAATTCGCACACAAAGCTACCGACTACTTCACCTATTGCGAAGAGGTTGGATGTGAAATCTGGGATGTCTTGGCATCCATCAAAGGAGCCTTGTTTGAGCCGATCGGCATGTGGATGCCACAGAACATGCGTAAACTGGGAACCGGTGAGTATTCCCAAGGGGTTGAAGTCCCTGTGGACTATGAAGGAGAAATTCCCCAAGGGTTTGACATCATCTGTCTCCCCGCGTGCAAAATGATGGTCTTCCAAGGACCGGCGTATGATGACGATCACTTTGAACAAGCCATCACAAACATCTGGGAACTGATGAGGAGCTATGACCCAACACTCTACGGCTTTACCTGGGCTGATGAGGACGGTCCTCGGTTTCAACTAGCACCGATGGGCTACCGCGGCTATATTGAAGCACGGCCGGTGAGGGCTTTGCCTTAAACTGAACTGAGAGAAGAAGGACAGAGGCTGACCATTTCGGTCAGCCTTTCTCTCATACTCTGCTGCACGCAACCCCTTCTCTGTCATAGATTGACCAAAACATCGTTCCCACATCATCAAGTCTCCTCAAAAACTACCTGACTGGGCTTGTACATGTATACAGGATGGTACTCTTTTTTTCCTTTTTCAAAAGGCTTTCTTGTGACACCTGTATAAAAATATAAAGGATATATTTTAAAATACATAATTATATCATAGTATCGTTACTCCTTTTTTCTTGTTATATGTCATATGTTTAACATATCTTTATTTTTATATTTTGTTTTATAATAATATTTTATACATTTATTGTTTAAAATTTCATAGTTTTTATTCTTTCGTATTGACATAAGTCTTATCCAACAGTACTATACAACTATGCTCAGGGAAAGAGCAAACTGAACTACTTGCACAGGAGCAACGAAAAGCTCCTAAAAGGAAAGGTATACAATGAAAAAGACTATCACCCTCTTGTTAATACTCATAATCGGAACCGTTGGATTATTCGCTTCAATGGATGAATCTTTGTATGTAGTTACCACCATACACGGTATCAATGAGATGAAGATCACCAGTTCTTCAACCTCGCCTACTTGGACAGCAAACAACCAAACAGGAAATATTGCTGCATCCAGCTCAGAGTTTGATACTCCAGAAACGGCTGCTGTGGTTTCAACCGCCATCACGACCGCTCAAACAGTAGGATATCTACATACAAGAACCAACAACAGAATGGGAATTCAAGTAAAAGTAGAAGCTTCCCCTCTTGAATATTCCATTCCAACCTTATTCGGTTCCACCGTCGTTGATACTATCAACTACACCATAACCGGTGGTGAAAATGATTTCGACACCGCCATTCTTTTTGCAACACCTGTGACGTATCTGACTATTGGCTCAGGCACTGGACTTCGTCTTGGAGATGTAAAAACAATTGCGGTTACTTTGGAAGCAGACGCTCCCAATAAAACAGCCGGAGACTATATTGGTGAAATCGCATTTGAGTACATCATCAACTAGAACTGTTATCATCTGAATTCAATAGCATCTACAAGGCTGACCATTTCGGTCAGCCTTCTTTGTAATCAATCTCGGAACGCAGAAAAGAACAGCAACCTTACTATTCTTCCAATATCCGATCAGGATTGAGCACTTGCTCCTTATCAGCAAACAGACAAGCACTGAATTGTCCCGGAGAGTACTCATGCAACTCATGGGTGCATTGACTACATCTCTCATGAACAAATGGGCAACGAGGGATGAATCTGCATCCGATGGGTAGATTGATCTGATCGGGGACCTCATCATCAATAAGAAGCCGTTCCTTGACATGATCGGGATTTGCTACAGGCACTGCAGCAAGCAAAACCTTGGTATAGGGATGCTGGGGATTGCTGAGCACCTGATCAACCGGGCCAAGCTCAACGATCTTACCCAAATACATGACAGCAATACGGTCACACAAGTACTTGATCGTAGAAAGATCGTGGGAAACATACAGCATGGTAAGACCCATGTCACGGCGCAGCCTCTTCAAGAGATTCAGGATATCGGCCCTGATGGACACATCGAGCATCGAAACAGGTTCGTCTGCCACCAAGAATTTTGGATCGAGCACAATACCTCGAGCGATAGCGACCCTCTGCCGTTGTCCCCCAGAAAGCTCATGGGGAAAACTATTCAGATAAAGCTCTGGTGGTTTCAGTTCAGCAACCTCCAATGCTTGAACGACTTTTTCATAAATCTGATTCTTATCCTTCATCCCATGGATTCGCAACGGCTCGGCAATAGTCTCATAGATATCGAATCGAGGGTTGAGCGTTTCATAAGGATCTTGGAAAATCATCTGAATTTCCTTTCGGAAACGCTTTCTCTCTTCTTTGCTCTTTGCACTCATCGGGTGTCCGTCAAAGATGATCTCACCCTCGCTCTCCTCTTGGAGCCGAACAATAATTTCTCCGGTGGTCGTCTTTCCGCTACCACTCTCCCCCGCCAATCCAAGAATCTCACCTCGATTGATCACCAAGCTGACATCATCGATCGCCTTGACATATGCAGTCTCTTTCTTGAACATTTCTCCAAGACGTTTCTTGACAGGGTAATATTTCTTCAAATGATTGATTTGTATCAAAGGTTTTTCATACATTGGTTTGGACTCCCTCAAAACGACGTTCTGCTGTCATTCGCTCCCTTACCGTCTCCCACGTCTCGTTACACCTTGCCTTCTTCCTGAACTCATCAACTTTTTCTGTATAATGACAAGCGACAAAATGATCAGGGGCAACTTCCACAAGAGAAGGCCTCTTTTGTGCACAATGAGATGTGGCAAAAGGACAGCGTTCACTAAACCGGCACCCTACAGGAGGGTCAATCAAATCGGGAGGAGATCCTGGAATGGAGATCAACTCTTCGTCCATCTCAGTAATAGAAGGAAAAGCATTTTGCAATCCAAGTGAGTAAGGGTGATATAGATTTCTGAAAAAAGTATCAGTAGCGGAGAGTTCCATCACCTTCCCTCCGTACATGACCATGATCGTATCACAAATTTCACTTACCACTGAAATATCATGGGTAATGAAAATCATAGAACTGTTTATCTCTTTTTGAATTTTCAAGATCCGTTGGAGAATACGATCTTGCACCACTACATCCAAAGCAGTTGTCGGCTCATCAGCGATGATCAAAGAAGGCTTAAGAGAAAGAGCCATGGCGATGACTGCACGCTGCTTCATCCCTCCGCTCATCTGATGCGGATAACTACGAAGCCGCTTCTCCTCGAGCCCGACCATGCTGAAAACCTCTACCGCTCTTAGGTAAGCCTCTTTCTTTGAAACTCTGGTATGAGCCATGATCCCCTCGATCAGCTGGTCTCCAACAGTATAGACCGGGTTGAGCGCATTCATGGCACTTTGGCTGATCATGGCAATTTCATTCAGTCGTAAACGCCTGACCTCTTCAGGCTTCAGACCCACCAGCTCTTTGCCTTTCAGTTGTATGGATCCTGCAGAAATCCTCCCATTCTTGGGAAGCAACTGCATCATTCCTTTTGCAATGGTTGTCTTTCCACAACCACTCTCTCCTACAACACCCATACTCTGACCTTGTCTAAGACTGAAAGAAACACCATCGACGGCCTTCAAGGTTCGTGATCCTACAGTGTAGGATATTTCTAAATCGGTTACATCCAAAAAAGCCATACGCCTACCTCTTCCTCAATCGGGGGTCAACCACTGCCTCGAGCGAACGAGCAACAAAAAATATGGAAACCAGCAACAGAACTATCGCCAGCCCAGGAGGAACCGTCCACCACCAAGCAATACGAGAATACCCTGAAACAAAATTTATATGCAAAATTTGCCCCCAGCTGGTCAAATTCGGGTCTCCAAAACCTAAAAAAGCAATGCTTGCTTCTGCCATGATCGCCCAATTGACCATGAAAGCCATCTCAAGCAGAACCAAAGGAACAACATTCGGCAGAATATACTTGAACATGATTCTTGCATGTCCTGCACCCGCCACCTTGGCAGCCTTTATATACGGACGCTTGGAGATGGAAAGCACCTGTGATCGGACAATTCTTGCAACAGTACGCCATGACAGCAAAGAGACAGCGAGAATGACGTTCCAGATACTTGGCTTGAGAACTGCAGCAAGCACAATAACAAAGGGAATGAAGGGAATCGCGTAGAAGAAATCGACAATCCTCATCAAGATTGTATCTACCATGCCTCCAAAATATCCTGATATAATGCCTATCACAGAGCCGACGAAGGTCACCAGCAAGGCAGCGAGAAACCCGACCATCAAAGCGGTTCTCGTACCCAGTATCACTTGGCTGAAAATATCACGACCAACATCGGTCGTCCCGAAAGGATGGGCCAAGGAAGGACTCTCAAGCCTGCGTATTTGCCTGTCTTCAGTATAGTGACGGTCTCTTGGACCATGCGGAGCAAGTGATTCACTGAAAACTCCCACAAAAACAAAGAAAATCAATAAGATAACCCCTACGAGAGCCAGTTTATCGCTCTTGAGGTTCGCTAAAAATATGGAAAAGAAACTCTGGCTGTTACGCCTGCCCTGGAAGCCTCGCCTCGCAGGCTTCTTGGCTGTTCTCTTTTTTTCAGATGTAAATTTAGTATTCATACCGTACAGCGACTCCTAATACGCAATCCGAGGATCGAGAAATGCATAGATCACGTCAGCAATTAGATTCATGACCATCACCAAAGTAGAGAGAATAATGAAACTTCCTTGTGCAAGTGGATAGTCACTGCGTGTAACGGCTTGCACTATTTCACGACCCAACCCTGGCCAACTGAAAACAACCTCGATGAGAACCTGGCCTCCTATAGCCGATCCAATGAAAAGAGCTCCAGCGGTAACCACCGGCAAGAGAGCATTTCTCGCAGCGTGATGATACAGAACCCTGCGTTCCGGCAAACCTTTTGCATGAGCCATCTCAATATAATCTTCGCTGAGAACCTCAAGCATACTGTTACGCATGATCAACATCGGAGTAGCCAAGAAGTACAACCCAGCTGTAAGAGCCGGCAAAACCAAATGTCTTAAAAAATCCAGATTCAAGAATATTTCTCGAAACGTCGTTCCTTCATACCCTGTGGTCCGCATTCCTTGAGCAGGAAACCAACGAAGCCTCACCGCAAAAAGCAAGATAACCATCAAGCCTACCCAGAAAGTAGGGGCAGAACGAAAAATCAACCCGAAGGTAATACCTACGGACTCCATTTTTGACCCTCGCCTCCAGGCCATCCAGGCCCCGCCAAATATGCCGATTGCATAGGCGAAGATCATCGCTGTAAACATGAGAATGAGCGTAGCGGGCAACCTGTCCTTGATGACGTCAAGAACCGGACGCGTATAAAAATAGGAAGATCCAAAATCAAGACGCACCAGATCTTTCATAAAAATCGTGTATTGTGTCCATAAACTCTCATGCAGTCCATATCGCTCAAGCAACGCTTGTCTTGCCTCACGAGGAATCGAAGGATCAACCATTGAGGCAGTAGGATCACCGGGCATAGTCCTGAACAATAAAAATATCATGCTGGAGACCAAAAGGATCATCAACAAGATAATCAAGGTTCGACGAAGAATATATGTTAACACAAACTACCTTCCTTAATAAAATTGGGAACAAAAAACATTTGAGGAGCCAGCAAATGCTGGTTCCTCAAACAACGTGTAAACAGGCAAGGCCCTATAAACCTTATTTCGGCATTCTCAAGCGACCTTGAGCATCCCAAGTAAAGCCTGCATCAGAGAGAATCTGACGAGCTTTCGCAGGATCATAGGTGTCATAAATGGGAACCTCTGGATTATGCCAGAACTCATTGGCAGCATTGATTACCAAACCACCACCACCTCGTGAACCATATCCATCCAACAGAACATCCAGTGCATAGTCATAGTCTACAAGATGGGCAACAGCTATGCGGAAAGCCTTGTTGTCGAAAGGAGGACGAAGCATATTCATACCGATGTAGAAGAAACCAATGTCTGGAGCCTCTGTGATTTGCAGATGGCTGTACCGTCCACCCTCATTGGCCTTGATCTGGTTGGTATGAGCAGGAATAAGATCATAGGAGACCATATCAACAACCTGCAATTGCAAATCAGAAAGGACGCCTTCAGGAGATGCATAAATCTTGAAAATATATCCATCAATCTTCACAGGATGGAAATAATCCTTGTAGGTCGACGTTACTAGTTCTTCTCCATTTCTGAAACGGACGAACTCGAAAGGACCACTTCCAATCGGGTGAGCATTATTATACAGAGTAACGTCAGCAACAGCACTCCAGATATGCTTCGGAAGAATAGGAATCTGGGTCAACGTTGTCGTGATGAATGGTGCATACGCATATTTGAGATTGAAACGGATGACATCCTCACCAATCAATTCAACTGAATCGATAGGGGCAACAAATGATGCAAAATAGCTATCTTTTTGAGCCATATAAGCTTCATAAGAGAATTTTACATCTGCAGTAGTTACAGGATTCCCATCATGGAACTTCATGTTTTTCCGTAGGGTTACATCAATTGTCGTATCATCCACTACGTTCCAACCGGTAGCCGCCCAAGCAGTAGGGGTCACATCCACTGACAATCGAACAAGCTTGTCATAGATGAGACGCAAATTACGCCAATCATATACACTTCTCGCCATAAACGGATTGAGGTTCGTAATATTTACGTTGCTAGCTACAACAGGCACTCGACGATCAGTCAACGGCTCCATGACCATTGGCGTCCATTCATTGAACAAACCTTCACCTGACATATTCTCAAGATTCGTAAAACGGTTCTTGTTGTATGTCTGGACGTTTGCCCTTGAATACGTTGTAACACGGGGTACATCCTCGGCAAGAATTCTCTGTGCTTCCCACACAATCTCACGTCTTCTGTTCACATCCATCTCACTGCGTTGAGCATCTGCAAGAGCATCAAATTCAGGATTCATATACCTCTCAGTATTATTTCCACCAGGATTTGCGTTTGAAGAGTGGTTGATCGAGTAAATGAACATATCAGGATCAAGACGTTCTACACGACCTGACCAACCGATGGTATAAGCATCGTAGTCCATTGCCTCTCCATAGATGACGTCCAGAAGGACAGAAAAATCTGTGGGTTGGGCAGTCATATTGACACCTAACTTTCCCAGCTCCTCAGCTAATTCCTGAGACATCTCATAGTTCACCAAATTCGATTCCGGTAGTGAACTGAGGATAACCAAATTGGGGACCAAAGGCCCATGATCCTGGGTTGTGGCAACCTCCTGTCGGCCTGCGGCAAACAGTGTTGATGCAGCCAACATAACACCGACGAATAACACAACAGCGAGTCTTTTTCTTTTCATTCGAAGTCCTCCTCAATGAAAATACATGATATGGAATACGATGATATGAGCATTTTTTTCAGCGTTTCCCTTATGCAACAATAGGTAGGTATATACGGAATTTATTCAATGTACAACTTTTTTGTATCCAAAAGTATACAATCCGTTACCAATGGACCAAAAAACTAAATTTCAGTGCATTAATGACCTATATTGACCACATGGTCAATAAATGATATTGTTATTCTATCGTTGACCACATGGTCAAAAGGAGCTCATATGAACCATCACTTCGAACTAACTTCGCATAGAATTGCTTATCGTATGCAAGAAACACCAGGAACAGAAAAAATCCTCTTCCTACATGGCTTGGGGGCAAACCTCACTCAGTTCGATCAGGAATTTGAGCTCTTTGCAAAGAACTACAGTGTCGCCTCGCTCTCATTACGGGGACAAGGAGACTCTACAAGACCTTCCAAGAATAATCCTCAGGACATGACAATCAAGGCCCTTGCCTTTGATGTCATCCAATGGATCGAGGCCAATTCCTGGGAACATGTTCATGTAGTGGCATGCTCCATGGGCGGCGTGGTCGCATTGGAAATCCTCAAGCAGAAGAGTCATCTGCTTAAGAGCCTTGTTACATTCGGAACCACCCCAATTTTACACTTCCCAAAACCTGTGATCCGCATTGCTGCAGCAATCACCGACTTGCTTCTGCCCGCCCTCTTCCCCACATATATGGCAAAAACACTCCCCAGATCAACAACTGACAAGCCACAAGCCCAACAGCGCTTCACCCAAGACCTGCTAGTAGCATACACACAGCGTCGAACCATCTACCAACTTCGTTGCGAACTAGCCCAGTATGACTATACGCACACCATACGAACCTCTTTGATCCCCTTGCTCATACTGCAAGGAGAAAAGGATACTGCTATTAACAAGGAAATCGATAAGCATTGGCACCAACTAAAGGAAAATCCTCTTGTTCGTCGAACACTACTTCCTGATGCAGGCCATATTGCCAACTACGACCAGCCAGAAGCCTTTTATCATGCTATACTCCATTTCCTACAAGGACAGGAACAATGAGAGCAGACCAAAGCAAGGAAAGAATTCTCCGCGAAGCCACAACCGAGTTTGCCCTATACGGATACAATGCAGCTTCAACCAACAAAATCATGTTGCAGGCAGGTCTTGCAAAAGGCTTGCTCTTTCACCACTTCTTTAGCAAGGAAGAGCTCTACAGCGCCTGCCTGCAAAAGATAATTAAAGAGTTCCAACAAGAGCTGGATGTATTCATGCAAGAGATGTCCAAAGATCTTTTTGAAAGACTTGCCGACTTTCTCACGTGGAAAAGCCGTCTTGCTCGTGAAAAACCAATTACGCTCCGCTTTCTCTTCGGGCTTTCCTCCCTCCCTGTCGATATCCGCAGTAAAGCTGATGCCCAAATACTGATTTTAAGAAAGAAAAACAGCAAGCTGCTTGAAGACTATGATACATCGCCCTGGAAAGCAGAGATCGACCAGGAAAAAGCCTTAGCCGTGATTGTGATGGTCTTTGATGCCTTTGACCAGAAAATAATCAGGCTCATGAGCTCTGAAGAACCTTTTGACCACAAGGAAATGCTCTCATATACACTGAGTATGCTGGATGTACTGAAAACTGGGTTCTATAGAAGCAAATAAATTGCCTGAATAATTCGAACAGGATGAAAAGCGGTGAAAGCCAAAAAACGAACGATTGTCATCATAGCGATACTTATTACCATTGCACTGAGCATAGCAACAGCAGCAGCCGTTATCTCCTATAGAACGAGCCGCATCCCCTCTCTGTCCTTTATGGACATGCTCTCTTATACGACAAGGGACAACAACCAAGCACTCTTGAGTGTCGGCATCATCAAGGATGGACACACGAAGTATACAGTGTATGGAGAAAACGCAACCATACTTCCCTCCCATGAGCATACCTATGAGATAGGGTCAATCAGCAAGACGTTTACTGCTGCTCTTCTTGGCAAAGCCATCCATGAAGGGACCGTTGCACTGTCCGATACTATCGACCAATATATTGAGCTCCCTAAAAAGAACCACTATCCGGACTTACATCAACTGGTCACTCATACCTCCGGGTACAAGAACTACTATTTTGAGCCTCAAATGATGGCCAATAGGTTGAGAGGGGAAAAGAACGACTACTATGGGATATCTGTTGCAGCTCTGGACAAAAAGCTGGCAAACATCCGTTTGAAAAATAATGAGCATGCATTTCTATACTCCAATTTCGGCTACTCAGTACTTGGAAGAATCCTCTCAAAAGTACAAGAAAAAGAGTTTCCTGCTCTTATGCAATCGTTCATCGCACAAGACCTGAAACTGAAGAATACCCATATTGCATTCCAAGGTAACAATCTACCAAGATCGTGGAACTGGGCAAAGGACGATGCCTACATCCCGGCAGGGGCCCTTGTCTCCACCATTGAGGACATGTTGCAGTATGTCCAAATACATCTGGATGGAAATATCCCCTATCTGGACGTTGCCAGCCAACCAACCAAGAACGTACAAGCCACCACCAAGAAGTATGAGAAAATGGGAATCAGAATAGACTCCATCACAATGGGATGGATGTTTGATGAGGAGAACAACGTCTATTGGCACAACGGCGCAACCTCCAACTACAACAGCTACATAGCCTTTGATACAGATAAGCAAGTAGGAGTTGTAATCCTCTCGAACCTAGCAGCGAACTACAGGATTCCCGCAACGTTGATGGGACTACGCCTGATAACCTCACTACAAGACGAGGATGCTTTTTGATAATCAAGCTACTATAAAAGACCCTCCAAGAACTCCACACTCTTTTCGTGTATCCTCTTGTACTCAATGTTGTGCACATAATGAGAGCACTCAAGCAAAACATGTTCTCCGCCTCTTTGTTCTACATACCCTGTCAGCGTCTGCTGCCAGAACTCCTTCCCATAGCCGGTACCAGAACCATCGGAGATGAAAAACAATAGGGGTATCTGAGCGGTGTCCACTTCTGCCACCTTTCGAGCATTCTCTGTGATCATACGAACTTCCTCGAGCATCGGCTTGGTCAACGTCCGTCTGTTGAACACCACCTTGTAAAGATCTATCTCCTCTTTTGTAAGAGCCCCATACCGGATCGCAGCTGACTGTTCAACAAGAGGAGGGATGAGCCTAAGCAATCCTGATGATGAGAAGAACCTGAAGATATAAGCAGAGGTATATTTGAGTTCCTTCTTGATGTAAATATCTGGAATAGCAGGATCGAGGCCAATGATTGCTGCTATCTCATCAGGATATGAGTTTGCCCAATACAGAGCCTCCAAAGATGACAAGGAGTGAGGAACCAGAACCAAATCATGAAGATCGACTCCAGCTTGTTGTAAAGCTTGTCGAGATTCTTTGAGTATGGTGGCAATATCACGACTTGTGTCGCCGATATCACTGAATCCATAGCCCGATTTCTCTACCACCACAACCCTATACCCAGGCTCAAACAATGTGTACAGCGTCTTAAAATCAAGAATTGGAGCGCTGGTGCCACCACCAGCCATAAAGACAAGGGTATAGAGACTCTCGCTATTACCAGAAACATGGAGACTCAATCGATGTCCATTCACCTGCAGCAGATGAGCAGCAGCACTGAAGAGCTCATCCTCTTGTTTCAGGCGAACCTTATGATTGACCCAACTCCCTAAAAACAGTACGACAATCACGACAAGAAGTATCAAAACAAAGCGCATACGATCCCCTTTATTCAATAAGGCATTCATTCATTACTACAATCTATACCATAGGTTAGCATACCGAAGAAACCCTGAGATGAGAATTGTACTGAAGCAAACCTCCTTTAGAATTGGCTTGACCTCTCTTCTGACTTACTCTACGATGACAATCGCTGGATCTGGAAAAACGGAACGGGGTGTGATTCCCCGGCGGTCCCGCCACTGTAATCGATGATGAAAGCAGAGAAGCCATTGTCCATACCGGATGAGAAGGCCTGTCAGTAAGCAAAGTCGTAAGCCAGGAGACGTTTCCAGATTTCAATTCTTCGTGGAGAAAGAAACAGCAGCAACAGGGGAACGAATATTCTCCTGAAAAACGCAAAACCCCTCCATGAAGCATTGTACCCAGACACCATCATTCTCTGGAGGCCCTTCATGAAGAAGCGCGGAATCTTCTCCCTGGTCCTGTTGCTTGCCCTCTCTCCCCTCTTTGCAGCACAAGACATCACAGACCTTGGTTCAGCTTATGAACTTGTCATAGCTGAAAGCACCCTCTCTGATGCACAAACGAACTCAGCGTCCTCGGTATCAGTGATCACCCAAGATCAAATAGCATCCTACAATGCCCAAACGACGGCAGAACTAGTGGGAAAGGCCATTGGTGTGTCTTACAACTCTTATGGGAGCCTCGGATCGCTACAAAACGTAATCATTCGAGGAGCCACCTCTTCAAAAAATCTTGTCTTCCTTGATGGGGTACTCCTCTCTTCAGCACATGACGCAAGCGTCGACCTCTCAAGCATCCCCATCAATATCATCGAGCGCATCGAGGTTGTAAAAAGCGGACCGGGCAACCTAGGAAGAACAAATGCCATTGGAGGCATGGTGAACATCATCACCAAGAAAGGACAGGACAGCGAGACACCCTTCTCTCTCACCTTTGAAAACGGCTCTTTCCTACCCTTGGCCTACTCCAGTTCTCAAAAGCGCAACTTCCTGTCTCTGGTTGACAGCCAAAAACTCGATTTCTCGTATACCAAGGAAGGCCTTATAGCCACCATCGGAGGACTCGCTGCCCAGAATGCCTACACCTACAACGATGGATCGGCAAATCTCAAGCTCAGGGATAATGCTCAAGTCTATGAAGCATATACAAATCTGAGCTATACGAAGGATCTTTCAAAGACACTGAAGGTTACCACACAAAATGTTGCCACTTTCAAGAACCTCGGCGTTCCCGGAAGTCTCTCCTATGGACTTACCCCGAACGATTACATGAACAACACGTTTATCAGCACCACCAACACCCTTGAAATTGCACAAGTCAGCCCCTTGCTGGCAAAACTCTCTGCACAGGTGCATTATGGCTTTGGACAGATCTTCTATCATGATGCGACATTCGGCGACAGCACCCATACCAAGCATAAGGCATCGGCTTTCATTGAAGGCACTTGGGACCTTGGGCAGGCCTATACACTGAAAACAGACCTCAATTACAGTCTGGATTATGTAGACAGTACCGATGTAGGAAAAAACACCCGCCACAACATAGCAGGCTCTGCATATGGAAGCATCTACTTCAAGGATGGAATTATCTCCCTTCATCCTAGTGTACAGGCAGCCTATCTTTCCGACCTGAAGACGGTCTCACCCAATGCATCACTCGGAGCAATCTATGCTCTCTCTGCATGCACACATCTCAGAAGTACCATCAGCTATGCTGAAAACGCCCCTACCTTCTCCCAACTTTACTGGCCGTTCATGGGAAATCCAAACCTGAAAACCGAGAAAGGCCTGAATGCAGACTTTGGGATTGAGACCTCCCTCTCAAAGATCAAGTATGAAGGAACCTTGTTCGGCAGAAATATTTTCAATGACATCGCATACGACTCTTCTTGGGTACCCCAGAACATCGCCCATAGTGTGTACCTAGGAACTGAACAGACTCTTGAGGCTGAACTCTCATCCCTGTTCAGCATCCAGGGGAGTTATATCTACAATAAAAGCTACGACCTCTCCAATGGACAGGCCTTCTCTGACAATATTGAGGTCGCACATATCAGAAAGCATACGGCAAAAGGATCGGTGTTCTTCAATCTCAACCGTATAACAAGCGCACTCAGCATAGAGTACCTGGGAAAGACGAATACGCTTGACAGCGCTGTACTACTCAATGCAAGCGCAACTGTACAGATAACAGACGCCTTCAAGACGTATGTGGCTCTGGACAATCTGCTGAACACCTCATATGAGCTATCATCAGGTTATCCCATGCCAGGCACCAAGATACGTCTAGGGGCAACCTATAGGTTCTAGGGTATGATCACCACAAACCTCATTTCAATCATGCATACAGGAGGAGCGGTCATGTGGCCGCTCTATATCCTCTTGGTGGTCACACTGGTACTCGGGGTAGAACGAACCATAACGTTGATAGTTCTGTATAAAAAACGTGAACCGATGGTAAAAAATCGGATGCAAGGGTCTTTGAGCATCCTTGATCTAGTTGCCATGATAGCCCCGACGTTGGGTTTCCTTGGGACGGTAACCGGGATGATCAATGCTTTCAAGGCAATTTCAGAAGCATCGTCTGTACAGCTCCAAGTCGTTGCTGCCGGATTGTATGAAGCGCTCTATACAACCGCCTTCGGCCTGATCATCTCGGTCTTGGCCACCATGATAGGCTTCTTTCTCGATTTAGCGATGACGACTCTATGCGAAACAAGCAAAACCTAGGACTGAGCAGCGACATTGCATTTCTTCTCATTATCTTCTTCCTGCTCCTTGCAGGCATTTCAACAAGCCAAAGCTTGACTATCAATCTTGAGCAAGAAACAAAAATGGGAACAGATACGCTGGTTTCCAAAAATTTGAAACTGCTCGAAGATGGATCGCTTTTTCTTGATGAAAAAGCTATCAGCTATGCACATCTAGCAGAGGCAATTTCAGAGGAGACTCATGTCAGTCTGTATATCAAGGAGAACACGCCTTACCAAATCGTAGTACAACTACTCTCCTCTCTTGAAGGTGCAAACCCCGGTTCCTTGGTCTTGGAGGTATTGCCATGAGCAAGAAGAGGCCTACCCCACCCTCCACCCTTTCGGATATTGCATTTTTATTGTTGCTCTTCTTCCTCATCATGGCCATCAGTAGTGTACAGGCTCCGGTACCTATCCATCCTGCTCAGGCTCAAGGACAGACAAGAGACCTGTCTGAAGTACCTACCTTGTTGGTTTCACAGGATGGATTGCTCTATTTTGAGGGAAACCAGGTAGAGCTTACGTCACTACCTTTCAGTGAGGAGTATGCGCTTCTTGCAGATCGCAATACTGCCTATAAAACAGTGCATCCAATCATAGAATTTTTAAAAAGCCAGGGTGTAAAGACTCTTCATACCTTGGTGGAGCAGCCTCAATGAAGAAAAGCTACTCGCTGCTCATCTACTTCAGCATGACGATACTCATGGTCCTCATCCTCTTTCTTCCGATACAGCGAGAAGAGAGACAAATAATCCAGCTTCCTCAGGCAAAAGCTGCAACCATCTCTTTAGTCGATAGACGGGTTGTCACAAAAACACAAGAGAGCAATCCAACCATTGAAACAGAAACCGTAGAAACAGAAGCTGAAGCAGAGGCTGTGATGAGAGAACCTGAGGCAGTCTCTTTGCAAGCATCGACAGAAGAAGAGCTGGTTTCAGTACAAAAAGAGGAAGTAGCAGCAACAGTAGAGGATGAAAAGCCCAAGCCTCTTCTCATCGATGGCTACTACAGCATCGAGGAGGCTACCATGGCTCCAGTATTTGACCGAACAGTTCTTGCTTCAAGGATTCAGTATCCACCGATGGCCAAACGCCAAAGAAAAGAGGGGTTGGTTGTTCTCAGGCTGTTCATTTCGGAGCTTGGCCTGATAGATACAATCCTGATAGAACAAGATCCTGGTTATGGATTTGCAGAGGCAGCCGTACGGGCCTTTGATGGCTTATCCGTACAACCTGCGAGCAGGGATGGGAAACCAATCAGGGTAACATTGACGTATCCGGTTCGCTTTGCCTTGCACTAACAAGCACCTCTTACATCACCTACTGTCACACTAGGCTATAACTCTCTACCGCCAGCATGGATTATATCTCATGCACATCCTTTGTTATGACATACATTGAACATAATTGAAAAATTAGCTCAATGCATACTTTATTTTCTTTGAGAGAACGTCCCAATTATAGAGAGCTAGGCTCCTTAAGATGTCATATGGTATATTTTTAATAGTAGTTAGTTAGTTATTTATTTATTATATATAGAATTATAAATTATATTTTATATTATTAATACAATCTATCAATAATTTACTAAAATATTGATCATGCTATTGACATAAGTCTCCTGTTACAGTATATTACAAGTGAACCTAAGGAAAAAGGTCACAAAACATACTACTTGCACTGAAGCACAAAGCTTCAAAGGACGGACACCATGAAGAAAAAAATTACAATCGCATTGGCAATAACCCTCATACTCAGCGTCGGCCTTCTGTTTGCCGGCAACCCGGCTCCAGCGAGCTTCGACGTAACGACCAACGTGGCGGGCATCAACAGGCTGAAGATCACCACTACTGCTTTCAGCGGCAATCCCGCTCAATTTGATGCGGCGGATGCCTTCACCTCCTTGGCTATCGAGTCAGCAGGAGAACAGACCTTCAGCGCCTTCCTCTCGACCCTCTCGAACAACAGACAGGGCTACACCGTGACCATGGGAGCTACGGCTATGACCAGTGAGGTGTCCGGCCAGGCGACCAGCTACATCAACTACACCGTCTCTGCAAACGGCTCCTCTGTGACTACGAACGGAGCAACTGCAGTACCTGCTGTAACCGTAATCGACCAGGGTCCTCTTACCGGTCTGACCGCCCAGTCGCACCAGATAGCTCTCTCGGTAGACCAGACCAGCTTCGACGCTGCAGTACAGGGCAGCTACACCGGAACGGTCACCTTCACCTACACCGCCAAATAATCAATACAAGCTTTTCTGTCCAAAGGCCACCTCTATTGAGGTGGCCTTCTTTATACCGACAGCACCTCCTATAGCTTACATTCTTATGGCACACCTCGCCGAACCTTGTACATAGTATTGTCTTTGTCAGACATATTTCTTGAGATTACAGCTTGATTACATCAGATATTTTCATAAAGTGTCATAAGTAAAAAAATATTATAATTTGATTTACTGATTTAATTTATATACTTTTTAAGATGGGTTTTTTACTCGTTTTGATTTTTAAACAATTCTTATTGACATAAGACACAAGATTTGCAATACTATATTCGTACTTAGGGAAAAATTACTGTACTTCAGGACAAGGAAATAAAGCATGAATACGAAAACACTTTTTTTGGTTGTCATCCTGACAATGACAGCTGTTCTTCTTTTTGCAGACAATCCAGCACCCGCCCAATTTGATGTGGAAACAGAGATCAAGGGAATCAACCTGATGAAAATCACTGAAAAGAGACTTCCAGTAGAACTTAGCAGTACTGAATTTCTCAGCGCAAAACCCTTCATAGGTCCTGTAACAGTAGGAAGTGATGGACAAGTCGAAGCTTTTAGCGCACATCTTTCCACCTTATCAAACAACCGAAAAGGCTATACGGTAACCATGAAGGCTACGGCTATGAAGAGCACCATCGATGATATCGATGCATATATCGATTACAGAGTGTATTGTGGAGATCCAGCAGGGGGAACTAATACTCCACATATCACGACAAATGGGCCAACCTCAGATCCAGAAGAGATAGAGGTCATTTTTGTAAAGAAATTGAAAAGACTTGAATGCAGGTCTGAACCAATCGCCATATTCATCAACAGTACAACCTTCGACGCTGCTGTCGAAGGCCATTACAGAGGAACGGTTACTTTTACCTACAAAGCAAACTGAACCCAAGAGGCTGCTTGACCCCTATTCTCCACTGAGTAATCGCTTTGAGAGAGCCTTGAGACAGGAGAAGGTTGGATCTGCGGCTATCAAGGCAGAGCTCTTGGTTCTCTTGAGCAAGAGTCCCTCCGAGGTCTGTTCAACACTGTAGAAGTTTCCTCCTATGCGGTTGTTGTCGTAGGGGGCGAAGGCAGTTGCATAATACAAGGCTTTTGTCTCCCCGCTTTTGATGGTTGCCGTGGTATCGGCACCAAGTAGGGTTGCTTCACTTTGCGATTCACCCAACCCCCTATACAGATGATTGTTTCCCGCTCCACAGTTGAGCGAATACTGCTGGCTCATTCCTCCGGGATAGAAAGCCCAAGGAGTATCGGATCTTCCCCCATAGTCAAAAAGAAAATTATTGAAGTTAAGGCCTATCTCATCCTCTGCAACCGCTGAAGGTCCTGGGAAAAAGGTGAAATATACCATCTGTTGCCTGGGGTTGATCACACTCGACCATCCCAACTTGGACAAGCGAGGAACTACCCCGCTTATGAAGTCTGTACTGCCAATGGGAGGGGGTACTTCGGTAAGGTCAACAACGCCTCCTTCCTTCAGCGGGGCTTTACGCCAATCAGAAAACTGTGTATCAGAGGGTAAACGACCCATCATCTTTGCCGATTGATCTTGAGTGCCGGTAATCCAATGCTCCGCACTTGCGTTGAGTACACATCCCGACTCCAAGAACGGAGAACCTATCTCATTGTTCCATGTAGTGTTGGCAATGAGGTCTTCCTCAGCATTATTGGTGATGAAACAGACGGTATAGTGAACAGGTTGGTTTGGGAGCAACATATCTATCTTACGCACCTGCCACTTTGCCTTGCGGTTTCTGACCATGCTCATCAACCACACACCCCCGAACTCAGGATCAGTGCCATAACGCTCCACCATCCAGTAGGATGAGGCTGTAAATCCGTTTTGTTCCTGGGCTCCCTCTTTTGACTCATGGGCAGGACCAAAGTTGGGAAAGCTGAAATACGAACCTGCCTTTTGGTAGAGATACGGGCTGTTGTGCCAATACTCTGCATTCTCGTCACTGAAAACAGAGGTTCCCGTACCACGGTAATGGGGGATCAAGTGGGCGTTGATCCTGCCTTTAGAGGGTGTGAGCGTGCTCAGTTCCAGCACCATCCCTCCTTGGTCCTCTATCATGACCCGGATCAGGTCATTAGTCAGAACTGTTGCGTTGCGACTCTCCCATGCTCTCAGACGACGGATATCCATCATGTTTCTCCTTGTAAAAGCCGTACTTCTGTGGTATTAAAAACCTTGCTTTACCGCTATACTGGTACCAAATAACGTGCCGATATGCAAGGAGGGCTTGCCATGATCACCAAGAAAGACCGCCTCTTCAACCTGAGTACCAACCAGAGTACCTACCTTTTCGCCATCACCGAGACCGGTCATCTTGAACACCTCTATTATGGAAGAAGACTTACCAATGATGCAATCAGCATCGATGCTCTAGCTGAGAAGCGAAGCATGAGCATTGGAACCGGTACAGCCTATGACAGCGACCATCCTACGCTCTTTCTCTCCAACCTCTGTCTTGAGTATTCTACCATGGGAAAGGGAGACTATCGAGAGAGCTCCCTCGATATTGAGTACTCTAGAGGTATGCAAACCCTCGATTTCATTGTAAAAAGCTTCAGAGTTCTTCCAGGCAAGCCGAGAACATTCTCAGGACTTCCCGAATCGTACGGAGATAAGGAAAACTGCAGCACTTTGGAGATCACCCTCAAGGAAGCCTGTCTTCCCCTACGGCTTGCCCTCACCTACACAGTCTTCGAGGACAGCAACGTGATCACTCGACGATCGACTCTCTACAATGACGGTTCCGAGGTGGTACGAATCAAGAATATCGCGAGTGCTCAGCTTGACTTGGATGCCGATGCATGGAGCCTTACTACATTCGATGGCACCTGGTCACGAGAACGGTACATGCACAAGAGAGAACTCAAACCAGGGATCCTGATCAACGACAGCAAACTAGGCGTCAGTTCAGCTGAACATAACAGTTGCATTTTTCTCAGCAACGAGCAGAACGAGGTCATCGGCATGAACCTCATCTACAGCGGCAATCATCGTGAGGTCGTCGAGACATCCCCCTATGGAAAGGTCAGGGTGCTCTGCGGCATCAATCCAGCCACCTTTTGCTGGAACCTCAGTCCACAAGATCGATTCCAAAGCCCGGAGGCAGTTCTGACATACTCTCATGAGGGCATGAACGGGGCAAGCCAGAACTTTCATCACTTCATCAACAACCACGTCATTCGAGGACCGTGGAAGTTCCGTGAGCGCCCCGTATTGGTAAACAACTGGGAGGCCACGTACTTTGACTTCACCGAAGACAAGCTGATCAACTTGGCTCGGGAAAGTGCAGATCTCGGGATTGAACTTTTTGTGCTCGATGACGGTTGGTTTGGATTGAGGAATGATGACACCACAAGCCTTGGTGATTGGACGGTCAACCCCAAGAAACTTCCTTCCGGTCTGGCAAACCTCAGTCTGGAAGTCCATCGCCTGGGTATGATGTTCGGCCTATGGGTGGAGCCTGAGATGATCAGCATAGAGAGTGAACTGCACAAGAAACACCCAGATTGGATGATCGCCATTCCAGGAAGAAGACCCAGTGTAGGACGCAATCAGTACATCCTCGATTTGACCCGACAAGAAGTTCGGGAATACCTCTATAAGCAACTTTTTGAAACCTGGCATCTTGCAGATGTGAACTACATCAAGTGGGATATGAATCGGGTATTCAGCGACCTCTATAGTGCTAACCCTGAAATTCAACACCATGGAGAGTTTCTTCATCGGTATGTGCTCGGTCTTTACGATCTGTTGGATAAATTGACCCGAGCATTCCCCAATATACTGTTTGAATCCTGTGCGAGCGGAGGCAATCGTTTTGATCTGGGAATGCTTTGTTACATGCCCCAGACATGGACAAGCGACAACACCGATGCACTGTGCAGGCTCTACATCCAGGAAGGAACCAGCTGTGGGTATCCTCTGAGCACCATGGGAAGCCATGTCAGTGCGTCACCAAACCACCAGACACTCAGAAGAACAGACCTGGAAGCTCGTTTCAACGTAGCCGCCTTTGGGGTATTAGGGTATGAGTTGGATATCACCAAACTCAAAAAACTGGATAAACAAGCCATCAAGGCACAGATTGCATTTTATAAGGCCCATCGAGCGTTGCTTCAGTTCGGGAGGTTCACCAGAATCAAGCTGGCAAACAGTCAAGCAAACCAAGTCGTATGGGCTGTGGCGAGCAAGGATAAGAAGGAACTGCTCGTCCTCTTTGCCCAAAAACTCAATCCAGCAAACCCAGGCGCCGACAAACTGAGGGTTGAAGTGGTAGACCTTGAGGGAGTGTATGAGGTCTTCCCACGACAGCAGCGACTGGATATCAAGATGTTCGGCGACCTGCTCAACAGGGTAAGCCCGGTTCCCATCACCGAGGGAGGCATCACTCAAGACACGATAAGCAAGGCAGTATCGCTGGACAGCGAGGTTGAACATTACCGAGTTACCGGCGAACAACTTGCCTTCAGCGGCATCAAGCTCAACCAGCAGTTCGGAGGTACCGGCTATGATGCCATGACCCGGGTTCTGGGAGACTTCGGTAGTAGAATATATGTACTAAAGAGGATCAACTGAAAATTTCAGCCTCTTAAATCCCCTCTTTGCGATACCTATCAGCCATCTGCTCAAGAGTGAAGGACTGCACCAAGGGTGCTTTGCCCACACAGCCGAACTCTACGATCAGGGTTCCTACAACTTCCATGACGCCCTGTTTTACAGTTTTTACCACCTCGTCAATCTCCAAGGATGGAATAGTGCCGTACATCACTGTCTGCATGATTGGAGGAAGGAACACTCTTGGGTCGAAGGCTTTGGGGTTTGCTTCAAGCAACCTCTTCATCTCTTTCAAAGCCGGGTCATTGAGCAACGAGGGCTTGGCAAGAAACAGGCTTCGCAGGTTTCGAGTCACTGCAAGACGAATGTCAGTATCGACGTTGATCTTTCCAATACCCAGTGGGCCGACTTCCTTCAGTTGTTCAAGCGAAATACCATGAGCATTCTGAATATCACCACCAAGACTGTTGATCGCCTCCACAAGGTAGGCAGGAACAGTAGATGAGCCATGACTTACTAAGACGCCAAACTGACCTTCATGGCGAAGACACTCCTTGATGGCGATGGCTATCTCCTTGCGAACAACAGCATTCTTGCCCTTGTTCGCCCCGTGCATCGTCCCGTAACTGATAGCCAAGGCATCAACCTTTGTCTGCTTGAAAAAGCGTAGCGCATCCAGTGGATGGGTATAGGTGCTGGTTTCTGAGAAAACATGGTCTTCCACCCCGGCCAACACCCCGAGCTCCCCTTCTACCGTAACTCCTTTTTGGTGTGCATATTTGACGACCTCTCTGGTAAGTTCAATATTCTGCTCAAGAGGAAGAGAGGAACCATCGATCATCACCGAGGTGTAACCTCCGTCAATGGCGGCCTTTACACTATTGAAATCCTTGCCGTGATCGAGATGCAAGGCGATAGGAATATCTGCATTTTTGGCAACCGTTTGCACCGCTTTGGCAATATTTGTCGCCCCTTTCTGCTTGTCAGCAACCGTGGCATTGAGAAAATCGGTCCTCCCTCCCATGAAACCATTTGCCAAATCAGCACCCTGTAAAATAGCGGGAGCACCAAAGATCGCATGAATATCAATAACAGCCTCTGCTTGGGCAACCATATTCACATTGAAAGCACCTTGTGCATACGCATATCGGTCAGTTGCTTCCAGAATCGGACGTAAGGGAATCAAAGCCATAATCAGCTCCTCTTTGGATAGGAAGCAGAGAAAAGGCAACCCTCTACATCCAGTCGATACTCAGTCATTGAAGATCCAATGACGACACACTCTCCCCGAAAGAGAGAGAGAATCTCTCCTTCTTTACTTGTAAGAACCGCCTTCCCCTCTGTACAGAAAAGAAGCGTAATGACAGCACCAGCTTCTCTACTGGAACCGCTCTCGAAAAGACTGAGAGAAAACTCATTCACGGTATCTATGCAATACGTTTTTTTGTGACCTACAATCTGCTTATAAAGTAATGGCATTGGTTCTGCGTCGGTTTTCAAGATTCGCAAGAACTCTTGAGTATCACAATGCTTCTTGGTAAGCCCACCTCGCAAAATGTTATCAGAGTTGGTCATCAGCTCAATACCGAAACCATGCACATAAGCGTGCATGATGCCCGGTTCAAGATAGATGGCATCCATGCTGTTGAGATGCATTACCTGCAATATAAATGGACTAAGCACTCCTACATCGCCTTCATACAAGGTAAGAGCTTGCTGTGCAATCTGTTTTGGTGAGAGAAAGGGGCCTTGATGGTCATCCTCCATAGACTCCAATTGCATCGAAAACTCTTCTACCACTTTGGCAACAAGCGGTCCTTGCAACTGATAAAGCATTGTCAGAAATGCATGAATAGGGTCCTCAGCTGTTCTACATGGCTCAATAAGCTGGGTATAAAAGGAGGGCAAGAGCCGTTTGAATTTTTCAAAGATTTCATCAGCACTACGAAAATTACACATCACGGTGCATTCATTGAGGGCAACGAACATCTCCGCTTTCTGATTCGCATCCTGATAATTTAACAATGTTTTATCGAGTCTAGTACGTTTTTCTGCCTCTTGAGCATACCCTTCTTTCGCCTGTACAGCATCAGGATGAACCTGCAAAGCCAACGGCTGGGTAAATGCCATCACCTTGAAGAGGAAGGGAAATTCTTCAAGCCCTCCAAGAAAATGAGGATGAGCTTTCAAAAATTCCTCTAGGAGTTGTGGATCATCAATAATCTTGGAAGGAGCATTTGGATGCACTCCCATCCAAAGCTCCCCGATCAGAGGATGTTCTGGATCTTCTTTGCCTACAAGATTCTGTATTTGGGTGGGGCTTCCCCATGGGTAGCCCACCATCTGAGTTGTGATTTTAATTGCATCCATATTGCCTACAGTTGGTGGGGAAAGCTGGGAAGTGCTCCCCCGATCAAGGGACGACACCAAGATACGTATTCTTGGGTTACTTCGTTCTGCTTCTCTGTAAGGTATGAAAGAGGAAGCGTCCGCTCATGAAGCATTACCTGGTCGAGTGGGATCAAAAATGGTTCACAGCGATATGGCTCATCACCTAGACGCCTCAATCCTACCATCACCTGGCTCTGGTCGTTCAACACCGCTTTCACGGCCTCTCGCCCCACCAAGATGGCTTCATCCCTGTCTGTTTCAGATTGGAAGGCAATAGAGCAACGGCCTAGGATTCCTGGCTTCTCGCTTCGAGCCTTGATACCCAATCGCTTGATCACCAAGTTGGCCAGATGCGATGAGACATCACCATAGTAGACAGAACGTCCTACTTGGAAAATTGGTTCGACGATAGGCTCTCCTTGTTCGTTTTTCAACCCCTCGGAGGCGACAACCAAAACACCACCGTACCGTTCATACAAACTCTTTGCTTCATCGAGAAACTTCTCTTCATGAAACGGAACCTCCGGAACATATATCAGATGAGGGCCAAGCCCTTCTTCTGTTTTTGCCAAGGCGGCACTGGCAGTAAGCCATCCTGCATTTCTTCCCATGCACTCAAGCACACAGACATGGATGGGCAAGGATGCCAAATCTTGGCTCAACTCAGCAACCGAAGCGGCTAGATAGCGCGCGGCACTGCCAAAACCCGGGGAGTGGTCGGTTACTGCAAGGTCGTTGTCCATTGTCTTGGGGATTCCCACCACCTTGATATTCCGCTTTCTAGCGATTGGATGGTCGACGATTGCGCGGGCAAGCTTGCCACACGCATCCATTGAGCCGTTTCCCCCATTGAAGAGCACTGCTGTAATCTCATACTTGAGCAGAACTTTTACCATGTCATGATAGGCTTGCTCGCTGATGTGAAAGCGACTGGTTCCAATCCAGGAAGCAGGAGTATGGGGCAATTGCTGTAAAACTTCTTCGGGAATCTGGGAAAGATCGACAAAGTTTTCCAGCAAGACAGCCTCGGCACCACCCTTAGCCGCATAAATGTGGTCGAAATGCTTGCTCTCTCTTGTTTCTTTTACAACTCCATAGAGGGAGGCGTTCATGACTGCAGTCGGAGCCCCTCCGTGGATGATCAGGATATTTTCAGGCATGGTTGACTCCTCTGTAACGTATCAAGCCTTCGGACATAACAAGCTTCACTGAAGCTTCACCATCAAGGCCGACCAAATCAGCCTTTTTACCGACTTCTATCGATCCTAGCAGATCTTGCATGCCAAGCATGGTTGCTGCATTGCTGCTCAACAACACAGAAAGATGGGAAATCTCATCATTGGTATAAGAAATGAGATTTTTCAGAGCCTTGTCCATCGTCAAGGTGCTGCCTGCTCGAGCTGAGGTTTCCACCACCTTGGCATCACCATTCTTTACTTCCACGGCGTTCACCCCCAAGGTATACAACCCATCGGGACAACCTGCAGCACTAATGCTGTCTGTTACTGCAATCATACGTTCATAGCCTTTGGTTTTGAGTAAAAGGCGTACGATCGGCGGATGCAGATGAAAGCCATCGCAGATCATTTCGGCATAACAATCATGCTCAAGGACAGCAGTAAGAATGGCAGGATCGTGCATATGCAAGAGTTTCATCGCATTCATGATGTGGGTGGTACTCACCGCCCCAGCGCGGAGGGCTGAAACCGTCTCTATATAGCTTGCACAGCTGTGTCCAAGCGACACTCTGATACCCAGCCTTGTCGCCTCTTCAATGACCTTTAGGGCACAGGGCAGTTCCGGAGCTATGGTCAACAGCTTGATGGTGTTTCGGGATGCCGCATACAGCTCATGCAGCAATCCAATATCTGGATCTTTGAGTAGGTGTGCGGGCATCGCACCCTTATAGGCGACGTTGAGGAAAGGTCCTTCAAGGTGGATGCCCTTGATCGAAGGATTTTCCTTCAGAAGCGCAGGGTTGCTCAGACGCTCAAGCTGCCTGCACATGACCTGAGTCGTATCGGTGAGGATGGTGGGAAGATAGGAGGTCACTCCCTTTTTCAGGAAAAAGGAGCTGACCTGGTTCACTTGATCAGCATCAGCGCAATTAAAGTCAATTCCTAGTGCACCATGCGTATGAATATCGAAAAATCCGGGGAGCAAACTAAGTGAGGTACAGTCGATATGGGTATTGGCCTCAAAAGGGGAAATAGTTTTCGCAATCTTTGCAACAAGCCCATCACAGACTAATACATCCTGCTGCTTCAGCTGATCTTGATAGAGTACAAACGCATTGGCAAGCAGTATCTTCATGTATCAAACCTTTTGCAGCTTTCTCTTTCCAAGAGAGAAAATGGCAGAACAACCCGAAGACTATACGTCCGATTCGTCTCCAAACGGTCGAGCAAGACTTTCACTGCCAGCCTTCCCAACTCCTTCTTTGGTATATCGATGGTGGTCAAAGGAGGTTTGAGATAGCTGGAGGTATCAATATTATCAAAACCTACGACAGAAATCTTTTGGGGCACAGTAATATGGTGCTCATCCAGAGCCTTCATAACACCCATGGCCACAGTATCGTTGCCGCAAAAAATGGCAGAAGGGAGGGTCTTCTTCTTTATCAAACTTTTCATACTCTCATACCCATCATTGGCAGTAAGGATGGTATCAACTACATACTCTTCCTTGATGACTATCTCATGTTTTTCCATCGCGGCAAGATAGCCATGATATCGATGCTCGTTGAATACCTGATGCTTTACCTGGGTGGGCCCGATGAACGCGATATCCCGATGACCAAGGTTGATCAGGTACTCAACAGCACTCATCACCGCCAGATGAGCATCACAGATAACCTCATCGATGTCATGCCCGATTTGATTCACTCCTGCATACACCAAATTTGGAATCAGGTTCTTAAGCATATCGATGTTTTCCAAAGTGGTACGTCCGAGCATGATGGCACAATCAAGACGGGTGTTTTTGATAAAGTGCATAAACCCGGGATCCTTGATGTAGGTGACAAAGAAATTATGCGGGAAGTTTTCTCCCTGGCTGATTACTTCTTGCTGAATCCCTGCCAACAAAGCAGAAAAGAAGGGAGATACATAACTTTCATGCTCACTGGTAAGGATACAAGCCACAGAAAACGTCTTATCCCCTTTTGCATACTCCATGTATCGCGCAGGAGCAAGCTTTTGGGAAAAATACCCAAGACGCTCTGCAGCCTCAAAGACCTTAGTAATTGTTTGATCATTTGCCTTTCTAGACGTATCGTGGCTGAGAATCCGAGAAACCGTTGAAATAGACACCCCGGTTTCTTTTGCAATATCCTTGAGCTTGACTGCCATTACACCTTCCTCCTGCTTGTTCGCGACTTAATATCCCCTCTTTCCCAAATCTCTATACATCGCTCTTTTATATGCTTCCACCCCGTTCTGGTCGAAAGGGTTCACCCCCAACAAGGAAGCTGAACAGTATACGGAAAAAAGAAAGAAGTAGCAGAGAGAACCCAATGTTTCGGCATGTATAGGCTCATCACTGATAAGCTCGATGCAGGGAACACCACCTTTGCTGTGAGCTGCAAGCGCCGCCTTATACACCGTCTCATTGAGAAGGCTGAAACGCTTCCCATCCAAATAGGTAAAACCGTCATCTTCTGCTGAGTTCTCAATAATTCTTGGCTTTTGAGTATAGTGTAGATTGAGGAAGGTTTCCAAGAGAATCTTTGGTCCCTGTTGCACATACTGCCCTACTGCATGAAGATCCTCTGAATAAGAAAAGCCGACAGGAAAAAGCACTTGCTCGGTTTTACCCTCGGTCTCAGCGAACAGCTGGATCCACCAACGGACAAAGTCTTGTAAATCAGGCTCGAATGTTACCAAACTCTCAATCTGTATCCCTTTCTTGCGAATCAAATCACGAAACACTGCATATCTGATAGCAGGATTCGTCTTTGGATCTTCACTTCTCAGTTGCCTCTGTGTTGCCTTCGCTCCTTTCAGAAAAGAGTCTATATCTACATCTGCGACACATAGGGGAAAGAGCGACACCTCGGTGAAAGCAGAGAATCGTCCACCGACATCCCTGGGGAAAGAAAGAAAGGTATACCCCTCTCTTTTTGCAAGCTCACAGAGTTGCCCCTCGCCTTCGCTTCCGGTTACTACGATACGCTTTGTATAGGAATGACCGTATTTTTTCTTCATGGCAGAGCGAAGCATACGAAACGCAAGACCTGGTTCAACAGTATTGAAATCCTTTGCGATTACATTCAGCGCGACGGACTTTTCCTCTATCAAGGATAGAGCATCCTCAAGTCGGGTCTGGCTCAATGTATCACCTGCGAAAAAAAGGGAGGTAGGACCTTTTAGATTACGAGAAAGTGCCTGATGGACGGCAACGGTAGTCCGGTTGGAACCTCCGATGCCGATGACGATCAACACCTGGGCAAGTTGCTGAATTCTTGCTGCTTCCACTTTTATCCTATCCAACGGCTCTTCAGATACAGACAGCCAACCAAGAAAATCCCTATCCTCGTCTCTACCTGATCTCAGTTGGATCAACTGTTCATAGTGCTGTTCGATGGAAGATGCAATCTCTGACTCTGTTACAAACTCACAGGCACTCTGGGTCTTACAGTTGATGGTCATGATCCTTATCCCTCTCATATGGAAGGGGCTCTTGGGAGCCCCTTCAGATACAATTTTTGTAGTCTTAGAGACTCTTGATCGCTTTGAGCATAAATGAATCGTCAAATGCTTCATCAAAGCTCTTGATCCTGTTTCCGGCCGGTACGTTGGGCACGCGTACTTCATACAGCGCCCTCATGTACTGATAGCCCAAACTGTCGTTGTTTGCGAACCAGTCTTGGTACATCTTCTCAGTCGGGGCCACCAAGTTGGTGGGATCGAAGCTGTTGGTGGGCTTTTGGGAGAGCCTCTCACCGGCGCGCATTGCCTCATCAAGGTTCTCAGCTCTCCACAATGCTCCTTCATACAGTGCATTGATGAAGTTCTGCACGAGTTCAGGATTTTCCTTCATCCATGCGTTGCTTGCTACCCAAGTTGAGGGGAAGGACCTCTCAGGTGGGAAGTGCCCAACTGTAGTGGCGATGACATCAACATTGGGGTTGGTTCTTACAATCGTGCTGGTTGCAGGAGAGAAGCCTACGACAAGGTCCATTCCACCGTTTGCTGCCATACCGGCAGGAAGGTTGGAGTTCAGAGTGTTGATTACCTCGACGCGGTTTGCCATGTTCCTGTTTGGGGCGGTATAACCGGCCATGTAGGAGCTGGTCTCACTGTGGAGCCAGAGCTGCTGACTGGCAGGTCTTCCTTCATTGATCAAATCGAGCAGAGCCTTGAACCAACCACCAGGGGTGGTACCAACTTCGATGTACACTTTCTTGCCTTTCAGTCCGGCATAGATTTCATCAAAGTCAAAGAAACCATCATTGTTTGCATCATTGAAGATGCCCTTTCTTGCCAAGAACATCTCAGCGTTGGAGAGACAATCGAGGAAGACAAAGGAAAGTCCATTGCCGTTTCCATCAATTGGGTTCCATGCAACACCAGCTCCGATGTAGCCGATGTCCAGAGTACGGTTGTCAGCACGCATCGCGGTCATCTCAGCCGGTCCACTCTCTACAATGGTGAAAACCGGATTGATACCATACTTTTCAAAGAAGCCCTGCTCCTTTGCCACAGCCGCCAATGGGGCTCCACCTTCGTTCGCATGAATGCCGATGCGCACATTGGTCAACTTCCTAGCCGGGGTCTCTGCTGAAGCCGCTGCAAACAGGGAAGCAGTTACGGCTACGATCAGCAATACCACGAGTAATGACTTTTTCATAGTTCCTCCTTGGATCTTTACCTTTCTCAATGTCAATCCCCACTATCAGGGGAACGATAACCACCTATTTGGGGATTTCCAGATACATCTTGTATACGGTATCCCACACATAGTTCTTATAACGGATGAAGGAATCCTCCATCTTGGTAGCCTGCGTACGGGGATAGGGAAGATCGATATTCACGATTTCCTTTATCTGCCCTGGACGCGCACTCATGATTACTACTCTGCTGGCAAGCAATACAGCCTCATCGACATCATGGGTAATGAAGAAAACAGTCTTTTTCTCCTTCTCCCATGTCTTCAGCAGGTCTTCCTGCAACTGAGCCCTTGTCTGAGCATCAAGAGCGCCGAACGGCTCATCCATCAGAAGAACCTCTGGATTGAGAGCATAGCCACGCGCAATGGCCACACGTTGCTTCATGCCTCCGGAAAGAGCCTTGGGATAGCTGTTCTCAAACCCTGTAAGATTGACCATCTTGATGTAATGGTCAGCAAGCTGATGCTTCTCTTCTTTGGTATAGGGTCTTTGCTTTGTTGTCTTTACCTTCTTTCCTGAAGCATCCGTTGACTCAACTTCTTCTGTTTTTCGGATGAACTTAAGTCCGTATTCAATATTCTTTCGAACCGTCATCCAAGGGAAAAGAGCATACTGCTGGAAGATGACACCCCGCTCAGGTGCCGGACCGACTATGGTTTCTCCATGCATGGTCACAGCTCCGCTGTCGTAGGTCTCCAGTCCTGCAATAATGTTGAGCAATGTAGTCTTTCCACAGCCAGAAGGCCCTACTACACAGATGAACTCGTTCTTCTCTATATCAAGGGATACTCCGTTCAGGGCATTTACATTTGCCCCTTTCTCGACCTTGAATTCCTTGTGGACATCCTTGATGCTGATCAGTGCTTTAGCCATATCTCTTACTTCCATGTGGTGAGTTTCTTCTCAATGAGTAGAAGAATTTTATCCAGTACGAATCCAATAATCCCGATGGTGATGATTCCAAGCAGAACTATGGAAGTATCCATGAACTGTTGAGCTCCCTGAATGCGGGCACCAAGGCCGAACGTTGTACCGGTCAGCTCGGCAGCGATCAAAGTGGTAAGACTGGCAGCCATTCCCAACCGCGCCCCCACCAATATATAGGGGAAAGATGCGGGTATGACGATGTCAAAAAAGAGATCCTTGTCAGAGGCTCCGAAGGTATAGGCGGCTCGGATGAGGGTCTTATCCACTTCCTTTACCCCTTGGTAAATCGTAACCACCATCACCAGAAAGGCTGCTACGAAGATGATAGTGTACTTCGGTGGTTCACCCAAACCCATGGCCAGGATGACCAAAGGAATGAGGGCGATGGGAGGGATTGTTCTTAAAAATTGAATCCACGGCTCGACGAGATTTCTTACTGTTGGATACCACCCCATCAGAAAAGCTACGGGGATGGAACAGATGAAGGCCAAGCCAAATCCGACCAGCACTCGCTGCAAACTGATTGAAATATCCTTGAAATAGCGACCATCGGCCAATGATTCACTGATCAAGGCTCCGTAGACCTGTTTGGGACTAGCTAGGAAGGTGTTGATTGTCGGAATCATAGTGATGAGTGCCCAAAGCATAAAGCCACCGATGATGGAGACGATCATCAAGGTGTACCGATATCGTTTGGACCCATCGGAAAAGTCTTTCAACTTTCTTGCCTTCGTCTTATTTTGTTCTTGCTGCATGGCAGTTCCTTATCATATACGAAAAATTCTTAAATCCATTCTCTCCAACTCTAAGAGAGAAAATTATCCAAATTTTTGGATTAACTGTGGAAAAGTTTCTATTAAAATTATTACTTGACTTTTCATATTTGTAAAGAAAAATATTCTATTACTGCAAGATTTCAAATATTTCTTTGACAGATATACGATGTAGCCGTATACTGCAGGTATCCAAAGGAAGTGCAATTTTAATCCAAATTTTTTTACGGTGGTTGTATGAGTACCTATATATTTGTAAATTTAAAGCGATTTGACATTCCAAAATCCCGTGAGGGAATCAATACACTCGCTGCCGTCGATCAATGGGCCGACCATATTGTTACCTCTATGGAGCAAGGGTTGAGCACCCTTTCCTCTATAAATGCAAATTGGGTCTTTCCTGTCTTTTTCCCTGAAGCCCACATACTGGGGGCTTCCAAGGCTAAGGGCAGTGAGGCAAAGCATCCTGTTTTGATTGGTTCTCAATCTGTACACCGCTCTGATACTGAGAAAGGAAAAAACTTTGGGGCCTTTACCAGCAGCCTTACAGCAAACGCTGCCTGTGCGCTCGGCTGCAGCTGGACGATTATCGGACATAGCGAAGAACGGGCCAAACTGCTTTCACTTCTTTCACGGGCAAAGGTAGACTACGAGATGGCCCAAAGCGCAATCCATGCTACGCTTAATGAACAGATACTTCTAGCTCAGAAAGCTGGATTGAAAGTACTCTATTGCATCGGCGAACAAGATTTTGAGGTGCCAAGACGAGAGGCAGTACTGAAAAGACAGCTCGATGAGGCTTTGGTCGGTGTCGATCTCAGCCAGCTTGTCCTTGCCTATGAGCCGATTTGGGCAATCGGGCCAGGAAAGACTGTGCCTACTGCCCAAGAGATAGCCCAAACAGCAAGAATCATAAAACAACTCTCATCGGCTCCTCTTGTGTATGGAGGAGGACTGAAGAAAGAGAACGCCCAGGCCATCGGAGCAATACAGGAGCTTGATGGGGGCTTGATCGCCTTAACCCGTTTCACTGGAGATATAGGGTTTTATCCTGATGAATATTTAGAAATCGTTGATCTTTACAGCAAAGGAGCTTCTGTATGAAAATAGCGTTTGAGTATGGTCATGGCTTGATGGATGCCAGCCTCCCTGATACTACTGATGTCTTCATTCCAGGAGAAACAGTAGCAGACCCTCCTGTCTTAAGTAATATAGAGGAAGCTACGAGAGATTCGATCACCCACCCGATGGGCATGAAGCAGCTCTCTGAGCAGGCCTCTCCATCGAGCAAGGTGGTGATAATATTTCCTGATAGAGTAAAGGGAGGATTTCAGGAAAACTCCCATCGAAAAACAGCAATTCCCATACTCATTGACCAGTGTATTAAAAGCGGGGTACAGGAGAGAAACATACAACTCATCTGTTCCAACGGCCTGCACCGCAAAAATACAAAGGATGAAATCCGAAGCATTCTCGGTGATGCAATTTTCAACCGTTACTGGGACGCTGGACAGATTACAAACCATGACAGTGAAGACTGGAACAACCTGGTCGATCTTGGCTATGAAAAACAGTACAACGCACGGGTCATCATGAACAAACAAGTGTATGAAGCTGATATAGCCATCCTTGTCGGGCATACCTTGGGCAATCCCTATGGAGGGTATTCCGGAGGATACAAGCATTGTGCAACCGGCATTACTCACTACAAATGTATCGGTGCTCATCACAATCCATCTGTCATGCATCGTCAGGACTTTATACCTGTCAGCACGAACAGCCTCATGCGTTCAAAGTTTGATGCTATCGGTCGTCATATGGAAGAACAGATGGGAAAGAAATTCTTTGTCTGTGATGCGGTGCTTGACACCTATCAAAGACAGATTGCTGTATTCTCAGGTGAGGCTTCCTTGGTGCAGGAAGCTTCCTGGGCAGTAGCAGACAAGCGTACCTATGTACATTGGGCGAAGAAGAAATATGATGTTATGGTGATGGGAATGCCTCAGGCGTTTCACTACGGCAACGGCATGGGAACCAACCCAATTTTGATGCTGCAGGCTATCAGCGCACAAATCATCCGGCACAAGAGGGTGCTGAGCGACAACCCTGTGGTGATTTGCTCCTCTATCTGCAACGGATACTTCCATGATGAGGAGTTCCCTTCTTATCGTGAGACCTATGAGTTGTTTCAAAAGAACTATGCCAACACCCTGCCGGACATCGAACGCTTTGGGGAGGCAATGTCGCACAGAAAAGAGTATATTGATGCATACCGGTATAGCTATGGCTATCATCCCTTCCATGCCTTCTCGATGATCAGCTGCGGTCATATTGCTGAGAAGCAGTGTGCCGCCATCTACATTGTCGGTGCCCAGGAGCCGGGCCTTGCCAGAGGCATGGGCATGAAGACACGCACTACCTTTGAACAAGCCCTTGAGGATGCACGTAAATATACCGGTCTAAATCCCTCAATCCTTGCCTTGCCAAAGGCATTCAAGACAGCCAGCGTACATTTGTGCATGGAGGGAAGCTATGCGAGTGCGCTTGAGGACCTAAGTTGTCCTTCCTGCCATTAGGAGGCCGAACATGACTGATTTCTTTTCCTATGATAAAGAGACCTTGCTAAAGCATGCCCGTTTTCCCCTGACCATACTTGAAACAGAGCAGATGGTGTTCAAATCCATTGCTGATGATATGATCAGGACTATAGAAGAAAACAATAAGAAACAAGAAACAACTGTTTGTATCGTCCCGGTGGGCCCTGTAGGACAGTATCCGTTCTTTGTCGAGGCCGTCAACAAAGAACAAGTAAGTCTGAAAAATACCTACTTCATCAACATGGATGAATATCTTGATGATGAAGATGAGTACCTTCCCACCAACCATCGTCTAAGTTTTCGTGGGTTCATGACCAGGGAAGTGTATCAGAAAATTGATCCTGCCTTGGTGATGGATGAAAGTCACCGAATCTTCCCTGATCCAAAACATCCTCAGGCTGTCGATACCTTGATCACTGAACTGGGCAAGATTGATGTCTGCTACGGAGGAATCGGGATAAACGGTCATCTTGCTTTCAATGAGCCTGAGGATGTGAGTATTGAGGACTTTGCCAGCAGGTCGACACGAGTGCTGGCCATTTCAAAGGAGACTCGGACGATCAACAGTGTGGGAGACCTCAACGGTGCCATACAGGCGATGCCCAAGCGTTGTGTTACCATAGGGATGAACCAGATACTTTCTTCAAGACGGATTGTCTTGGGTTGTTTCAGAACTTGGCATCGAGCGGTCATACGCCAAGCACTATGCCAAGATCCTAATGCAATGTTTCCTTCCACGCTCTTGCAGAACCACGGCAATGCATCCCTTCTTGTTCCCGCTACGGTTGCTGAACCTGCCTATACCAAGATGATTCTCTAACGCTCTTGCGTCTGTGCACTTTTTCTCAGTATTATGGACAGAATGGAACAGACTGTCATCTATTTGGAGGCTGGTACTGCCGGCCTTCCAACAAACAGCGCCTACCTATCGCTCTGTCAGCAGGTACGGCGCTCGGTCTTCGTAAAAGAGCAGGGTGTCGATGAAACCATCGACTTTGACGGCAAGGATCCCGATTGCGCTCATATATTGCTGCTCTTCGGTGATGATGCTGTCGGGACGCTGCGTATCAGGGCTACTGATGAAGGCACCAAGCTGGAGCGTATAGCAGTCCTCTCTGAATACCGTGGCCTCAAGCTCGGAGAGCTTTTGGTTCGCTGTGCTCTCAGTCTCGCACACCGACCAATCTACATCCACGCCCAAGTCCGTAGCGCAGGCTTCTATGAGAAGCTGGGATTCATCTGTGAGGACCCGACCATCTTCTATGAGGCAGACATTCCCCACAAAACCATGATCTGGCCACACGGCCAAGGAGTAGCACCTTGCACAATCATAAGACCATCATAATCGCCGGAGCCGGCGTCTTTGGCACCGCCATGGCCGAACGGCTCTCTTGGAATACCAACAACACAGTCATCCTTTGGTCCATCGAAGAGGATGTAGTGGAGGATATCAATAAAAACCACAGAAACACCAAGTACTTCCCTACCCACTTTCTCAACACGAGCATCAGGGCAACCGGTGATAAAAAGGTGTTCCAAGCCGCTGATTGTGTGCTGCTGGTCATTCCCTCGAAAGCCATTGTATCCTTCACCGAAGAAATCAAGAATATGACCAAGGATACCTGCATGGTCATCAATCTTGCAAAAGGCATGAGTGATGACGGGGCGTTCATCACCGAGCAAATCCCCTTTTTACGGACTGCCAGCATGAAAGGCCCGACGTTTGCCATTGAAGTACTTCACGGACTGCCTACTTCCTTCACGTTTGGAGGAAAGCGCGAGGACTACCTTGAGCTGAAAGAGACCATACTCAAAGGCACAGGACTGTATTTGGATTACACCGATGACATTCGCTCTGTGGAGCTGATGAGCATACTCAAGAACATGTATGCGATTGCCATTGGTCTGGTAAGCGGTCGATTCAACTCTCCGAATGTCGACTTTCTCATCTACACCAAGGCCGTGGGGGAGATGCGCAAGTTCCTCTCCCTGTTCGATTGCAGCACAGAGACCATCTTCTGCTACTGCGGCCTAGGCGACCTTGGCCTTACCAGTCTCAACGACCTTTCTCGAAACAGAACCCTCGGCCTGTTAATGGGAAAAGGCTTCAGCCTTGAGTACAGCGGCAACAGCTCCACAGTCATTGAAGGAAGCAGAACGGTAAAACTGATGGGTGAAATCACCCGGGAAAAACAAGTTGAACAGGACTTTCCGCTTGTACAGGCCCTGTATCGCCTGATGTATGAGGGAGAGAGTCTGAACGACTACATGGCTGCGGTGTTTGCGTAACTGAAGAAAAGAAACGCTCAGGGGAAAATCCATGCTACCATAGTATCTGAGATCTGTTTCTGCACTTGGAGGTACGCGTGAAGTATCGAACGACAGACAGGCCAAGACACCTATCAACGAGAATTTGTGCTTGGCCGCTGGAAGCTTCTTTCAAAGAAGAATGGAACAATCTTCTTGCATCGATAGCCTATGCCCCCATCTTCTGCCACCTAGAGTGGCTCGAATCGTGCTTTGAGGTGTACGGTCAAGAAAACGGGATACCGTTACCGATACGGTTCGTCGATGAGAAAGACAATCTTGTGGCGATGGCCCTTCTTCAAAAGACAACAGAACCTGGAAAGTTCATGCCAAGAAGGGTCATCCGGACAGTCGACAACAATGTCCAAAGATTTCTTCCTCTGCTCTCTCCTGATGTTGCCACTGCTTCAGCAGCTTTACTGTCACTGGTTAAAACGTTCGGTCACAGTGTTGATTACTTTGAGTTTTTCAAACTGGATGCCATGCAGGGAGAGCTTGCAATCTTGCAAGAAAGCCTGGCATCACACAACCTCAGATCAACTCTTACTGAATTTAATGAGCAACCGGTCTTCGTATATGAGGGAACCTGGGAATCCTACCTGGCGCAAAGAACTCAGGGACATCGGAAAAAAATTCGGCGATATACGCGCAAGCTTGAAGAAGCCTATCCCGACTATACATTTCTTCGCCTTCGGACAACACAAGACTTTGAAGACTATTCTGTGGACAGGCTGTTTTCCCAAATAATGGATTTATATGACCTTAGCTGGCAGGCAGACGTAGTCAATGATCAGAAAGATTTCAACTGCACCAAGCTTAAAAAATTTTATGAACAGGTAGGTCGGAAGCTTATCACGAAAAATCTGCTCGACGTCTGCCTGCTCAAGGTCGAAGGACAGCTGATCGCATTTGAACTGAACCTCTGCGACGATCGCTCGGTATACTTGATGATGGGTTCATACCACCCCGATTTTGCACACTGGTCTCCGGGCAACGCAATCCTCTCAGAAATCATTCAGGACGGTTTCAAAAAAGGCTATCAACGGCTGGAATTCGGGGGAGATTTCCTTGAATACAAGAAGCTTTGGGCCAAACACAGTGAATTCGCCTACTCTCTCAAAATTCCAGGAAAGTCTTTGAGAGTTCGGGTTAAAAACCTGATCCGCCTCCTGTGCTTGCGAAAAGGAGCGTGAATGTATGCAAATCCCACAATGGCTTTACAGTCATGGATCAGCGGTTCTGATGCAAATACCGTTATCCAAAGAAGAGCAACAAATTGGAGGGTATCTGGTTCGCCTGGCGGCAATGTCCGATTTCTCTGCTATGGCACAGTGCCGGATGATGAAAGATCCCAACAAAGGCATAGCACTGTTCAAAAACAGGATGTTGCATGGCATGCTCTGCCATGTACTTTGTGACGAGGTCGGTACGGTTCTAGGGTTCGCATGGGTATCGTTGACGGAAAACCTGCTGGAGGATGCAAGTCGCTACGTCATCAACATTGGAGTTACTTCAATCTATCTGTTCGACACATACCTGCATCCATCTTCACGAGCAAAAGGACTGTACAAACTTCTGGTGGGCTCAATCCAACACTACTGGAAAGAGCGTGGACGCATTAACACCTACGTCATCGTCGATTCGAGCAACGAGCGTAGCCTACGCGCTCATATGAAGCTACAAGCAAGCGTGTGTGAGCGTGTTTCTTACACCTGCCTGCTCGGCTTGGATATGCATACAATTGGCCAAAAAAAACCACAAGTACAATTTGGATGGCTAGGCTCCAAAAAGGTCGTTTCGTCACTCTACCTAAGCGGCCATGCAACTGAGAACGTGTATCTTGAAACCCTCGAACTAGATGACGACTCACAATGGGAGGCAGTGCTAGATGAACTGCAGGCCTTCGATGCCCAAGAAGATCGTGATGAACACCCTCTTCTTACAAGTACAGCCATGTACATCTGGTGGAAAAACGATATAAAGGGACGCTACAGTGCTGTTCTTCTGTGTATTCGAGAGAAAGATTCGAATACGTTGATAGCCTATGGCGTATTCAGAAAATTCGTCGATACACAACGGTTGCTGAAACCCCGGGTACTGGAAGCATTTCAGGATCTCTATTTCATGGACAACCGAGTCATGGTTCGCAAAGCTGACGTCAGCGCCCGTTTTGTATTACAATTTATGAGCAGACATCGTACTCGACGTCTTGTACAAAAACAGACTGGAACGGATATGATTGTCTGGCGCCATCTGACCAAATCAGAGCTGTCGTTACACCCATGGACGACCATTGCAAACGCTTTGGTCGAATACCCCATGCTCGAATTGACGCAGTATCGCAACCTCGCGGGCAACGAGCAGTACTCCCATGCCTTGAAAGATATCCGAAAGATGGCAAAGCGCATTAAAAAAGCAACAGAATCCGATCCAGTGGTCAGCCATTACTGTATAGACGCATCGGATACTGCACAATTGAACACCCTAAGCAAGCGTTTGCTAGCATTGATGCAGCAAAGCTGGCAACATACGTGGATGCGCGATCAGGGCAACGTCGACCTTCCATTATATGAGCGTAAACTACTGCAATACCTGCAGGCCTACAGCGCTTCTGGATCGCTGCACATCCATATGTTAGAGATCGACAAGAGGGACGCAGCATATCTGGTGTCGGTCTGGGATACACTCGCATGTCGCTGTCTGCTGATCGGATACGATGCAATTTATAAGGCATACAGTCCAGGAAAGACTGTGTTCGCCTCATTGTTGCGAGATTGCGTTGAAGAGAATTTACAGTGCATGCACCTCGGAGGCAGTCTTGTAGGATGGAAAGAGGAATGGATGACGCACCTCAGCCATCTGGACAGCCTGGAACTTTGGCTGGATAGCAGCATCGGTATCGTACATCGACTTAAGGCATGGGTGAGAAATAAGTGAAATACGATTAATTTGTCTCCCTTGCTCTTCACTTATGATAGATATGCTTCAAAGGATGGTAGTCCATCGTATTGGCATACCATCCACCCCACTTGTTGGTGTCAACCATATTCATGGTTACATAGTAGTAGAGCGGCATCAAAGCCTGGTCTTGGTTGACCATGATATCTTCAGCGGTCATCAGTACTCCATAACGATCTGCACCTGCTGGCATTCTTGCAGCCTCATCGAGCAAAATGTCATACGTCTCATTGGAATACTTTCCGCCATTCATGCCGGCACCGGTGATGAACAGGTCAAGGAAGGTATTAGGATCTTGGTAATCTCCCACCCAACCTGCGCGTGCAACTTGGAAGTTGCCCTGGTTTCGGTTGGAGAGGTAGGTCTGCCATTCCTGGTTCTCAAGCACCACGTTGATGCCGAGGTTGTTCTTCCATTCCTGTTGGATGAACTGGGCAATCTGCTTATGAGCTTCGTTGGTGTTGTAGAGAATGGGAACGGTCGGGAACCCTGCACCGTTGGGATAGCCTGCTTCGCTGAGCAATTTTCTTGCTTCTTCAACAGCTTCTTCCTGGGTATCGAAGGGGAATGCAAGTCCTTCATAGCCTGCCATCGGAGGTACGATGCCCCAAGCAGGAATCTGTCCGGCCTTTGTGACACCTTCAACCAATGCTTCGCGGTCTACAGCCAAGGCAAGAGCTTTCCTTACCAGAGGATTATTCAAAGGAGCAATCTCGGTCTGGAAGACATAGTAGTAGGTTGCAAGCTGCGGAGCAATCTGGAAATCTTCACGCATTTGTGCAGCGGTAATCTGATCCGGGGGAACATTGGTCGCCCAGTCTATCTCACCATTGAGGTACATGTTGTAGTTGGTTGTATCGCTGTCGGAGGAGTAGAAGACGACCTTGGCAAGCTTAACTTTCTCCTTGTCCCAGTACATCTCGTTCTTTACAGCGGTAAGGGAGGTCTGTGCAACACGCTCGGAAAGTACGAACGGGCCGTTTCCGACGAAGTTTGCAGGATTGGTCCATGCAGAACCATACCGTTCGATGGTGTGTCTGGGAACGATGGCGAAGCTGTAGTGGGTCAGAGCGTCTACTGCGTACGGAAGGGGGCCGATGAGGTCCATCTGGAAGGTGTAGTCATCAAGGGCGCGGATACCCACAGCCTCAGGACCAGCTTCTCCACCATTATACTCATTTGCACCCTTTAGGAACATGCAGGGAAACCAAGCATAGGGACTTCCTGTTGCTGGATTGAGAATTCTCAACCAACTATAGACAACGTCATGGGCTGTGATGGGCTTTCCATCAGACCAGAGTGCGTTCTCGCGTAGCTTGAAGGTGTATTGGGTACCATCAGCATTTGCTTCCCAGCTTTCGGCAACACCGGGGACGGCCAATGCTGTCTCTGGATCATTTGCAACCAAGCCTTCAAAAAGGGCCTCGAAGATTCTATGCTCGGGCACTCCCTGGATCAAAGCGGGGTCCAAGGACTCGGGCTCTGATCCATTGGAGATACGCAATACTATTTCTTCCTCTGCAGGTGCCTCAGCGGGAGCTGGAGCCGGGGTTGGTGCTACAGGTGCCGGTGGCACAGCGGCTTTCTTCACCTGCATGATCGGGCGAACCCCAAGCTTGAAAAACTTGGGAACAGCTAGTGCATAGCCCTTCTCAACATCGTACGCCCATGCATGGGTAGCATCTCGTTCAGAGGAGCTCCAGTAGAGTTTTTGCTCAAGGCCTCCTACCTGCTGCTTCTTCGATGCGAGTATGATCAGCTCTTGCAGCGATGGAAGATGCCATGTCGCAGAACTTGCCAGCTGATAATCGGCACTTGCTTTTGCAGCATAGACGGGAGTATAGGAATAAGGATCAATAGGTCCTAGTTTTGATATAATCGCTTCAGTATTTTGTTGACCCTCACCAACTGAGGTACCGGTTATTCCTACCAGCTGACCATATCCTCCCCAGGCTACCGATTCATATTCATCACTTGCTTCTGAAGCTATATAACTGCTTTGCATTTCAGCATCCTCAAAGAAAGCCAAGGAAGAACTTCCTTGCATATTTCGAGCATTTGAAGAAATGAGAGTTATATTTGACAACCAGACGGCATCCTCCCCTTCTGTATCACTTACATCCTTGTAATAGGTCCACGATATCGTATGAAAACCAGCTTCCAGGGGGATCTCTGTGGTGGTCCAATCACGAATACCGCTTCGCTCCCATTCGATGTACCCGTCGATCGACAACTCAAGAATATCATACCCTGACTCTGTGCTCGTCCGACTATCAAAACGTAGCAAGCTCTCATCTGATAAAAAGACTTCAGTGTTGAAGATACTCTCTCCTCCGTGAGTAATACTCCCACTTCTGAGAGCAATTTTTCCATCTTTTTCTACGACAGACCAAGGCTGGTCGCCACCAAAGGAAATGTATGCTGGAAGCGATTTTGTCAGATCTAGGACAAGATTTTGGCCTCTAGGTACAAATAATATAAAATCCTTAGGACTACTCTGAGGAGATTCTCTCCTATCCCAAAGTTCTTTGGATATGGGAGTAAAGCTAAACAGTAAATCTTCAGGCTCCTCGTAATAATTGCTGTCGCCCCCTTTCCAGCCAGATGTATAGAGGATTCCCTTTTGATCAACATAGCATGAATGAATAAACCCAGAGGAAATGGTTCGAACTCCTTCGGCAAAGGGGACGGGAACTGTAACGGTCGGAAGATTCTCAAAGCCCAGTTGACCATATTCATTATGACCCATTCCCCAAAGGATTCCGTCTTCTGTAACGAATAAGGTATGGGCAGCTCCACAGGAGACTAAAGCAACACCTTCGGCAATTTTAGCAGGCATCTGATATTGAGAGGGAGAACCCAGACCTAGTTGATTGTATTCATTGTTACCGAAACCCCACAGCGTTGAATCGTTTTTAATATAGGCCCCGTGCCACACTCCTGCAGAAATCGAAACAACGTCAGAGTCAATGAACACCGGCTTTTGCTCATCTGTGATTTCAAAACCGATATGTGCAAAGAATTCTCCGAGGCCCCAAAGGGTACCGTCATCCAGCAGATATAGTAAAAACGGAGCTTCGTCGGTATCGAAACCAAGAGAAAAAGATTGTACTTCTTCAACAATTTTCTCTCTGTGCTCTGCCTGTGGATATGCAAGGTCCAAGCCCCAGAGAACCCCATCCCTCGTTTGGTAAGCCAGAAGACCGGCCCCACAATCTACTGCTATGACATCCTTATCAATGACTATGGGGGTATTGTGACCAAAGCCGTCTATTCCCTGGTGAAGATACAGCGTTCCGTCGTTGGTGACATAGGCAAGAGAACTCATCGAACCACTGTAGGCAATAATTTGTTCAGCGATTTTGGTTGGAGCTTGGTAGGTTATTGGAAGTTTTTTTCCCAATTGGCCTTCCTTGTTGGACCCCATCCCCCATAGTGTATCATCGGCCGTAAGTAAGAGCGAGGTATCGTATGAGGCTTGGATATCGATTACCGCATCCGGTTGAGCATGCAAGGCTCTACTCTGATCAAAAAACCTCACACGATTGAAAGATGAGTCCAATACAAAGCCTATTTCAGAGGCAACCTCAATGGTATAGGATTCTGAGGTGAGCTTGTTGTTGATTGTTACAGAATGAATGACGAGCGTAGGGAATCTTCTGGCGGGAGAGACTCTGAGACCCCAATGGACATAACACTCCAGTTTTTTTTGTGCATCAGCATTCTGTAGAGAATTAAGCTGGGAAGAGAGCATGGGTCCTGCCTCAAATAAAAGCGTTGTCAGAAAAGAGGTGTTGATCATTGGTGTCAGTGAAACTGAAACCTGAACAGGCCATTTCCGTGTATTACGATTGTACGAACGCAACAAGTATTGTGCTTTGGTCGTCCAGCCTTGCATCAGTTGGGTTTCTAATCCGGAAAGCTCCTGCTTGAGTGTTTGCATGGCTCTCGAATCTTCTTGAACAACTGTAAGCAGACGAGCTTGCTCCTGCTCCACTCTCTTTACAAACTCATCATCACTCTCCCAAAAGTCCGGAGTCTGAGCATAGACAGCTTGGACTGCTTCAAAAGCTGCATTTTGCTCCTTTTGGGAGAGAGCCTCTATGTGATTTTGAACATCCTCGTGCCTACTAAGCAACAGTTCGACTGACTTCTGACCAGTATATGAAGGAATAGCTGCTGTTAGTGTTGATAAGCAAACAACAACAAGAAGGCCTACAATAGAAAACTTTTTCATATCCACCCCACCAATAAGCGACTAAGCGCAAGGGTAAGGATACAGCCAACAGTACAGAATTGAAAGGATATTCTCAACGTTCAGGACAAAACAGACTCATTGTCTAGCCAAAAAAAACCCCTTCAAGCTTGCACCCTTGAAGGAGTTCCGCTATAGCGCGGTAGTCCTGTCGTTACCTCAGAGTATGAGGGGGAAAAAACAATCAGGACCAACGGTGGATTAATCATGACATAAGTCAGTGCTCCACTCGTTTAGGACACTTACAATATAGCAGTAAATAAACTTTTTGTTAAGTCTTTTCGTATGAATTAGCTAAAAACTTATATAAGTTAAACTTAAAGCTATATTTAGTATTCTTTTCAATACATTTCAAAGACCATTGAAACGGTTGCTGTTACGTCCATTGTACCAGAAGGGATTTCTGTAGCCATGTCATAAGCCATGCCGCTTGCAGCTTCCATCTTCATCATTCTGGTATTGTATGGGTTTGAAGCGGTACTGTACTCGCTGATGGTAATCGGCTTTCCGAGTTGCATCCCTGTCTTTTCGGCAAACAGTCGGGCTTTTTCCATTGCACTATCGATGGCACGAATTTTTGCTGTCTCTATGCCTTCACTCTTGTCTTCCTTGTCCAGTGTCACTGAGTTGAGGTAAATGCCGCTGACTGCCCCCATCTGGTCGATGACAGGACCAAGCAATGAAAGGTCGCGCAGCGTTACATAGACGCTTTGACTGGCAACCTGAGCGTCAAGAATCTGCTTTCCTTCAATCCAAGTATAGCTCGGTCGCAGATTGATCATCGTGTTCTTGATATCTTTCTCTTCCACCCCATTCTTCTTGAGCACTGCTAAAAGTTCATGCATCTTTGCATTGGCTAGAGCCTGAGCTTCACCTGTTGTTTCGCCTTTCTCGCTGACCTGAATCGAGAAAGAGGCAATATCAGGGGTCAATACCGCTTTACCGGTGGCGGACACCTCGATGGTTCGTACCAAGTCCTGGGTGGTCTTACAGGAAGTAATCAATCCTAGTGATGCAATAATCACCACCACAAAAAGCACCTTTACAGCTCGCTTCATAGCTTCTCTCCTTGTTCTTGGAAAGTAATCAGTTCTGGTCGCCTCTGGGCCTCCCGTAAAAAGAATCCCAAGGCAATCATCATGATACCGTTGTCATAAATTCCAGTTCCCATGTTTGCAACCACCGTCTGAACCGGTACGGCAAGCACATCCAGCTGTTCATTCGGGTCGAGCGCTTGATCGCTGGTAAGCTGAGCCTGCTCAACCAAATAAAAATAAGTCCTATTGTTCATGAAGGCGGGATTCGGACTAACATCACCCAAAAAAGTGATACTGCCGTCAGAAAGCCCGGTCTCTTCTTTCAACTCCCTGAGCCCAGCGTCCATAGGATCCTCACCCTCTTCCACTACACCGGCGGGAAACTCTCGGGTGACGGCGTTCGATCCATGACGAAATTGCTCTACCATGACAAACATAGGAACACCGTCTTCGTTACGAAACCAAGGGACAACAGTAACCCAATTGGGAGCATCAACTTCAATGAACGAAGAACAGCGACCGTCACTAGAAGTCCTCTCGACACTGCAGATGTCGAAAATCGGTCCTTTAAACACTCTCTTGCGTTCTCCTGATTTCCAAACCAGATGAACAGTCCCCTTATCCTTGTGCGACGAAAACGGGTTGAACATGGATTACTCTCCTTTTCGTGAGGAACAGTTGCTGCTGCATGCGGCGCAAGAGGTGGGAGTGCAGGAACTGGTTCCCATAAAGTTTGTATCTCGATGGGACGAGACTGCCGTTCCACCGTTGATGATGGAGGCAATATTCTTGATTGCAGTAGAGGAAGGACTCAGCGGTTGCATACTCAGATAACTCTTGCCTGCATCCTCTGCTTCCATGAGCGGGACTTCCAGTGGGATTCGTCCCAAGAAAGGAACATCCATGTCAGTACACATCGCTCTTCCCCCACCAATGCCAAAAATGGGAATTTCCGTATTGCAGCCGGGACAAATGAGACCGCTCATGTTTTCGACCACCCCAAGGATGGCTACCTTCATCTTGCGCGAGAAGTTCACACTTTTGCGAGCATCGAGTATGGCCACCTGCTGGGGCGTGGTGACGATTACCGTTCCGGTAAGCTCGGGAATACATTGGCAGACGGTAAGCTGTTCATCACCGGTACCCGGAGGAGAGTCGATCAAGAGGTAATCCAAGACACCCCAGTCGGCCTGGGCAAGAAATTGCCTGATGGCGGCGATTTTCATAGGACCACGCCATACAATCGGGCTGTCTTGGTCAAGGATGGCAAAGGCAAGACTCATCACCTTCAGACCCGGACGAGCCTCCACAGGATAAAAGGTCTGGCCCCCATCCTCTGTCGTAAGGATGCCCGCTTCACAACCGAGCATCTTTGCCACATTCGGCCCATGCAAGTCGGTGTCGAGAATTCCTACGGTGCACCCGCTGTCCACCAAGGCATTTGCGAGGTTGACCGTCACGGTGGTCTTTCCCACCCCACCTTTTCCACTCATGACCAGGATTTTTCTCCCGATCTTATCCATATTACTTCTAATTGCCTTGTCCTCGGCAATCCTTTGTGCAAAATCCACACCTTCTGACATAAACTATTCTTCTCCTTAGCTTAAAAGCCTTCTCGATACCTTACGACAAAGCGGAAAAACAGACAAGATAAGTTCTGTATTTATCGCTTATTGCATAGCATTAAATTCATGATTATTACCTAGAATTTTGTCATTTTATCAGCAATTGTATACAGCAATTTCAATACAAATGCTTAACGAGCCTATAGAAATCAAAAAAACAACCTCATTTTTTTACTATGATTAAATCCCTTAACCATTTATGATGTATTCACTTGAAACAATACCTATGATTCCTATATACTAGGGCGCAGTGTACTCTTCGTAGTCCTTGGCTACGGTCACTATAAATCTTATTAGGAGTTCGTATGGTATTCTTAGCGCAACTACCGAAAGAGCAACTTATTGCCCAATTGGAAAATGGGTTCATACTCATGATCCTGGGCATCGCTACGGTGTTTGTGTTTCTTACGTTGCTGGTCTTCCTTACCAAAGGCATGAGCGCCATTGCAAGAAAACTAGCACCTCAGAAGCCTGCTACCGTTGTGAGCAGCCCCGTCGCCGCTGTCACCAGCGTTGCATCATCTGCCAGTGAGGCAGAAATTGCAGCAGCTATTGTGGCCGCATTCGCCAAATCGAAAGAATAAGAACAGATCGGAGGATCACCCCAAATGAAGAAACAAGTCAAATTCATGTGCACCGCGTTCCGCGACGGTTTCCAGTCAGTATATGGTGCCCGTGTATTCACCAAGGATTTCATGCCCGCAGTTGCCGCAGCCAAAGAAGCTGGTATCTCCCACTTCGAAGCAGGTGGAGGAGCACGTTTTCAGTCTCCTTACTTCTATTCCAATGAAGATGCTTTTGAAATGATGGACGAGTTCAGAAGAGTAGCCGGAGCAGATGCAGACCTTCAGACCCTCAGCCGAGGAGTAAACGTCGTTGGTCTCGATTCTCAGCCAAGAGATATTATCGACCTACATGCCAAGCTCTTCAAGAAGCACGGCATTTCCACCATTCGTAACTTTGATGCTTTGAACGATGTCAACAATCTTATCGATAGCGGAAGATCAATCGTAAATGCAGGACTCAGACATGAAGTGGTCGTCACCATGATGAGCCTTCCTCCAAACACCGAAGGCGCTCATGATCCTGACTTCTACGAAGCCACCCTCAAGCAGATTCTCGATGCAGGCATCGAGTTCCACTCTGTTTGTTTCAAGGACGCGAGCGGAACATCAACTCCTGCTTATGTGTATGAGACCATCAAGAGAGCAAGAAAGCTTCTTGGCAAGGACATGAACCTCGTATTCCACAGCCATGACACTGCCGGTGTTTGTATCCAGCAGTACATGAGTGCTCTTGAAGCGGGTGCAAACCAAGTCGACCTTTCGATGATGCCCGTATCCGGCGGTACTTGTCAGCCTGACATCATCACCATGTGGCATGCACTTCGCCACACTGATTTCGATCTTGGCATCGACATCAAGAAGATTCGTGAAGCTGAGGCTGTCTTCCAGGATTGCATGAAAGATTACATCATCCCCCCTGAAGCAATGACCGTTACTCCAGAAATCACGTTCTCACCACTTCCCGGTGGAGCGCTCACTGCAAACACCCAGATGCTTCGTGACAACAACCTCATGGACAAGTATCCTGCCATCGTAGAAGCCATGGCTGAGACTGTTGCAAAGGGTGGTTTCGGAACTTCGGTAACCCCTGTTTCACAGTTCTATTTCCAGCAGGCTTTCAACAATGTAATTTTTGGCCCTTGGAAGAAAATTGCAGAGGGATATGGCAAGATGGTTCTTGGCTATTTCGGCAAGACTCCTGTTGCTCCAGATCCAGAAGTTGTGAAAATTTGTGCAGAGCAGATGAAGCTCGAACCAACAACCAAGATGGTTGTCGACATCAACGATGCAGATCCCAAAAAGGGCGTCAAGGCAGCCAAGGCAATGCTCGAGAAGGAAGGACTGCCTATCACCGATGAGAACATCTTCATCGCAGCTTCCTGTAAGGAGAAGGGAATTCTCTTCCTTACCGGCAAGTCCAAGGTGAACGGAATGTACAAGATCGACCGTGAGGAAGAGGCAGCCAAGAAGAAGGGTGAGTACACCGTTACCGTCAATGGAAAAGCGTATGGTGTCAAACTCGGCAAGACAGACGCAACCGTCAACGGAAGCAGCTATCCACTGTCTGTTGCCTTCGGTATCGACGAGGCAGCCATCGAAGCAACCAAGAGTGCCGCTAGTGCCGCTGCTCCTGCTGCAAGTGCAGGTGCTGCTCCCACCCACGAGGCTGTTTCAGTCAAGGCTCCGATGCCGGGCTTGATCCTTCGCGTCGAGGTCAAGGAAGGCCAGCAAGTCAAGAAAAACCAGGTTGTCATGATCATGGAAGCAATGAAGATGGAAAATGAGATCTTCGCTCCCTGTGACGGCGTAGTAACCAAGATTGCGGTGAGCCAAGGACAGCAGATGCAGAGCGACGACGAATTGCTCGTAATCAGCTAAAGGAGATTCTGAGATGATTGGTTCTGCGTTTAATCAACTCTGGCAGTCCACTGGACTGTTCGGATTTCTCGGGATGGCCGAAGGATTTGGTGTTGGAAACCTCATCATGATCATCATCGGCTTCATCCTCTTGTATCTTGCCATAGCAAAGGGCTTCGAACCTCTGCTCTTGGTAACGATTGGGTTCGGTTGTATCCTATCGAATATCCCAATGGGATATGCCTCCAGCATTGATCCTGCTTCGGGTTCTCCTGGGTTTATCAAGCTGCTCTTTGATATGGGTATCGAAACCGGTCTCTTCCCGATTCTGATATTCATGGGTGTAGGGGCCATGACGGACTTCGGCCCGCTTATTGCAAACCCGAAGACCTTGCTTCTTGGAGCAGCGGCACAGGTTGGTATCTTCTTTGCCCTGCTTGGTGCCCTTGCCTTGAGCTTCATCCCCGGGATCAGTTTTGACCTTAGTGCAGCAGCTTCCATCGGCATCATCGGTGGTGCTGATGGCCCGACCGCTATCTATGTAACAGGTCGACTTGCCCCGAATTTGCTGGGCCCCATCGCCGTTGCAGCGTACAGCTACATGGCTTTGGTTCCCATCATCCAGCCCCCGATCATGCGCGCACTCACCACAAAAGAAGAGCGCAAGATCAAGATGTTGCAGCTCAGACCGGTCTCCAAGCTCGAGAAGATTCTCTTCCCGATTGTGTCCTTGAGTGCCTGTGCTGTACTGCTTCCTTCGGCAACCCCTCTCATCGGTTCATTGATGTTCGGCAACCTTGCCAAGGAATGTGGTGTTGCAAACCGTCTTTCCGACACAATGCAGAATGCCCTGATGAATATCGTTACGATTTTCCTCGGGCTCTCTGTCGGCTCGAAGATGGAAGCATCCCACTTCCTCAACCTTAACACGCTCGGTATTCTCCTGTTGGGTATGATAGCCTTTGGAGTAGGTACTGCAACCGGTGTTTTGATGGCCAAGCTGATGAACAAGCTTGATCCCAAACATCCTGTCAATCCTCTCATCGGAAGTGCAGGGGTCTCGGCTGTTCCGATGGCCGCCCGTGTTTCGAGCAAGGTAGGTCAGGAATCCGATCCACAGAACTTCTTGCTCATGCACGCCATGGGCCCGAACGTGGCTGGTGTTATCGGTAGTGCCGTCGCTGCGGGAGTATTGCTTGCAGTAGTTCCGTTCATGGTTGGCTGATCGATCTTAGCAATCCTATCACTGATAATTGTCTCCTCCTTCTCAGGGGGAGACTTTTTTACCCTTTTCTTCAATCATGCTCTGCGCTATAGTATAGGTCATGTGGATAATCATCATAGCAATCGTTCTCTTTATTCTGTGGAATATCACGCTTGTGGGATATCGCGACAAGCATACCGAAGCTTTGGATGTCGACCTATCAAAGGTCTTTTGCGAAGAGGCGAAAAGCATCGTGCTGGAGCAGAATTCCAAAACAGCAATTCTGCTCGTACATGGATTCCCCTCCACCCCATCGGTATACAAGTATAGTTCTGAGAAGTTTTTTCAAGCCGGCATGGATGTCTATGCCCCTTTGCTTCCAGGGTTTGGTACTGACCCCATAGCTTTTGCCGATACCACCTTTACCCAATGGTTCGCCTATCTTTGCAAGTACTATGAGAATCTTCGCTCATCCTATGAGACACTATACGTATTGGGTATCAGCATGGGGGGAGCAATGACGCTCAAGCTTGGAGAAACGTACTGCAATACAGAAAAAGCTCCCGATGCACTGGTAAGCATTGCAGCCCCGGTTGCCTACAACAGTCTGATACGGGATGGAATCGTTTCTGATTACAAGCAATATTTTGCCCGTACCTTGGCTCTTTTCAAGGCACAGATCAATGCACATATAGTACAAGGCAATCCCAAAGGCGATGACGGAAGTGAATACTGGTATGGCTACGGGGGGATATTCATCCGTGCAGGGCTGAGCTTGGTCCATGCGATGAAACAAATCAGAAAAGAGTTGCCAAAGATCACCTGCCCGCTGTTGAGTATCCATGATGTCAACGATGGGGTGGTTCCCTTCAAAAACCAGGCAATCATCAAGGCTGGGCAAAAAAGCTGCAGGTTCAAGGACATACAAACCAATATGGAGAAGCACAAGCATCCAAGGCATGCATTACTGCTCTATCGTTCCATCCAGGGTGAGCTGACACAAACCATCATTGATTTCTTACAAGAAAAGGAGGACGAAGCTGATGCCCAAGCGTAATGATTACCTAAGCTGGGACGAGTACTTCATGGGTATAGCGGTACTCTCTTCCCAAAGAAGCAAGGACCCGAACACCCAAGTAGGAGCTTGTATTGTAAATACTGATAAAAAAATTGTAGGGGTCGGATACAATGGGCTTCCCACCGGTCTTGATGACGATCAAGCACCATGGGAGCGTGAAGGGCAATGGCTCGACACCAAGTACCCGTATGTCTGTCACGCAGAGCTGAATGCGATTCTCAATTCAATTACTGCAAACCTGAAGGAATGTACGCTGTATGTTGGGCTTTTCCCTTGTAATGAGTGTGCAAAGGCGATCATACAATCAGGAATCCGGGAAGTTGTGTATCTATCAGACAAATATGCTGAGTTGGATAACACGAAAGCTTCCAAATGGATGTTCGACCACGCACAAGTCAAGTACAGAAAACTGCAAAGCAATCATGCTCATATTTTACTTGACTTGGCCGGTGAAGAATAATCATTAAGGAAGTTCTTTATGTATTTAATTACATAATGGAAATACAGATGCAATCCGTGCGGCAATCATGCAACATGGATTGCCATGCGCAACATTAATTGCAACAGCAAGATATTTTTTTAAACATTTTTTGTTGTATGTCTAGAGAATTCTTCCATTATATTGATGCATCAAAGAATTCTCATATTGCGTAATCGATAAATTTGCAACACTTTTTTATTTATTTTCTTTATTTTTATATAATTTTTATCATAGATAGCGCAATTTACTGAATAATTTTTTATTGACATGACAACGTTTTCTTTTGACAGCGAATAGAATCTCCCTCTATACTGAAACAAGCTTAAAGCCCACCATGGTGGGGAAGATTGTTTCATAGGAGAAACTATATGAAAAAATTACTGACAATCGTGCTCTGTTTCGCGCTCTTGAGTTCGACGCTCTTTGCAGGCGGCGCTAGTGAGGCCCCCGCTGCACAGAAGGACTCCAATGTAGTCAAAATTGCTCTGATCATAGAGAGCACTGTTGACGACAAAGGATGGGGACAAGCAATGCATGACGGTATCATCGCCGCACAGAAACAACTTCCCGGACGCATCGAGTATGCGTATACCGAGAAGATGATTCCTGTCGATGCAGGTTCGGCTGCCCGCCAGTATGTTGCTCAGGGCTTCGACATCATCATCGCCCATGGAGCACAGTACAAAAACCTTATTATGGAAATGGCTGAAGAGTATCCAAAGGTAACTTTTGCCTTCGGAACCAGCTCTGAAGTCGGCCCATCCAATGTTTTCACCTATATGCCGGAAAGTGAAGAAACCGGTTATCTCTCCGGCCTGATCGCTGGAATGACCACCAAAAAGAACATTATTGGTGTGGTCGGACCTGTAGATGCTGGTGATGCTGCTCGCTACAACCGTGGATTCGTTCTTGGTGTACAGGCTGTGAATCCTAAAGCTCGAATCATGGTTGCACACAGTGGCTCTTTCAGCGATTTCGTACGTGCAGGAGAAGTAGCCCAGTCACAGATCCGAAGCGGCGCCGATGTCCTTACCGGTTCTGCCCAGCAGGCTCTTGGCGCACTTCGTGCAGTAGCAGACTATCCTAACCAGGACATCTGGTGGGTTGGTCAGGATATTGCCCAGATTCACATTACTGAAGGCTACAAGGTTATTGCAGCGTCTTCCTACAACTATGCCTCTGTCATCGTCGGCTTCGTAGAGAAGCTTGACGCAGGAATCAGGGGAGGACAGGTAATTCCTTTGAACTTCAACAATGATGGATTTGTTTTCCAGTTCAACGAGAAACTGAAAGATATGTATAGTGGTGCCATCGAAGCTAAGGTCAATGAGACGATCGCCAGCTTCAAAGCCAAGAGTGGAACCATCAACTACACCAGTGTAGATTATTCAAAGCTCTAAACAACACATTCTCCAGTCATGCAGCGCCCTGTTGCATGACTGGCTCTTTTTTATTCTAGACGGAGGATTCCCCCCATGGAACTCACATACCCTAAGATCACCAGTCTCAGGATGGAACATATCACCAAGCGCTTTCCCGGAGTCCTTGCCAGTGATGACATCAACCTCTCTGTCAAAGAAGGGGAAGTTTTAGCTCTGGTTGGAGAAAATGGAGCAGGAAAAACGACGCTGATGAACATCCTCATGGGATTATATCAGCCTGATGAGGGAAGAATCCTCATCAACAATCAGGAAGTACGTTTTAAAAGCCCAAACGACGCGTTTGCTGCAGGTTTGGGAATGGTTCACCAGCAATATATGTTGGTTCCCAATATGACTGTCCTGGAAAATATTGCGCTTGGCTTCAAGCAGGCTTGGTCAGCCTTCAAATTGGACCTTTCAATGGTCAGAGACCGAATTGCTGAAGTATCGAAAAAATACGGGCTCTTTGTTGATCCCGACGCATATATCTGGCAACTCTCGGTAGGAGAACAGCAACGCGTTGAATTAGTCAAGACACTCTGTCTTGGTGCACGCTTCTTGATTCTTGACGAACCGACTAGTGCCCTCACGCCGCAGGAAACGGATGAATTGATCATCCTGCTCAAAAAGATGAGCAGTGAACTCTCAATCATCTTCATCAGCCACAAGCTACAGGAAGTCAAGGATCTCTCTGATAAAATCGTGATCCTACGTCATGGAGCTGTTGTGTTTGAAGGCAACACCCATGAACACTCCCCCTCCGACATAGCTGCCTTGATGACCGGCCATGAGGTTGAGCTCCCCCTCAACGAAGAGCCTCCCTGTGAAGGTGAGACTGCTTTGGATATAAAGAATATCAATGTAAAAAGTGATAGGGGATTCTTGGCATTGAAGGGTCTGAATCTTACTATACGCAGTGGGGAAATTGTAGGACTTGCCGGTGTTTCAGGCAATGGACAACGAGAGTTGGCCGAGGCGATAAACGGGTTGAGAAAGGTGGAAAGTGGTGAAATACTATTCTTTGGTGAGAACATCGCCAACAGAAGTCCTCAGTATGTCATCGAATCGGGGATGGGGTATATCCCAGAAGAGAGGAATACAGAGGGGATAGTGCCAGCTTTCACCCTCAAGGAAAACCTTATACTCAAGGATACCGAGCGAAAAGAATTTTCAAATCATTCTTTCTTAAAAAATAAGAGTATTGAACAGAATGCAAATGACCTAAGGGTCAAGTTTGATATTCGCAGTCCAAACATCAATGTGGCGGCAGGTTCTCTCTCAGGAGGGAACATCCAGAAGGTCATTCTGGCAAGAGAGCTTTCCAGAAATCCAAAATTCCTTATCGCCGTCTACCCTATCAGAGGCTTGGACTTGGGCGCTGCAGAGTTCATTCATAAGCAGCTTTTGGAAAAACGCAGGGAAGGGATCGGTATCCTACTCATCAGTGAGGAACTCGATGAAATTCTCGATCTTTCAGACCGCGTAGCGGTAATTTTCAAGGGACAGATCCAGAAAGTCCTCGAACGCAAGGATGCCAACAGAAGAAGTCTGGGCATCCTGATGGCAGGAGTAAAAGATGACCAAGCAATTTAGACTTTTTTACAAGGCAACGATAATCCTACTCGCCATCCTTGCCGCAATGCTTATCGGATCGGTTATTTTGCTGACCATAGGAGCTAATGTCTTCAGGACCTATACAGTCATTCTCTTTGAACCCTTGAAGACGACCCTGCAACTAAGTGAGGTTCTGCTTCGTGCCATCCCCCTGACGATCATTGCGTTGGGAATCTCGGTAGCGTATAGAAGTGGAATCATCAACATCGGTGCTGAGGGACAGATGCTCATGGGTATTCTCGGAACCACTGCTGTCGCTCTCTCCTTCCCTGAACTTCCCAAAGTAGTCTTGCTTCCTATGGCAGTCATCGCAGGAGGCATTGCGGGAGGCGCCTATGGCTTCATTCCCGGTATTCTCAAAGCGAAGCTGCATGTCAGTGAATTACTCTCAACAGTAATGCTCAACTATATTGCTGCACAGTTCTACACGTTCATGCTTCGCGGTCCGATGCTCGACCCTGCTGAAAAGATTTCAGGAACAGGAACTCCTCAATCGATGAGACTGACTAGGAGTATATGGCTTGATAGATTCCTTCCCGGAACTCGTCTGCACACGGGTATCTTCTTTGCTCTGTTTCTAGCGCTTCTCATCTATTTGCTTCTTTGGAAAACCAGTTACGGCTATAAGATGAGAGCAGCAGGGGCAAGCAGCCGTGCCGCTAGGTACGGAGGGATCAATGTAACGTGGTATCTGGTCATCGCCATGGTGATCAGCGGAATGTTCGCAGGAATGGCTGGAGCTGTTGAGATAGCAGGAGTGCACCGCAGAGCGATAGAAGGAATGACCAGCGGCTATGGGTTCAGCGGCATCGTTGTAGCACTTTTTGGAGGGCTGCATCCTGCAGGCATCGTCCCTGCATCGTTCTTCTTTGGTCTGTTGATTATTGGTGCTGATATGACTCAGCGCCTGGTAGGGGTTCCTGCAAACATGGTCAATGTACTACAGGGCATCATCATCCTGGTCATCGTATCGACTAAGATGATCCTTGCCGATCCATATCTTATGGAAAACATGTGGCGCAAGTATCAGAGTCTTACGAAAAAAACCAAGGAGGTGGAAGCATGAATTTCATTGTAAATATTCTCAGTCTGGGGATTCCCTTCTCCGTAGCGTTGCTTATAGCCTCCCTTGGAGAGATGTTCAACCAAAGAGCCGGGATCTTCAACCTTGGCTGTGAGGGAATTATGGCGATGGGCGCCTTCCTAGGAATGCTCATCCCCTACAGTATCGGGCAAGGTGGCCCTACTTCAGGCATTTACAATTTTATAGGTATTCTGGTAGCCATGGGCGTAGGAGCTCTATTTGGAATGCTCTTTGGCTTTGTCGTAGTGACGTTTCGTGCCCCGCAGGGAATCGCTGGCATCGGACTGCAAATGTTCGGAGTCGGGACTGCAGGAACGCTCTTCAGACATTTTGTCGGCGGAACCCAGTCCATCCCTGGGGTAGGCAATCTTCCTATCCCCGGCCTTTCCAACATCCCCATCCTTGGTCCAATCTTTTTCTCACATAACATACTTGTGTATCTTGCCTTCCTTTTCGTACCTGTCGCCTGGTACATTCTCTTCAAGACCCCGTGGGGATTGAGAGTTCGAGCAGTAGGAACCAATCCGAGGGCAGCCGACTCGATCGGTATCCAAGTCAACCGTGTCCGCTACCAAGCTCTCGCAGTTGGAGGTGCCCTTGCAGGACTTGCTGGTGCGTATCTTAGTCTTTTCCAGGCAAAGATGTTCAGTGACGGCATTATTGCAGGCCGCGGCTTTATTGCTGTTGCCTTGGTCTACTTCGGACACTGGCATCCAGTCAAAGTAATGGGAGGCGCGTTGCTCTTCAGTCTTGCACAGGCCTTGCAGCTTGCAATACAGGGACAAGGAATCAACTTCCCGTATGAGTTTGCTGTCATGTTGCCGTATGCTTTGGTAATTATTGTTCTGGCATTCAGCAAAGAAAGCCAGTTACTCGGACCGACATCACTGGGAAAGCCCTTCAACCGAGAGAAACGTATTTAGGAACTGCAACAGTAGAGGCAGCGCATGTTGCGCATCGCTGCCTTACTGGATTGATTGCAGAAATGTTTGTTGTTTTGCAACAAGCGAATGTTGTAAATTATATACATTGCAACGATATATTGACTATTTGCAATGAGTTGAAGACAATGAGGACGTATAGCATCACAGACCGACGCATCTTAGAAAGATGCTGACGCTAAGCGGCTAGCACCTGTTCCCAAAGCCAAAGACGTACTGAAGGTACGATGGAGAGCACAGCTATGTATGCATTCAGCGTGAATGGAAAATCCATAACCTATGATGGAGAAGATAAGAAGCTCTTGGTATTTCTCCGAGAGGATTTGAACCTTACAGGAACCAAGGACGGATGCAGTGAGGGTGCCTGCGGCACCTGTACAGTCCTTGTAGACGGGACCAAAATGAAGGCTTGTGCCATCCCTCTCTCCCGTCTTGAAGGTAAAAACGTCACTACCATCGAGGGCTTGAGCGAACGAGAAGCACAAGTATACGGGTATTGCTTTGCCGAAGCAGGGGCTGTCCAATGTGGTTACTGTACCCCTGGAATGATCATCAGTGCAAAAAGCTTGCTTGACAAAAACCTAGACCCAACGCTTGAAGAAGTACAAAAAGCTATCAAGGGTAATATTTGTCGCTGTACAGGATACAAGAAGATTGAGCAAGCCATACTTATGGCAGCCACGTACTTTCGAGAAAACCTCCCGGTTCCACAACAAACCGAAGAACCAAGACTTGATACGCGCTATCGCAGAATCGACGCAGAGCCCAAGGCTTTAGGAAAAGGGCTCTATGCAGATGACCTTCGCGTTGAAGGGTTGCTCCATGCAAAGGCAGTACGTTCGGCATATCCCAGAGCACGGGTGCTCTCTCTTGACACCAGCAAAGCCGAAGCCCACCCTGACTTCGTACGCGTGCTCTCAAGCAAGGATGTGCCCCATAATATTATAGGGCATGTCAAGCAAGACTGGCCTGTATTCATTCCTGTGGGAGAAATTACCCGCTACACAGGGGATGCTATCTGCTTGATCGTCGGTAAGCGGGTGGAGACCTTGCAAGAGCTCGTCAATCTGGTAGAGGTCACCTATGAAGAACTGCCTGCTGTGTTGGACATTGAAACAGCACTGTTGGAGGACACTCCCCATATACATGAAGGGGGAAACCTTCTCTCACTAGAGCATATCAGCCGTGGAGATGTAGAGAAAGCCTTCAAGGAAAGCAAATACGTCATCACCAGAACCTATAAGACGCCGTACACCGAGCACGCTTTCATGGAACCTGAGTGTGCAGTAGCACTGCCGGAGGGAGAGGACGGGGTATTGGTGCACACATCCGGCCAGTCGATTTACGACGAACAACATGAAATCAGCCTGATGCTCCAGCTCCCTGTTGAAAAGGTACATTGTCACAGCATGCTCGTAGGGGGAGGCTTCGGAGGCAAGGAAGATATGAGTGTGCAACATCATGCCGCCCTTGCTGCTTGGGTTTTGAAAAAACCGGTAAAGGTGAAACTCAGTCGTCAAGAAAGCTTGATGGTACATCCAAAACGACATCCGATGGATATCGAGATCACAACAAGCTGTGATGAGAAAGGAATCCTGACTGGGGTAAAAGCTGTCATCCTGGCAAATACAGGGGCGTACGCCTCTCTTGGCGGACCGGTGCTCCAGCGGGCCTGCACGCATGCCAGCGGCCCCTACAACTTCCAGAACTTTGAGGTTATCGGCAAGGCGATTTACACCAATATGGTTCCTGCAGGTGCTTTCCGCGGATTCGGGGTTACACAAAGTTGCTTTGCCGTGGAGTGCAACATCAACCTGCTTGCCGATGCGGTAGGGATGGATTATTACCAGTTCAGACGGCTCAACGCTCTCAAACCGGGCGATGTCATGCCCAACGGCCAGATAGCCAGCGAAGACACGGGCATCATCGAATGTCTTGAAGCTGTCAAGGATGCCTATTATTCCTCAGACAAAGCAGGTATTGCCTGCGGCTTCAAGAATAGTGGGTTGGGTGTCGGGTTCCCGGACACAGGTCGTTGTATTCTCTCTGTGGAAAACGGCAAGGTTCATATCAGAACCAGTGCTGCCTGTATGGGCCAAGGGGTTGCCACAGTGTGCACCCAGATGCTCGGCGAGACGTGCAGTCTGAGAGCAAACCAGATGATTGTAGAAGATCCTGATACCGTGCGCACCCCCGATTCGGGAACCAGCACAGCCAGCAGACAGTCTGTTTTCACAGGAGAGGCAGTTCGCAGAGCTGCTCTTGACCTGAAGCAGGACCTTCAGAAGCACAGCTTGGAGGAGCTTGAAGGTAAAGAGTACTACGGTGAATATACCTCGATCACAGATCCGATTACTTCCACTAAAAAGAATCCGGTAAGCCACGTGGCTTACAGCTATTCTGCACAGGTTGTCATCCTTGATGCACAAGGCAAACTAAAAAAAGCCGTTGCCTCATGTGACGTAGGGCAGGTGGTCAATCATCAGGCTCTCACCGGTCAGATTGAAGGAGGGGTCACCATGGGTCTGGGCTATGGACTTACCGAAGACTTCCCTATCGAGAATGGCCATCTCAAGGTCCGTTATGGCACATTGGGCTTACTGCGCTGCACAGATGTACCGGAGCTTGAAGTCAAACTTGTAGAGGGACCGCAAAAACATGCAATAGCCTACGGAGTCAAGGGTGTTGGAGAGTTGACCACCATCCCCACTGCCCCCGCATGCCAGAATGCCTACTATCGCTACGACGGCAAATTCAGAACTTCCCTCCCCTTGGAGGAAACACCATATAGGAAGAAGGGTAAATGAGACGTAGAAAGCAAGATATTTAGTTTCCTACTGCACAATCATGTTCGTATCCATAGGACTAATATGTACCGTAATCGTATTACTGTAGAGCCCGGAGACTTTGTTCTCGACATCGGAATAGGAAATGTCTCCGACCTCTAGTGATCTAATATTGTCGGCACTGAAAACAAGTCCATCCCAAGGAATTTCTTCATTGTTATTAACGACTTGCCCGCCAAGGTAGAGCACAAAGGGTATATACGTATCAACATTCTCATGCTTAAGCAAAAATAAATCGTCGAGGCTCCCATTGCCATCAACAAATCTTAGATTAACGCCATAACTGTCGTTGATATCCGAGCCATAGAGAGAGATTCTTGCTTGTGCTATCTGAACCTTCTGATTAGCCCCAATTGCTCCGAGTAGGTTAAACTGTCCTCCAGGAAGTACCTCTTCGATGCTCAGATGCGCATACACCTGTTCTTGTTGGATTACTCCATTGAGATAGTGTTCAGACTTCTTGTTATAGTTGATGGAATAGAAGGGTAAAGCAGTATCGGAAGAATCAAAAGGCAAGACTTCTTCAAAATAGAGGTCATACCCCCATTGGGGATGTAGCGTATGCCGCCTGCTGATGATCTGAAAGTTACCCAGATTATGACCGCCTACTCCTTGAAACTGAAAACGAGCTCCTTCGGCCTGAGCAGCATTGTCAATATTATTTATAGCAAGAAAAAAGTCTACTACAATGGGAAAATCTGAAGCATCGAGCAAATGATTAGATTCGACAAGAGGATCTTTTCCCGTTCCCCAGTTGATGCTTTTGACCACAGGACTTTTGTTGCCGCAGGTAATCTTTGCAACAAGTCGAGCTCCAAAATGTTTTTGCCAATTGATTTCCTTCGAACTATCCAATCGATACTCACTCCCGTTTCCCCAATGGTTCGATCGATCGAGTCGTAGACCGTACATGGTGTAATTGGTGTTCAGACGCAGCACCTGAAGGGTTCCCACCTCGCAAACAACAGCATACCCAGGAATTGAAACCTGAAAATCACTGCCATTACGAATGGTGGTATCAAACGACTCTTGATAAGTTACAAGAAATTCGGTCGACATGTCCTGTGCAGGAAGAAAAGAGAGGATGCAAAACGCTATAAACAGTACAAGTAGATAGTACCGACATCTTAAAACACTCATAGTGACATAATACTACTATTGAGTGAGTAATCAAGGGTAGCAATAGAATTTTCTATATTGCTCGATCAATGCTCCAAAGACGAAGCAAAAACCATCCTGTTTCTTCCCGCTTCCTTAGCTGCATATAAGGCTTCATCAGCAAATCCTATGAGGTCATCCAAGGAACATTGTGGCGTAGAAATCGCGATACCGATACTTACCGTGATACTGATCAAGCCTTGTCGGGTCTTAAGAGAGATACCGCTGATTTGTGAAAATAGTGAAGAAAACAAAGCTTCAACCTCATCCTTGGCGTCCATGGGAAAGAAAACCAAGAATTCTTCACCCCCAAAACGACTTACGTGCTCATCAATGAGAGTAGCCTCCTTGAGTCGATTCGCAAGACCTATCAATACATCATCACCAACTTGATGACCGTAGGTATCGTTGATTCGTTTGAAATGATCGATGTCGATCATGCCAACCGCAACGACCGAGTTGTTTCTTCGGGCGAGTAAAAGAGCTTTTTGTAAATTCTCGATGATGGCTCTTCTATTGAGCAAGTCGGTCATGGGATCGTGGGTTGCTTGATGAGCCAGCAACTCCCGGCTCTCTATCAGCTCTTTTTGCATCTCCAGCAGACGCCTGCCAACTTCTATCCTGGCCCGAAGCTCTCCCACATCAAAAGGCTTGGTTAAATAATCATCAGCTCCAGCATCCAAACCTTGGATGATGTCGCGCTTCTCCCCTTTCGAGGTAAGCATAATGATATAGGGAGGAACCCTTTTCTGAGAGGCTCTTACCTTTTCAATAACCTCCAAACCATCCATCTTCGGCATAAGCAAATCAAGGATCAATAGTTTGGGGGAATCTTCTTGTCGCAGTATCTGCCAAGCCTCATACCCATCTTCTACCGCCAAAACATCGTGGCCTGCCTTCTGCAGCACTGCACTGAGCATCGTACGTGAAGTATAGTCATCTTCTGCTATGAGTATTTGCATCATTCCCCCTGAGTCTCAACTGCTTCAGAGCTATTCATAACCGCTTCCAGCTCAGCATAAGCTTTTTCCAACGCCGATACCAAATCAGCTACTACGTCCGAATTACCGCGTTTTGAATCTTCTTCAAGCTTTAATGCAATCGAGCGCAACGCGTCTGCTCCCATATTTGCAGCCGCTCCCTTAATCGTATGAGCCTGACGCTCCAGCATCTTAAGATCACCAGCTTCTACATAACTCTTCAATAGCTGAATCTGCTTAGGCATGTCTTCCAAGAAACCCTCGACAATGGCCTTGACAAGCTCTGCATCCTGCATCATTCGTTCGAACAGCGCATCCCTATTCCATATCTCATGTTCTGCTTGCATCGCTATAGCTTCATCTCTAGACTCGGCCAAGCTTGAGCCTTGTGGAAGCCAGCGATTGAGGACCTCTGACAGAGCCTCTGGCGTAACTGGTTTTGCAATGTAGTCATTCATTCCTGCATCAAGACATTTCTCTCGGTCTCCCTGCATGGCATGTGCTGTCATCGCGATAATTACAATATCCCTGTATGGTTCGTTCATCCTTCGTATTCTACGTGTTGCCTCAAGACCATCCATCTGTGGCATCTGAACATCCATGAGAACAAGGTTGAAAGCACCTGTTTTGATCATCTGTAGAGCTTCAATTCCATTGAAAACACCACTTGCCTGCAATCCAAGTTTCTTGAGTATACCCAAGGCAACCTGCTGGTTGGTAATATTGTCCTCTGCAAGGAGAATCTTCACATCTGATCGTATAAGGGTCTCCTTAGCTCTCTTGACAGAATGCCGTGTCAGAATGGATAGGCTATCGCCAGAGGAGTCCTCTTTTCTCTCTGAGACTGCAAGGGCGAGAACGCTTCTCAGCTCATGGTGTCGTGTAGGCTTGGTAAGATACGCTACAAAGCCGATCTCCGCAAAACGCCTTGCCTCTGAAAGTGTTCCCAAAGAAGTCATCATCACCATATTTGTATGCTTGATCAAAGGATCGGCTTTGATCACTCTTCCGAGCATCTCACCGTCCATGCCGGGCATCTGCATATCAAGGATGGCAACATGATAGATCTTTTTCTTCTTGACTGCTGCCTTGAGCATCTTAATCGCTGTAGGTCCGTCTGATGCCAAATCAATCTCCATGCCCCACTGAGTCATCTGCTTGTATAGAATTTCTCTATTGGTAGCATTGTCATCAACAACAAGAGCTCGTAATCCTTGCAATTCCTTTGGAGGAATCGCATCGATTCTATTTTCCTGCGGTTGTTTCTTGAGAACCACAGAAAAAGAGAAGCAAGACCCACGACCTAGTTCACTCTCGACAGCTACAGAGCCACCCATCATCTCGACAAGCTGTCTGGAAATTGCAAGGCCTAAGCCGGTTCCTCCAAATTGTCTGGTAGTCGAAGCGTCAATCTGGGTGAACTTATCAAAGAGAAGAGAAATTTTGTTGGAATCTATTCCTATTCCAGTGTCACGAACGCTGAACGTAAGGGCAAGGGCATTCTCATCTTGCGATGCAGCAGAGGACTCATCACGTTTAACGCTGATGAACACTTCTCCTTTTTGGGTGAACTTGATTGCATTACCTGCTAGATTGATCAAAACCTGTCTCAACCTTCCAGGATCACCGATCAACTGGGTATCTACGTCAGGCTCAATGGCACACAATAGCTCCAAGCCCTTGTCATGAGCACGAAGGGCTAGACTGTCGGCAAGGTCTTCGAGCAGACTTTCAAGATCAAACTCAAGAGCTTCCAATTCCATCTTGCCCGATTCCAGTTTAGAAAAGTCCAGAATATCGTTGATGATATTCATCAAGGACTCACCACTGGCCCGAACAATATCACAATAATGCCGTTGCTCATCTGTAAGCTCTGTATCCAACAGAAGCCCCGTCATACCGATCACTCCGTTCATCGGGGTTCTGATCTCATGACTCATATTGGCCAAGAAATCACTCTTTGCAATGTTTGCTTCTTCCGCCCTCTGAGCAAGTTCATTGGCATAGGCCATCTGCTCAGACAAGGAAGCATTCATGCTCCGTAGCTTCTCTTCAGCTTTCTTCCTGTTCTCAATACTGACCAACATCTGAGCGAACAACATCAAAAGCTGTTGTTCTGTTTCAGAATAGATATGATATCTGCGAACCGAGTCAAAGCCCACAAAACCCACGCATTTCGAGCCATCCATCATAGGGAAGGTCAACAAACTCTTGATTCCTTGTGGATAAAGAATATCACGAAGATTTCCTTCCTCAAGAGCCAATACATCAGGAATATAGAGAGGATTACCCTGCATATGGGAGGACACCCACTCAGGTACAGCCTCCATAGGCACATGCTGCAGTTCTTCAATCTGTGGGATTGTACCCTCTGAACACCACTCGTAGGTATTGTCCATATCTTGGGTTGCATCATTATAGCTGAAAATGTAACTTCTATCGGCTTCTACGAATTCTCCCAACTCCTGCAACGATTGATTGATTGCTTCTTCTACTCGATCCAAGGGAAGATTGATGTACTTCGTAGAAATATTCATCAACAGATACTGTAAAGCTGATTGTTTTTCCAAAAGTTGCTCTGTTTCTTTACGCACCGTAATATCAGTATCAGAACCTCTGTACCCAACAAGGTCTCCAGTAGCAGAAAAAACAGGAAGTCCTTGGGTGGAAACCCAAAGAACCTCACCGGATTTTGCTTTGACCCGATGTTCAAGGTCGATGAAACGATCGGCTTTTTCCTTCCCCGCTTTTGCCTGGGCAAGCAACAAGTGCTTATCCTCATCAAGAAGCAGGTCGTAAAAATGCATGCGTCCTACAATTTCCTTGGATTGATAACCGAGAACATTTTCTGCTACATCGCTGATGTAGGTATACATGCCCTTCTCATCAACCTCCCAAGCGATCGTCCTCGATTGCTCTGCCAATTGGTTGTAACGATCATGGCTTTCTGCAAGCAATCGCCGCTGCTCATACTCTTCGGTTACGTCCCTAAAGACGAGAACCGCACCTAAAAGATCGCCGTTCTCAGCTTTAATCGGGGCGCAGGAATCAGCAATTTGATACTCCGAGCCATCTTTGGAAATGAGCACTGTATGATTGGCAAGCCCAATGATAACCCCTTCCTTAAGAACTCGCTCTACTGGATTGAATGCCTGCTTCCGCGTCTGCGCCTGGATTATGTTGAAAACCTCATAGATGGGTTTCCCCACTGCCTCATGATGGGTCCATCCGGTCAAATCTTGGGCAACTTGGTTCAAGTTTGTTACGTTGCCTGCAGTATCGGTTGCGATTACCCCATCACCGATGGAAAACAGGGTGGCAGTAAGCTGTTCCTTGCTTTCGTGCAAGGCTTTTTGCTTACTCTGAATCAACGTATCGGTTCTTTTAAACAGAACATACAGAAAACCCAACATGGCAAATAAGAGAATCCCCGCAGAGGCAATACCAAATAGGTAGAGTTGCCTCGAGAGGTTTAGTGATTCGGTATTGTTCATCAAAAGGTACACCGTTCCAATTGGTGCATCTTCAGCAGAAGACAAAGGAATACCCAAGGAAACATAAGAATCGGTATCTTCGGATTGTACCTTGAGAATTTTCGATGAACCATACTCGATTGCCGTTGCTGCGACATCCTGAAGTAACGATGCATGCATACCACGCAAAGAGCTATAGCTAAGAGCTTCTTCTTCAAGCGTATCCCAACGAATTAAAGAATTCGCAGATCCATTAAGGGCTTCCCATAATGACTTATCAAGCAAATCTTTGTGCAACGTGACAAGTATTTCAAGATTCTCACGACTTTCAACAACATGCAAAAGATCTGTAATATCTTTGGATACCATCAAATAACCTACTGTAGCCTGTTCTTGTTGTAGGGGAACTACAGCTTGCAACCTAAGAGAATTACTGCTCTCTCCTACATGGAGTCCGGAAACAACCATGCCCTGATTCTTTGCTTGCTGTGCAAGTGGACTTTGACTGGTCATGGTTGTCTGTGAACGTTGATGGAAACTCATCAGTACTTCCAACTGCTCATCCAGAATAGTAAGATACCCAATGCCATGCTCGTCTCTAAGCACCTCATAATACGGACGGTATAAGGCTTCGAGACGTTGCCTATCTCCTTCCTCAAGGGCCTCTTTCTTATATTGGGATGAAGCTAAAACAGAAGCTAAGGCTTCCATTTTCATGCGTTGTTCTTTCAAAATATGAGCAAAATCATCCCGTAAGAGTAACAACGTTTCACGATCGGAACTTCGTTGCACCCGTTGCTCCTGTCTAATGAATAAAACGCTTGCAAGAAATATCACCAGAAACAACATACTCCCGACGGGAACCATTAATCGGGCATTGATGGATTTGCCCGTTTGCTTATCTGCAGTATGCTGAGCAAAAAAGAGTGTTGATATCAGGATCAATAGAACAATAATCAAGGCAACAGGGATGATTGACTTAGAAAACACCTGCCAGCCCCAGTATTCAGCATTGATATCCATACCAAGCAAAGCAATGGTACCATCGGATGCAGGATCGACAAGAGGGACCAAAGCTGACACCCAATTGCCCCAAGCATCTTTTACAGGACCTTCCACGAAAGCTTTCTGTTTATAAAAAACCTCAACAAGCTCTTTGCTCGCTTCGTTGTATACTTCTCCAGGAAAGCTATGGTCCTTGGAGTATTCTGGCTCGGCATCAACGAGGAAAATTACGTTTCCTTTTGCATTCCTACCCATCAGATAAACAAAACGAATGTTTTTTTTCGATGCTTTCATCGATTGTAGTTGGTTTTTCAGTACTTGATAGGCTTCGGTCTGCAGATCTGCTTCAGTACCGCTGAGCATCGCCACCTGTTGTATAGAAAGGGTTTGACTGAGCGATTGCGCCATGGAGAGCAAGGTGTCTTTTTCATGCTGATGGGCAGAGAAAACTACGCCTACGCAGCTTGCCAATCCAAGAATAAGTATCAATATATACACGAACAAGAACTTTGATTTTTTATGTACTCTATTCTGCACCGAACGACCCATATATGCACCACCTTTATATAGTTACATCAAGCTACCATGTAATAGCATATTTTAATACAATTTTTTTGTATAGATACGGCCAAACTCGCAACATCTTGAAAACCTCGCAAACTTGTGCATCAATTAAGAGGAACCGGTTCGGGGTTTACACCATACTTGCTCATGAGGTCAGATTACAATGCAATGGATAGAACGCCTCAATGAGGCTCTGCGCTATATCGAAGACAACCTAGACGGTGAAATAAGCTATGAGAAGGCAGGAAGCTTGGCCAACTGCTCGACCTATCATTTTCAAAGGATGTTTAGCTATATCGCAGGAATTCCCTTAGGAGAGTATATCCGTCGGAGAAGGCTCACCCAGGCAGCCCTTGCCCTGCAACAAGGTCAAAAGGTGTTGGATGTGTCTCTTGCGTACGGGTATGACTCACCTACCTCCTTCAGCCGTGCGTTTCAAGCCGTTCATGGCTTGTCACCATCACAGGCCAAGAAGGAAGGGACTGCCTTGAAAGCGTTTCCTAAAATCAGCTTCAGTCTGACCATCAAAGGAGAACAAGCAATGGAGTACAGAATCGAACGAAAAACAGCGTTCCGGGTGGTGGGAACTTCACTCAGGCTGAAAAAGGACATGGAACAGAACATGCGGGAAATCCCCCTGTTCTGGAACGAGAAGACAAAGGATGGAACCATAGCCCGACTCTGCTCCCACCTCAAGGAGTCAGAAGGATTGCTCGGTCTGTGCACGAACAGTGACGACAAGGATCATTGGGTCTACACCATCGGAATAATCAAAGAAGAGGGTACCATCGAAGGTTTTGAGAGCCAGATTGTAGACTCGGCGCTTTGGGCGATTTTCCCAGGCAAGGGTCCTATGCCTCAATCCATTCAGGAAGTGGAAAGACGTATCATATCAGACTGGCTACCTACCAGCGGCTACGAATTTGCCGATGGATTTGATGTGGAAGTGTATCTTGATGCCGATCCGACCAACCAAAGCTTTGAGGTATGGATGCCGATCAAGAAGGCAAGCGAAGCTTAACAATGAGGCAATAGAAATCGGAAATGGGGGCTATAGTGCCCCTTCCCGATTTCTTTAAACCTTGAAACATGGTATCGTTTTCTCATGTTACTGACCAATACCCGTTACCTCACAAGCGACTTTGAACTACAGTCTGCTGATATACGAATTGAACATAACTTGATTACGGCAATCGAACATACCCTTGAACCCAAAGCAGGGGAAGAGGTTGTCGATTGTACGGATTTCCTGCTCTACCCTGGCGTATCTGATTGTCATGTCCACACTCCCGACACCCTCTTTCGAGGCCTGTTTTGTGACATGCCACTGCATAGCTGGTGTGATGATTCTGTCCAAGGAAAACTGCAGCAACAGCTCTTTGAGTACGTGGACGAGGCAGTCGATACTCCAGACTTTCCAATCCTGACGCTCTATGCCTACCTGCAATACCTCAAAGCAGGAGTAGTCTGCATTGTAGAGACCGGGCAAGCTGACAATAGTAGCCAAGCTCTGGAAGATTGTGCTCAAAAGATAGGGATTAAAGCTCTTGTTGACTGGTATGACGACTCACCCCAACAAGACATTACAAGCCCTCTTTTTTCACGAGGCACCCACCTGCCGGAAGAGGAGGAGCTCCAAGAGGATACCCTGCAGAAAACCATCGAGCGTGTGAGCACTACCAAATGGCCGTTGATGACCCACTGCTTGGAAACCGAATTCCGAAAAGAAGAAGTGCTGAGGAAGTTTGGCTGTTCCACAGTAGAGCTACTTGCAAAACACAGTCTGCTCAACGAAAAGACAATTCTCTTTCATTGCATCGAAACCTCAGAACATGATCGAGAATTGCTGGCAAACAGCAAAGCCCTGTTGGTACACTGCCCTATTTCCAACAGACTTTCAGCAGCCAATACCATGGCTCTTACAAACCTCCTTGATAAGAAGGCTCGCATAGCGCTGGGAACGGATTTCCTCACCCATGATATATGGGAAGTGATGAGAGCAACCTATGCAGAACTCAAGCAGAGTAAAACTACCGAGGCCTACGATGCCAAAACCGTCTGGAAGCTCGCCACTACCAGCTGCTGCTCCGAATTATATCAAGGACGTATTGAGATAGGACATCGAGCAGATCTTTTATTTGTGAAGGCCGCTCTTGAGCTCTCTCCGCTCATACAAACAAAGGGGTTTTCAAACATAGCGTACAACACACTCATGCATACCCGTTCTGAAATGATCGATTCGGTCATGGTCGACGGAACATTTGTAATCAAAAAGGGAACTTGCACTACGGTGGATGAAGAGGTTCTACAAGCCTCCTATCAAGCTCTTTTGCAGCGGGTATACAGCAAGGTGATGGTGTAAACATCTTATATTACACTTTTACATTTTTTGTAATTGTGTTAAGTTAAGAGTATTAGAGGACACCATATGAAATTACCAACGTTTGAAACCATAGTAACTAATCTAAAACAAGATCTTGAATCATGTTCAAGAGCATTACATCTCTCTTCTGTAAAGAACTCTCTCGAAAAACTATTGAGTGCAAAACCCTCCTGGCCTGCCTTGAAGATCGGAGACCTTGTTGCACCAACGCCCATCGTGCAAGGCGGTATGGGAGTGGGCATCTCACTCTCCTCACTTGCAAGCGCTGTAGCAAACGCAGGGGGTATCGGAGTCGTGGCTGCCAATGGAATCGGCTTGCTCGAAAAAGATTACTACCAAGATGGACAAGGTGCAAACCTCAGAGCGTTCCGACGTGAAATCCAGAAAGCTCGTGCGCTGAGTGACGGAATCATCGGGGTGAACATCATGGTTGCAGTCAATGACTTTCATCAATTACTCGATGTTGCAATAGAAGAGAAAGTCGACATCGTCTTTCTTGGTGCAGGACTGCCTATCAAGAACATCCCGGTGCAAAGGATGAGAGAGGCCAACGTTAAGCTTGCCCCCATCGTAAGCTCTGCTCGGGCAGTTGATATGATCTTCAAGATGTGGAGCAAAATCTATAATGACATCCCTGATGCCGTAGTCTTTGAAGGCCCAAAAGCAGGAGGGCATCTTGGCTTTACGGCTGAGCAACTAGACGACCCTGCCTATCAGCTAAAGGCCATTGTTCCCCAGATTGTAGAAACCCTTAAAGGATACGAGCAGCAACATGGGCGCACCATACCCGTGATAGCCGGAGGTGGAGTCTATAGCGGGAAGGATATTCAGAATGTACTCAGCCTAGGAGCATCGGCAGTGCAAATGGCTACCCGCTTCGTTGCTACCGATGAGTGTGATGCTGACATCCGTTTCAAACAAGCCTATGTCTCTTGCACAAAAGAAGACATAGGCCTGATTAAAAGTCCTGTGGGTATGCCGGGAAGAGCGATTAGAAACAAGTTCATCCTCGATACAGAAGCAGGCAACCGGCCTTCCTTTACCTGTGCTTGGAAGTGTCTTTCCTCTTGTAAGGCTCAAGAGGCAAACTACTGCATATCCATTGCACTGAACAATGCAAGAAGAGGCTTGCTCTCCAGTGGATTTGTTTTTGCAGGCACCAATGCGTACAGGATCAAGAAGATTGTGCCTGTACAAGCCTTGGTCCATGAATTAAAAAAAGAATACCAGAAAGCGATGCAGACCAAGCTCTCTGATTTACTATCAAGCATCACAGACTTACAGAATGCAATGACAAGCAAGGATGCAATACTGAGGGAACTCTCAGCCCTGTATGAAGGTGCGGTAGGCCTTCTTCCTACTGGACAACAAGCCATTTCCACCTTGAAGCAACAGTACCACAAGCTAGCTGCCCAGGTGGAAGACCTGCAACTGAACATAGTTGAAAAACTCTTTATCTCCTCCCTGTTGATGGGTTAGAGCAAAGAATCCTTTCCACTGAACACCTCTCGGACATGAAGGACCAAGGCCCCATGTCCAGGGTGTTGGGTAGGATTGAACGCTTTCATGAAGTCATAGTAAGGACCAAAGGTATGGTAGCTGACCGTTCCCTTGAGTTGGTACGCTTTTCCCTCTTTGGTAATAAACAAAATGCTAGCGAGGGTTCCTGATTCTATATTTTGTTTTGTCTTGTAAAAATAGTTGTCTGCAACAACAATTTCACTGTCTTTATAGAGATCGGTACAGGTTGCATAGATGCTGTTAGGCATCCCATTTTTATCGACAGTGGTCAACACAACTGCTTTATCCCGATTCTTCCATGCTTCACTGATTATCTTAGGTACCATAATAATTCCTCCAGCTCTATATCCTATGCTCATTTTTATTCTATTGGAAGAGTTCTTGCGCAATCGGACAATATTCTCTAGCATCAAAGCTGTGGAGGCCGGTATGGAAAGAAAGAGCTACACGCAATTCCTCAAAGATGTACTGATCTGCAGCCTTGGAGCATATGGAGGACCAGAAGCGCATTTCTCCATCTTTCTCGACCACCTGGTTTCAAAGAAACAATACCTTTCAGAAGAGGAGTTGGTAGAACTGCTTGCCCTGACCAGTATTCTTCCCGGGCCTACAAGCACCCAGACCATTGTATCAGTGGGGTACCGAAAGGGAGGAGCGCTCCTTGCTTTCTTGACGCTGCTTACCTGGGCGCTTGTTCCTGTTTTGGTAATGACTACGCTCTCTTTTCTCTATCAATTCCTCAAAGAACGACAGATCTCAGAAGAGGTTCTACGGTTCATAGGCCCGATGGCTGTGGGCTTCATCCTGCTCGCTTCGTGGAGGATAGGAAAGAAGGTGCTCACCGACAGACTCACCGTATTCCTCTTCCTTTTTGGAACACTATCGACGTATTTTATACGAACTGCATGGATTTTCCCCTTGGTATTATTGATCGGAGGGGCTACATCGGTATTGAATAGCACAGAGAAACAGCTGTTCAATCGAACAAAACTTACCCCTCCCTACCGATACCTTATCCTCTTTGTCGTGTTTACGCTAGGATCACTTACCTTCTCTTTATTAACCCAATCTCTGCTTGTTGTTCTGTTTGAAGCATTCTACCGCTATGGATATCTGGTATTCGGAGGTGGACAAGTGGTGGTTCCCGTCATGATGACAGAACTCGTCGATACAAGAGCATTCATGACCAATGAACAATTCCTTACCGGTTACGGCTTGGTGCAAGGCTTGCCCGGCCCCATGTTCAGTTTCAGTGCCTATGCAGGAGGAATGGCAGCACGTTCAGAAGGTGCGGTAGTGCAAATCCTTGCTGCGCTTGTCTCAGCAATCGGGATCTTCCTGCCTGGAACACTGCTCATTTTCTTTGTCTATCCTGTTTGGGAGGATTTGAAGAACATCAAGGCTGTAAAGGTTTCCCTCAAGGGCATCAACGCTGTTGCAGGAGGATTAATTACCGCTGCCGCCATTCTCCTGTTGCAAAAAAATGGATTCGCTTCCATCAATCTAATCATTACAGGAATTACGGTCTTGCTGCTTGCTACCAAAAAAATCCCCGCCCCATTGATAGTACTTTCCGTACTCGGAGCGGGAATTGTGTTGTAGAAAAACGCCTATCGGAACGAGTTCTTGTAGATGGTCAGGCAATCCTCATCGCTGAGGGTCATTGGATCGACCTCAAACAGGCCTCCCATGTTCTCTCGGGCGTTCTGAACCATCGCCTCAAGCTCGTCGGTGGTGATGCCGTAATCACTCATCTTCAATGCATCGACACCACAAGCTTTCTGAAGTTCCTTCAGAGCGACGACAAAGTCCATTGCCTGCACAGCGTCTTCCTTACCCAAAGCCTTAGCCATGTCTATCATCCTTTGATCGGAAACATGGTTCTGGGCGATATAGGTGTAGTAAGCCTCGCTGATCATGATCAACCCTGCACCGTGGGCCAGCTCTGGATGGAAGGCACTCATGGCATGCTCAAGCGAGTGCTCGCTGATACAGCCACTGGTGGATTCAACCATGCCAGCAAGGGTGTTTGCCAAGGCAACATCCTCACGCGCCTGAAGATTCGCTCCGTCCTTCACAGCTGTAGGAAGACTCTTACCCAGCAATCTGATTGCCTCAAGGCTGTAGAGGTCGCTGAAGGTATTCGCCGTCTTGTTCAGGTATCCTTCGGTGGAATGAAACAGGGCATCAAAACCTTGATAGGCCGTATAGTGAGGAGGAACCGAGAGCATCAAGGTAGGATCGACGATACTGAGAACCGGGAAGGTGTCAGCATTGCCATACCCGATTTTTTCATTCGTCTCCTCCTTGGTGATGACGAACCAAGGGTCAGCCTCGGTACCTGTACCGGCAGTTGTGGTAATGGCGACTATGGGCAGAGGCTTTGTCTGCATCGGTTTTCCTTTGCCGCTTCCCCCGTTGATGTAATCCCATAGATTACCCTCGTTGGTTGCCATGAAAGCAATGGCTTTCGCACTGTCAATTACCGAACCTCCTCCGAGACCGATGACAAAGTCGCATTGCTCGGTTCTTGCAAGCATAGCTCCTTCGGTCACATGGGAAAGGATTGGATTGGGAAGAATTTTATCATAAAGAATATAGGGAATGCTCTGTTTGTCCAATTGCTCGGTCAAGAGATCCAGATAGCCAAATTTCCGAGTCGACGTCCCACTTGAAATCACGATCAACGCCTTTTTCCCGGGCAGTGTCTGTTCTGCCAAGGCCGAGAGCGAGTTGCTACCAAAAACTAGTTTTGTAGGAATGAAATAGGTTGCTTGCATGTGTGCCTCCTTAACCTATCTATAAAAGTACTGCTATCCAGGGAAAGCGGCAAGCTAAGACCCCACCATCCTTTGACAGCAGGGTCTTGAATCAAGCTACATCAATGAAGGGAGAGCCATGGTTACCGGGGACACGAAGGTAACCAACATAAGAACTATAATCATCATTGAATAGAATGGAAGAATAGCCTTTGTTGCCTTTTCTATTGATATCTTTCCAATTGAGCAACCTACGAACAGAGCAGACCCAACTGGAGGAGTGGTCAACCCGATAGCCAGATTGAGAATCATCATGACACCAAATTGAATGGGGTCCATACCCAGATGGGTTACTACAACAGGATAGAGGATCGGGGTGGTAATGATGATGAGAGGAGCCATGTCCATGATTGTTCCCAACACCAAAAGCATCAAGTTGATCAAGAGAAGGAGCACTACTCGGTTGTCACTGATGGCTAGCAAGCCGTTGGTGACTGCCTGTGGTATTTTTAAAAAGGCCATCAAGTACCCGAAAGAGGATGCCGCTGCTATCAAGCTCATGACCATTGCAAGTGTCTTGAGCGAGTTGCGCAAAATGGGACCCATCTGCCTGATTGGAATTTCACGATAGACAAAGAAGGTGATGATAAACGAGTAGACGGCAGCAACAGCAGCAGACTCCGTTGCCGTAAAGACTCCGCTGATAACACCACCTACGATGATGATGATTGTAAAGAGTCCAAAGAACGCATCACGAGCTATCTTGAGTGTCTTTCTCCAATCAGAAGACTCTTCTTTAGGATAACCACGTTTATGGGCGATAATTGCTGTGGGAATCATGAGCATCAAGCCAAGTCCGATTCCAGGAAGAAGTCCTCCAAGGAAAAGCTTTCCAACAGAGACGCCACCACCGGCGGCCATTGCGAATATAATCATATTATGACTGGGAGGAATCAAGATACCTTCACAGGCACTGGTTACCGTGACAGCGACGGCAAAATCAGGATCATAGCCGTCATCGACCATCATGGGTATCAACATTGCCCCGATGGAAGATACGTCAGCAACGGCTGACCCACTGATCCCACCAAAGAACATGGAGGCAAGGATATTCACTTGGGCCAAACCACCGCGAACTCGTCCGATAAGGGCGTTGGCGAAGGCAACCAGACGTCTGGAAATGCCGCCCTGACTCATTATCTCGCCGCTGAGGATGAAGAACGGGATGGCCAAAAGGCTGAAAGAGTTCACTCCGCTGACCAATCTTTGAACGATGGACATCATCGGTAAATTAAGGTACATCGCAGTAAAAACCGCTGAAAGGAAGAGAGAGAATGTAATCGGGAACTTAAAGATCAGCATAACCAAAAAGGAACTGATCAAAATGAAGGTTCCCATGCTTGTATTCATCATGATGTTGCTCCTTTCTTACACTTCATAAGGTCTTCATATGCATAGATACCTGCGTAGAGGATGATGAAAATCCCAACAATAGGCAGAACAATATAGTTGATCGAGTTGGGAATCTGGGTAGCAGGAAGGAATGACCTAGCCCCGTTGAGGGTCAATCTCCAACCATATATGACCAATATGACACCGATGAGGATTTCTAAAAGATCCTTGAGAACATCCAGTATCAGGAAAAATTTCTTCGGAAGTTTACTAGGCAACACCGAAATATTGATGTGCAGGTTCTCCTTGACTCCGAGGGCCATGGATATAAATGTAAACCAGATAACGATAACAAGGGAAATCTCTTCAGCCCAATGGATGCCGGACTTGAATCCGTATCGTAATACGACGTTAAGGAAAACGATGACAACCATCGCCAATAACATCACCATGGCTATTTTGAGAATCCATACGAACAAGGAGTCGAGTGCTTTCTTGAACTGCTCCATGGAATACCTCCAGTTTGGGTGATATGGCAAAAAGCGTGGGGCTTGAAACAAACCCCACACCTTTTGTGATTCGACCGATTCTTATTGAACTGCTTTGATCTTCTCAACCCAAGCTCTCTGTTCTGCGTTGAGCTGGCTCTGATAGAGCGGAGCCATTGCAGCAGCAAACTCAGCCTGATCTCTGATCTGGTTGATCTGGCTACCAGCGGCGCGAACTTTTGCTTCACTCTTCTTCTCATACTCTGCCCATGCAGCAACCTGCACAGCTTGAGATTCCTTGGCTGCACGTTTAATAATCACTTGGTCTTCAGCGGAAAGCCTGTCCATGGTGATCTTGGAAGCAATGATCATCTCGGGAACACGGGTGTGCTCATCGATGGAGAAGTACTTGGCAACCTCATAGTGGCTGGAAGAGTCATAACTGGGCCAATTGTTCTCAGCACCATCGATAACACCGGTTTGCAAAGCAGAATAAACATCACCATATGCCATCGGAGTTGGTACTGCACCAAGAGCCTGAACCAGACCCATCATCAGTGCTGACTCCTGTACGCGGATCTTCATACCTCTCAGGTCGGCAACGGTGTAGATCGGCTTCTTTGTGTTGTAGAAAGAGCGAGCACCACTATCATAGTATACCAAACCAACAAAGCCTTTCTCTTCCATTGAATCGAGGAAGAACTGTCCGATTTCACCATTAAGGACTTTCCACATATGATCGGCATCACGATAGAGGTACGGCATCTGCAATGCGTTCAACAGGGGCTGGAACGAAGCAAGGGGACTGATGGAGACACGAGTAAAATCGATACCGCCGAACTGAACCTGCTCGATGGCGCTCTTCTCGTCTGCAAGTTGTCCTTGGGGATAGACTTCAATTTTGATACGACCATCAGAATATTCGCCTACGAGGCGAGCAAATTCCTCATCACCGACAACGGTGGGATAACCGATAGGCTGATTGTCTGCAAGGCGAAGTACGATCTGTTTCTGAGCAGAAGTTTCTTTTCCACCCTGGGCAAAGACTGGTGCAACCAAAAGGCTGATCAGCAAAACGGCAATAAATACTTTCTTCATAAGGTTCCTCCTTCAGGAACAAGTAATAAAATGGATTCTGCTATAGTATCACCGAGGACAAGCTGAGACAAAAGCCAGAATTTTTTGGAAAATTTCCATGAATTCTATCTTTTGTCCTACCTCCCCTTCTGCTTTCAAAGAAATTCAGCCGTGCTATACTGACTCATCATGGATGAACACATATCTACAAAAAGCCAGCGCAGGAGACCAGGAACCTTGAGAGGCTGGCTTCTTTCCTTCAATCTAGCCATGCTGAGCATCATCTTGGTTTTGGTAATCATCTTATTTTCACTCGTCTTCTCTTTGATGGAAGAGATGCAGACCCGAAACAGCCGCTATGAAGCGTTGAACACGCTCAGCGGACACTTGATGCAAAGTCGTCTGCTTTTCCAGAACATTGCTTTCGAGAAAGAAGAAAAAGCGTTGATCGAACTTAGGCTTGAATTCGAGTCTGTGAATAAGAACGTGCAGACATCATTACAGAAACTTGCCATCGAGCATGGCCAGGATCGTGAGCGGTATTTCCTTCATAGAGGTATTTCAAACGGAGTAGTTTTCATCAATGAGCGGATAGAAGAACTCAAACAATTGGATGACGGTATTGATTTCTTCAATCTGTATTACACCATCGATAGAGTCTATACTTACTTGCAAGACTACACCTTCAATCATTACCTTTCGGCAGTGGTCGAAGCGGACGTTGCATGGATTAAAAGCACACAAGGAAGAATAACCGACTATCGAACAATCACAATATTATTGCTATTATTAATCTCCGTTTGCTATATATTTGCTGTGTATAAAATGACCATGTCCTTGGTCAAACCAGTCAATACCATGGTAAAAACGGCAAAAGAAATCTTCCATGGTACGTTTGACGGCCCGCCCATCCCCATAAGCGGACCAGAGGAATTGAATTACCTGCAACAGAGCATGAACCAGATGCGTCAAAGCCTCAAAGAACGGTTGGAGATGATTGAGGCTAATACCCAATTGGAAAAGACGATCCATGTTCAGGAGGTAGAACAACTACGTACTACCAGAGAACTGGAGAAAGCAAGGTACAAGGCTTTGCAATCACAGATTAATCCACATTTTCTCTTCAATACCCTGAACACCATCAGCAGGACTGCTCTTTTCGAGAATGCCAACACTACAGTTGACCTCTTGGACAGTCTTGCTTCCATCTTCCGCTATACCCTTGAATACCATGACGATGTAACCTTGAAACAAGAACTGGAGTTTGTGCGTGAATACCTGACCATTCAACAGTTCCGATTTAAAGAACGGTTGCATTATTCAATCAGGTGCCACCAAGACTTCGAGGAGGTCCGACTTCCTCCCTTGGTAATCCAGCCTTTTGTTGAAAACGCCATGATCCATGGGCTTGAACCAAAGATTGAAGGAGGTACGATTTCCATAGCAGTTCAGAGCAAGGATAAGCATCTGCATATTACCATCGAGGACAGCGGAGTCGGCATCACGAAGAACAAAACCACGAGCACCAAGAAGCAGAACAAGCAACACATCGGCATACAGAATATCAGCGATAGACTTGATCTTTACTATAAAGGGAAGTCAAGCGTCTTGATTGAAAGAATCAGTGAAGAGGGAGGAACAAGGGTAGTTATACTGTTACCCTATGAATTGACAGGAGGCAAACGTGTACACACTACTGATAGCTGATGATGAACCTCTTGAATGTGATGCAATCGAACTCTTGGTCGTACGGGCAAATCTACCGCTTCGTGTCGTCAAGGCTAAGAATGGAACCGAAGCAGTCACGCTTGCCAAGCAATTCGACCCTCAGATTGCCCTTCTTGATATCCGAATGCCCGGTCTCGACGGCCTCGAGGCAGCCCAATTAATTCGTGAACAAAATCCCTTTTGTCAGATAGTATTTCTCACTGCATGGAGTACTTTTTCCTATGCCCAGAAAGCAATCAGACTTGGAGCAAGCGAATATCTGGTAAAACCCGTACAACGAAAAGAAGTCTATGATCTGCTCGATCGTCTCATTGCAGAGTTGGATCAGAAAAAGGAAGATGCGCTACAACAAAAGCAAGAAATCCGAGCTGTCTTGAATCTGTTCTCTCGAGAATTTTTCGCTGCTCTGAAGTATGGAAGAATTACAGAGGAGGCTATGCGTTCCTACTTCTCGATGCAAGGCATTCAAACAGAGGAAGGAATTGCCTTGGTGATCGGTGGATTGAAGGAAGAAGCAGTTGAGTCTTTTTTCAGGCAAAGTCGTACTTGGGGAAAATTGCAACTAAGTTACTTCATCTCAATAGATCGGTTGACCGTACTGCTATTTTCCAATCAGAGTGCCAAAATTCTTGAACAGATAGCAGGATCTCACCAAGAGCCCAACATAACCATAGGTTCAGGATTGCCTTTCTCTAGACTCTCCGAAATACCCTACTCGATAGCTACAGCCTCTGTTGCGTATACACACGCCTATAAGAAAAACCTTCCTCTGCAACGTTACAGTGAAGTACTCAGAGTCCCGATGGATCGAAAAACCCTCTTTAATCTTAGCGTTCATATGCTCAAGGCCAGTATCGAAGGAGCAACAGAAAAAGCAAGAACTATTGCCCATGAACTGATCGACTGTTCACTTCTAAATTGTGATACAGAAGAGCAAGCAAGAGAAGAGTTGTTTGAGCTGCTTACAGTCTTCAGCTATGAAATACATAAAGCCATCGCTTTGTTGGATACGGTAGCGGTTCCCAAAACCTCAGTGATGGAACAAGAGATGTATCTCATGGATTTGATAGACGTTTCCACAAAGGCAGTACAAGCAGACCGGGCCGATCGCTATCAACGTTCATTCGATTTTGTTAAGCAGTACCTTGCGGAACACTTGGCGATGCCTCTCTCGGTTGAGGATCTTGCAAAATTGGTGGGGTTGAACTCAAAATATTTCAGCCAATTGTGCAAGACCTACCTTAATGCCACCTTCGTTGAATACCTGACAAAGGTAAGAATGGAAAAAGCATATCAAATGTTGGGAGAGGGAGGCTTTACCATTCGTGAAGTCGCCGAAAAAACAGGCTTCACTGACAGCAACTACTTCTCCAGGGTTTTCAGACAATATCATGGGAAGGCTCCCTCTTCGTTGAAGGAACATGAATAAAAGTTGTTCTCATTATGATTGATAAAAGAATGTCTTTATCCGCTTGCCTTCATACCCGACAGAAGGTTGCTCAAGACTAAAAGAGGGAGCGTGGACCAATGCTCCCTCGTAACTCAAATCATCCAGGGCGTTCTTCAGTACATCCCACGGGAAACAGCCAGAGCCAAAAGGCCCTCCTGTATTATCCCTTAAGTGCACACACCTAAGATAAATACCTGCACTGGCTATCGCTTGGCCAAGACTTGTCTCTTCAATGTTCATATGAAACGTATCGAGGTCTATACCGCAGTTGGGATGATTGACCGCTTGCACCAAGTGACGGGCCTGTTCTGCAGTTGGGATGAGAAAGTGCTCATAGCGGTTCACCGGAAGAACATTCAACATGACGTCCTCTTCGGAACCTATCAAGGATAGAATACGCAAGCTTTTGACACTGCGTTCAAAACAGGGCTTTAATTGATCTGTATTGCCCCGGCTACAGGGAAAAGCACCATAGAGAGGGCCGTTGAGAAAGCCTCCCCCCATCGTTCCGATTATTTGGATGATGGTTTGCATGTGTGCTTGACTAGCACGATGCTCATCATCATCCAAACTGCAAAGAGCAGATGACGGGATAACGCTGTAAGAAAGATCCAGTTGTTGGTTTCTTGCTTCAAGTGAGAGGCGTTTACGACTCAAGGGAGAAAGACTCTCCAAAAAATGAGCATCAATTTCGAGCTGGTCATAACCTTGCATCTTCGCCTGTCGGAGCACAAAGACTACGTCAGTCTTTTCATCTGAGGAGAACCTGTTGTAGTGAACCCCTAGGCTTCTCACAGTGAATTACCTCGCCATGATTATACCATACGGTGTTGCAAGAACGCTAGGCTACCCTCTTTTGAGCCGCCACCAATACCCCATGAAGGGACTAAATGCAAGGCCGAACTCATCCCAAGCCCAACCCATACCACCGTTTCCACTGCCTATCATATCCCCGTACAGAACCAGAGGGATGTAAGAGCCAAGAACCAAAGCTTGGGTCCTTTCTTCATTCCAGAACTCCATAGACAGATCCAAGCCGAGAGAACCTACTACCCAACGCTGTAAATTAACCGACAATCCGTAGACTTTCGGCCCTACAGTCACAGCTTTGGCAGCATTGATCCAAAACGTGTTGGTTATACCTGCTGTTACTAAAAAGCTTTGTGCGAACGCCTCCAAGACATCTTGGTCTTGCATCAGTGCAGAGACCAACACCCCGCTGAACGAGTATTGAAGGGCAGTGTTTACGGCAAACGTCCCAAGAGAAAGCCTTACAGCAGCACCTTGCGAGAGCATTGTGGAATCATAACCAACATCCAAAACAACGTTCTGCTGTGAGAATAATTGAGGACTCAGACAACATACCAAGATAAGAATCACCAGGACTTTTTTACCCATTTTTCTTGCATTCCTTCCAGTTGCTTTCACGGACAACTACTATACTTAGGCATAATATGGTATATTCGCTCTCATGAATACTTCACTAGATTGTCTCCCTTGTTTTTTCAAACAGACCCTTGAGTCAGGAAAGTTGCTCGGCCTGAGCACAGAATCGATCAAGCATATCATGGATGAAATCGGCAACGAACTAAAGAATTTTCCCTTGGAGATGAGCCCTCCTGAAATGGCGTACCACATGCAACGCATGTTCGTGGAACAAACAGGGGAAGAAGACCCCTACAGCGCTATCAAAACCATGAGCAATACAGAAGCGCTTGCGGTAATCGACGACCTGAGAAAGATTGTCAGAGACTCTGACACTCCCCTGAAAACTGCGGTAAAGCTTGCTTGCGCAGGTAATATCATCGATTATGGTGCCTTCCCGAGTGGGATCAACGTACAAGAAGAAATCAACTCAATATTGCAACAGCAGCAGGATACTGACAATAATTCTCTCTTTGACTTTGACAGCTTTAAGAGTGCGCTGAGTTCTGCAAACAAACTGCTCTATATCGCTGACAATGCAGGTGAAATCGTCTTTGACCGGGTATTGCTTGAAACCATTTCCAGGGAATTTCCTCAGGTTGCACTGTACTTCGTAACAAGAGGCAAGCCGATACTGAATGATGCGTTGGTCAAGGATGCTCTTGAGTGTGGACTGGACAGTGTGGCGACGATTATTGACAGCAAGAGTCAGACGCCAGGTCTTGTGCTGAGCAAAGCAGACCCAGAGTTTTTACAATTGTACCATCAAGCAGATATGATCATCAGTAAAGGCCAAGGCAACTACGAAGCACTCTCAGAAGCTGAAGGACCTCTCTTTTTCCTCTTCATCATCAAATGCGAGGTCATCATGCAACACGTTGGAGGAGCAAAGCGTCAATTGGTGTTGAAGCGAAAGGAGTAGAGAAGTTTTTTGGCACTATTCTTTTCGTATTGAAAATCCTCCCTATTTTAATACTAGGAGAGGATTTTTTATGCCCTATTTGTAAAAATGAATATTTTTTCTAATTGCCTGAATATTTATTTCATATTATACTGGACCCAAGAGGAAAGGATGCAGGAAGTAAGCGCTATCTATACAATCAGAAGTAAATACCAGAGTCTTAGTGCAAAAGAGAAGAAAATTGCTGACTTTATTTTGGAACACCCTAAAGACAGCGTGAACCCCAGTATCGAGGAACTTGCAGAGAGAATAGGGATTAGTGAATCGACGATGGTTCGATTTGCCAGAAAGCTCGGGTACAGCGGGTACCAGCGTTTTCGTATCGCATTGGCTCGGGAAACCATTCCATCGAACGAACAATTGTTCGAAACAGAGGTGTCAGAGCAAGGCGACGCTGCTGAAATTGTATTTAGGAATGCTTGTCAGAATCTTGAATCAACCTATGCGGCCCTTGATCGAAATACCATCCACAATATCTCTAAACTTATAGCAAAAAGTAGAAAAATATACCTTATGGGCCTCGGGGGTTCCAACACACTTGCCCAGGATGCCTACCATACATTTATCAGGACAGGATTGAACTGTCAGTACGCATCCGATTTCCATATGCAACTGATGCTTGCCAGCCAAGCCCAAAACGAGGATGCAGCCCTGCTCTTCAGTCACACAGGCTCAGGATACGATACCCTTGCCCTCTCTGAGGAGCTAAAATCCCACGGCTGCAAGCTTGCCATACTAACGAGCAACACCCGGTCCCCGCTTGCAAAAATCGGGAATCTCGTACTCGGTGTACAGGCAAATCCTTCCCATGTGGTGTCAGAGTCTTTTACCTCACGAATCACAACTCTGGCTCTGATTGATGTGTTGTATGTAGAAGTAATGGAGTTGTTGAAGAAAGATGGAATGGACAGTCTCAACAAAATGAGAGATGTAATAGCAAGACGAAGAGTATAATGGAGAATACAGCAATGAAAGCAGACATCGGTCTTATTGGCCTTGCAGTGATGGGTGAAAATCTGGTGCTTAACATGGAAAGCAAAGGATTCACGGTAGCCGTCTATAACCGCAGCATACAAAAGGTGGATGATTTCTTATCCAATCGAGCAAAAGGCAAGAACATAATCGCAACGCATTCCCTGCAGGCATTGGTCGACTCGTTGGCTACACCAAGGAAAGTAATGATGATGGTCAAAGCAGGCAAACCAGTCGATGACACCATAGAAGCGTTGCTGCCTCTTCTCGACAAAGGCGACATCATTATCGATGGAGGCAACTCCAACTATGAAGACTCAGAGCGTAGGGTCCTTTATGTTGAAAGCAATGGCTTATGGTACATAGGGACAGGCGTTTCCGGAGGAGAAGAAGGAGCTTTAAAAGGCCCCTCGATCATGCCAGGAGGATCAGAGGAGGCTTGGGAGTCTGTAAAACCCATCTTACAAACAATCTCAGCTCAAGTGAAAGACACTCCCTGTTGTGATTGGATCGGAAAAGGAGGAGCCGGCCACTTCGTCAAGATGGTACATAACGGTATCGAGTATGGGGATATGCAGCTGATCGGGGAAGTCTACGACTTGATGCGTCGTCTGCTCAAGCTTTCGAACCCAGAAATGCAGACAATTTTTTCCAGATGGAACAAAGGCGAATTGGATTCCTATCTTATTGAAATAACTGCTGACATCCTTGGCTATAAAGATATGGATGGTTCATATCTGTTGGATAAAATCCTCGATACAGCAGGACAGAAAGGAACAGGAAAATGGACGGGCATCAGTGCCTTACATGAAGGCATCCCCCTTACGTTGATTGTAGAATCGGTCTTTGCCCGCAGTGTATCCAGCCAGAAAGATGAACGACTTGCAGCAAGCAAGGTTTTTAATTTTTCTCTTACGAACAATATTGATGATAGCCAACTATATATCGACAAGCTGGAAAAAGCCCTCTTTGCAGCAAAAATCATCAGCTACGCCCAAGGCTTTGCCTTGATACAAGCAGCAGGAAAGACGAATAATTGGGACCTCAACCTTGGAAACATAGCCCTTCTCTGGAGAGGAGGATGCATCATTCGAAGCGCCTTCTTGGACAAGATCAGTCAGGCCTTTGCCAAGAATCCAGATGTACAGAATCTGATCATGGATCCTTATTTCTCTCAAATCATCAGAGAGAGCCATGAAAGCCTTAGAGAGGTCGTTTCTATTGCAGCATTGTCTGGTATACCCACTCCTTCTCTTTCAGCAGCTCTCTCTTGGTTTGATAGCTATCGAACCGAGAATTTGCCTGCAAACCTGTTGCAGGCACAAAGAGATTACTTTGGAGCCCACACCTATGAACGGATTGACCACAAACGGGGTGAATTCTTCCATACCAACTGGACAGGAAGAGGTGGCGACACCGCATCAACAACCTATACGGTTTAGGAATGTTTGAGATAAACGTCCTGTTTCGATATTCGTATACTATGTGCGTAGAATGAATTTAAATTCTACGCACGTTTTGTAGTATCTCAATTAATCAGATCAGCTAATTGATCACCCATTGCCAGGATATCAAGGCCCTTGGTGAATTGCAGACAGGTTCCAGAAGGATAGCGTACTTTCTCAACCCAGTGTTCAGGAATTGCAGATAATCCATACTTTGCACCCAGTATTGCTCCTGCAACAGCCCCGATGGTATCTGCATCACGGGCAAAGTTTCCTGCAAGGACCAGAGCTGAACGGAAATCATCGTGGCATAATCTCAAACAGCCAAAAGCTGCAGGAATAGCCTCAGCGGTGGTAGCCCAGGTGCTGGCCTTGATTTCATCATGAAGAGCCATCCAACAATCCAGTATGTTGCCGTTTGCTTTGTCGACGATCTCCAAGGCTCTGATCATATTATAATGAAGCCAGCTGTCTGAAGGTATTGGAGCAAGAGCTGCCTCAAAAATCTCTTCCCAGCTCCCATCCACCATGGCAACCGCTACTGCCGCCGCTACGGCCTGGGCTCCCCAGATACCATCATCGCTATGACTGATGGAGGCATCAATCTCTGCCATTGCGATTGCTTTTTGTGGATCTCCTGCGCAGATGATACCTACTGGAGGAATACGCATTGCGGTCCCATCACTGAGGTGGAATGTGTTGAATTTTCCACTTTGCGGCGGACGCAGACCCTTTCGGAGGTTGTTTGCTGCAGCAATCTCACTTTGGCCCCCACGTTTGAACTCATCTTGTACTACCACATCCTCAAACCAAGCTTCCACTACTGATTCTGTAGTAAGATTCCCCTTGACCTTGATCAAGGTCTTGGCAGTCAAGAGGGCAAACTCAGTATCATCGGTGCTCCAAGTCGCCCCTGCGTTGAAATCGGTGATAAAGCCGTAGCTTTCCCGATTCGCCTGCATCCTGGCGGCATCCCCGAAAGAATCCCCGATGGCCAATCCGATCAAAGCCCCTTTCGCCCGATCATTGACCAAGGCTCTATCAGTTACAAAATCGTTTCGTTTCATCATTGTGCTTTCTCCTGGACATCCATATTCCCAAAACTAACTCTTGCTCGATCATACATCGCATAGCCGATCATCCCATATGCATATGCATCATCCTCAACCTGCAGAATAGGTTCATCGTTCAATGCAAAGGTCAACATCGAACCTTCTGCCTTGAAGGAACATGCATAGTGCGTTTGTAATTGCAGCATTCGGGGTTGTTCGATCAATGCTTTGAGCACTCCCCCCTCATGCTTGAAGATACCAACAGAGCCATTATGAAACCCTCCATAATACCCCCTTCTTGCACCTTGAACCCGTATGCCCATCAATGAAGATGTTCCACTATGGCAGATAAAACTTCCCTTTATGTGAACATCCTTACTAAAATAATTTCCTGTCATCGCCTCGGCATGCTCTAAGCACATGCCATCCATCCATGTATTTCCTTGCTCGTCCTGTACAAGGTCCCAAGCACCATGATTGTGACTGAATGGAGTAATTGAGGCAAACTCCCTGGACTGCTGAGCAAGATCAATGGTGTAACAGCTAGGACCAGCAACCGAGAAATGCGAGAGGTGCAACACCCCGAAATCACGGTTTTTTGCCGGGGAGTTTGCCTCAAACAATAATCCAATTTCATCAATCATCGCACCCTTGAGGTTTGGATGATCCTTATCAATAATGAAGGAGAGCTCATGCCATTCTTGGTCGTAGACGACCTCATTGCTAAAAATAACAAGCTCAGAGGTACTGGTATTTCGCACATAGGCGCTCAAAAGAACCGACTCACCACTGAATTTCTCAAGTCGATAGCGCATCGAAACCCTTTGTGAAGGATAGACTGTAGGAGAAAACACCGGCATGTATCGTTCATCGTCAAAATCACTTCTTCGATAAAAAGGTTTATAGTACAGTCTGGTCGCATTTGGTCGGACCATCCTGTCATACAGCATCTGTAAACAACCGCCCTGGTTGGAGAGTGAGCATGCATGAGTATTCGAAACACGGAAACCGTGTGTCGATCCAGGAAGGGAAAAATCAAAATCCAGTACACCTTCCTGGAAAGCTACTTCTTCTGGCATGGAAATCCTACGCACCTGAAAGCTCAGCTTCGCCACCTGCTTGATATACGAGGGAATATCCATGATATTCAGATAGCCTGAGATTCCGGAGAGAGCTAGGAAGTCTCCGATAGGCTTGCGATACTGCTCTTCTACGGACTCAAGAGAACCTGCAACTCCTAGAATGGTACCGATGTTTCCTGCATTGCAGTCGGTGTCCCAACCAGCCATGGTTGCAATCTCCACACCTCTTGAGAGGGTTTTCCCATATAAAAGAGCCATGATGCAGACCCCGGCATTGGGAATGATGTGGCAAATCCCGTCATAGCGATCATAGCCCCAATTTTGCTGGAGATAGGACAGACACAATCTCCAATCTTCGGGATGCTGGTGGTAGAAATCCGTCACAGCATTGACGATTTTAGCGTAAAGACTATGACTTGAAATCTCCTGCAGAGCAGCATCGATGATGACAGATACATCATCCGAATCAAAGGCCTTTGCAATGGCTGCCGCCATAAAGGCAGCCCCTTCAAGGGCTTCACCATCGTGAGAGACACTTGCCGCAATCTTGGCATACCGGGCTGCAGTTTTACAATCACCGGGAAAGAGCAAACCCCATGTATCTATGAAAATCTGTCCCCCGATCTGCTGAGCAAGGGTTTCTCCATTCATCGCAATGGAGCCTGACATAGGAGCAGGAATCCCAGCTTTCAAGTTCAGATACGCGGTGTGTTCAGTACTTACCCCGTAACCTCCCCACCAAAACATACCCACCCCTTCACGGGTATAGTTGAGCCATGCCTCCGCCACATCAGAGCTTTGCAATACTTTTTCCTGCCCAAGGTCACTTAATGCGCGAAGAAAGAACACCGGCCCATTGGCATCATCATCTGCTGCGAAGTTTTTGAACGTTTTAATATATCCATGGATATCACCATAAAATCGTTCTATCCGTTCGCTACTCCATTGGCTGGGTTCCACAGGAGCACCAAGGCGAATACCTATATTCATTCCCAGAAAGCCTGCATACAGCCGGTTCAAATACTCAGAGGTTGTCATGTTCCTTCCTTCTACAGAGGTCGGGACAGATGTCCCGACCGATTATTCGATGAATTACTTCAATACAGTAGCAAGATACTGGCTGATTCTGGTTCCTCCAGCAGCATTCCATTTGGCAACAAACTCATCAAAATGAGAAACGGGGCGCACACCACGGATGATATCGGTGGAATACTCACGATAGAGCTTATCCATCGCATCCTTGAGCGGAAGCAGATCCTCAGGGAGCAGCACATTGGTATCGGGAGCGAAGTACTCAGCAGCTGCATTGAGCGAATCAATTGCTGGGGAGGAAAGGACTTCTCCTACGACAGTGGAAGTATCAAGTCCATTCATCGTCGGCCAGAACTTTGCCCACCAAGAGGGGAATTGCATAGTCAATACATATTTGCCGCCCTGTACATTGTAGTGAATGCCCTCAAGACCGAGCTTGTCGAGCTTCCTCCCCTCAGGTCCTGCCATGAATTCAAGCACTGACCATGCAGCTTCCTTGACCTTGGAATCAGCATTGATGGCAAAACCTCTGCTCTCCTTGGTCACATCGATGCTCTGATAGGCTTGGCTTACACCCTTAGCAGGAGGAAGAACAAACAGTTCAACCCCTTGGGTTTCCTTCATCTTATTGTTGTAGACATTCACAACATCGCCGGCAGTGCCACTGACAAAGGCTGCTGTTCCTTCATAGAAGGATTGCTCCATCGTCTCCCATGTCTTGGTAACATACTCATTGTCCAGAAGGCCTTCTTTGTACAATTTTGCATAGAAGGCAAGCTTGTTCTTCGTAGCTTCGGTAGCTACAGAATACACCCATGTGCCGTTTTCCTTGACGATGGTCGCAGTCACGCCGAAAGCATGGTTGAAAACAGAATCAAGCTTGAGGATTCCCCCATCGGTGGTAATCGGCCAACGTGCCATGCCACTGTCCTTGATCTCCTTGAACATTGCATAGTAGTTGTCGATTGTCGGATTTTCCAGCAAGGCCTTGCTGGTTTTAAGTTGTGCAAACCAATCAGAACGCATTACCGGAATCTGCACGCGAGCAGGAGCAAGCCACATCAAATACGGATAGTTGGCCATCGCAGCTTTATTATGGTCGGCCATGATAGCCTTGACGTTGGTTGACTTCTCAATATAAGGAGTCAAATCTTCGAGCAAGCCCTCCTGTGCCAACGGCTGATCGCCACCTTGGAAGTAAATCAGATCAGGACTAATCTGACCAGTTCTGAAGGCGATGGGAACAACGGTGGCATAGCTGCCGGTCGGGGCTGAGAGGATGACCAGATCGACATATTTGCCTTGCTTGGCCATGCCTTCCTCAATTGCCTTTTCCAGGATAGCGAGCTGCTGTGCGTCAGTGATTGGATCGACGTCCTTGCACAGATACGTAACCCTTACAGGATTCTGTGCAGTACCGATACCATCACCAACTGCAACAGGTGCAGATTCTCGAGATCCAGCGGCCATCACAAAGCTGCCGATGAGCAGGATGACCAACACAAGAGCCATTGTTTTCTTTTTCATAGAAACCTCCTTGGTTTTTACTTTGAATGCATTATTCCTTGATTCCTCCACCAAGGACATCCTTGGCATAGAATCGCAGTACAAAGGGATAGAGGATGAGAATCGGGATGATGGCAACGATGATGGTAGCCCCCTTGAGAGCGCTGTAGTCAGCCCGTGCAAGGGCGTTGTAATCGAACACGTTCTGTTGCCCAAGAATTGAAACAGTGTCACCGAGCACCACGAACTGCCTTAAAACAACCTGAAGCACCGTATCGGTCGAGCGTCGGGTAAGATAAATACCCGCTCTGAAATACTCGTTCCAACGCACCACCGCATAAAACATCGTAATGGTAGCCACCCCAGCCTTAGTCAACGGGTAGAAGATCCTCAAAAGCATCTGCAGGTGGCTTGCACCATCAATGGTTGCTGCTTCCACAATCGATTGGGGAACCTTCTCGAAGTAGCGCATCATGATGATTAGGTAATACACATTCACCGCGGTAACCAGAATGACCGACCACTTGCTCCCCATCAGACCAAGCTTCTGTACAACCAAGTATTCAGGAACCAATCCTGGATCGAAGAGCATCATGATGATCAAAAACACCATTAAAGGTCGTTTCAGGGCCAAGTTGGGCCTCGTCAACGCATACGCCGCAGTGGTGGTCAGCCCAATGTTCACAACCGTCCCCACCAACGTGATGATGATGCTGTTGATCAAGGAAGGCACTAAAATGGGATGACTGAACACAATACGATAGTTAAGCAAGTCTAAATCCTGAGGGAAAATCGTCAGACCCCCCATAGAAATCGATTTAAGAGGGGAAGAGAGCGACTTTGCCAGAATGTTCAACAATGGAACCAACATGGTCAATGTGATGAAGAAAAGAAGCAGCACCAGGAAAACCTGTGATAGAGAAAAACGCCATTTTCTTTTCATCACCACACCCCCGACCCTGTCATTTTCTTGGAGAACACGTGGGTGCCCCACACCAGTACCACTCCCACCAAGCCCTTGATCAAACTCACAGCAGTAGCGAGCGAATACTGCCCACCTTCAATACCGATGCGGTAGATATAGGTATCGAGGATATCGATGGTGCTCTCCACTGCTTGGTTGGAAAAGTTGAATACCTGGTCGAATCCTGCGTTGAGAAAGAACCCCAAATTGAGGATGAACATGGTAATCATCGGGGTGACCAATGCAGGAAGAATGATGCTCCTGATAATCTGCATTCTGCCGGCGCCATCAATCTGTGCGGCCTCATACAACGTTGGAGAAATTGCTATGATGGCAGTATAAAAGATGATTGAATCCCAACCGAGACTTCTCCACGCCTCACATATCATGAGAATCCATCTAATCTTGCTTCGATCAGTCATAAAATCAACAGCATCGCCACCAAAGAAGGTAATAATCTGGTTTACCGATCCTGCAAGAGAAAGGCTGTTGATCCAAATGCCTGCAATGACGACCCAGGAAAGAAAATGAGGGAGGTAGGAGATTACCTGGACATATTTCCTGAACCTGAAGGACCGAACCTCATTGAGCATGAGGGCGAAGAGGACAAAGAAAGGAAAGAGCAACACATACTTCATAAAACTGATAATCAGGGTATTGGTCAGAATCTGGGCAAAGGCAGGACTGGAAAAAATCATCTCAAAATACTTGAATCCTACAAACGGCCAGCTTCCCCGAGCTCTGAATTGATAGAAAGATAAGCGCATATTGAGAATGGGCAATACCCGAAAGAGAATGAAGAATACAATCGTAGGGAGAAGTAGGAAATAGAGAACCCGCTCTTCCTTGATTCGCTTGAATAAGCTCTTTTTCTGCATGGGTCCTCCAAACTAGGGGATCAGAAGATCCATCAAGGGGGCATGTTGTTGCGCCCCATAGACATCGCGATCCTTGCAGGTTCCCGAAGATATGTCACGGCGGTAGGTAATCTTGATACCCAGAGCAGACTCAAAGAACGTGATACCCAAAAGTTGCTCCTCTTTGAGATGGTAACAAGCAATAATCGTCTCAGGACTCAAGACATTGCTCTGTACCACCCTCCTATAGGTGTTCAGATCGTCAAAAAACAGGTCAAGAGTGATGAGAAAAGGACCACTGTTCTTACTGCGAAGCATGCTTGTCAAATCAACCAGCCTGTCCATCATAGACCTCCTTGGGGCCACCACTGCCAGGGAAAGAGTGCTTTCGGATCATCTACTTCCATCAGGTGATACACACTGAACTCATAGACGGGACCAAAGGGAATATCACTTGGAGCATAAGGAAAAGCAAGATTTCCAGCTGTTGACTTTCTGCCCGAGTAATCGAAATGCATGAAGGTCGAACGAACTGAAGCACACAGCGCGTTGGCAAGCTCCTGAGTATCGGCGAGGACCTCGAACAAGACACCCAGTTCATGGCTTACCGTCTTATTCGGTTCCAAGACTCCCATCACCCCGTCTTTGCCGTAATTAATGAAATTGATCGTGTATCTGCTTTTTGGAATTTCAAAATACTGCTGCTCCACACTCTCTCTTACCAAGGCTTCGACCTCTTCAATCTTGTTGATCAAAATAGGATCTCTCACCCCTGCCAATACGAAGGTTCTATAGGCAACCTTCCTTGCTCCCTCCAGCTTGATCCTGTAGACTTCAGTAGCTGTTATACGGCTATTTGCTACCCTTACTCGGTTCTTTCCTATTGCACTGAAGGTACAATCTCTCAGATCCATCTCTATTCCAGGGCCATGCAGTTTATATGGGTGGTCTTTCTCATAGAACGTATGAGCAGCTACGCTCACCGGAGTGCAAAGGCGGTTTTCATCGCAGGGATAGACTTCAAAACAGTCCTCATAGAGGGTACCAAGCATGCAATCCTTGGTGGTGCCAGGGTTGCAACACAGAGCCCCACACTCCAATACTTTTCCCATATGATAGCTCAGAGCCAAGTCAAAACCATGATGCACTCCCACTGCTGCAAACGGAGCGGGATCATATGCACGGCCGCAAATGATGAGCTCGGCATCTGATGCAAGTGCTGAAAGAATCGGCTCAATCCCCATTTGGGCAACAACACCCGTAGTCTGATCTAGTATCTGGTCATCAAGGGCAAGATAAGGAGTGTCACAGGGAACAATTTTGCCCGCTCGCAGTTTCTCGCTGATGACCTGATTGGGAATATCGGCCCAGATGACAGCAGTTCTTGGTTGTACAGCAGGATGTTCGGCCAATATCTCCTTGATGATTTCCATCGTCCAGCGTACATGACTTTCTCCCCCGCTGCCACCAGCGGAGCTGATCAGAACAGGGACTTTCAATTTCCAACCACCGAGAATAATGCGCTCAAGATCTTTCTTCGCAGCAATCCTGCTTACGATTGCCGTTTTGGCCCCTAGTTTATGTGGACCTGCATCCGTAGAGCCGGCATCAACCACGATTGCGTCAGGTTTTTGGGATAAGCCATATGCAAAGGATGCATCCGGGAACCCGTAGCCAAGAATGCCGCAGGGGGACAGAATGGTGAGCGCTTTCACAGAAGGCCATCCTTTTCAAGGGCAAGGCGTCTCTGTCTCACATGATCGATATGCATGTTCATCGCTTCTCTTGCCATTTGCTTATCTCGCTTCTGGATAGCCTGGACAATCATCTCATGCTCCTGTGAGATGCTTTGGAGCGAACCTTCTTGGCGTTTATTCGCTTGGGCAAGCTCTTCAATAAGATCGTAGTAGGTGTCAATGAAGTTCATGTAAAAGATGTTTCTAGAGGCTTGGGCAAGTTTGTAATGAAAGTAATGATCAAGGCTGAAATGTCCTCCCAATTTTTTCGAGTCAGCCTGCAACGATTCCTTGATCTCCGCAATCTCTTCATCAGAGGCTCTTTCAATGATGATTTCCACCATCTTTGACTCGAGGGAATCACGAAAGTCCAAAAGATCTTGGAAGGTTGCTTCCTTCAGGGCATCAGAAACAGGACGAGATATACGCTCAAAGATATCTTTTTCAATAAAGGTGCCGTCCTTGGTCTTTCTCCGTATATATCCTAGGGCTTGCAGTTGAATCATCGCTTCTCGGATGACTCCCCTACTTACAGCGAACTGTTCACTGAACACTATCTCGCTGGGCAGCTTTTGCCCAGGCTTGAGTTCACCGCTATGAATCAGAGCGAGAATTTGGTTCACCACTTTGTCAGAGAGTCTTTCACTTCTTACAGGTACAATACTCAAGGCATTACTCCTATTGTTCATTTGTCAGACAAATAGAGAATAGCATCAATACTTCGATTCTACAACAATTTTTTTCTAGTATTATCGCAATTACTCTCATTCCGACCAATGTTCAAAGCACCACTATACTCGCATGAGGCAATAGCGTAGGATAAAGAACCGCAAAAGGTAAAATAGCCGTAAAAAGGATTTAGCACATATGTCATTCATTTCTTTGGGTATCTCAGCATCTCTTTCCACTGCTTTAGAGCGGAAAAATATTACTGCACCCTATCCTATACAGACCGAGGTGATCCCGGCAATTTTACAAAGTCGCGATCTTCTTGGAATCGCAAAAACAGGATCAGGAAAGACGCTCAGCTACGTATTGCCTATTCTCATGTTGTTGCACAACAAAACTGATTTGAAAAACAGGCACGTCCAGGCTCTGATACTGGTCCCTACCAGAGAGCTTGCCGCCCAGGTACATTCCGTGTTTACTACTTATATTCAAGAGGCATCTTTAGCTTTAAAGAGTCTGGCGGTCTTCGGAGGAGCTTCAATCAATCCTCAAATGATGGCAATGAGCAATGTAAACATTCTCATTGCAACCCCAGGTCGATTGTTGGAACTGGTCTCTGTACATGCTGTTCATCTATCAGACTTGCAAATTGTAGTTTTTGATGAGGCTGATAAAATGCTGACCATCGGTTTTCAAAAGGAAATGGATAGCATTTTTGCACTTCTTCCGAAGAACCGTCAGAACCTACTCTTCTCAGCAACATTGAACACACAGATACAGTCATTACACAAAGTGCTTCTACATGATCCTCTGATAATAAAAGCTGAAGAGAAACCAGATTCGATCGATTGTATCAAACAAAGTGCGTATTGCATTGAGGAAAAAGAAAAAGGACCTCTTTTAAGGTTTCTTATCAAGAGCAAGGATATGAAACAAGTATTGGTGTTTACTTCCTCTGTAGCAAGAGCTGACAGGGTTGCAGAAAAACTACAGAAAAATGGCATCGAGGCTGCATCAATACACAGTAGAAAAACACAGGGAGCAAGGACAGACCTCCTAAGAGATTTCAAAGCGGGTACTATACGCGTATTGGTTACCACTGACCTGCTCTCACGAGGCATTGATATTGAATCTCTCCCTTTTGTCATAAATTATGAGCTGCCTCGTTCTCCTCTCGTTTTTATCCACAGGATAGGAAGAACAGGACGCGCAGGAAATTCAGGGCAAGCCATTACCCTCATCAAACCCTCAGAGGAAACTCATTTCAGAGTAATCTCTAATTCCCTAAATTTTTTCTCACCACAAGGTGGGAAGCCGATCTAATCGGTAAAACCCAGGATTCCAGCGGATTCTCCGTCTAATTTCCTGCAAGCATGTTGTATTTCTGACCGAGGT